>WNGO01005384.1_pt1 | contig 14549 bp, 13 predicted proteins | sample 5400511 | NCBI WGS metagenome assembly WNGO01 (sample SAMN13153380, study PRJNA577476) | soil metagenome | isolation source: 20 cm soil or saprolite under Garry oak tree replicate 2 | place: USA:California | collected 2016-06-15
GGTGGGCGAGGCGGGCGACGGCGGTCAGCGCCATCGACAGGATCTCGCGGTTGCGCTCGCCGTCGGCGCGGGCGACGAAGCCGACGCCGCACGCGTCGCGCTCGCGCCACGGGTCGAGCAAACGAAAAGCCCGCTCTTGTGAGGGAGCGGGCTGGTTGGGTTCTGGTCGTTTGATCACGCTATCGAGCCCCGCCGCTCCCTCGTGAGGGTCCGTCGCTAATATTCGCCAGCGGTAGGTGCATCGTATGTTTATGCATTAGGTAACATAAATATGCGGTGGGGTTCGGAATTGTGCAAGGGGTGGCACGGTGTTGGATGGGAGTAGGGGCGCAGCATGCTGCGCCCCTACTGTTCACCTCACCCCTCACCCGACGAGAATCGGCTCGATTGGCTGGCTGTAGCGGTAGATCTTCCCGGCGTAGTTCCGGAGCACCACTTCCTTATCTGTCAGCTTGACGACGTATTCCGGCAGCAGCGGAATCTTGCCGCCTCCGCCCGGCGCGTCGATTACGAAATGCGGGACGGCGAGTCCCGACGTCCAGCCGCGCAGCGCCTCGATGATCTCCAGCCCCTTCTGCACCGTGTAGTAGGGCCGCACCCGCGCGACGAGCAGCCGCTGCATCAGCAGCTTCATGACCTCGGGATCGTCGTTGACCCCCTTGAGGAGCACGGTCTGGCAGCCGAGCGGGATCCCGGCGTCGGCGAGCATGCCGAGCGCCCGGACGGCGGCAGGGGTCAGCTCGTCGGGATGGTTGAAATGGGTGTTGATGTAGAGTGGATGGTACTTCTTGAGGATAGCACAAAGCTCGGGTGTCACCCGCTCTGGCAGGTGGCAGGGGATGCGGCTCCCGATCCGAAGCACCTCGAGGTGCGGAATCGCGCGCAGGCGCCGGCAGATCTCATCGATCCGGCGGTCAGAGAGGAGCAGGGGATCGCCGCCCGACATGATGACGTCGCGGATCTCGTGGTGCTCCTCGAGATAGCGAAACGCCGATTCGAGGTGCGCCAGCGGGATCTTCTCGGGGTCGCCGACCTTGCGCCGGCGCGTACAGAAGCGGCAGTAGGACGCGCAGACCGGAGACACCAGGAACAGCGCCCGGTCAGGGTAGCGGTGCGTGATGTTCGGGACCGGCGAGTTGGCGTCCTCGGCCAATGAATCGACGAGGCCGTCGTGGACTTCCAACTCCTGCAGCGTGGGGACGTACTGCCGCCAGATCGGGTCCCCCGGCGACTGGATGAGATCGACCATCGCGGGGGAGATGCGGAATTCGAAGTTCTCGGCCGCCTGGCGAAGCAGCGCAATATCACCCACGTGCTCGGACCCGAACCGCGCGGCCAGGGCGTCGAGCGAGGCGATGCTTTTCCTACGGAGTAGCTCTTGCCAGGTCTCCAGTGGTCAGATCCTTGGTATAGATCATCAGATCGTCGCCCGGCGCGTAGTATCCCGGGATCGTTGCACCTCTGGTGTAGCCGCGTGCTTCGTAGAACTTGCGCGTCGGCGCATAGTCGGTGCGCGAGCTGGTCTCCACAACCGTGAGCCGTGCGCCGTGCCCCGTGAGCCGTGACTCCACTTCACGCAGCAGCTGTGTCCCCACGCCTCGGCCCTGTCGCTTCCGATCCACCACGATCCAGTACAGATCCCAGGTGCCCTCGGTACCCGGCGTCGGACCCCAGCACGCGTAGCCGACGAGCTGATCGTCGTCGAACGCGCCGACGAACTGATAGTCGTCGTCGCCGGCCAGCGCGTCATCCAGCAGCTCGACCGCGGTCCCAACCTCTTCCTCGCGGAAGAGGCCGGTGTCGCGCGTCAGCTGCTCAAGCCGTGCGCGGTGCGCGTGCCCGACGGGGCGCAGCGAGCAGCTCACGCGCGGCCTTCGACCCCTGAGCCTCCCGCAACGCGAGCTCCGCGATGCGGCGGATCAGCTCCCCGTAGTCCCATCCCGCGGCTTTCGCCATGCGCGAGAGTCCCGCGTCGTCGGTGAGGTCGGGATTGGGATTCACTTCGAGGATCCATGGCTTCCCCAGCTCGTCGACGCGGATGTCCACGCGCCCGTAGCCCTTCCCCTGCATCGTGCGCCAGGCCGTCTCGGCCAGGCGGCACAGTCGGTCGGCGAAGCGCTGCGAGATCTGCGCCGGACAGACCGGACGGCTCCCGAGGTCCTCGGGCGACCCCACCTGCCACTTGGCGGCGTACGTCAGAATCGGCCAGGCGCCGTCGGGCATCGTGGCGAAATCGATTTCGGCGACGGGCAACGTGCGCTCGCCGACGACGCCGATATTGAACTCGCGCCCCGCGATGTACTGCTGGACGAGCACCTCGTCGAATTGCTCGGTCATGGCCGCGATCCGCGCCTTGAGGCTCTTGCGGTCGGTCACGACCGACTGGCGATCGAGCCCCGCGCTCGCGTCCTCGGCGGCCGGCTTGACGATGGCCGGCAGCGGGAAGTCGTCGTCGATCTTCCCTTGCGCCACGGTCCAGCGCGGCACCGGCAGGCCGGCGCGTTCGAGCACCGTGTTTGCGACCGGTTTGCGGCGGCAGACGGCGGTGGTCCAGGGGCCGCAGCCGGTGTACGCGAGCCCGGCGAGCTCCAAGGTGCCGACGACGTGGTCTTCCCACTGCGCGACACCGCGCACACCCTCGCAGAGGTTGAACACGAGATCGGCGCGACGGCAGACGTTGAACCAACGCATGTTGTGCCGGACGGGAACGCGCTGCACCTGATGATTGAGCGCGACGAAGATCGCGGCGATGTCGTCAACCGCCTCCATGACGCCGGCGACGTCCTCGGCGGTCCAATCGTCGGCGCCGGGGTCGTACAGGATGACGACCTTCACGCGGAAAGCGCGGTGGGTGTCTGTAGGGGCGCAGCATGCTGCGCCCCTGCATTACGGCGCGCCCCTGCCTCACGGCCTGCGATCCGTCTCCACGCGATCCGCACGACCTCCTGGATCAGCTCGTCGTACGAGAATCCGGCGACCCGCGCCGCCTTGGGGAAGCAGGAGTTCATGGCGGGGTCGGGAATGATGCCCGGCAACGGATTCAGCTCCACGACGTTCGGAACGCCGAAGCGGTCGACGCGCACGTCGATCCGGCACCAGTCACGACAGCCCAACGCGCGGTAGGCATCCAGCGCGACGCGCTCCGTTTCACGGCAGAGCGAATCGGCGACGCCGCTCGGCGGGCATTGGAAAATCGCGAGTGGATTCTGCGGCGTGTCCCAGATCCACTTGGCCTCGTAGCCGTACACGGGCGGCGCGCCGGCGGGCAGCGTCGCGAAATCGAATGCGACGATCGGCAGGCAGCGCACGTCGCCGTTGTTGCCGAGGATGGCGACGGTGAACTCCGGTCCGGGCAGATATGTCTCGACGAGAACCGGCTGGTCGTAGCGCTCGAGCAGGAACGGGACGCGTTCCGCGAGCTGTGCGGGCGTCCCGCATAAGTTATTGACAAATATGCCTTTACCAGACCCCTCGGCTACCGGTTTCACGAACAAGGGGAACGGGAGCGGGATCCGATCGAGATCCTCGATCCTCTCGATCACTCGGAACGGCGCGGTCGGCACGCCGCGATAGGCGAGGATCTCCTTCGTGCGACCTTTGTGCAGCGTGAGCGCGAGGGTGAGCGGGTCCGAGCCCGTGTACGGAATGTCCAAGTACTCGCACAACGCGGGGACGTGCGACTCGCGGCACGGACCGTGAAGGCCCTCCGCCATGTTGAAGACGATGTCGGGACGAGCCAGCGCAAGTTTCTGCGGGAGGAATTCGTCGGCTTCGAGACGAACGACGTTGCCGAAGAGACGGAGAGCCTGCTCGACCGCGTCTATCGTCGACGGGTCATCCCATTCTGCGTAGGCATCAGACGCCGGCGTCGCATCTGGTTTCTCGTTGTATGCGAGACCTATCCGCATTCTGAAAAACAAGATGCGAAATGATGCACGGATACGCAAGAGACAAACGTCGAAAAAAGAGGTCGGACAAAAATCGTCCAATCAAAACCGTCGAAGGAAAGTCGTCGAAGAGATCGTCGAATGAGAAGCGTTGCATCAAACCTTGTGATATGTGACGCGGGCAGCCTCCTGCTTGTCGTCGGCAGTGTAGACCTCGAAATCGGAGAACAGCGCTCCCGCCTCTTTCTGCAAAACGCGAAGCACCGCGATCGCCATCCGGCGGATTTCCAGCTCCGCACCCTCGCCGCAGCGCAGCTCGAGCATTGTGCGCCATGCGCGCGCGTTGCCGGAGACCACGATCTTCACTTCGGTCGCGTTCGGCAGCACACTGCGAGCGGCTTCGCGCGCCAGTTTCCGACGGTGGACCTTGTCGCCCACCCATTCGTAGCGCTGCATCAGCCCCTCGACCGCGCGTACGTAGGCGGCCTGCGCTTCGGTCACCTGCTGCTGCCATTCCTCCTCGAGCCGCGGATCGCCGGCGATCGCGGGCGGCATCACGAAGGCGGCGTGCGATTCGTCGACATAGCGCTGCGAGATCTGCGAATAGCCGAAGCCGGCGCGATGGCGCACGAGCTCGTGCGAGCAAGAGCGCGAGATCCCTTCGATGAGCAGCACGTACACCGCGTGCTCCAGCACCGAGCCGTGCCCCTGCTTCTTGATGTTCTCGAGATAGTCAGCAGTGCTGCGATTGATCGGATTGTGCTGGCTCATGTAGCAGAGTCGCCCGGCATACTCCGCCAGCCGCTCGCCGTCGCTCGAGTCACCGCGCCACTGGACCGGCAGATGCTCGGGCTCGAGAAACTGGGGGCGGGCGATCAACGAGATCCGCGGCGCGCGAAAGACTTCCATTGGCGCTACTGTGTCAGTGCGAGCTTCGGTGTGGCCCATGCGGCATTGCGCTCCACGTCACGGAGTCGGGTGGCGATGTCCTCTGGAATGTCCGCGGCGCGATCGCCGACCTTCAGCGCGGCCACGGGCGACCAGTCGGTCGCGGGAATGATAACACCGGGGTTCAAGATCGACAGCGGGTCGTACGCGCGCTTCACCTCGCGAAACAGCCGCATCACTTCCCGACCATAAAAGCGCTCCAGCACACCCGCGCGGAGTCGCCCGACGCCGTGCTCACCCGCCGGCACGCCGCCCAGCCGCACGAGGATTTCGGTGACGTCGTCGAACAAGCCGCGCAGCGATTCCTCCCAGTCTGCACGCGTGGTGTCGGGCAACGCGTTGACGTGCACGTGACCATCGCCGGCATGTCCGAACATCACGACGGGGATGTCCCGCCGCGCCGCGGCCTCGCGCAGACCCGCGATGTAGCTGCCGAGCGCGGCGAGCGGCACGCAGCCATCTTCGATGACCTGGAGTGAGCGCTGCGTGGGCGGCAATCGCGCGAGCGCGGGAGACGCGAGCCGCCGCACGCTCCAGAGCTGTTCGAGCCCCGCGCGATTCACCGCCGTCTCGACGTGCACGGCCGATCCTGTGAGACCGCGCACCGCATCCCCGACCACACCGCGCGCGGCTGCCGCCGACTCACGCTCGAACTCGACCAGCAACAAGCAGGCGACCTTCGGCGCCTCTGGCACGAACCGAAGGATCGTCTCATCCAGCAGCTCTACCGCCGAGGGATTCAGCGAAAGCAGATAGGGAACCGCTTCAGCCATGCCGGCGAGATCGCCAAACCCGATCGCCGCGCCCGCGATGTCGGCCGGGATCGCATCGAGTCGCCAGTGCACCGCGGTAATGATGCCGAGCGTACCCTCCGAACCGACGAACAGATCGACCTCGTCGGCGCGCTCTGCGAACCGGTCGAGGGCGTAGCCGGAGGAGTTCTTGCGGGTCTTGGGGAAGCGTTCCGCGATCAGCCGTCTGCCATCCGCCGTCAGCGTGAACTTGGTGCTCTCCTGCCCGCGTTCAATCGTCCTGGCAGTGCCATCGGCCTCCACAACCTCCAGAGCCCCCACCCACCTCCGCACGCTGCCGTACCTCACGGTGCGCGGGCCTGCGGCGTTCGTCGCCACCATGCCGCCGCTCGTCGCGAACGCGCCGGAGGAAGGATCGGTGGGAAGGCGAAGCGCGAATGGCCTGGCGGCCTCGTTCACTGCTGCCCAGCTCACCGAGGCGCCGGCCCGCGCGATCCGGCTTTGGGGATCGACACTGAGCTCCGAAAAACCGCTGCTCATGTCGACGATCACACCCGAGCCGACGTTGCCGCCCGGCATGCCGCTGCCGGCGCCGCGCGGGATCAGAGCCAGGCGCGATTCTGCGGCCTGCCGGACCAGGCTTAGTACCTCATCAATGTTCTGAGGAATCGCGACCGCGGAAGGGATGATGCGGTAGATCCCTGCGCCTTCAGCATATGCCGCGCGGACACGTGGATCGGTGACTAACACGCTCCAAACTTGACATGGGACAGGGGCAACGTGAAGCTTCGAATCCCGATGGCAAAAGCGCAGCTGATACACATTGAAGTCGACCGGCGGCTCGGCCACGAGTGGGACGAGTGGAATGGCCGTCCGCTGCCCAATAGCGGTGATTTTTCGGCGGCTCCCGCCCTGTTCTTCCGGTTTGCGGCACTGACAATTGCTACCACGATGGCGGGGCTGGCCCTTCTACTTTATCTCCTGGGCCCGCGGCTGGCGGGATTGTGGCAACCCTTACCGGCGGTGCTCTGGAGTGTGGTCGCGGGTTTTGCCGCATTGCAGTGGCTGTATTGGGGCCTGCTCGTGGGCTCCTTCTACACCGGCCGGAACCTGCTACCCGAACGGCTGCTTGAGCGGGGCCCCTACCTCCAACTGATGAACTACACGTCGCTGATCGCGCGCGGCTTCGGCAAGCGCGACTGGGTGGAGCACGCGGCGATCGACGTGTACAACACCCTGGCCGAGCGGCGCGGCCGGAAGGTGGGGAAGGGCGAGCTCCTGGTTCTCATTCCCCGCTGTCTGTCGAAGCAGGCCCTCGACGGCGTCCTCGAGATCGCGGGGCGCTACGAGGTGCCCGTCTTCGTCGCGACGCGCGGCCAGCTCGCCCGGCGCGTGATCCGCGAGCGCCGCCCGCGCGCCGTCGTCGCCGTCGCCTGCGAGCGCGACATGATGACGGGTCTCCGCGACGTGGCCGGCAAACTCCCGGTGCTTGGTCTGACGATGCAGCTGCCGAATGGGCCGTGCCGCGATGCCGCGATCGACCTCACACAGATGGAAAAGTGGGTGCAGGGTTTAGTTGGCGCCGGCGCTCGCAGGGTGGGGGCGCTGGGGGAAGAGGGGGAGCGGACGCCAGAGCAGCAGCCCGAGCACGCACCAGCTTCCTAAGGCCACCCACTCCGCCCACCGAAAGCTCCCGGGCACGGCCGGAATCACCTTCATCAGAACAATCGCGACACTCACCACGGCGCCAGTCACCGCGAGCGCGACGCCAGGCCGATCACGGCCCCGACGCGACAGCGGGATGCAGGCGAGGCACGCGGCGAGCCAGCCGATACCACCAACCGCCGAGCCCACCTCAGTAATAGGGACAAGCAACGCGTCCCCGAAGAACGCGCCCGCGGCGGTGAGCAGAGTGATCATCAGAATCGACACCGAGGGCGTTCCGAATCGCTGATCCACCGTACCGATCGACGGATGGACCATGCCGCGATGCCCGAGCGCGTAGAGCAGTCGCGTCGCGGCGACGAGGCTGCCGTTGAAGATCTTGAACAGGGAGAGCAGCGCCCCCGCCAGAATCAACCGGGCGATCCACTCCGCGCCGAATGCCCTCGCGAACGCCGCCTCCGTGCCCAGATGCTGCCTCACGAGGTCGGTCCACGGATAAACCCACGCGACGACCCCGACGACGACAACATAAAACAGCCCACCCGCGATGATGGCGAGAATGATCGTGCGGCTGAGCGCCGAAATGGGGAGATCGGCGCGTGCCTCCTCGGAGGCTTTCGGAATCGCGTCGAAGCCGGTCATGAAGTACGGCACGATCTGCGCAACGAGCAGCACGGAGACGAATGCTCCCGACGGGGCGAAGAGCGGTCGCACGTTGCCGGCCGATCCGCGGGCGAACCCGAGCACGACGAACAAGGCGAAGCAGGCGAGCAGCCCCAGCGTCATGATATCCTGGAAGCGCCCACTCAAGCGGATGCCGCGATAGTTGAGGAACCCGATCCCCGCCGTCAGGGCCAGGCCGGCGATCAACCGCGGCAGCGTGATGACCTTTCCCGCCACCGTGTAGAGCGGGATGTCATTCATCGCCGGGACGATTCGGGCGAGCAGGTTCCCGATGGCCACCGCTTCCCAGGGACAGACGATCGCGTACGCCAGCACCATCATCCACCCGGCCGCGAAGCTCACGCCGCGGGGAAACACGCGCTCGGTGTAGGCGATCTCCGCGCCGGCGTCGGGAATTGCGCGCACCAGCCGGGCGTACGTCAGCGCGACGGGGAGCAGCAGGAGCGTGCCGCCCAGGAATCCCAACATCGCGCCGCCGGGCCCACCGCGCCCGAGCCAGTCATCCATGATGACGAGCCAGCCCACGCCCACCATGCTGCCGAAGCCGAATGTGAAGTACTCGAGGGCGCCGAGGCTGCGGCGGAGGCGGGGGCCGGTGCTAGTAGCTGGTGACGCCAAGCTTGTCTTTTAGGGCCGTGAGCAGTTGTTGGGCGCGCTGCTGGCCCGGTGAGCCGGGCGGTGAGGCGCGCTCGAGATCGCGCGCGGTCCGCGAAGGATCCCGCCGCGGCCGGTAGACCGCCTCGACGGTAACGCGCGATTTGCCGGCCACGTCGGGGTCGGCCCAGAGGCGCACGCGATAGCCAGCAAAAGGAGAAAGGCGGAATGCGCATTCGGCATTAATGCGAGTGCGGCGGCGTGCCAGGCGGGTGCGTGTGTGTGGCCTTTGTGGTATCTGTGGGCGCTGCCTGCTCGTGTTCCTCGTGCTCCTCGCCCGGCTCGTGGTGATGTCCCTCTTCCCGATTCTCGATCTCGACCTGCAGCGCCTGCGTGGGAATTCCCGCGGCATGATCGAACACCAGACGCCCGCCGAGCACGCCGGTCCACACGAGACCCAGCATGCCGACGACGCTCAGCATGCGGGTGATCGCCAATTCCTGAGTCGGCATCTGGAAGCGCCGGATCAGCCGCCAGCCCAGCACGACCGTGAAGACTCCCATGGTCATCAGGGCCATGTTCTCGTGCTTTTCCATGATTTCGTGGATGGCTTCGCCGTGCTCGATCGATTTCGAGGCGAGCTCACCCGCCACGACCGCGATCCAGCCGCCCAGCACGCCGGTCCACAGCGTCCAGATCGCCGCCCACATCAAGGATTCGCGTTTGGTCCAAGCCGCGGCGAGATCGAAGAGCACCGCGACGAAGAGCAGCGCCGCGGGGAGATCGTTGAGGACGGCGTGCCACCGGGCGGCGTTATAACCGAGCATTAGAGTCCCAGGTTGCTGACGATGGGTGGGTTGGACGAGTAGTCGTAAAAGCCTTTGCCGCTCTTCTTGCCGTGCATTCCAGCTAACACCATCCGCTTGAGCAGCGGCGGAGGCGCATACCGAGCCTCGCGGTACTCCTTGAACATGATCTCAGCGATGTGGTGAGTCGTGTCGAGGCCCACGAAATCCAGCAGCGTGAGCGGGCCCATCGGGTAGCCGCATCCGAGCTGCATCGCCTTGTCGATATCGGGGACGCTCCCGACGCCGCGCTCCACCGCGCGAATGGCGTCGAGCAGGTAGGGCACGAGCAGCAGGTTCACGATGAAGCCGGAGTTGTCCTTGGCCGCGATCGGCTCCTTGCCCAGGGATGCGGCGAAGCCGAACGCGCGCTTGAATGTCTCCTCGGACGTCGTCACGGTGCGCACGACTTCGACGAGCGCCATCAACGGGACGGGATTGAAGAAGTGGAGTCCCACAAACCGGTCGGCGCGCTTCGTCGCGCCCGCCATTTCGGCGATCGTCAGGCTCGAGGTGTTCGACGCGAAAATCGTTCCCTGGCCGCACAGGCCGTCCAGCTCCTTGAAGAGCGCGTTCTTGAGGGAGAGGTCTTCGGTGATCGCTTCGATCACGATATCGACGGGCTTGAGGTCGGGGACCGAGGTCGTAAAGGTGAGCCGCTTGAGAGTCGCATCGCGGTCGGCCGCCGGCAGTTTCCCTTTTTCGACGAACTTGGCCAGCGATTTCTCGATGCCCGCGCGTCCTCGATCCAACACTTCCTTGGAGACGTCCCGGACAATCGTGTCGTAGCCCACGGTCGCCGCGACTTGGGCGATGCCGCTCCCCATGAGGCCACACCCCAGTACCCCGACGCATTTCATATCGGTCATCTCACCTGCCCTCTAGCCCCTGGTTTTGGGACGCGGGTTTTCGAAGGCCTTTCGGACTTCCTCGGCGATGCGGGCAAAGGTCTGGGGAACGCCCGGCAGCGCGGTCTGACTCGCGGCGGAGCGAATCTCGCCGCGCTCGAGCCTGTCGAGCACTTGCTCGAGCGCAAGCTGCAGGCGCTCGTTCGCTCCCCGGTACGAGCGAGCGACCAAGCCGCCTTGGTGCGTTGCTCGCGGATATCGGCCTCGAGCCGAACCAGGCAGAATCCGGGCTCCAACTGAATGACCTGCGCGTTGACTTCGGCCGTGCTCGCCAGCGAGTAGCGGCGCTTGCCCGCGATCGCCCGCTGAATCGACGCGAACGCGCCGGCCTTGGGCTCCCAGGAAATGCGATCGGCGTAGCGCCGCTTCTGCTGCAGTAACTCCTCTTCCGTCATCCAGCGGCTCAGGGCTCGCTCCACGGCATCGCGCTCGCCGGGCACGACGCGGTGCGCGACGATAGAGCGCGGACCGGTCAGCCACGCCCACGTGCCGGTCGAGACCTCGGGGGCCGTACGCGTCTGCTCTTCGAGCATCGCCTGCCGCAGATAGCGATCGGGAATGCCGACGTCTTTGCCGAGCGCCGCCACCTCGTCGGTGGTCAGCCCCTCGCCGATGTCCCGTTCGCCCGCCTGCAGCTCCGCGGCGCGCTTGATGATGCGCTCCAGCGCGTCCCGGCTGATGAGCTCGTTCCCCATTTACAATGCCTCGACGATGACCGCCGCGCCCTGGCCGCCCCCGATGCACGCCGAGCCGAGGCCGAAGCGTTTCTTTTCACGCCGGAGCGAGTGCAGCAAGTGGACCGTGATGCGCGTTCCGCTGGCCGCGAGTGGATGGCCGATGGCGATGGCGCCGCCGCACGCGTTGGTGCGGCTGCGGTCGAGCCCCAGCTCCCGCTCTACGGCGAGGTACTGCGGCGCGAACGCTTCGTTCACTTCGACGAGATCCATCTGCTCGAGTTTCATCTTGGCTTTCTCGAGCGCCTTGCGTGCCGCGGGCGCGGGCCCGATCCCCATGTGCTTCGGCTCGACGCCGACCACCGCCCAGGCTACCAGACGGCCGAGCGGCTTCAGGCCGTGTGCCTTGGCATACTCCTCGCTGGCGAGCACGGTCGCCGCGCCGCCGTCGGAGATGCCGGACGCGTTGCCGGCGGTTACCAGCCCGTCCTTTTTGAAGTACGGCTTCAGCCCGCTCAGGATCTCGAGCGTCGTCTCCGGTCGCATGTGCTCGTCGGCGCGGAACTCGACTTCCTTCCCTTTCACTTTGATGGTCACCGGCACGACTTCGTCCTGGAACGCGCATGCGTCCCAGGCGCGCTTCGCGCGTTGTTGCGAGGCGACGGCGACTTCATCCACTTCTTTGCGCGTGAGCTTGTACTTCTCGGCGAGGCTCTCGGCGGTCTCGGCCATCGAGAGGCCGCACTGCGGATCTTTCAGCGACTCCCACAGCAGATCCTCGAGCGGCGCGGGGCCAAGCCGGAGGCCCCAGCGCGCGCCACGCACGACGTGCGGCGCCTGGCTCATCGACTCGGCGCCGCCCGCGAGTACAGCGTCGGCCTCGCCGAGCAGGATCAGCTGCGCGCCCTGTGTGATCGCCTCGAAGCCTGAGCCGCAGAGCCGGTTCACGGTGACGGCCGGCGTCTCGATAGGAAGCCCGGCTTTGAGGCCGACATGGCGGGCCAGATAGATCGCGTCGGCGGAGGTTTGCAGCGCATTGCCGAAGACGACATGGCCGAAATCGCTTGCTGGCACTCCCGAGCGCTGGATCGCGTGGCGTGACGCCGCGGCGCCTAAATCAATAGCGGACAAGTCCTTCAAAGAGCCGCCGAACGAGCCGAATCCTGTCCGTACGCCGGACAGGAAGACGACGTCTTTTGTGGCGCCCTGGGTTTTCATGATTCGAACTCCATCGTAAGTGGGCGGAATATGAGCCTTTACCTCATGCGACGGTAGGTCGCGACGCAAAAACACAAGCGGCGGATGGGGTTGTTCCCCCACCCGCCGCTCAGCTGGGCGCCCGTGCTCGTTAGGGCACGAAGTTGACCCAGCCGGATTCGTTCGCGATGACCGCCTGCGAGCCGTTGGCGGAGAATCCGATGTAGCGCACGCTCCCTCCGGTGACCACTTCCCCGATGGGTGACCGCGTCGCCCGATCGAATACGAAGATCTTCCCGTCGGACAAGGTGCCGACCCAGATCTGCGCGTTGTCGCGCGTGACCGCGACGTCGAACACGTTGCGGTCGCTCGGCGTCCCGACACTGGTCTCGGCAAAGGACGTGCTCCCCGACGGGAGGTCCCACGAGATCAGCTTACTCCGGCCGATGTCGCCGGCGTACAAGGTCGTGCCATCGAGTGACACCGCGACCGTCTGTAGGCGGCCGCCGGCTACGGTGCGCTGGTCGACGACTGCATTGAGGTCCAGGTCCACCGTGCGCACGACGCCCTCATCGCGCGCCGAGATGTACATGCACGCCGCAAACGGGTGGAAGGCGACGCCGGTCAGCAGCGACCCGGTGCTACTCGCCGGGATTGTGGTGATCACAGTACGGCTCGCCACGTCGATGACGTACACACCGTAGAAGTCGGTCAGCGCGTACAGCCGCGTGCCATCGGGCGAGAGACCCATCTGGAGAATGCTGCCCACCGGTATCGACGCCGTCCCGATGATCGAATTGCTCGCGACGTCGACGTACGTGATCGTCTGCGAATCTTGATTCTCGATATACGCAGTGGATCCGTCCGGGCTCATCCGCACCTGCGACGGGATGCCGCCGACCGGGAACGACGCCGAGAGCGCCGGATTCGGCAGATTAGCGCGGACCGCCGTCGCGTTCAGCAGCTGCGTGATGTACGCGACGTCGCTCGGCGACACCGCGACGGCGAAGGGCAATGAACTGAGGGGTGAGGACTGCAGGCTCCCGAGTGCCGGATGTGTGAACCCGCCCGGCGCCGGTCCAGTAGGCGGCGTCGTGCACGCGGATGGCGGCGGCGGTGGCGGCGGTGGCGGCGGTGGTGGAGGCGGTGGCGCACCGCCATCGAACACGAACGAGACATAGCCGCCCTCGTTCGGAACGATTGCATACGTGCCAGCGGCGTCGAACGCGACGTATCGCGGGCTGCCGCCGACAATGAGCGAGGTCACCAGATTGAGTGACGCGCGGTCGAACACGTAAATGATTCCGTCGGCCAACGTGGTCACGTAGATCTGAACCTGATCCGGCGTGAGCGCCACGTCGAACGCATTACGGGAGTTCGGCGTGCCGACGGCGACTTCCTGTGGCGGGTCCGAGAGATGCGAGGTACTCCAGACCAGCAGCTTGCTGCGCTCGATATCCGTCGCGAACAGCTGTGCCCCGTCCTGCGTGACGGCGACACTCTGGATCCGCGCGCCGGCGACGACAATCGTGCTCACGACCGCATTCGTCGTCGTGTTGATGACATTGATGCGGCCCTCGTCGCGCGCCGAGACGTACATCAACGGCTGCGACGGATGGAACGCGATCCCGACGAGGATCGAGCCCGTGCTCGACTGCGGAATGTTGCCGGTGAAGCTCGGCTGCCGCGGATCCCGGATGTTGAAGATGTCGATGCCGTGGAAGTCGGAGAGCGCGTAGAGCGTCCGGCCGTTCGGCGAGATCCCGCTTGTGAGAATGCTCGGCGTGCCGGTGATCGTCGTGATGATCGTGTTGGTTATCACGTCGATGACCTTGATGGTTCCCTCGTCCTGGTTGTTCGCGAAGGCGGTCCGGCCATCCGGACTCATCCGCACCTGAGACGTAATCGAGCCGACCTGAACCCGCGCGCTCATGTCCTGACTGGGGAGCGCGCCGCGCACCACGCCGCCGGAGATCAGCTGGGAGATGTAATAGACGCCCTTATCGTTCACGGCGACGGCAAACGGCACGCCGTCGAGCGGCGGATTGTCCACGCCGAACCCGGGATGACCGGGCGGTTGCGGCTGGGTATTACTCGCCGGCGAGAGCTCTCCGGGCGCGCTGGGATCTTCCCGGCACCCCAGGAATAGGACGGCGACGATGACGGCGCAGCGGGCAAGGTGACGGCGGACGGACATACAGCCTCCCTCTGGTGAAGGGAAGCACCCTATGCAGTTGTACGAGGTGATGACAAGGCAAAGCGAGCCAAACGACACAATTACCGCACGAGGTCGACCCACCCCGCTTCGTTGGCGATGATACCGGCGGTACCCAGTCTGTTGAATGCGATGTGACGCGGGAGACCGCCCGTCTCGAGTGTTCCTGCGGACGTGAGC
>WNGO01002614.1_pt1 | contig 14526 bp, 13 predicted proteins | sample 5400511 | NCBI WGS metagenome assembly WNGO01 (sample SAMN13153380, study PRJNA577476) | soil metagenome | isolation source: 20 cm soil or saprolite under Garry oak tree replicate 2 | place: USA:California | collected 2016-06-15
ACTGATGCTGCAAACCTTCGCCGCATCACTGTTTCGTTTGTTGAGTGCGCCGGCCTGCGCTTTGAGACAAGTCCTTTCCCGACTTGACGAGGCGGAGTTTCCATCGGCGTCGCAGAGTGCTTGCAACAAGTTTGACTCGGCTCTTGATGAGTCGCGCGCCACGGACGGTGTCCCGAGCCTTTTCGGGGCGCTCCGCCCTTTTGACAATTGGAAAACAGTTAAGGATCAGCATGAACTCTTATTCATCCGGAAGACGCCCACGCCGCTCGCGCGGTGGCGGCCGCCGCAGAGGAAATTACGAACGCGTTCGGGGACCGCAGGAACCGGCGAAGGCGCAGAAAAAGACGTTTTGGCAGCGGGTTGCCGAATTTTTCGGAAACGGCGGCGAGAGAAAGAAAGCGCCGGCTCAACCGCGCAATGGTGCGCAGCCATCGCGACCTGCGCGCAAGCCAGAACGTGTTGAAGTCACCTCGCCGCGTCTCTACGTTGGCAATCTGTCGTTCGACGCCACCGAGAGCGATCTCTTCGAATTGTTCAACGGCGTTGGACACGTGCAAAATGCAGAGGTCGTAAGCTATCGGCACAACCAGCGCTCGAAAGGTTTTGCGTTTGTACAAATGCAAACCGTCGAAGAGGCGAAACGCGCGGTGGAGGAATTGCACGACAAAGAATTTCTCGGTCGCAGGCTTGTCGTAAGCGGCGCGAAATCCGATCAGCATCAGCCGCGTTAAGCGTTCAGCCTCCGCATTCGCCGAGAATCGTAGGTCGGCGCTCTGCGCCGACCGAGCGGCGATTCTATCTCTTAATCTCGAGATAAGCGCGCGCCTCGATGTGATTCGTCCCCGGCTGGAACTGTTCGACGCGCATTTGTCTCAAAAACCAGCGGCCCTCGATTTTTTGCGCGGATACTACCTCAAAGCGTTTGATTAGTTTCGCGTCCCAGTCGTATCCCTCCATGCGCATCAATGCGCCGCTCGCCTTGTCCACCCAGAGCAACACGTTCGAATACGGCGACTCACGCGAAGGCGCGCGTAGCTGCAGTTTCCAACATTTCCGGGTACGGACATTTTCCTCGCTTAATACGCGCGCACTGGGCCAGTACAGAAATTTGAAGGCAAGATCCCCGTACGTCACGATTTTGCCGCGAATTTTTTCCTGGAGCTTCGACGGAATCATCATTTCCTCTTGACGAAGCTGCCCTTGCAGGTCGATCTGCTGGCGCGATTCAAGCATACGAACTGAATCGAGAATCTCTTTCGCGGACGGCGGAGGCTCGGCCGACATGCACAGCAAGGCGAGCATAAGAAAGATGATTGACGTCGTACGCATGGACGTGATTCGTTAGATGGTTACATCGTTACGTCGGATTTGCGATTCAAGGATTTAACGGTTCACGATTTAACGATTTAATATTGGAAGCCCATTCGTGCTTCGCCGTTCGCTCGCGTTTGTCTATTAGCAGCCTAGCGAGTAAAACTTAAATCCGATTGCTCCCTATTCGCATGGACCAGTCTCTTTTTCACGCCATTAACCAACAATGGACGAGTCCGGCTCTCGACTTGTTCATGGCGGGTTTGAGTGATCCCCAAATTTGGATGCCGTTTCTGATCGTAATTGGAATTGGCGCGCTGGTTTTTGGCGGGTTCAAAGCGCGCGCATTGGTCATCTGTCTGGTCATCTCTCTGGCGATCGCGGGACTGGTCACGAGTGCATTAAAGTCCAACGTGGCCAGTCACCGACCGAAACACGTCCAAAGTCTTCGGATGGTGCAACTACAAAAGGCCCGGCCAAAGTTTCTTACCCTCTGTAAAAAACCGGTCATTCGCTTTTCTGATTCATCCGATCGGACCCGCTCCGGACCATCGTTTCCGTCTGGACACACGGTAAACAACACGATTGCCGCGACATATTTCACTTTGTTTTATCGGCGTCGGGGCTGGCTGTACTGGTTCGTTGCTCTGGCGGTTGGATATTCGCGAATTTACCTGGCCGCGCATTGGCCCAGCGACGTGGTAGCGACAGTTTTTCTCGGAATCGGTGAAGCATTACTTCTGCTCAGCTTCTTTGAGTTGATCTGGAGAATCGCAGCGCGGAAATGGATGCCAGATGTATTTGCGCGCCATCCGAGTTTGATCGTAGGACATGCTCCAAGCTTGTCCTCTTTAAACCCGCAAGCCAGAGGCTCGCGCTACTCTACATGAGCACCACGCGCGCAGTGTGGCTTTTCGTCGCCGCGCTGACGGCGATTCGCCTTTCGCTTTTGGCAGCGACAAATCTCTCTTTTGACGAAGCTCATTATTGGATGTGGTCGGAGCGACTGGCACCCGCCTATTTCAGCAAGGGACCTGGTATCGCTTTCGCCATACGCGCGAGCACCGCGGTTTTTGGCGCGAACGAGTTTGGTGTTCGCTTCTTCAGTCCTGTGCTTGCAGCCGGCACAAGTCTGCTCCTGTTCTACCTTGCGCGCCGATTGTTTGGCGCAACCGCTGGTCTGTGGGCGGTCATTGCTCTGAATGCCACGCCGATTTTCAACATTGGCGCGGTCGTGATGACGATTGATGCGCTGTCGATTTTTTTCTGGATAGCGGCGATGTTTACCTTCTGGCTCGCGGTGGAAAAAAGCCCTGGGTTTTCGTGGTACTGGGCGGTTACGGGTCTGCTAATCGGGCTGGGGTTTCTTTGTAAATATACAAACGCGTTCGAATTGATTTCGGTGTTACTCGTGCTGGCGCTCGTGCCGCGGTTACGACGGGAATTCAAACGCCCCGGCGTGTATTTGCTGATCGGGATGTTCATTCTTTGCACGATTCCGCCGATTGTGTGGAACGCGCAGCACGGCTGGATCACGTTGGCGCATTTGCGTTCGCGCGGAAATCTTGACCGCGGCTTTAACTTTCATCCGGCCGAGGTGCTCTCATTTCTCGGTCAACACTTCATCGTCTATTCGCCGCTGCTGTTTCTGGCAATGGCTTGGGGCGTGATCGCAAGCTGGCGCCGGCTTAATCAGCAATTCAAAATCCTGTTTTTAATGTGGTTTGGTTTGCCGGTGTTTATTTTTTACTTGCTTCTGTCGGTTAACAAGAGCGCCGCGCCGAACTGGGACGGACTCGCGTTTTTTGGTTTCGGATTGGTTGCGACGTATTTCTGGTGGGAACGGATTCATACGAGCGTTCTTGTACGCATATGCGCCAGTGTCGGCGTCCTGGTGGGATTGATCATGAGCGTAGTCGCATTGGACACAGATTCGCTGCGGGTGGTCGGTTACCAATTTCCGCGTAGCGATCCGAGTGATCGGATGCGCGGGTGGAAAAGCGCGACGGAGGCGCTGGAAAAAATGCGCAACGACCTTGAAGCGCAATTGGGCGAGAAACTCTTTCTGATTGCTGACGCTCGCGATCGCGCGTCGGGAATTTCATTTTATCTGCGCGACAAACGAGTCGAAGGGCCAGGGCATCCGCCCGCTTACATTCCCGAATCGCAGGACATGGTGAATCAATTCTCGTTTTGGCCGCGCTACGATCAGTTCGTGGAGCTAAAGCCTGGCATGCAACGGCCCGAGGGCGAAGTTTACACCGAGGAGAACGGCGTCAATTTGTTCGTTGGACGGGATGCCCTTTTTATCAGGGCCGGAGAAAAGGGACGTGTGCCTCACAACATCCAGGCGGCATTTCAATCCACTGAGTTGGTGGGAACAATCGAAGTGTCGCGTTACGGAAAGGTGATACGGATTTGGCAGATGTTCCTCTGTCGAAGTTATCGCACACTGCCGTTATGAGAAGTAGCTTAGACGCATCCTATAGACTCTTCGCTGTGCGAAGCGCAGGCCTAATTCTTCTACAAATCAAACGCCACGCATCTCATAGAGACGCGGCTACAGCGTTCAAGGAAAAGCTTAAATTCAGAGCGATTTGAGTCCAAGAGAACTCGGCAGTGTTATGACGCATACGACAGATTCTCCTGCAGTTTCGGTCATCGTTCCTGTGTACAACGAGGAAGAGAATATTCCGATCCTGCAAGCTGAGCTCAGAGCGGCGCTCAGGGGCATTGATCACGAACTTATTTTTGTCGATGACGGATCAGCCGATCGCACCGCGCAGCGCATTGAAGCCGCGCCGAATCTGCGAATGATCCGTTTCGAAAGAAATGCCGGACAAAGCGCCGCGATTTATGCCGGGCTGCAGGCCGCGCGCGGGGCAATCCTCGTTCTGATCGACGGCGATTTGCAAAACGATCCCGCCGATATTCCAAAATTGGTCGGTGAAATTTCATACGGCGCTGATCTCGTTTGCGGTTATCGCGCCCAGCGCAGGGACACGCGTGTGAAACGACTCACCAGCCGGATTGCGAACGCCGTTCGCAGCCGGTACACGAAAGACGGCGTGCGCGACACTGGTTGCACGCTCAAGGCGATGCGACGCGAGTGCGTCAGCGCGCTGTTTCCTTTCAAGGGAATGCATCGCTTCATTCCTGCGTTGGTCAAAGACGCAGGATACCGGCTGGTGGAAATCCCGGTGAATCATCGGCCCCGCCGTTTTGGTCAGACTAAATACGGTCTGGGCAATCGCGCGGTGCGCGCCACGATCGACATGTTGGGTGTACGCTGGCTGCTCTCGCGGCGTTTGAATTACAAGATTCGGGAATAAAACTAGGGCCCACGCTCTCGGAAAACGCGCTTGTCAAGGCATGCCCTGCCGCTAAGCTTGGCCTCCCGCACGGAGCATCTGCATGTCCCTCGCCAATTTACTTTCTGCCGAGCAAATCATTCCCGAGATGAAAGCAACGGAGCGTTGGTCGGCTATTGTTGAACTGATCGATCTGCTTGTTAGCCTCGGCAAAATTAAACCAGCGGATCGCGACTCCATTCTGGCAGCGCTGAGGCAACGCGAGGAAACCATGAGCACCGGAATCGGATTCGGAATTGCCATACCGCATTGTTCATCCGATCGGCTCGATGAAGTGGTGGCAGCGTTCGGAACGTCGAGGAGAGGAATCGAGTTCGACGCGCTGGATAACGCACCGGTAAAATTTGTCGTTCTCTTTATCGTACCGAAAAATCAATTCCAAACCCACCTGCGCACGCTGGCTTCCATCGCAAAATTTCTGAATGACCGTTCTGTGCGTGAGAGTCTTGCCAGTGCGAAATCCGCTGACGAAATTTTGGCGATCTTTCGCGAACGTTCGTAGCTTTAGCGGCGGTCTTTGACCGCCGGGCAACTGTCGATGCGGCGCTCAGACAGGGCCGCTACAGTTCCGGCAGTACCGATGGACACCTTCCAATCACTTCTCGCAAAAAAGCTTTCCGACGCTTTGGCGCGCGCCGGCTTGCCTGAACTCGGCGAATTGACGCAGGCGACCGATCCGCGGTTTGGCGATTACCAGAGCAACGTTGCTCTAGTGCTTGGGAAACAGCGCGGCGAAAATCCGCGGGCGCTGGCAGAAAAGATCGTAGCGCAATTGGACGTTAACGATGTCTCCGAACCGCCTGCTGTCGCCGGCGCTGGATTCATCAACTTCACATTGCATCAGGCCGCCGTCGAAAAACAGACGCTCGAGGTGTTGCAAGATGACCGTCTCGGCGTCGCTGAAACAGAATCACCACGACGCATCGTCATTGATTTTGGATCGCCCAATGTGGCGAAGCCGATGCATGTTGGTCACATCCGTAGCACGGTGCTAGGCGACGCACTGGCGCGCGTCGCCAAATTTCTTGGGCACGAAGTCATTCGAGATAATCACGTCGGCGACTGGGGAACACAGTTCGGAATGGTTATTTGGGGGTGGAAAAATCTTCTGGATCGACAGGCACTGCAGCGCAACCCGCTGGCCGAGATCGTACGCGTTTACAAGGAAACAAACGAGCGAGCGAGCAGGGACACGGAAGTTCGCGAAGCGTGCCGCCAGGAACTTGTGAAATTGCAGGCCGGCGACAAGGAAAACACAGATATTTGGAACGAATGCGTCGCGTTTTCGATGCAGGATTTCGAGCGCGTTTACAAATTGCTCGACATCCGTTACGACCTGCAATGCGGCGAAAGTTTTTACAATGATCAGCTGCCCAAGGTGGTGGATCGCCTGCTCAAGGCCGGGATAGCGGAGATCAGCGAAGGCGCCGTGGTCGTGTTCTTCTGGGATGATCCCGACTTGGCGGACAAGCCCCTGATTATTCGCAAACGCGACGGCGGATTCAATTACGCTACGACCGATCTCGCCACGATCGATTATCGTGTCAACGAGTTGAAAGCCGATACGATCTGGTACGTCGTTGGCGCGCCGCAGACATTGCATTTCAAACAGATTTTCGCGGTCGCGCAGCGCGAGGGTTACACGGTTGATGTGCGTCACGTCACATTTGGAAGTGTGCTCGGCGAAGATGGCAAACTAATGAAGACGCGTTCGGGTGAGAATGTTCCTTTGCGTGAGCTTCTCGAGGAAGCGTGCAGGCGCGCCCGAAAAATCATCGACGAAAAAAATCCGGACTTGAGCAAGGATGAGAAGAATAACATCGCGGAGAAGATCGGTATTGCTGCCGTGAAATACGCTGATCTCTCGCAGTATCGGACGACAGATTATGTTTTTTCGTGGGATAAGATGCTTTCGCTGCACGGGAACACTGCGCCGTATTTGCAGAATGCATATGTGCGAATTCGCTCGATCTTTCGTAAAGCAGGCGCGATTGATGTAGCCACGCCCCTGTCGGGCTTTGGAGCCGCACAACACGAAGAGACCGGCCACCGGCCGATGGCTACAGGATTCACGTTCGCTGAGCCTGGCGAACTCGAGCTTGCCAAACGACTTTGTCAGTTCGCGGAGATTGTTCCGCAAGTCTTGAACGGATTTGGTCCGAACATCCTTGCAAATTATCTGTTCGAGCTAGCGAACAGCTTCCATGCTTTTTACGAAGCTTGCCCAGTGTTGAAATCAGAAGAACCGGCGCGCAGTTCGCGTCTGATGTTGTCTGATCTCACCGCGCGAGTCTTGCAGCGCGGGCTGGATCTTCTCGGCATCAAAGTGCCTGAGCGGATGTGATGACGCGTCATCCCGAGCGAAGCGCAGCGAAGTCGCGGGATCCCGCGGAACTAGCTTTAGGTTTCGCACCGGGATTCCTCGACTTCGCTCGGAATGACTGGAAATTGCGCGGGTGGTGAGCAAACGCCCGCGCATTCCGACCTGCACGTACCGATTGCAATTCAATCGGTGGTTCACGTTTGCGCAGGCGCGCCAGATCGTGGCATATCTGGACGCTCTGGGAGTCAGCGATATATATGCGTCACCCTATTTTCAGGCCAGCCCCGAGAGCCTGCACGGCTACGACATCACCGATCACAACAAGCTGAACACGGCGATCGGTTCGCGAGCGGATTATGACGCCTGGATCGCGCAACTGCAGACGCACGACATCGGCCAGGTACTGGATTTTGTTCCGAACCATGTCGGCATTGCCGATAACCGTAACGCGTGGTGGATGGACGTGCTGGAAAACGGGCCCAGTTCGCGGTACGCCCCCTATTTTGATATCGAGTGGCAGCCGCTGAAGACTGATCTCTGCAACAAAGTTCTGCTACCAATTCTCGGCGACCAATATGGCTGCGTGCTGGAGCGTGGCGAATTACAAGTGCGCTTTGAGGAAGGAACTTTTTGCGTGCGATACGGCGAACGCGAACTACCGATCGCGCCCGGCACTTATCGGCACATTCTGGAAGTCGCGCTGAAAAATCTCGCCGAATACAAAGACGACGATTTTTACGCAGAACTACAAAGCATTTTGACCGCACTTGAATATTTGCCGAAGCGCACTGAGGCCGACCCGAAGCGAATCGCAGAACGCGCGCGAGAAAAGGAAATCATTAAACGGCGGCTGGAGCGACGTTGTGCGGAGGCACCGCAAGTACAACACGCAATCGAAAAAGCCCTCGCACAGATCAACGGGAATCCGGGCGACCCGCGCAGTTTCGACAAATTGGACGAATTGCTGAACGCACAGTCGTATCGTCTGGCCTTTTGGCGAGTCGCTGCCGAGGAGATCAATTACCGCCGCTTTTTTGACGTAAACGACTTGGCCGCCATTCGCGTGGAGTTGCCAAAAGTCTTCGACACCGTTCACCATCTGCTTCTTGAATTAGTGAGCACAGGCGCAGTCACCGGGCTTCGGATCGATCACCCCGACGGCCTGTATTTACCGCGCGAATATTTCGTAAAGCTTCAGCAGCGCTCCGCGAAAGCGCAGGGGATCGGGTTGCCTGGCGATGGCCGCGCCATCTACATGGTGGCGGAAAAAATTCTCACCGGTTCGGAAACTTTGCGCAAAGATTGGCCAGTGCATGGAACGACCGGCTACGATTTCGCCAACCTCGTCACGCAGGTGTTGGTCGAGTCTTCGGCTGAAAAGGCAATCACAAAAACGTTTCACCGTTTCGTCGGCCACTCCGTTCCTTTCGGCCATTTGCTGTATGCGAAGAAACTTCTAGTGATGAAGCTTGCCCTCGCCAACGACGTCGATGTTCTAGGGAACTTGCTCGATCGCTTGTCCGAGCGAAACCGATGGTATCGCGATTTTACGCTCGAAGCGCTCTCGCGCGCCGTTCGGGAGACCATTGCGTGCTTTCCGGTTTACCGAACTTACGTCGAGCCCGGTCAGCCGGTATCGGAAGAGGACCGGCAAATCGTCGAGCGCGCCATCGCCGCAGCCAAACGCCGCAACCCGGCAATGGAGGACTCGATCTTTAATTTTTTGCGCGACGTGCTGTTGCTTCGTTCCCCGCAAGATCTCGACGCCGACGGGCGCGCCGCGCATGCGCAGTTCGTTCTGAAATTTCAGCAGACAACCGGGCCAGTCATGGCAAAAGGACTGGAAGACACGCTTTTTTACATTTACAACCGCCTACCAGCCCTAAATGAAGTTGGGGGAGAGCCGCAGCAGTTTGGACTTGGCGTCGAGGTCTTTCACGAGCGGAACCTTCAGCAGCAGCGCGAGTGGCCGGCCACGTTAATCGCGACGTCGACGCACGACACAAAACGCAGCGAAGACGTTCGTGCGCGAATGGTCGCGATCTCCGAAATCCCAGAGCTTTGGCGGCGCTCGTTACAGCGCTGGGGCACCGCAAATCACCGTTGGAAACGGATGGTGAATGATTTGGAAGCGCCGGATGCGAACGAAGAATATTTGTTTTACCAAACTCTTCTGGGCACGTGGCCAATGCAGGCGAATGGCGATCCAGAGCCTGCGCCGACTGCAGATTATATCGAACGAATCCAGGCTTACATGGCAAAGGCGCTCAAGGAAGCAAAGATCAACACAAGCTGGATTCAACCGAATGAAGAGTGGGACGCCGCGATGCACGATTTCGTCGCGAGAATTTTGGATTCATCACCGAGAAATAAGTTCCTGCCGATTTTCCTTCCTGCGGCGAAAGAAATTGGTCGGCTCGGGACGATCAATTCGCTTACGCAAACCTTGCTGAAGCTGACGTCGCCCGGTGTGCCGGACATCTATCAGGGAACTGAGATTTGGGACTACAGCCTTGTAGATCCCGATAACCGGCGTCCGGTCGACTACGACCTGCGCCGTCAAATGCTGAAATCGTTGTCGACCGCGACCCCGGGAGAACTGATGCAGACGTGGCCGAATGGCCGGATCAAACTGTTTCTGATAAACCAAATACTGCGATTTCGTCGCGGACACGCGGATCTTTTCGCGCGGGGCGAATATTTACCTCTTCACGCGAGCGGAACATTTGCAGAATGCTGCATCAGCTTTATCCGACGCCTCGACGACGACTGGATCGCGGTAATCGCCCCGCGGCTTTCTTCGCGCATCGGATTTCCACCGATTGGGGAGGCTTGGCAAGACACGGCGATTCAGTTACCGGAAACGTTTTCGGTGAAAGACGCGCACGATCTCTTCACGTGCCAACCGATTCGTCACGATGAGCGGCAGGTAGCCGTGCGTGATGTATTCTCGGTGCTGCCGTTCGCGGTGATTACCAATTTGCGTTAGACGCCCGGCAAACACGCCCTACGGGATTCGTTTGCCGTGTCTTGTAGGGTGTTTGTGTCAAACGCCAATCATTACTCGCAACTGTGCAAAAAGCTCCATGATCCACGTCACGAAACTTCCGAGATTCGTCAGCAAATCTGCACCGAAGCTTTCAAAGGTGATTTGTCGGGACGCTAGAATCAGCATGACGCTAAGCAGCAGCAGATTCATGAGGTAGATGATGACGAGCGAAAAAAACGTTCCCTGATTGGTAAGGTCGGTCTGGTTCTTGGGGATCATCCAACAGGTGAAGGTGAAATGGAACGCCCACGTGACGCCAATCACGGCGTAAAGCAGTCGCCCATAGGGTTGCATGTTTAGGAAAAGACTAAGTCCGCCGTAAATGGCGATCGTGAGAATGCTGTAGATCGGAAAGAAATACGGCGCGAGCGCGATCCAGAAGTTCGCCTTGGTGGTGACCACATGTCCGCCGTCCAGACCAACGCGGAACCGGCTCACGCGACCACCCATCAACCAGACCCAGAGTGCGTGAGTAAGCTCATGCCCGAACACGTAAATTACGATTGGGCGCGGCAGACCGAAAAAAGCTATTAACCAAAGCACCGCGCCTAACGAGAAGAACCAGACCTCTTCACCCGCCCACAAACGTTGCGTCACGGTCGCTCGCGCGAACGCTGTGAAAAATGTCTGAGTCAGAACGCCGCAGATTGGTAGCAGAAAAATACCGAAAACAAATTTCACCCATCGCGTGGGCACGGTCAGCGGCTCGGATGCCGCGATGAAGCTTCTCGATGTTGTGCGCGCAACGCTGCGGACAACTTTCCGGCCGCGCTGCGAATTGCGCGTGCCGCCATTCTTTTTGTCGGATCTGCGCTTCGTGCCCAAATCGACCGCAGATTACGCAGAATGCGGTTATTTTGGAAAAGCGAAATTTGCAGTTCCGGGGAGCGCAGGCCGCTGGCCTGTAGTTTCCGGCAGCTTGCCAGAAACGTGTAAACAAAGTTGTTTGCGGATTACGCGAAGCATCTCGGCAAGCTGCCGAGATGAACAAAGTGGCAGCCTGTGCTCCCCCAGAACCAAACGCGTTACGCCCGTCCCATGTATGCGCCCGTGCGGGTGTCGATCTTGATCGTTTCGCCTTCCTTGATGAAAAGCGGCACGTTAATGGTCTTGCCGGTTTCGAGCTTTGCCGGCTTGGTAACGTTACTGGCAGTATCGCCACGAACGCCTTCCGCTGATTCAACGACCTTCAGACTTACAGATGCAGGCAGTTCCACCTCGACGGCCTTGCCTTCCGCATAAAGGACCTGCATCGGAAGGTTCTCCACGAGGTAATCTTTGGCGTCGCCGATCAGATTTTCCGCCAGCGTAATCGTGTCGTACGTCTCGGGATCCATGAAATGATAGCCGTTCCGATCCTTGTAAGAAAATTCGAGCTGTTTTCGGTCGATCTCGACCAGCTCGACTTTGTCGGTGGAACCGAAGCGGACGTCCGCGCTTTTACCCGTGTTGATGTAACGGATAATAGCCTGCACGAATGCTCGCAAATTCCCAGGCGTGCGATGATGGACTTCGAGCACAATGGCGGGATTGCCATGGTATTTGATGGCCATTCCTCTGCGTAAATCGTTGGCGGCGGGCATGGATTAAGACGTGATTCGTTACAGAGGCTACATAGTTACAACGTTGAAGCGTTAACCGCTACAGCGGAGGAGCGCGGAGCTTACACGCGGCTAGTGCGAGTGCAACTCTGCCGCCTCACGATTTGGTCATCCTGAGCGAAGCGAAGTGGAGTCGCGGGATCCCGCGGGAGGACCTTAAGCTAACGCAACGGGATTCCTCGACTTCGCTCAGAATGACAACGCGGTTTACAGCAATTTCAGCCGCGTCAAATCCTGCGAATCGACCATACCGACAGGCACATTGTCGTCATCGATCACGACGAGATCGTCGATGCGATGACGCTCCAGCAGGTTCAGAACTTCCACGGCGAGTTTCTCTCTGTGCACGGTCACTGGATTCAACGTCATCAGATCTGCCACGAGTCGTTCGCCAATCCTGGAATCCGATTGAAAATGCCGCACGAAATCTCCGTGAGTGAATATGCCCAGCAGTTGGTTATCCTCGCCAGTCACAACGGCAGCGCCAGCGCGCACACCCGTCATCGCCCTAAGCACGTCGCGTATCGGTGTGTCGGTCGCGACAATAGCCATTGCTCCGCGCGGCCGCATGACTTGATGAACGCGCATCAACATGCTGCGGCCGATCATGCCGCCGGGATGAAATTTAGCGAAGTCTTCCTTGTTAAAGCCACGCGCCTCCAAGAGCACCATCGCCAACGCGTCGCCCAGAGCCATGGATCCCCGCAAATAGCGATGATCCTGACTTGGAATCGAGTAATCGCTGGCAAAATCCGGAGCATTTCTTCCGTCTCACCACTCGCGCTCAGCGCAAGCACAACGTCGCCGTCGGCGAGCATACCCAGATCGCCATGAAGTGCGTTAGATGAATCCAGCACCACCGCGGGCGAGCCGGTGCTGGTGAGAGTAGACGCGATCTTCGCGCCGATGTGTCCGGATTTGCCGACGCCCACGACCACCACCTTCCCTCGGGAATCGACTGTTTCCTTGATCACCTCAACGGCGCGCGAGAAATTGTCATCCAGCCGCTTCCGGAGCCGCTGGAGCTCAAAAATTTCTAAATCCAGGACGCGTGCGGCCTTTTCAAGCGAATCCATCGAAAGATATATTGTGTGCAGGCGTGGTTATGGGCAACATTTCGCATGCCTCGAAAGAAAGGGAAACATGAAGACATTGATGATCGCAATCCTAGTCGCGTTGGTGGCGACTGCTTCCGCGCAAGAATTTAGAGCACCAATCGGTCCGCAAAAACCGGTGCGCGCGATGGAAACGCCGCCGCCGGTTTACGAACGGCCAAAGATTGAGGGAGCACTCCCGAAAGCCTTTGGTCCAGGTCGCAACCCGCTTCAAATGCTCAATCCGTGGGCGCCGGCCCGCTACGGAAACTGGGTGGAGAACACATCGTTCGATCCCAATTACCCTGGGAAATGGAACGGCATTAAGCTCTTCGAGATCGTCTTTTGATTTAACCGTTAGGTTGACCCGCGGCGCGCGAATCCGGGTGCGAAGAGGGACCGTCGTGCTGTTCCCAAGGTAGGAAATGTTTGATCGGTCGTCTCCGCGGAATCCGCGGTTCAGTTTTCTTCAAACTGGGCGAAGAACTTTGCCAATTGCGAGCGCACCGCCTCAAATGAGAGCCGTTCTCGTGCGCGTTCCTGCGATTCGGCGACAACTGCCTCGCGTAACTCAGGATTCTTCAATAGATCCGACGCCATTGAAGCGACTTCGTTAAGCGTTCGGACTTCGCGGGATGTTTTGGAAAACGCAATTCGTTCGATCGCGCCATCGCCTCCGACGCACGGGATTCGGCAGAGCAGAGCGTCCCCCGCAACCTGACCAGGCACATGGCTGCGGTCGAGTTGCAACACGATCTTATGCCGCGCCACATCGCGCAGATAATCCGGGTAAGTCTTCCATTTCTCGATTAGCCGGAGTTTTCGTTCGGGAAAATTAAGTTCGCCTAACAATCGCCGACCTTTGTAGCCATCGAGATTAACAACAGTGACCGGTTCACCGGTCGCTTCGCACAGCTCCCGTGCGACCAATAGCGCAGCGAAATGATTGCGCGATGGCACGTCCCATTCGCGTGTGCCAACGAAAATGCCGGACTGCTCGTTGCGCGGCACAGAAAAATCCCATCGTTGATCCTCGATCGGGTAGGGTGTTGGGATAAATGCCACTGTCGCGGGATCGTGTTTGGACCGGACGCGCTGATAGATCTCCGCGGCCTCGAGTGTCGTGGCGACGCAACCATCGGCTTGCGTCACAATTTTTATGAAGCGCGATAACTTCGCAGGGTCGCGCAATTGTTGTGCGATCTGGTGCAGGCCGGTTTCCTTCAATGAAACAGCGACGACGCGACGTTGCCGTTTTAACTCAGCCAATGCGCGCTCTGACGCGCGAAAATCGCTGCTCAAAAGGAGAAGCACAGGTGTGTTTTCGGCGAGGGCGCGGTGCACATCACGATGAAACGCTGCGAATGTGGACGCAGCGAAAGCATGAAAATTGATCGGCGGATGAGGGCCCTCGCCGGGAGCAGGCGCGCTATGAAACTGCTGTTCGCGATCGTGTCCTCCGGGATTGAGAAGAGTTAGCCGAAAGTTCTCTGGGCTGTCTGCTGCCATTACAGCTTCGCCCGGTTAAGGCTTCAACGGTTCAACCATTTTTACGCAGCGAAGTCGATCAGTCGTGAACCGCGTCGCTAGGCGGCTGTGCTGCGGATCGCAATAGCGTGCGTTCCGTATCTTCTTGATCGAGCGGTTTCACCGGTATCGCACGCCGAATCTCTGATGGTTGCCGTTCCTGCGGTTGGACCGGAATCGCTTTCGGAATCGTTTGGACCGGGACGGCCTTTCGAATGTCTGGAGCAGATTGTGTCGTTTGAGAAGTCGG
>WNGO01004102.1_pt1 | contig 14525 bp, 14 predicted proteins | sample 5400511 | NCBI WGS metagenome assembly WNGO01 (sample SAMN13153380, study PRJNA577476) | soil metagenome | isolation source: 20 cm soil or saprolite under Garry oak tree replicate 2 | place: USA:California | collected 2016-06-15
TGCAATTCAATCAACAGCTTGCGACAGCGAATGTTCTGGCCTCGCGCGTGCAACGATAACTGCGAGGGTGAGGAAGGGGGCGGTTAGGACCACCTCCGGTCGATGGAACTGAGCACCGGGGCGGACGGTTCCCGCTGTACCTCTTGCAATCAGAGTGCTGTTCCCAGCCAGAATGAGCCGGGCATTTCGTTGCCCGTCGCACACATGTTGATTCTCAATGAGGCTAAATTCCCAGGAGGAATCAATGAATCCACATGGGGGAATCCGGAGTTTGAGGATTTTGGCGGTGGTTTTCACCGTTCTCATCCCTCTAGGCTCGCAACCAGTTGGGCCCCTAGCCCAGACGACGGCGCGCGTAGGCAAGAGTTTTGCCCAGAAACTGGTGGAAGCCACACGGATGAAACATGCCGAAGCAGATGAAATCGGCATTTCCGCCACTACTCGTCACGGATGCATCGGAATTGCCTCGACCGACAAGAGTGACATTGGAGAAAAATGCGAGAAGGACGATGTCGAGGCGATGCAAACGGGGAAGCCATTTGTGGAAAAAGAAAAAGACGGCTTCGATGTTTCCCTGCCGCTGCATGATTCGACGGGAAAGCTCATCGGCGTGATTGGAATCGGGTTTAAGGCGGCGGCCGGTCAGACGGAAGCGTCTGTCATGGAACTGGCTCACAAAATCGCCAGCGAGATGGAAGTGCAGATTCCGTCGAAGGCGAAACTATTCGAGCGGTCCGAATGAGAGTGACGCTGCACTTTCGCGCAGGTCACGCATCTTTGCGGAGAATGTCCGCCGCTACCGAAGTGGCCGCACGATGCGGATTTCACGGGAAGTCAGGGCACAGTTCGACGGCAATCAGTAATCACCAAGGGCCGCACGCTATCGTCGCACGAGGCGAGCCGCAAGATCGGTTTGCTGCAGTGCGTCGAGCGCGCTCTCGGCGAGTTGGTCGCGTAGCGGTACCCATTTCTCTCTCTGGAGGTGTGACGTGCTAAAGAAGCAAATTCATCTGGCATTTGTCCTTTTAAGTTTCTTCGTCATCACTGGATGCGGTAATTCCAAATCATTCATGCCCACTCAACCGCTGGGTGGCACAAGAGTGATTCTTTCTTTGAAGGACACGCCTCCCGCAAACGTGGACGTGATCTCCTTCGAGGTCACGGTTTTGGGGGCAGTACTGAATCCGGGGAATATTGACTTGCTCGCTACGACTGGACCGCAAGATATCGACGTGAAGAGGCTCCAGATTGAGACGGCATTCCTGAATACAACCAGCGTCCCAGCCACTTCAGGTCCATTCGGAAGTCTGACTTTGACGTTTGCCAAACCAGAGTTGACAATCAGGAACGGCACCGCAAATCCCCTTGCGGGATGTGCACCGGCCGCTGTATGCCGGATCACTCCTTCGGGTCCTCTCGTGGCAACCGTAAATTTCAATCCCGCCTTAAGTTTGACCGCGAACAATTCCGTGGGACTCCTGGTGGACCTGAACCTCAACACGATCTTGACCGACGTATTAGGGATCGACTTTAGCGCCGCAAGTGCCGTCAGCGTGACCCAGACGCAGATAAGCCCGGACAACCAGTCGCAAGAGATGGAGAACGTCGAAGATATTACCGGCAAGGTTGCGAACAAAGGAACCAACAGCTTTGATTTGCAAACGGCACAGAAAACAATTTCAGGAATCCAGGTCGATAAAAATACGATATTCAAAGGCTTCAGTTCGTGCACAGCGAACCCGCCGGACCTAACCTGCCTGCAAAACGGCCAGATCGTCGACGTGGACCTGACGGTGCTGGCCACAGGCGCGCTGGTGGCAAAAAAGGTCAAGATGAATATTGCCGATACGACGGGGAATGATGAAGAACTCGATGGCTTCGTGACCTCTGTAAACACGCAGATGGCTTCATTCACCCTTGTGGCTGCTGAAAACCTGAGTGCCCTGTCAAATACTGTTATTGGCAGCCCCATGCAGATTCAGATTCAACCAGGGGCGCAATTCACGGTCGACTTCGAGGAATCCGAGAACAATTCCGGATTCACCGGTACCTTCTTCGATGTGAACTCACTCATGCCCGGGCAGACAGTTCAGGTTCACCGCGTGAGCGGAGATGGCAGTACCGCCACCCCCCTCGTCACGGATCGTGTGCAATTGCAAGAAAGTCGCCTCACGGCTCCCGTAAAGGCAATCACGGACGCAAATACGTTTACTCTCGATACGACCAAGATGAGTTTCTTCACTGCAGTCGGCATCACTGAACTCACGGTGGATGCTTCGCACGCCAAGTTCGAGGGGGTTGCGAATGTGGCGGCACTGGTCGTGACACCAATGCCGGACACAGTTTCCGTCCGTGGCTGGCTGTTCAAGCAGTCCACGCCCATGTTGCCGGTTCTCGAGGCTTCGAGGGTGCGGAAGCACTAGTCGGCGTTCAAATTCTACAAGCGTCCGCGAGCTGCGAGATTTCTCTCCAGACGAGATACGTGGCTCGCGGGGCCATGCTCATTCCCAATTTCGAAAGAAGCTTGAAGTCAACGAATCATTTCGTGTTCCCTTCTTCCTCTGATCCCATAGGGGTTCGCCGCAAGAACTGAATTTCAAACAGGTGCCGTGCCCTCTTTCGACGACTTGGACGGCGGTCACGCTTTCACGACAGCGAGGCGGCCCTTTTCCATTCGTGGTGACCGAAGAGGCTTCAGCCATCGATTGAGGAATGACACTCTCGATCAAATACCATCCTGCGGGCAAGGCAACAGCGTCGTGCGATCTACCAAAGCTGCGATCGAAAACCAGATCATCACCGTCCGAACGGTAGTTGAGTGGAGCGCTGTAGGTGTCTGAAATTCGCTGACGAGTTGATTGACGTTCTTCATCACGGGGAATGGGATCCCGACTCGTCGCAATGTGGAAGCGACAAGATCGCCTCCGATGTTGACCTTCGCAGGTCAATAATTTCTGGGATGATTTTCAGCGAAGCATCGAATGAGTGGGCCTTGAGTCACTTCATGAATTTGGTCTCTGCAGGAATCACACCGCACGACCACTTAGCATGCTGGTATCCGGTCCGCCTCGAGGGTTTATTCCATTCGCACAGCGAATTGTGGAACAAGGTCAACCGGGGTCTCTGCGGCTGCTCGGGTCGTCGAATTCAATGGGCCATAGTTCCGGTTCCGACTCTTGGTCGTTCAAGGTCTTTGTGAGCTTTTCGTCCTAGTGGAGGAGCGGCAGGTTGCCGCGATCGATGGCGGCTACTGTGGCGCGGTGCCGCTTCCGGGACAAGATTCATAGCTGCCTGTTCACGAACCAACGACAACTAAAGGACTTAGACGGTCCCAACTTGTGGCCGATCTATTGCATTTCTGGAAATGAGTCGGCTGGGAATCACAAGGCGAAGATAGACGAGCCTTCAAAGGTCTCGTCATCATCCGGAAACTAGAATCAGATCAGAAGAACCATTCCTAAACGGCATCGTACGGGGATAAACAAACCATGAAGGGGAAAAGACAAACTATAAGATCTAACTCTCGATTTGTTTTCCGCTTCGCACTTGGCCTTTTGCTGGGAAGCTTCTCAGGAGGCGTTCTTTTTGCGCAGACTGCCACTTCTTCTGGCACACGGCCTGGCAGCACGGAAATTACCTTGTTCGCCGGAATTTCGGCTCCCGCTGGCCATGAAAGTAATGGCTTTGCGTTGGAGGTAAATACAGGCACTCCCATGGGCGGGCGCGTGAGTTACAACTTCGACCGTCATAATGCGGCTGAGTTCAGCATTGCCAATCCATTTTCGCTCTCCGCCAACTATGTCTACAACTTCTCTGCTATCCGAGGGAAATGGGCACCATACGTTACAGCAGGCATCGGCGGGGCCAGGCGCGAAATTGCACTAGACAATAGCAACCAACCGGCTCAAATAAACTCCAACCTGATGGAGACAGGCCCCGACCGCAGTCAGACGGTCTTCACTGGCAACTTCGGCGGTGGCCTGAAGTACTTCTTCACGGAGAGGTTCGCCCTTCGCTTCGACATGTGCGACCAGGTCGGCCATTACAAGGCTACGTTCAGCAATGTCGCCGGAGTCCCCGGTGGCATCGTAACTGACAGCAAAACACTCAACGATCTTCAAGTCACGGGCGGAATCGTCTTCCGCTTCGGCAAACATTAAGGAATGGATCTTCGGTTCGTTCTTCCCGAAATTTACGGCCCGCAAGACTCACCAACCAACCGATATGAATCTCATGACGGGCCTCTCGAGAACAAACGTGGGGGGGCCGTCCGGTTTCGCCAAGATGCGCAGCCCGCGGGAAGGAACAAGCCAGGGGAAACAGATTCCTGCGGTTGTCGTCGGTTTGCACTAAGTCTCTTCATGGAGGCATGCGTCGAGAGTCCTTTCAAGACTCATCCGGTCAAGAGAAGAACTCGGAAAGTCTCCGTAATAGCATCGGCCTGGTCTTCGATGAAGTCGGCATGGCATAGCAATTGCTCTATGTCACGATGAAGTTAGCGCGCTGCGAGACTGGGCGGTGTCGGCGAGGGTCGATGCCGCTCGCGGCGCGTTTAGACAACGATCCTGAATGGCTCGAAAGCCTATGGCATCGTCGCGGCACTGGACGAATGACTATGTCCAACTTTCACATCACGGACGAGAGGTTAACAATATGGTCGCCACCTCATTCAAATTTGCCAAGGAACTCCTTCTCTTTTGCGGCCTAGGAGCCGTAGTCGGTGCTGGAATAGGCTTGATCGTGTTTCTCCACCTAGGAGCCCCGAAGACTTCGGAGAACGCGGGCTATGTGGCGGGCCTATTCGTAAAGTCCGGTGGGCAACTAGGCTTTATTTCTTGGATGTTCCACGTGGCCGTAAAGCCTCTCGGGCGCTGGTTTTTCCGCCCAACTGGGAAGATGTCCTGAGGAGACGCTACTGCCCAACGACGATATTGCAAGCGGCGGGATTGGTCCAAACCTGAAGTGGCGGCATTTTGCCGCACTCGCGAAATCGCGAGCCGAACATTTTTGACGCATTCTTCCCCTTTTGAAACATTCTTCCCCCTTCTAATGTCCTTCAAAAAGGTTCATGCGCATTGCGTAGTACGGTTTGTTCCATGTCACTCTCCGACAAGTCCGTCCCTCGACTCGTGTTCCATTCTGGCTGCATCTCTCCATGTAACTGAATGTGCACAAGTAATGCGATTTCATCAGCGCCGCGAAGTCACCAAATTACGTGTGCGGGAGCAGCGGGCCAATGCTGCACCTCGAGTGCGGAAGCAATGATCGGACCGCGCAGGAAAGTGTGGTTCGAGAATTGCATTTGAGTGAGCGTTCATACGCTCGGCTCCGAAGGAGACTGTAGGTGAGAAAAAATCATCGTGGCGGTGCAATGCGGAGAGCGTGCCATGCCGCGGCGTGAGGTGAGCACACACGAATGCCTTCGGGCCGATGAGATACTCACCGACTTGCTGGAGTTGCACAAGCTTCCAGTCACAGTCGTGATTCCGACGCTCAACGAGGCGACGCAAATTTGCGAGGCAGTGGGTGCAGCCGGGTGGGCTAACGAGGTGATTGTGGTCGATGGTGGTTCCACGGACGGCACGCAAGTTCTCGCTCGCTCCGCAGGCGCCACAGTCTTGGAAGTTCCTCGGCGCACCATAGCCGCTCAGCGCAACGCGGGCATCGTCGCCGCAAGAAACGATTGGATCCTGGCGCTGGATGCCGACGAACGAGTGGAGGATGAACTCCGCGACGAGTTAGGCGCAGTGCTGGCAGCACCGCAACACGCAGCGTACCGTATCCACTTTAGGAACATCTATTTGGGGCGTGAGCTCCGGCACGGTCGCTGGGGAAGAGACTGGCACGTGCGGCTGTTCTCCCATGATCGGCGTTTCGTCGAAAGACGTGTGCATGAAAGTCTCGAACCCATTGACGACGTTGGGTCGCTTAGCATGCAACTTGAGCACAGGCCCTACCGCGACCTCACGCACCATCTCGAGAAAATGATTCGTTATGCCCGGTGGGGTGCTGAAGACCTTTACGAATGCGGACGCAGGGCTGGTGCCTGGGATCTGACTGGGGTTCCCGCTTGGCGCTTTTTCCGTGAGTACGTGATTTTCTCAGGATGGCGCGACGGGCGACCTGGGCTCGTAGTGGCGACGCTCAGTGCCTGCGCCGCGCTCCTCAAGTACGCATTCCTTTTTGCAATGGAGTGGCAGATCGAAGGTCGACAACCTACCTATCCGGCTGCATCGACCCACGAGCGGAATCCTGGAAAGTGATCGCAGATCGGCCATGATAATGCTTCCCATTCTGATGTACCACCAAGTAGAAGAGATCCCCATTGGGACGCGACACGTCGGCAATTACGTGCTTCCTGAGCAGTTTGACGCGCAGCTCACTGCGATCTCCAGATGGGGTTACGTGCCCATTACCCTGGAGGATTGGCTTGACTTCCGGGCCGGGCGGCGCAAGCCGCCGCTTCGACCCATCGCGCTTACCTTTGACGATGGATACCTATCGAATCACGATATCGCATGGCCACTGTTGCGGCGCCATGGTATGACGGCAACCGTGTTCTTGGTTACGGATCTCATAGGCGGGACGAACCCTTCGGATGTTGGCGAACGGCAAGTGCCCCGCCTGGGTCCGGTTGAGATTGGCGACATGCAATCAGGAGGAATCCTATTCGGCTCTCACACCTGTACACACGGTTCGCTAATCGACATGCAACCGACCGAGGCTTTCCTCGAACTCAAGCGCTCGCGTACTATTCTCATGGCTCTGCTCGGGCGACCCGTTGTTACACTTGCTTACCCATATAACAAGCAAAATTCCACTGTGCGAGCGCTTGCTCGGCAAGCAGGCTACCAAGCAGCGGTGCTCGGCCGCGGGCGGGCCAATTCGCGGTGGACGAACCCACGAGCACTCATGCGTATTGGAGTGGATGCGCACACAACGGTGGAGGCGCTGGGTCACCTGCTAACCAAGTCGCGGCGGCTAGCGGGTTTATGAAAACGAATTTCATCTTTTACCAGTCCGTAAAATATGTTCAAAGGCCTATTTTGCCAGGTTGGCCCTTGGAAAAGACTGTCCTTGAGAGTTTGGCGGAACTTAGTGACCGCCTCGAAGTTTCGCATCACATTTTAAAATAACTGATTTGCGAAGATCTATTGATGGTAACTAAACCGGTCCGCACATTGGGGCCCAGGTCGAATTTATCTGTGCGTTAGTTCGACCCCTGGTTTGATTCGGAGGAAGCCGTGCTCGAAATCAGAGGTGCCCTTTTTATTCTCCTCACACTTCTCTCCCCCGCGGTCGCATGCTCCCAGACCCAGGGTACGGATCAAGCCAATCCTCTCGATTATGTCCAGCAAACTCCCGCATCGCAGAGTAACCCGGCTTCCGCGCAGCCATCTGACAACACCCCAGTCGCGGTGCCAAGGCAGAATCCGGCTCCCCAGGATAAAAAAGACGATTCCCAGGGCCAGCAGACCAAGCGTATGTTCTGGGTTGTTCCCAACTTTGCAGCGGTGAGCGCGAATACGCAGCTTCCACCGCTGTCCACCCGCGAGAAATTCGTACTGGCCACGCACGACAGCGTCGTGGATTACTCCTCCTTCACTTGGGCCGGAATTTTAACTGCACAAGCCATGGCCTTGAATTCCGATCCGGAGCTGGGCCACGGAAACGCAGGTTACGGACGGTATTATTGGCGCACATTCACGGACGGCGTGTCGGGAGTTTTTTTCACCGAGGCCGTTGTCCCAGCGATCACGCACGAGGATCCACACTATTACACTATGGGGCAGGGATGCTTTTTCCGCCGCACGGGCTACGCGATCTCCCGTGCATTCCTCACCAAGACAGATGCTGGAGGGACGAGCTTCAACTGGTCAGAGGTGGCAGGCAATGCGCTGGAAGCGGGTTTGTCCAACGCTTATTATCCGCCTCAAGAGCGCGGCCTGAGTCAAACGGCCAGGAGCTGGGGAACGCAGATGGAATCCGCTGTGCTGAATCACATCTTCCAGGAATTCTGGCCTGACATCCGCAGGGAAGTTTTTCGCCGGAAATAGTTCCGCTTGCTCAACCAAGACAAGTTTCTCTAAGTCTTTCTCCTCAACGCGGAGGTTTTCAGCGTAGCGACACGGAAGGCTGTAGGCCCTGCCGTTAGCATCCTCTGTTGGCAATCGCCGTCAAACTGGTCAAGAGTTGGCCCTCCGTCGTAGCGGGTCCTGCCATTTTTTATTAGGGAAGCACAGCGAAAGATTCAAGTCTACTCTTTCACCAATAATCACTATGCGGGCTACGGCCCTACGACAGCTGAGATGTTCCGTGACCTCTGGCGTAAGCGGGTGAAAACAGCAGACCCAAAGCAGGGCAATGCTGGGACACTGTTTCCGATGTGGCTGGGAGCGGACGGCGAACAATACAGCACCTGAATCGACGCTCACCAAGTCATGGAGCTATCGGTGCGAACTCCCTCACATTCCGAGAATCCCGATTCTCAGGACGTGGGGGTCATGAACCGGCTGAATTGTGCGCAGGAGCGGTCGCAATCCGGCGACCACGAACCGAGACTGAATTTCAAAGGAAAGGCCAGCCAGGAATTATTGGGAAATCGCGACGCTGCGTCAATTGATGTTGCGAGGTTCATCGGTGCTGCGATTAGAAAACCTAGGTTGTCGTATCAGCAGAAGTCCGCTCGCGGCAATTATGCGACCAGCTTTCTGTACTTTAGACCGAGTTTCTCATTTTACGCATTTTCGGCCGCTAGCTCGTCCAGCAGGGTCGCCGCCTTGGTCAAGGTGTCAACCCCGAAGACCACCAGCGCCCGCGTCGATCCCGGCTCCAGTCCGCAGTAGGAGTAGTCAATGTTGATCTGCTCTTCGCCCAACCGCGAGGCTGCGCGGCCCAACTCACCCGGACGGTGCGCCAGCCTGATTACGGCGACGTCTGTCTCTTCGAAGATCATGTGCAGGCTGCCCAGCACCGCCTTGGCGCTAGCCGGATCATCTGCCAGGAATCGGACCAGGCTCTCGCGCTCCTCTACATACGATTGAAACGCCAGAATGTTCACTCCACGCTCTGCCAGAGCGAAGAAGCACTTGCCCAGGGCGCCAGGTTTGTCTTCGATCGTTACTGTAAACTCCTTCGCCTTCGCCATGCGACTTGACTCCCTTCCTTTCCGGGACACCGACAATCGGTGTCGGTCTCTATCAGTCGGGTCCAAGAAATAAGTCGGAATTTCGCTTTGAAAACGATGAGGATTCTATCCCACAATTCGGGCTTTGCAAGGGTAGTTACTTCCCTGGGTAGTTGCTTCTCGATGCAAGATGAGAGTAGGAGGACGTGACCCGCAAGTCCAATCGAAACGCCTTATCCTGCGCATAAGAACTTGGTAAGGATTTCGACTGCTCCACAGCCGTTCGCAGCAGGGAGCCATTCCTCATCCGCCTCTAACTCTCGGATGGTCTCCTGCTCGGAAACGATCCCAGCGCCTCGTGGCTCCGCCTCTGAAATTCGGCGATCGCTTGGTCGAGTAGCCGGCTCCAGGGTTTTGCTCGCGGGTGCCTTGCTGTGCGCCGAGACCTGAGAGCGGCGGCTATTTGTCATTTTTGGGGTCTGGCTTGGTCGCCTCGATCCGAATCTGCTTCAGTAGCTCGGTGTTGTGCGCCAGTTCCGTCTTGCCGGCCGGAAACTTGTTGAAGCTCAATATGTAAGTCAGCACGTCGGCGTCCTGCTGCCGGCTTAGCCGTCCTGGATCGTTTTGCGGCATCGACCGGCGAATTCTCTCGAACAAATCGCCGACCGTCAGGCCATTCCAATTCGCGAGGAAATCACCACCCGCGAGCGGGGGCGCCACTTCGCCGCCGGCAAGCGTGTCGCCGTGGCATGACGTACAGTGCTCGTTATAGAGCGAATGGCCGCGCTCCGCTTGCTCTTGTGTATACACCCCGTCCCACACCGATCGCGAACCGGAGGGCGCTTCCTGCGCACGAAGTGCAGGATAGAACGTGCCGATTACCGCCAAACCGGCGATCGCCACAGCCGCGAAGTTGGCCCTCATTTCAGCTCCTCGAACCAGCGTAGTGGAGGAATCAGGAATTCTTGGATGCTCTCGATCACTCGAGTTCGGACTTGAAATCGGTGTGTAGAGAGGCACGCTCTCGCGGGCCTCTCTGACTGGATGCGTAGACTTAGCGTCGCCCACTTTTATTTCCCGGATGGACTGCCTTCCCCAGTAGAGGGGAGGCTGAACGCAATGTACTCGCCAGAGTAGTTCCCGCCGCCGACCGCAACAACGATGTACTGCTTCCCCTGCCACATATATGTCATCGGCGAGCCGCTCTGAGGCGCTGGCATGTAAACCGCGCCGACCTCTTTGCCGGTCGCTTTGTCGTAGGCACGCAGCATCGCGCCGCGTGGATGTTCCGGCGTAGTAGTGATCTGAGAGTCACCCATGACGACCAGTGTTTTTGTGACCATCAATCCGACGCCAGACGTACCAGCCTGGCCGGTCTTCGGAATGTTCAGACCCTTGAGCGCCGGATGGTTGCGGACGTTATCCGGCGTGTCGCCATGCGGCACCTGCCACATAATCTCACCCCGGTCGAGATTGACCGCCGACAGGGTCCCGTAAGGCGGCTTGAAGATTGGCAGTCCCTGCACAGTCAGGCCACCCCCACCGTCGGCGGGCCGATTAGCTGCAGACGCCGTCGGGGGCGGAGGTGGGGGCGAAACTTGGCGTCTCTGTCCATCTGCGGCGCAGCAATCGCCAGGACCAAGTACTACCTGGAATTGTCGACCGGCGATTCCCGACGCGTAGCGAATATCGGAGAATCCCGGCGGCGGCGCGACGAGCGACCTGGCCTGGATGGCGTTGTTTGTTGCCTGCGCGTAAACGATGTGCGTCTCAGGATCGTAGGCCGATCCGGGCCAATTCGTCGCGGTTCCGGCGCCAATCGCGCCGAGCACGCCCTCGACGTCGCCGAGCATCGCCGGGGTGAACGGCGACGGCCCCACTCTGTATCGCTTGATAACTTCAAGCGCTTGCGCCCGCAGTTCGGGCGTGAAGTCGATCAAGTCGTCGGGTACGTGCAAATAGTTGCGGGCATAGGCCGGCGGCTTGGTAGGAAACGGCTGCGTCGGCGAGGTCTTCTCGCCCGGCACGTCAGACTGTGGCACCGAGCGCTCTTCGATGGGCCACACCGGCTGGCCCGTCACGCGATCAAAGACGTAGAGGAATCCCTGTTTGCTCGGCACCGCCACGGCTTTGATCGCCCGGCCGTTGACGGTGATGTCGGCCAGAATCGGCGCGGACGAGATGTCAAAGTTCCAGATGGGATGGTGCACCAATTGGAAATGCCACTTGCGCTGCCCGGTTTTTAGATCCACACAGACCAAGCTCTCGGCAAACAGATTGTTCCCCGGCCGATGTCCGCCATAGAAGTCAGATGTGGGCGTTTCTACCGGCAGGTACACCAACCCAAGGTCTGCGTCGACGGTGATCTGGGTCCAGACGCCGGTGTTGCCGTTGATGGCCCACGAGCCTTCTTCCCAAGTATCATTGCCGAATTCGCCCGGCCTTGGCATCGTATTGAACTGCCAAAGTTTCTTGCCGGTCCGAACATCGAAGGCGCGAACCAGGCCCTTGGTGTTGTTGTGGGTCTCGACAGTTTGACCCTCCTTCATGGACGAGCCGACAATCACCACGTCCTTGACCACGATCGGCGTCGAATGAATCCCGATTTCGCCGGTTTCTAAATCGATTTGTTGATCGACTCCCTTCATCACGCCGACCTTCAGGTCGACGACACCGTTTGTGCCAAACGACCGGATCATGGCGCCCGTTTTGGCATCGAGCTCGACGAGCCGATAGCCGGTCGTCATATAGATCACGCGCTCATCACCCGTTCCGCCCGTCCAGTACGCCACTCCGCGGCTTGAGAGCTGCCGCGGCGAGACGGCGGCGCGCTTGCCTTCATGAATGCTGTGCACCCAGCTCAGTTCACCGGTCTTGGCGTCGAGCGCGACCACGGACCGCCGCGTGCCGCCGGTCGTATAGATCACGCCATTGACCATCAGCGGCGTCCCTTCCAATTTGTATTCTGGAAACGGGCCCAGGTTGTCGGTCTTGAAGCGCCAAGCGACCTCCAACTCGTTGAAGTTGGTTGCGTTGATTTGGTCCAGCGGCCGGTATCTGGTGCCCGCCAGGTCCGCGCTGTAGGTCGGCCATTCGCCGTCCTTGGCGCCGGACTGGCCCGATACCCGCACCGTTATGCACAGGAGTCCGATGACAAGAGAAATCACCGACAAAAACACTTGGTTCAGTCCATTAGTCTTTCTGTGATGCATATGCTCCTCCTTCTCATCCCGCCGCCCCCATGCTGCTCCACGATGCGATAGCGCGGGATGGTCTTGCCGATCATGTCAGGCTTTTTTTCCTCTTTGCCGCCATAAAGTAGAGACCTTCGTCGCCGCGCTCCTCAGAGTGACAACGGCCTTTTCGTTTTCCCGCCGGTACGCAGCGCTTCAATTCTTCAAACCGGTTCAGCCCAACGTTAATGTCGCTCACGCCTGCGGAGTGTTCTGCTTCGCGCCAACCTAACCTTACTTACTTCTTGAGCGCTGGATTCACATACCCGTGCTGGAGGACCTTTTTCAGATCCGGCCGTATGCTCAGGTACGTGACGTGATCGGGGACGGCCGAAAATCCATGGGGCACGCCCTCGGGGATGACGATAATGTCGCCCGTCTTTATTTCACGGCTCGTGTATCCCACCATCGTGCCGCTGCAGGACGGACCGTTCAGGATTGTCGTCACTTCGCTGTCTGGCGCAGAACGCCTCCCGTTAGCGATGGTGCCCCCAGTAATCAGCGTCGCACTCCCCGATATGACGACGTAACTCTCGGCCGTATCGTCGTGGAAGATGCCGGTGGGGCCTTTCGCGTCAGGACGCTGCTCTCCGCATGCCGGTGAGGGGTTCGCCGCCGCGGCGGCATTGGCGGCACCGCCGCCTCCCATCGCCCCGCGGTGAATGACGGCGACACCAAGCTGGTACTTATCCATATCGATCACCCTGAGCGTATTATCTGGAATCGTGCGCTTCGTATCGACCGAGTGCTTTAACACGGCCTTTACGTCGTCGTCGCTAATGTAGACGCCATCCTTTGGTGCTTGGGCCAACCCGACTACAGGGAACGCCGCAAGGACCATAGCCAAAGTTTGCAGGATCTTCTTCCGCATGACTGCCTCCTCAAGATACTCAGTTGATCGTGACCGTTAAGCGCGGTCAAGCCCCCTACCTAAGTCAAATTGATAGTCACACCGACTCATTTCACTTCAACGAGCTCAATCGCGACTCGATCGGGTCCTTCAATCATCGCCGCCCGCGTGTTGCCCCACGGGTGGATCTCTTCGAGGAATTTTATCCCTTCGCTCTTCAACCGGGCCACAGTTGGCATCAGGTCTGCGACGCTGAGCGCCCAATGATCAACGAGATGCCCGCGTGTGCTGACCAGCCCGCCTCCAGGCCACGGCCGGATCAAAATGCTGATGTCGTCGAACATGACGCTCCCGGACGGCTCGCGAACAAAACCAGGAAACTTGGCGAACGACGGCCATGTCGGCGGGGCGTACAGCTGCTTGCAATCACCAGAGGCTGACGCCGCAGGCGCGCCACCGCTACCTAGCGGTTTGGTCGCACCAAGGTGGGTGACATACCATTGGATCGCACACAGCGGGTGCTCATGATACATGTGTATGTGGTTGAACCGTTCCACCTGGCCGCTTTGAGCGTTCTCAATCATCGCGCCGTCCGGGCCCCGGAGATAGCCGAAGCCTCCCTCCCGGGTCGGCTTCGTACCCTTGGCTCGCATTTCGATGATCTGCTCCTGCGTTGGCAGGCCGGGTAATGTATCGCTCGACATGTCGACGAGCTTGCCGTCGGCGGCGTCCCACATCTGAGCGATTTTCAGGCCCTTCGCGTGGAACTCTTCGTTGTATTTGCGCGAGTCCGGCGTATTCCAGCCGAAATGCCACACCGAAGTTTGGGGCCCTGTCAGCTCCGTCTGAGGCGGTGTGTTGACCTTCGTGAAAAGCAAGTAGACGTTGCCCGTCTTGACCGCCTCGTAGCCGTTGAAGCTTGTCTTGGTGGTCGACGCCGGAAACGGCTTCAGGTAGTACTCGGCCGCAGCCTTTGGGTTCAAAGAATTCAGGTGAACGTGATGAACATGCATCGGCTCGACCGTCGGCGGCCCCTGCGCGAGGACCGGTCGATACGTCACTATGGAAACTGTCACTAGGACGACGATCAAGCTCAGGAAACGATTCCGCATTTTGAGACTCCTTCCGTAGTCCATTTGTTCCTGAGAACACTCGGCAATTTGAAAACATCAAATTGGCCGCATCCTACCATAAGTACGTCCGGAATCTCCGATGGCAATAGCTACTGTCGCTGCAAAGTGAGAATGTCCGGTTTGCGCAAAGTAGGAATGTCCGCTTTCATGGGTGGCCGAGGTCCGCATGGAAACGGAGCGCA
>WNGO01001630.1_pt1 | contig 14516 bp, 14 predicted proteins | sample 5400511 | NCBI WGS metagenome assembly WNGO01 (sample SAMN13153380, study PRJNA577476) | soil metagenome | isolation source: 20 cm soil or saprolite under Garry oak tree replicate 2 | place: USA:California | collected 2016-06-15
GCGGGCTCGGACTACGCGGTGTATCCGTCGCCCGCGGGCGCGGTGAAGCCGGCCGGTGAATGGAATGCCGTGCGCCTCGTGGTCAACGGCAACCACGTGGAGCACTGGCTCAACGGCGTGAAGGTGGTGGAGTACGAGCTCGGCAGCGCCGATTGGCAGGCGCGGGTGGCGGCGGGCAAGTTCGCGCCGCACGCGCGTTACGGCAAAAACACCTCGGGCCACATCGGCCTGCAAGATCATGGCAACTGGGTGGCGTACCGCAACATTCAAATCCGCGTGCTGCCGTGATCAAGACCAAGCTCTCGATCATGATGTTCCTCCAGTACTTCGTCTGGGGGGCGTGGTTCGTGACGATGGGCACCTACCTCGGCAGCACGCTGCACTTCAGCGATCCGCAAATCGGGTTGGCGTATGCGACGACGGCGATCGCCGCTATCGTGTCGCCGTTCACCATGGGGGTCTTCGCCGACCGCTTCTTCGCCACCGAGAAACTGCTCGCCATCCTGCATCTCGTCGGCGCCGCGATCATGTGGTACGTGTCGACGTTGACGACGTTCGGCACATTCTTCCCCGTGCTGATCCTGTACGCGTTGTGCTACATGCCGACGCTGTCGTTGACGAATTCCATCTCCTTCCATCACATCAGCAATCCCAAGGACTTTCCGTTCCTGCGGGTCCTGGGGACGATCGGCTGGATCGTCGCGGGATACGTCATCGGGAAGGTGCTGCACGCCGACGCCCTGGCGACGCCGATGCGGGTCGCCGCCGCCGGCTCGCTCGTGCTGGGGTTGTTCTCCCTCGCGCTGCCGCACACGCCGCCCAAGTCCGCCGGCACGCCGTTCAGCGTCCGCAACGCCCTGGGACTCGACGCGCTGCAACTGCTCAAGGACCGCACGTTCTTCGTCTTCTTGCTGGGATCGTTCCTGTTGTGCATCCCGCTGCAGTTCTATTACGCGTTCACCAACCGGTTCCTGAACGAAATCCACGCGCCCGAGCCGGCGTTCATCCAGACGTTCGGCCAGATGTCGGAAATCTTCTTCATGCTGATGCTGCCGTTCTTCCTGCGGCGCTTCGGCATCAAGATCATCATGCTGGGTGGCATGCTGGCGTGGAGCCTGCGCTATCTGGCTTTCGGGAACGGCAACATCGGCGGCGGGATGTGGCTGTTGTACGCCGGCATTCTGCTGCACGGCGTGTGCTACGACTTCTTCTTCGTGGCGGGCCAGGTCTACACCGACGAGCGCGCCGGCGAGCGGATTCGCGCGGCGGCGCAGGGACTGATCAACGTCGTCACCAACGGCTTCGGGTACGTCATCGGCGCCTTCGTGTCAGGCCGAGTCGTCGGCGCGTTCGCGCAGGCGGCCGCCGATGGCTCTACGACGCACGACTGGCACGCCATCTGGATGTATCCAGCCGCGATGGCATTCGTGATTCTGCTGCTGTTCGCGTTCTTGTTCCGGCCGCAGCGCGTCGCTGCCGCACCCGCTCAATGAGGGACTAGACACCATGGCCAAGAAGCGCATCAACCGGCGGACCTTCGTGGGCAACGTGGCGGCGGGCGCCGCCTTCACTATCGTGCCGCGCCACGTGCTGGGCCGCGGCTTCACAGCCCCCTCCGACACGCTCAACATCGCGTGCATCGGCTGCGGCGGCAAAGGCCGCTCCGACATCGAGGGCGTCGCGACCGAAAACATCTACGCGCTGTGCGACGTGGATTGGGACATGGCGCGGGACGCCTTCCAGCACTACCCCAAGGCCAAGCGCTTCAAGGATTACCGCGAGATGCTCGACAAGGAGGGCAAGAACATCGACGCGGTGACCGTCTCGGTGCCCGACCACTCGCACGCCGCCGCCGGCACGCTGGCGATGAAGCTCGGCAAACACGCGTTCATTCAAAAGCCGTTGGCCCGCACGCTCGGCGAAGTGCGCGCGCTCGCGGCGGCCGCCAAGAAGTACAAGGTCGCGACGCAGATGGGCAACCAAGGCCACGCGCGCGAAGGCACCCGCGTGATCCGCGAGTTGGTCGAAGCGGGCGCGATCGGGACGGTGAAAGAGATCCGCTTCTGGACCAACCGGCCGTGGTGGCCGCAGGGCATCGACCGGCCGCTGGAGCGTTTCGACGCGCCGCAGACGCTCGACTGGAACCTGTGGCTCGGCCCCGCGCCGGAGCGGCCGTATAATCCCGCGTACGCGCCGTTCAAATGGCGCGGCTGGTGGGATTACGGCACCGGGACACTGGGCGACATGGCGTGCCACATCATGGACGCGGCCTTCTGGACGCTCGACCTCGGCTACCCCACGCGCGTCGAGCCCGAGTCGGCACCGCTGTTCAAGGAGACGGCGCCCGCCGGCTTACGCATCACATACTACTTCGCGGCCAAGGGCAACCGCCCCGAGCTGAAGGTCACCTGGGCGGACAACAGTCTCTATCCGGCTCGCCCGGCCGAAGTCGGTGACGACGCCGCCTGGCCGCCCGACACCGGCGGCGGCCAACTCTGGCTCGGCACCGCGGGCAAGCTCGTCGCCGGCACGTACGGCGACGACCCCACGCTGCTCGATGCCGCGCGCCAGGCCGATGTCGTCGCCCACCCACCGGCCCAGAAATACGCGCGGTCCAAGGGGCACTACGCGGAGTGGATCGCCGCGTGCAAAGGCGGGCCGCCCGCCAACTCGGCGTTCGACACGTATTCGGGAGCGTTCACGGAGATGGTGATGCTGGGCTGCCTGGCAGTGCGGCTGGGGCGTACACTGGAGGTGAATCCGGCGACCGGGCAGATCACCAACGTGCAGGTGCCGGCGGAGCTCATCACGCCGACTTACCGGCAAGGGTGGTCACTGAACCTCTAAAATAAATTTCGCAGCACGAACCAGATGTTGGCGGGGCGCTCGGCCAGGCGGCGCATGTACCACGCGAACCAGGCGTGGCCGTAGCTCACCAGGACCGACACCTTGGCGCCGTCGCCCTTCAAGGCCCGCTGCTCGCGGGCCTTGATGCCATAGAGCATGTGGATCTCGAAGCGGTCCGACGCCACCCGCAGGTCCACGGCACGGCTGCGAATGCGGCGAATCAGCGGTAGATCGTGCGTGCCGAACACGGCACGCGTGCCGCCCGCCTTGGCCGCTTCGAGCAGTTGCTCGGCGAGCGCGAAGTACTGCGCGTCGGTGTCGGCTTTGCGGGGAAATGCCACGTCGGCGGGCTCGTTGTAGGCGCCCTTCACGAGTCGAATCGCTGGCTGCAGCGGCAACAGCGCGGCGACGTCGGCGGGTGTGCGCCGCAAATACGCCTGCATCGCGACGCCGACGTTGGACCGCTCGGCGCGCACCTGGCGGTACAACGCGAGCGTGCGGTCGACGTACCACGATTCCTCCATGTCCACCCAGAGGAACCCGCCGCGCTCGGCCGCCCGCGCCGCGAGCGCGCGCACGTTGGCGAGGCACCAGGCCGGATCGATGTCGAGTCCCAGATGGCTGAGCTTGACGGACACTTCGGCGGGCAAGCCGCGCCGGCGGATCTGGTCGAGCACCCCGAGGTAGTGCGCGCGTACCGCTTCGGCTTCGCCGCGGTTGGTGACCTGCTCGCCCAGCTCGGTGAGTACGGTGCCGATGCCCGCCTGGCCGAATTCCGCCGCCGCGCGCAGCGCGTCCTCCAGCTCTTCGCCGGGCATGAAGCGCTTGACGGCGCCGCGGAAGAAGCGGCGGTCGCGCAGCTGGCGCGCCAGGAACGCGCTACGCGATGCGCGCAGCAGGAGTCGCCGGCCGATTCCCATGGCTTACGGTTTCCAGGTGCCTTTCGCCACCGCCGGCACGAATTGATCCAGTCCCGCGGGCGGGAAATCGAGCGTCTTCCCCTGCTCCGCGCTCTGATAGGCGGTCATCAGGACGCGCACCACGTCGAGGCCGTCGTCCCACGTGAGGCGTGCCTTCTCCTTGCCGAGGAACACGCGCACGAAATGCCGGTCCTCGGCTTCGTACCCGTAGGCCGCGGGCTCGTTCGCCACCACCGGCATCAGGCCGATCTCGGCCTGCTGCTTCTCGACCAGGTCTTCGCCCGTCTTGCCCTGCACCTCGCGCGAGAAAAACAGCTTGAGCCCCGGGTCGAGTGAGTTCCACGACAACGAGTACTCGGGGCCCAACAGCTCGGCCGAGAGCCGCAGGCCCGCCCCGACGAAGCTCCACGACGTGGTCGCTTCGCCGAGGACGCGGTGGCCGTCGTCGGTCTGGAATTCGATCATCAGGCTCGCGAAATCCTCGGCGGGACGCTTGGTGTAATCCACCTCCTTGCCCATCGTCTGGGAGAGCCGTTGCGCGTATTCGGGGCGGCTCCATTTGAGACTGGCGATGTGCGCCGTGATGCGCGCGGGCTTGACGCTGCCCGCCGCGGCGCCCGGCTTGGTGAGCAGGTGTCGCACGACCAGCGCCGAGTGGCACATCATGTCGTTCAAGACGCCGCCGCCCTGGAGGTCGCCGCGCCAGAACCACGGCATGTGCGGCCCGCTGTGCTCCTCGGCGGCGCGGGCGAGATAGGGCCGGCCCGTTGCCGCGGCGCCGCGCGCCCACAACAGCGTGCGGCCGTAGTCCACCTGGGGCGCGAAGACTTGATTCTCGAGATAGCCGTGCTGCAGGCCCGCCTTTTTCACCAGCTCCGTCACCTGCTTCGCTTCAGCCACATTGCGGGCCAACGGCTTTTCGCAGGCGATGCCGGTGAGCTTACCCTTACCGCGCGTCACGGCGTCGCAGATTTCCTGGACGTTCTCGATGCGCGCGAAGTTGGGGCCGCACAGCCATAGGGCGTCGATGGCGGAATCGGCCACCATCTCGGCGATCGACTTGAACGGTTTCGCTTGGCCCACGTCGAGGCTGCGCGACAGGGCGGCCATCGACTCGGCGTGCTGCGTGTTGGGACTCCACACGCCCAGGACGTCGGCGTCGCGCACCGCTTGGAAGCCTTGCAGGTGGAAGCGAGCGTTGAAGCCGGACCCGACGAAGCCGATGCCCAGGCGCGCAGCCGTCATCAGTACTGCACTCCCAGCTTTTGGAGCTGCTCCGGCGGGCAACCATTCCACTGACCCGAGAACTGGTTGCCCATATAGCCGATGTCGGCGACGCCGAGCTTGGAGGACCAGAACCCCGACGCGGTGAGGTCGCGGAAGTCGCTGAAGAACGCGACACCCTGGCTCACCTCTTTGCGCGCCTTGGCAGGCCACGCGATGTCGTCGAGGATCGCAGTGCGCTCGGCGTCGCTGCACGTGACGAACGTCTTGCCGGAGCGGCGGTGGCATTCCGCATCGAGCCACGCCAGGCCGCCGCGCGTACCGGTCTGCAAGTCGGGATCGTCCGTCATCATGAAGTCCATGAATTCAGGCACGCCAGCGTCGGTGGCGCCGCCGGAGCGCGCGTCGCGCGGGATGATCAGGTCGACGAGCAGCTGCACGGTTTCGTACTCGTGCGCGGTGAAGAACTTGGGCGCGTACGGCTCGCCCGCGGCGCGGCGCACCAGCGACGCTTGCGCCCATTCGGACGCGAGGCCCACGCGGGCCAGCGGCCAGCGCGCGATGGCGGCGAGCGGCGCGCCCGCGAGAATGGCGAGTGCTTCGCGGCGGTCCATCAGATCTCTCCTCGCTTGCTCAGCTCCAGGATGTGGCGGCTGGTGCGCATCGACAGCGCGAGAATGGTCCACGTGGGATTCTTGTCGGCCTGCGTCACGAACGGTGAGCCGTCGGCCACGAACAGGTTTTTCACCTCGTGGGCCTGGCACCACGAATTCACGACCGACGTCTTGGGGTCCGCGCCCATGCGCGCGCCGCCCAGCTCGTGGATGATCGAGCCGCCGGTCGAGATGCCGTAGTCGTCCTCCGCCTTGCCCGGCTGCCACAGCAGCGTCCCGCCCATTTCGTCGATCAAGGCCTTGAACGTCTCCTGCATGTGCTTCACCTGCTTGATCTCGTGGTCGGACCACTTCCAGTGGAAGCGCAGCACCGGGATGCCCCACCGGTCCACCACATTGGGGTCGATCTCGCAGTAGCTGTCGTCGTTGGGAATCATCTCGCCGCGCCCCGAGAACCCCACCACCGTGCCGTAGTACTTGCGGTACTCGTCTTTCAACGCCGCACCGTACCCGCCGCCGCCGGGAAAACGCTGGATGCCGCCCATGAAGCCATAGCTCGGCATGTCCCGGCCGCCCCACACCTCGATGTGATAGCCGCGCGGGAAGTCGAGCTTGGTGTCGTTGAGCCACCACGGCATGTAGAGGTGCATGCCGCCGACGCCGTCCTCGTTGTGCGGCACGCTGTCGGCGAGCTTGGGGATGATGCCCGCCAGATCGCTCCCGGTCGTGTCGGTGAGGTACTTGCCCACGAGACCCGACGAGTTGGCGAGACCATTGGGGAAGCGCGTGGACTTGGAGTTGAGCAGCAGGCGTGACGTCTCGCACGCGCTCGCCGCAAGCACGACCACGCGCGCGCGCACTTCGCGCTCTTCGCCCGAGGCCTTGTCGATGTACGCGACGCCCGACGCCCGTCCCTTCGCGTCGGTGAGCACCTCGCGCACCATCGCGTTGGGCTCGATCGCGAGCCGGCCCGTCGTGAGCGCCGGGCCCAGTAACACGCCCGGCGAAGAAAAGTTCGAGTTCGTCTTGCAGCCGCGATTGCATTGGCCGCAGTAGTGGCACGCGGGCCGCCCGTTGATCGACCGTGTGATGATCGAGAGGCGCGACGGAATGCAGGTGACCTTCAAGCGGTCGGCGGCCTGCTTCACGAGCAGCTCGTAGCAGCGCGGCTTGGGCGGCGGCAGGAACAGACCGTCGGGTTCGTTGGGCAGATTCTCGCGGCTGCCGAACACGCCGATCAGCTGGTCCACGCGATCGTAGTACGGCCGGACGTCTTCGTATGCGATGGGCCAGTCGTCGCCCAGTCCGTCGCGGCTCTTGTGCTTGAAATCGTACGGCCCGAAGCGCAGCGAGATGCGGCCCCAATGGTTGGTGCGGCTGCCGAGCATCCGTGCTCGCCACCAGCGGAATTTCGTCCCCGGCGCTGTGGTGTAGGGCTCGCCGTCGAGTTTCCAGCCGCCGAGGCAGGCGTCGAACTCGCCGAACGGCCGCTCGTGGGTGGAGGCGCCGCGCCGTGGCGACTCGTACGCCCACTGCATCATCGCCGAGTCCTCGGACGAGTACCACAACGGCCCCGCCTCGAGGACCAGCACCTGTGCCCCGCCCTTCGCGAGCGTGTAGGCGGCCATGCCGCCGCCGGCTCCCGAGCCGACGATGACGGCGTCCCAGACCTTCTCTTGTCTACGGATGTGCGGCATGGGTGCGTGGTGACTGGTGAGTGGTGCGTTGCCTCCCGCGCGTCGCAAAACTGTCACCGGACGGCCGTGCCCGCCAGCGCTGCAGCCGCGCAACGAAAAGCCCCGTCCGACTTCCGGAAGGGGCCTCTCGTGACAGCACGCGGGTGCGCGCTACGGGTACTGGGTGGCGCAGCCGCCCGATCCCGCGTTGACCCAGTTGCGCTGTACCAGGAAGTCCCTGCCGCCCAGGTTCATGTTGGCGACGGAGCCGTTGCCGGTCGTGTACGTGGTGCCGAACGTCCAGGCGCACTTGTCGGCGTTCTCCTGCCCGCGCCGGTCGAACCACGCGTTCAGGTCCGGATCGGTGGTGGTCTCTTCGGTCTCGTGCGCCAGCGTGTTCACTTCCGCGTCGGCGTCAAAGTCGTTGTTGGGGGACCCGGCGAGCGCGGCACAGGCGTTGGGGAGGTCACCGTCGTGCGGCATCGCCGAATACTTCACGTCGTTGCCGTTCCACGAAAAGTGGCCGTGATAGGCGCAGTATTGCGTGCCGAAGCCGCCGCCGAGGTTCACGCCCGGGCCCGAGAACACCTCGTACAGCGTGTTCTGGTCGAAGGTGATGGCACCCGACGTGAAGCCCGAAATCAGCTGGGCCTGGATCTGCGCGTCGGAGACGGTGGCGCCGGAAGCCGGCACGTTGGTATTGGCGGCCCAGAACCCGGTGTAGGTGACGACGTTCTGCACCTGGGTGTTGGTGCCGTCGAAGTACGTCGTGTTGATGTTGAAGTAGGGTGAGCCGCCGAGGTTCCGCAGGAAGTGCCCGATCACTGAGCCGTCGGCAGAGCCGGGACCGGTGGTGCCGGGCGTGGGACCGCCGTTGTAAATCGTGCTGCCGGCCCAATAGACGGCGACGACGTTCGTCTGAAACAGGACCGGCCCGCCGTGATAGAAGATCCCGGTGTTCGCCTTCTTGCCGCCGCCGTGGCCCGCCCGGGCTTTGGGCGGCATCACGTGAATGTGGGTCTGCCCATTGGCGATATCGAGGAACGACGGGCCCCCGGGCTGCGTTGGCGCGGGACGCTCACTGCACGCCGCCGCGAAGGAAGCGACGACAACCAGGGCGAATAAGCGTTTCATGCGAGGCTCCTTGCGACGAGTTCTGGACCGCTCAAACAGTGCACACGTTCACGGCCTGCCGCAATCCCGCGAGCGCGTCGCCGGTGGGAACAAATTCATGGGCCACGTAGCCGGCGAACCCCAGGTCCGCGATGGCTGTGGCGATGCCGCGCCAGTTCAGCTCCTGGCGGTCGTCCAGCTCGTGGCGGCCGGGCACGCCGCCCGTGTGGAAGTGACCGATCCACTGCGCGTTGTCGCGAATCGTGCGGATCACGTCGCCTTCCATGATTTGCATATGATAGATGTCGTACAACAGCTTCACGCGCGGAGAGTTCACACCCTTCATCACGGCGACGCCGAAGGCCGTGCGATCGCCCTGATAGCCGTGATGATCGACCTTGCTGTTCAACAGCTCCACGCAGACCGTCACGCCCCGCTCTTCCGCCAGCGCCTTGATGCGATCGAGGCCCGTGACGCAATTGGCGATCGCCTCGGCGTCCGACGCCGCGCCGCGGTTGCCGAACATCGTGATCACGTTGGGCACGCCGTGGTCCGCCGCGAGGGGGATGGCGGTTTCCAGCTCGCCCAGCAGCTGCGCGTGGTGGGCAGGATCGTTGAACCCCAGCGCGATGAAGTCCTTGCGATCGGCGGGATAGCCCAGCGAGCAGACCAGGCCGAACTCACGCACCCGCTCCCAATCGGCCGGCTGCAGCAGGTCGATGGCGGCGAGTCCCATCGCCGCGCCGGCTTTGCACAGATCTGACAGCGCGATGCCCCCGAACGCCCAGCGGCAGACGGATTGCTTGAGACGGCCGGTGGGCGCAGGCAGGCGAGGACGGGCGCGGGCGGGTGCGCCCCACGCCGTGCCGAGGGCGGCAGCGCCGCCCCGCTTCAACCATTCGCGTCGGTCCATGAGCACAAATTGTCGCACGTATTAGTTTATCGCCATGCCAAATCTCGCCTTCTATCATCCAGCCATCGTGCACTTCGCCGTGGCATTGTTGTCCGTGGGCGTCTTCCTGCGCTGGGTGTCGCTGTTGGGGCGCTGGGAGTGGACCCGCCACGCCGCCGCGTTCCTGTTGATCGCCGGGACGCTAGGCGCCGTCGCGGCGGTCCAGTCCGGGACCGACGCGCACGGGCCAGTGGAGCGCGTGCCGGGAGCGCGTCCAGCCGTGCAAGAGCACGAGGACTGGGGTCACAACACCCGCAACGTGTTCCTGTTCGTTGGTGCACTTGAGCTGCTGGCGCTGGGGCTGGGCCAGAGACCGGCGCGGCGCTGGGTGTACGTGGGATCGGCGCTGGTGGGGTTGGCGGGCGCGTACTGCCTGTTCGAGGCGGGTGAGCATGGCGGCGACTTGGTCTACAATTACGCCGGCGGCGTGGGCATTCGCTCGGGACAGGCAACGGACGTCGATCGGCTGCTGGTGGCAGGTCTGTACCAAAAGGCAGTGGCCGACCGCAAAGCGGGTGATAGCGCCGGCGCCGCCGTATTGATCGCCGAGCTGGTGACGCGCTACCCCGCCGACACCGACATCCAGCTGCTCGGCGTCGAATCGCTGCTCACCGACAAGAAGGACCCCAAGGCAGCGCTCGCGGCGCTACAAAAGCTGCCGCCGTTCCCCGACTCGAGCCGCGCACGCTCCCGACGCGACATGCTCGCCGCCGACGTCTACGTGGGCGCGGGCCGCGTCGACTCCGCGCGCGCCATTCTCACGCGCCTCGCGGCGCAATTCCCGCAGAGCCAGCGCATTAAGGACAAGCTGGCACAGCTGCCGGCACACTAGGGCAACTGCTCGGCGAGCTCCCGGATCCAGACGTTGCGGTAACGGACCGGATTGCCGTGGTTCTGCAGCAGCAGCGGCAGCTTGTCGGGGTGCGCCGCATAGGGCGGGCGGCGCTTATTGGCGGTCGGCCCGCTCAACACGACGTCGTCCTGCACCAGCACGCCGTTGTGGAATATGATCACCCGGGCCGGTCGCAGCAGTTTGCCGCTCGCATCGAACCGCGGTCCGTGAAACACGATGTCGTAGGTCTGCCAGTCGCCCGGCGGCCGGCTGGCGTTGACGAGCGGCGGATACTGGCCGTACACGGCGGCCGCCTGGCCGTCGGGATACGTCTTGTTCTGGTAGGAGTCGAGCACCTGAATCTCATACTTGCTCATCAAGTAGACGCCGCTGTTGCCGCGCTCCTGGCTCTCGCCCACGGGCGGCACGGGCGCTGCCCACTCGACGTGCAGTTGGCAGTCGCCGAACGGGCGCTTGGTGCGAATGTCGCCTGCGCCAGGCGCCACTTCGACGTAACCGGGCCCGAGCTTCCAGCCGGGCGCGGCGCCGGAATCATTCTCCCATTGCGACAGATCGGTGCCGTCGAACAACACGACGGCATCCGCGGGCGGCGCGCCCGGTTTGTCGGCGGGTGCGGGCATCACCACCGGCGGTTGCGGGCGGTCGAGCGCGTGTTGCGGCCACGGGCCGAGGTTCTGCGCGGCGGCGCCTGCGGCGAACGCGATCACCAGCGTCGCGAGCGGGTAACGGACCTTCACGGGTATGCTCCTATGGACTGGCCGGCGGAAATTGACGGCTGGGGCGAGGTGAAGCAAGGATGACAGGGATCCAGTTGGCGGAGGCGCTCTCGGCACTGGGCGGCGTCACGGGAACGTGCGTCGTGATTGCGCTCGCTCTCTTGGTGCTGCGCCGCCGCAACGCCAGCATTGTGGCGATCGTCGTGCCGCTCGCGGCGTTCGCCAGCGACGCGGCGCTGAAACTGCTGTTTCATCGCCCCCGTCCCCCCGGCGCCTTGATTCCCCTGCCCCCGTCGTACTCCTTCCCGAGCGGCCACGCCATGGTCGCGGCGGCGACCTATCTGACACTGGGCTGGTTGCTGTCGGACCGGCTGGTGAGCCCCCGAGCGAAGACGCTGTGCGTCGCTCTCGCTGCCCTCATCGCGATCGCCATCGCGGGGAGCCGAGTCTATCTCGGCGTGCATTATCCGTCGGACGTGGTGGGAGGACTGGTCCTGGGAGCGGCCTGGGCGCTCGTGGGCCGGCGCTTCTACGTGACGCGCTTGCGGCCGCAGTAGGTCACCACCTCGGCCGGGAGCTGCGGGCAATAGAGGTCGTCGAGCCGGCGGTTGTGACATAGCACCGCCGCCCAGGCCCCTGCCTTCATGAATTGCGTCGGGGGCGGTACACTGTCGCACAACCCCGCAGTCGGCCGGCTCGCCGTGAGACAATTCTCGAGCAGGATGCGCTCGGCAACGACGCCCATCAGCGTGCGGCCTTCGCCGCGCGTGTGGTGAGCGAACGCCGTGTCGACGCAGGCCTGCGCGTCGACCAGCGCGCCCAACCGCTTGCCCTCCGCGCTGGCGTTCACCGCCTGCTGCATCACGCCCGAACCACCGCGGCTGACCCAGATCACCACGACGACCACCACGACGACGAGTAGCGTGGCGAACCCGCCCACGATGAACAACAGCAGCTTGGCGGAGTGTTTCATATCGGCGGATTCTCCTCCGCATCCGCGAGGACGTCAAGTGAGCAGGAAATGCGCGTGAGCGCAGCGCAATGCCGAGCACAGGCCTCCGGCCTGTGACGACAAGCGCCGGGCGCTCCTAATGCACGACCGGGAAGCTCACGCGGACGCGCGTCCCCTTCCCCGACTCCGAATGCAGGTCGATGCGCGCACTGTGGGCGTCGGCGATCCAACGCGCGATCGCGAGGCCGAGGCCCGCGCCCTCGGCCTCGCGGCGCGCGGCGTCGCCACGATAGAACCGCTCGAACACGTGGGGCAGCTGGTCGGCCGGAATGCCGATACCGGAGTCCTGCACGACGACTTCGGCACGGCCGTCCTGCGTCGCCGTCTCGATGCGGACCGATCCGCCTCTCGCCGTGAATTTGATGGCGTTGTCGAGCACGATGAGCAGCAGCTGGCGGACCAGCGCCCTATCACCCACGATCTGCGCCTCCTCGAACCGCGCCACATCCAGGCGCACGCCTTTGCTGTCGGCCAAGGCGCGCACCGTGTCCACGGCGCCCGCCACTGCATCGTCGAGGAACAGGGGTTCGCGGGCCACCGGCCGCTCGCCCGCGTCGGCGCGCGCCAGCGTCAGCAGGTCGCCGGCGATGTCACCCAGCCGGGCGGCCTCGCGCGCCACGGCTTGTAGGGTCGTCGCGTCGCGGCCGGGATCGCGATCGCTGGCGATCGCGACCTCGGCCCGCGTCCGCAGCGTGGTGATCGGGGTGCGCAGCTCGTGGGCCGCATCGGCCATGAAGCGGCGCATTTGCTCGAGCGAGCGCTCGATCGGCGCAGTCGACTGTCGCACCAGCAAATAGCCCCCGCCCCCCACCAGCAGCAGCGCGGCGAACGCCGCGGCCGCGAACGCGCGGATCAAGGAGGCGTACTGGTCCTCCAGCTCCACACGGTCGGCAGCCGCAGCGGCGACGAGCACCGTCCCGCGCGAATCGGTGAAGCGCTCGGCGTGCACCCGGACGTCGCGATCGTCGGCGGCGTCGAAATTGCGGTCGGCCCGGCCGTCGCGCCCGGCGACGCGCGCAGCCTCCGACACCCACACGGGCGCCGTAGCCGGTTTGATCGGCCGGCCGTCGCCGTCGAGCAGGTAGAGCGAGCGATCGGGGATGTGCAGCTCGTCGATGGCGTCCACCACGGCGCCGTGGGCGTTGGCCTGCTCGGCCTCGCGGATGCGCGCCGCCTGCATCAACGCCGCCGTCGCGGCGTGCAGCGACTCGTCGAGATGGCGCGCCATCTGGCCGCGGATCGCGACGAACAGCCCGCCACCCAGCACGACGAGAATCAGCGTGAAGACGCCGGCGTACAGCAGCGTGAGCCGGAGGCGCACCTGGGCGATCTGGCTGGAGCGGCGCACGTCAGGCCCCGAACCGGTAGCCCGAGCCGCGCAGCGTGGTGATCAACTTGGGCTCATGGCCGTCGTCGATCTTTTTGCGCAGCCGGCGCACCAGCACTTCGAGCACGTTGGCGAAGGGGTCGTGGTTGTCGTCCCACACGTGGCCCGTGATCGTGGCGCGATCCAGCACCTGGCCCTGGTGCAGCACGAACAACTCCAGCAGCGCGAACTCCTTGGCGGTCAGCGTGATGGGCCGGCCGCCGCGGCGCACCTGTCGCGCGGCGAGATCGATCTCCAGATCGGCGACGCGGTGCGACGACGGCGTCAGCGCCGGCCGGCGCCGCGTCAGGGCCTTGAGCCGCGCCAGCAGCTCGCGGAACGCGAACGGTTTGGTGAGATAGTCGTCGGCGCCCACCTCGAGACCGCGCACGCGGTCGTCGACGGCATCGAGAGCAGTCAACATCAGAACGGGCGTGGTGATGCCGTGGCGCCGCAGGTCGGCGCACAGGTCGAAACCGCTGCCGCCGGGGAGTCGCACGTCGAGGATGATGGCGTCGTAGCGGCCCGCGGTGGCGCTCTCGAGGCCGGTGGCGAACGTCGTCGCCACGGTGGGATCGATGCGCTGCGCCCGCAAGCCGTCTCGCAGCAGCTCAGCCAACGCCGCGTCGTCCTCCACGATCAGTACCCGCACGCGGATAACCTACGCTGCGGCCCGCCCGCGGTCACCTGCGCTGTGTAAGCTGCCTGACAGGTTGCCGGACTATCCTTGAGGCCGATGTGGCGACCCTTGTGCGTCCTCTGTCTGCTGTGCTGCCGCGCATTGACGGGCCAGCAGCCCGTCACGCGGGCCGACGCGATCGCCGCGGCGCTCAGTCGCGGCGCGCGCGCCGCCTTCGGCCGCGCCGACACCGCCACGGCGGCCGCCGCCTTGCACGCCGCGCGGCTCTATCCCAATCCGTCGCTCGCCGCGACCTACACCAAGGACACGCCGCACTATCACGTCATCGCCGACGTGCCGCTCGACCTGCCCTGGCTGCGCGGCGCGCGCATCGGCGCGGCCGCGGCGTCGCGCGACGCGGCGCGCTACAGCTTCGCCTTCGAGCGGGCCGCCATTCGGTTCGACATCGACACCGCGTACACGCACGCCGTCGCGGCCCGCGCGCACGCGCGGCTGTCGCGGCGCACGGCGCTCGACGCCGACAGCCTCCTGCGCATGGCGCAGCTGCGGCGCGAGGTGGGCGACGTGAGCGAGCTCGACGTGC
>WNGO01006035.1_pt1 | contig 14516 bp, 12 predicted proteins | sample 5400511 | NCBI WGS metagenome assembly WNGO01 (sample SAMN13153380, study PRJNA577476) | soil metagenome | isolation source: 20 cm soil or saprolite under Garry oak tree replicate 2 | place: USA:California | collected 2016-06-15
CCTGGCTCAAACCAAAAAGCGCGTGCGATTCCTGACGACCGAACGGCATGAATTTTCCGTGTTCGAGTCTGCCGCGGATGTAATGCGGCCGATCGCCGTCGCTCGTTAGGCCAACGGCCAACTTCGCCGGAACCTGCGGCAGATCGAGGTTCATTGCGCCCATCATTCTTAAAATCGCCGGTCGGACAAACTGCAAAAACGTCACGAACGCCGACACGGGATTTCCGGGCAGCCCAAACACGAAGCACTTGTGTGGCACAGGCATCCTGCCTGTGGGGCCGGCGGGCGTCTCGCCTGCCGAATCAACGGTTTCCCTCTCAAACCATCCAAATAAAAACGGCTTTCCCGGTTTAACCGCCACGCGCCAGATTTCGATCTTCGCGCCGACTTCGCGCAACGCTTCCTTCACTAAATCATGCTCCCCGACCGAAACGCCGCCGCTAATGATGAGGACGTGATTTTTGATTCCGCGTTTGATAGCGTTGTCTAACGACTTGCGATCATCGCGACAATGTTCCACGACTGTCGCGCTCACACCGCACCGCTGCAGGAGCGCACCGAGCAACGCGGAATTGCTGTCGTAAATTTGGCCTGCCTGCAGTTCTTCGCCCGGTTTCACCAGCTCGTCGCCGGTGGAGATGACTGCCGCAGTTGCTTTGCCGCCAACGATCACATTGGCAAAACCCTGCGACGCTAGTAAAGCAATCGTAGCTGCGCGAATTCGTTCACCTTTCGCTAAAATCATCTGTCCTTCCGCCAAATCGCACCCGCGCCGGCGGACGAATTCGCCAGCTTCGACGTCCACGTTCAGGCTGATGTCGGTGCCGTCGCGCGTCACATCCTCCTGCATCACAATCGCGTCTGCCCCTTGCGGAAGCGTTGCGCCGGTAAAAATCCGGACGGCTTCACCACCACCGACGCGCAGTTTCCGATCAGGGCCCGCAGGTTGCTCTCCAATCACGCGTAGCCGCCCGCCTTTTTTGCAGGAGCTTGCCACGACTGCGTAACCGTCCATTGCCGAATTATCGAATGCAGGCAGGGGCAGCCGGGCGAAATAATCCTCGGCGGCAAAACAATCGAGCGCATCTGCGACCGGAACTGCTCGTTCCTCCAGCGGACTGACCGTCTCCAAGATCCGCCTGCGCGCTTCTTCTTCGCTGATCACGCCAAACCTAATCAGTTGGCAATCGACAATTGGCAACTGCGATGAAATCGCGAGCACGCGACGAAGTCGGTGTCGGCAATCCCAAATTGCACATTGGAAAACCGCAATTCTTCGCGATATTCTCGACTCGCGTCTGTAACCACGTGCCTGCTTGCCATGCCGAAGCCTTGAAGCGAAGGCAGGTGGCGCGACCCATGGCTACAAATTTTGGTGAGGTGGCTGAGTGGTCGAAAGCAGCGCTTTGCTAAAGCGCCGTAGCCCAAAAGGCTACCGAGGGTTCGAATCCCTCCCTCACCGCTCCCTCGTGAGCGCGTACTTTTGCTCCGTGTTTTACAACGAAACCTACAACAAATCACTGTCGTCAATGTTGTCTTATGAGTGCGGCGGTCGGGCGGTCACATGAGCAGACGCGCTGGACTCAAAAGCCAGCGTTTGCCCCTCGTGACAGATTCGCTGCCTCGCACAGTTGCGAACATGAACGACCGGAAAAGAACAAAAACGATTGTGGTACGGTCAACATGGTGTCAACGGGCTCTCGCGCGTTGAGATCAGACTCAGTCCGCCTCCGGCTCCAAAGGTTCGCATGGATGAGACTGACGAGGTTGTTGCGTAGGCGGTTCCTCGGCAACATCACAATCTTGCGCGTCCCGGAGGCGAGTAGGTATGTCTGGCTTGGCTGGCATGTTATTTGGTTCTTTCTTTTAATTGTTTTTGTCTTTCGGATTTCCGCCCCGTCTTGGGGCAAAGGTGTTAAAAGCGCTTGGCGATCCCGTTCTTTATTGTCCTTTTTGGCGCGGATCGGTCTTTTGCCCGGGTCTCACCCTCTCTCTTACGGTAAACCAGATATCTCTGCCGCCGAAGCCACCCGGCCGGGTCGAGAAGAAATAGAGTGTTCTACCGTCCCTGGACAGAGCAGGCGATCCATCGTCTGCGGCACTGTTGAGGGGCGGGCCGGGATTGACTGGCGTGGACCAGAGATCCGAAGGGTCCTCGCGCGTGGCAACCCAGATATCGAGGCCTCCAACACCGCCAGTACGATCCGACGTGATGAAGATCTCGCGGCCATCCCGTCTCACGAACGTGCGCGTATCGCGTGCAGGACTGCTGAGTTCCGGAACGAGCACCCCGGGACTCCAGACAGCGCTCTCCAAGTCCTCGTCCGTCGTCGTTGTCGCATAGACGTCGAAACCGCCGATTCCGCCTGGTCGATTGCTACCGAAGTAGATCGTCGACAGTCCAAGGTCGTCATTCGCATAGAAAGCCGGGGCAATCTCGGTTGCAGCTGTGTTCACAACACAGCCCATATTCACCGGAGCGGTCCACTCATCGCTGCCGGGTTCCGCTCGAGATGTCCATAAATCTCCTGCGCCACAGCCTCCCGGACGGTCACTGTGGAAGTACATGATGTTTCCAGACGTACTAAGCACCGATAGCGAGTCGTTAAATGGGCTATTCAAGATGGTAAGATTTTCCGGCTCTCCCCAAGGTGAGTCAGTGCTCTCGCGCCGAGAAACCCAGAGGTCGTCTCCGCCAAGTCCACCAGGACGATCCGACGTGAAGTAAACAGTTAGTTCATCGGCTGTCAGAATCGGATACGTATCGTTGTATTGGGTGTTAAGCGGCGATCCAACGTTGATGGGCGCAGACCACGCTCCCAATTTCGACTCACCGATCCCCCAGGCTGCTCCAGAATAGCAGAGACTCATCAGCGTCAGAATTAAGATCCCGCGTTTGCTTGTCCCTCGTCGGGCGGATCGTGTACCGTTTTCCGTCGGGGTCGTTCGGTACTCTATCGGCGTGGTCGGGATTGGCAGAATTAGTGTTTTTTTGAACTGAGTCAGGGGATTCATGGTTCTTCCTTTCTTAGGTATGAAGTTGTGATTTTTTTCGAGGCTTGGATTGTTGTTGATGTGATCTCTTTCTTCTTGGTTTCGTAGTTTTCCTTTCATTGCCATAAACGAAAACGGGCGCTCAAAGTGGCCATCTGAACTGAGATTCTTTTTGGAAAAGCTTGCGCGTGCAGGGAATTTCTCTGGGTGATAGGCTACCAAGAGGATTTATGGATGAGCCTTCGGTCTCTCCCCACAGAGTGACCCAGCTCCTGCAGCAATGGAGTCACGGAGATGATTCCGCTCTCGCAGAGTTAACGCCGCTGGTCTATGAAGAACTCCGACGTCTCGCTCATCATTACATGGAGGGGCAGCGTCCCGATCACACACTGCAAACTACGGCGTTGGTCAACGAGGCTTATCTGCGTCTGGCGGACCAAACCAATCCAAACTGGCAGAGCCGGGCCCATTTCTTCGCCGTCGCCGCTCGTGCAATGCGTCAAATTCTGGTTAGTTACGCCAGGAGCAACCGAGCGCAAAAACGCGGTGGCGGTAGGGCCAGGATAGAATTGGATGAAGCAATAATCCTCTCACCGGAACAATCAAAAGAGATTGTTGATCTGGACGAGGCACTGGAGAGGCTGGCTACGCTTGACTCAAGAAAAGCCCGAGTGGTCGAGCTTAAATTTTTTGGTGGGCTGAACTACGACGAGATAGCAGAAGTGCTCAAGATTGCACGTAGAACGGCGAGGCGTGATTGGGAATTTGCTAGGATATGGCTGTACAGAGAATTGCACAGCGTGGACTAAATACATTAGACTGCTGACTACCTTCGGATAGCGGGTCCAATATGACGCCGGCGCAGTTACAAACGATTGAGGAAATCTTTTACGCAGCGCTGGAGCAAGACTCGGACGACGTTGCTCGATTTCTGGAAAGGACGTGCGAAGGCGATGAGCTTTTGCGCGGCGAAGTTGAAGCGCTTCTCGCTTCCCGTCAACGAGTAGGCAGCTTCATTCAAACCCCAGCTGTCGCCATTGCGACGAGAATTATTGGAAATGGGCAAGCTGACTTGCTCGTCGGCCAGACGATCGGTCACTACAAAATTTCCAAACAGATAGGCACCGGCGGGATGGGCGAAGTCTATCTTGCCACCGATGTTGTCGCGGGGCGGAAAGCCGCGCTCAAACTCCTGCCCTTGCGCTTTACAGGCGACGCAGAGCGGCTGAAGCGGTTTGAACAAGAAGCGCACGCAGTCGTTGCGCTCAATCATCCAAACATCCTGACCGTTTACGAGATCGGCGAGGATCACTCAATTCATTACATCGCCAGCGAACTGATCGAAGGTGAGACGCTGCGTCAACGTCTGATGCGCGGACGAATGGAGGTCGGTGAAGCCGTTGATATCGCTATCCAAGTGGCCAGTGCGCTCGCTGCCGCCCATCAAACGGGAATTGTTCATCGTGACATCAAGCCGGAGAACATCATGCTCCGGCCGGACGGATACGTGAAAGTGCTCGACTTTGGGATTGCAAAGCTTGCCGAACAGGAAGTCCCGGCAACGATGGCCAAGGACGAAGCGCTGTTACTGGTCGAGACCAATCTGGGCTCGATACTGGGAACCGTTCGTTACATGTCGCCCGAGCAGGCGTGCGGAGAGCACGTTGATCAAAGTACCGATATCTGGAGTCTGGGCGTGGTCCTTTACGAAATGGTAACCGGGCAGACGCCATTCACCGGAGATACACCAGCAGAAGTGATGTTCTCGATTCTGAAGAAAGAGCCACTTCCACTCACACGTTACGTCGCAGATGCTCCCATAGAGCTTCAGCAGATCATCAGCAAAACGCTGCGCAAAGACCGCGAAGAACGATATCACAACGCACACGAGCTGCTTGTGGCGCTCAAAAATCTCCGTCGGAAATTGGAAGTCGAGGCTGAGTTGGAACGCTCAACCACGGCGCGTTCATGGCTGCACCGGAAGCCTGCGCTCGCCGCTTTCCTAGTCTTATTGTTAGCTGCTGCTTTGGCGCTCGCGCTTCCATTCTACTGGCATCGGAACCTGGCGACGCGCTTACCACCAGAAAAATCGATTGCCGTGTTGCCGCTGCAAAATCTGAGCGAGGAGAAAGAGAACGCTTACTTTGCCGATGGCGTCCAGGATGAACTCCTGTCGAATCTGGCGAAGATCAAGGACTTGAAAGTAATCAGCCGCACATCGGTAATGCAGTACAAGAGCGGGATCACACGCAACCTCAAAGAAATTGCGCAGCAACTGGGCGTCAGCAATGTGGTGGAAGGCAGTGTACGCCGGTCTGGAAACCGTGTGCGCGTTTCGGTGCAGCTGATCGATGCGCGCACTGATCGCCACATCTGGGTGCAGAACTATGATCGCACACTGGCCGATTCGCTGGCTCTCCAGGGTGAACTGGCCACGGAGATCGCGGCGGGTGTGGGCGCCACGCTTAGTCCACAGGAGAAGGCGCGGGTGGAAGCCAAGCCGACGAACAACACCGCTGCCTACGACGCCTACCTCCGTGGTCGCGCGTTCAAAACTGGCGTGGCGTGGAGCGAGAACGCGGAGGGTGCGATTCGGTCATATCAAGAGGCAGTAAAGTTGGATCCCAATTTTACGCTGGCCTGGGCATATCTCTCCTGTGCGCAAATAGGGACTTATTGGTCAGGAAACGACCACAGCCCGGCGGCACTGGCGCCCGCCAAGGATTCTCTCGATCACGCGCTCGCGCTCGACCCGAACCTGCCGGAAACGCATCTTGCACTTGGTTATTACCGCTATTACGGGCAGCGTGATTTCCCCGGGGCTCTGGCAGAATTCCAACAAGCCGAGCAGGGTCTTCCGAATAATGTGGCCATTCTCCAGGCGATGGTTCTCATCCAACGGCGGCTTGGGCATTGGGAGGAGGCAATTGAAGCTGGGCGCCGGGCTGTCGAGCTCGATCCTCGCAACGCCGTTAGCTCCATCGTTCTCGCGGAGACGTATAGGTGCGTGCGCCGTTTTCACGAGCAGCTCGCCACAGCGGACCGCCTACTTGCGCTAGAGCCGACGAATGGAGATGCCATCTGGATGAAAGCGAGTGTATTCATGGCAATGGGAGATCTTGATGCGGTAAAGCCGCTGCTCGCAAATCCCGGTACTCACCCGGTCATGCGCGGCGCGCAGGCTTTGTTCCAGCGGCGTTACGCCGCGGCCATAGAGATTCTCTCAAAAGAGTTGGCCACTGAGACCAACCCTAGTCTACGCAACGACGAAAAATTTCTTCTCGGTTTGAGCCAACAGCGAGCCGGCGATGTCGCCGCGGCGCGCGCAACTTACCAAAAGGCGGCGCAGGAGCTTCAGCGCGAGTTGGAGAAAGGAGTGCCGGATCCTTTTCACGGGGCCTGGGCGCATGCTGATTTAGGTTTGGCCTATGCCGGTTTGGGCGAAGCGGCCTCTGCGATCGCCGAGGGACAAAAAGCTCTGGCTATGCATCCCACTTCCAAAGATGCGTATGAAGGTCCGGCCACAGAGGAGCAGATGGCGCGGATCTACTCTTTACTGGGGGATGGCGATCACGCGATTCCTACTCTCAAGCGGCTGCTGCAGACACCGTATTACCTACCGATTACTCCGGGATGGCTCCGGCTCGATCCAATGTTCGATCCGCTTCGAAACGATCCGCGCTTTCAAAAACTCTGCGAGGAAAAGCAGCCATGAACTCCGCAGGCCGTCGCAATGACAGTCATTGAGATAAGACCGCACCGTTGGGGCTGGACGAACGGTGGAGGCGCTCGACGAGCCCTCGGGCGTCGTCGTCATTATCGACTGAGCGCGCGACCGCGATCCGGCCGACTAACAACGAACTCAATGCAAACTGAAATTGCGCGTCACAGGCCAATGATCCGATGCGTTCGTCTGGGTAACCGTGGGCTGCGACGGCGTTAGGCCCTTCGCAAATGTGAAGTCAAAAGTGGCATCCGGAAAGCCGTGACTCCCTGGGTGAGTTACTCGTTCCGACAACGGTAATCCTTCAAAACGTTAACCGTGACGTTTTATCTCGCATCCATTCATGCCGATTCGTGCGGTGACCAATGAGGTAATTAAAATCAGACTGCACGGTTGCGGCTGGAAAGCTGTTGAAGCTCCCGGCGTCGAGCCTGCGCGAAACTAGATTTGTAAGTTTGAGAGCCCTCACCTATACCATTCGCGACGCCAAATCCTTTGGCTCTCAAATTGTCAGCCAGTTTTCTCGCCGTCTGCAACGCTCTTTCAAGGGTCATTGGGTTCAAATGTTTATAAAGCTTAGACATTAAGCGAACGCCGAAGTGATGCACTCGCCACTCATATTTGGGTGTGGCTCCGCGAAAATCGAATCGACGACCCACACGTAACGGCGTTAGTCCAACATAAACGCACGGTTTTGTTGAGTTGCGTCTGGGATTCCGCCGTCGTATTTGCGGCAACGTGCCAATGGATTCGTCGAGCAGAACGACATAAACGCTGTAACGAAGTTTTTCTACAGTTCCCACGGAGCAAATTCCCTCGCCAATCTAAACGCGTCAAGATTGTCGCTAGATTGCGAGGAAATTGGCGGAGCAAGGCAGAATGTTTCTCGTCGAAACTGGGAAATCGTCGCTGGACAATCTCAGCAAAGCCGGATGGATTTCCCGTGCAGCATAACCGGGAAGCCTCTTTCTTCGGCTTGATCGATTGGAGGCGCATCGCATAGCGTTCGAGCTTTGCGCTCTCACACAATTCCCCGCCGCCACCAGCACAGCGAGCAGTATGAAACGTCTCATTGTTGGACTCCGAAAAAAAGCGGCGTCCGAGATTCCGGACGCCGCTTCACTAAATGCGACTTATCGACTCCTTAGAAAGCAAAGTTAATTCCGGTACGCGCCATACCAAAATTGTTTTTCGGGCCATTCACGACTGACTCAGAATCCGTACGACCAACCGTCTTGAGGATGTCGAAGCCCTCGCCCCCATTCCTAATAAGCCCACCGGGCCCTGTTACAGGTCTGTCGCCTGGCTCGCGTTCGCGAAAAAACCGATTGATCGGCCTCTGGCCACCGCCAAAGATCCCGCCGCCACCGCCAAAGATGTAAGGTGAGAAGCGCGTGCAAGGGATCGGGTAGCGCAGGGTCACTGTACCCAGGACAGCTCCGATGCCTTTGTGGACATGGTTAAAGGTTTGCTGAAAAATTCCATCGCTAACATCGACGAAATCATTTTCGCGCGTCTGTCTCGAATCAACCATCCAGCCTTCGACGCCAACACCGAAATACCGATGGAAAAAGTATTTAGCATCGATACCACCGCCCCAGGCATGATCCGATTCGAGGTAGCGATCATTTTTCCACTCGGTTCCGGTGAAAATGTAGGTACCCCAAAGGCTCACATTGAATTCATTATCTGCGTACCACTCCGGGCACGGTGGCGGGGCAGCGACTTGCTTCATTTCCTTGCCCGAATAACCGACTCCGGCGAAAGCGGCAGAAGCGAACAGACCGAGCCCTAGCAACCAGAAAAGCAGTTTTTTCATTTATTTCTCCTTTTGGTTAACGTTCCTTTTCCACTCCCAACACCGGAGCGTCCAAGTTCATTAAACGAAATCTGATGTTCGGATGCCGCGAGTCTGAGCAGGGTCACCAAAGATTGCAAGCTTTTTTCTCCCTAGGACTTCAAGGTTTCAGTTCCATCCCAGTATTCGCGTCCGTTATGACAAACTTCTCGTGATGGAACGTGGGTTCCGACGGCCCGAACGATCTGGATTGCTGATGCACATCGCGACGGAAGCGTTTCATTGTGCACGCGGATGAACTGTTGACCGCGTTTCTGGAACTCGAATCCGCGATTCGCGCCGGGCGGCGAATTGGTTTCACAGGTTGGCGAGATTTTTGCCAAACTCGGCGTCGCTAAGCCGATCTTGAATCAGGCGGAGAACTTTCCCCGCTAGGTTCTCGCCTCTTCCGGACCTGCAATCGCAGAAACAACCCCGCGGGGAAACGAAAGGAAATATCTATGAACCCACTGATTGGACTCAAAAGAACAGCTCCACCATTTCTCATCACACTCACGCTCCTCTGTCTCGGGCTTTTGCCACAAGCGCAAGCGGTCAGGCCCCGGCCCCACAGAGGCTATCCCGGCGCCAACACCACTGAGGGCGATAACGCTCTGCTCAACCTCACCAGCGGGATCGACAATACCGCCGTGGGTGCTAGTGCGCTTCGTGACAATACTACCGGCGGTTATAACACGGGGATTGGTACTCTGGCGCTTGCCAGCAACAGTACTGGCGACTTTAACATGGCCATTGGGACGCAGGCGCTTACCAACAACACCGCCAACCACAACTCGGCCATCGGTTTTCGGGTCCTCTTCATGAACACCACCGGCAACCATCTTACCGGAATTGGCGCTGCAGCGCTCAGGGACAACACGACCGGCAGTTATAACATGGCCATCGGTGCCGACGTGCTTCATGACAACACTACCGGCGGGGCCAACACTGCCACCGGGTGTTGGAGCGCTCTATAACAACACCACCGGCACCTTCAATACGGCCAATGGTGGCAATGCGCTCAGTAGCAACACCACCGGCGTCTACAACATGGCTAACGGCTACCAAACGCTTCAAAGCAACACCACCGGCTATTTAAACGTAGCAATCAGTACCGGGGCGCTTTTTAGCAACACAACCGGCTCCTATAACACGGCTAACGGTGTTGATGCGCTCCACTACAATACTAGGGGCAGCAACAATATCGGCTTGGGCAACGACGCCGGCATTAGGATTACTACGGCCAGTAACGTTATCTGTATCGGCAATATTCTCCCCGGTACGAACGTGAGCAACACCTGCTTTATCGGCAACATTCGCGAGGTGACAACGCAATTTACAGACGCCATACCAGTGCTGATCGACCCTAACAACCAGCTCGGCACCGCCAGTTCCTCGCGCCGCTTCAAGAAAGAGATTCAACCTATGGACGAAGTGAGCGAAGCCATCCTGTCGCTCAAGCCGGTGACGTTTCACTATAAGAGCGACAGCAAAGGGACACCGCAATTCGGTGTGATCGCCGAAGAAGTGGCGGAGGTAAACCCGGACCTCGTCGTGCGAGATAAGAACGGCGAGATCTACACGGCCCGCTACGACGCGGTGAACGCGATGTTGCTCAATGAGTTCCTAAAAGAGCACCGCACAGTGCAGGAATTAAAATCTACTGTGGCAAAGCAGGAAGCGATCATTGCCAAGCAGCAAAAAGGATTCAAGTCGAAGATCGCGGCGCAGCAAAAACAAATTGAAGCGCTTAGTGACGGCTTGCAGAAAGTGAGCGCACAGCTTGAAGCGAGCAAACCTGCGCCGCAAGTGGTCAACAATCCGTAAAGCAGCTTGCCCGATAAGAGCTTGTCACTCGATTTTCATCATCGGATGAATTTCAAATGCAGCGTAGCCGGGAAGATTTCCTCTCCGGTTTGATCTGTGCTTGCGTCGAATAGCCTCTACAAGCTGGCGAGATTTATCCGAAACTCACCCCATGAAAACACCAACTCCATCAATTCTCATCATACTTTCGCTCGTCTGCGTTGGGCTTTTGCCAAAAGCTCAGGCAGTCGTTCCCCCGCCGGATGGCGGGTATCCTCGCAACAATACCGCTGAGGGTGATAATGCTCTCGAGAGCCTCACCACGGGTAGCGGTAACACCGCTATCGGTTTTCACACCCTTTTTAATAACACCGCCGGCAACGCCAACACAGCAAACGGGATTAATGCCCTCTTTAGCAACACGACAGGAAACAATAATACAGCGAACGGTAATACTGCGCTGCTTGGTAATACAACCGGTTCTAACAACACAGCCATTGGCAGCACTGCGCTCGCCAGCAACACGACTGGCGATAACAATACGGCGACGGGAACGAACGCGCTTACGTTCAACGCCACCGGTAATCGCAATACGGCCAATGGTTTTACAGCGACAGGTGCTAGAGCGCTCGCCGGCAACAAGACCGGTAATCGCAACACCGCCAGCGGTGCTGAGGCACTTCACGACAATACAACCGGGGACGGCAATACGGGCGGCGGTGCTTTTGCGCTCGCGAACAACACAGTCGGCCACCAGAATACGGCGACAGGTGTTCAAGCGCTTTTCCGTAATACGAACGGAACCGGCAATACGGCCAACGGTGTTTCCGCGTTTCAGGACAACACCGGCAGCTTAAACACGGCGATCGGCTAGGATGCGCTAGGTGACAATACTAACGGCGCCGCCAACACTGCGGCTGGTTACGGAGCGCTTCAGAAGAACACGACTGGCAGGGCTAATACGGCCTTGAGCTATTTCGCCGGAATGAATGTCACGACCGCTAACAAGGTAATTTGTATCGGCTCCTTCGGTGGCAACGTGAGCAGTAGCACTTGAATCGGCAACGTGTACGGCGTTACTCCACAGAGCGGGACTACGGCCCCAGTCGTCGTGTCCGATGGCGGCCAGTTCGGCACGGTCGCCTCCTCGGAGCGATTCAAGAAGGACATCGCCACCATGGATAAAGCCAGTGAAGCAATCCTGGCGTTTAGACCGGTCACGTTCCATTACAGGACCGACACCACAAATACACCGCAATTTGGTTTGATTGCTGAAGAAGTCGCCAAGGTAAATCCCGCCCTGGTGCTGCCCGACAAAGAAGGAAAACCTTACACTGTCCGCTACGATGCCGTGAACGCGATGTTGCTCAATGAATTTCTCAAAGAGCACAAAAAGGTTGAGAAACAGGAGGCGACGATCACGCGATTAACGAACGATTTCCAAACGGTTAGCAGACAACAGGGGAATGAAATTCAACTCTTGAGCGCCCAGCTCAAAGAGCAGGCAGCGCAAATCCAAAAAGTGAGCGCCCAGCTTGCAGCGGGCAAACCTGCGCCGCAAATGGTCAACAATCAGTAAGCTTCGCGCCCGGCTTCGAATTTTCTTGCCAACCACGGGCGCGATCACATAGTTTTCGCTTAGGCGAGGCGTCGCCTCAGTTGGGAGCGAGGCCGCGCCAGTGGAGGTTGTAGTTGAAGGGCGGCCATCCTCTTCTTCCTTTCTAAGGCTGGCCGCCTGAACTTCTTCAGAACTCTTTAAACTCGCCCGTGTGCTCGTGCGTTTCGCTCACGGTGCCCGTCTCATCATAAACGCGATGATCTTAATCGAGACGGTGCTGAGCCGCTAGCGGGACCAGCGCCACACCACGATGCCATCGTTGCGCAGGCCCATTTGATAAACACGTCCATTTAAGGTGCCTGTATGAGCCGGCAACCAGACGATACCATGCGCATGATCAACCTGCGCCCATGCAGCAGTGGCAATCAGTAAACCAACAATGAATGCTACGATTGTTTTCATGAGGCAGTTGCCGAAAAACACTGCAAGTTAGCAAGCTCTCTTTCAAGGGGACGAGCACATTACCACTCTTCGAAATCGCCCTTGTGCTCGTGCGTTTCGATCACGTTGCGGCTTCATCGTAAACGCGAATCACAGCATCATGTGAACGGCTGCGATGCTCAGCGTAGCCGATTGCATTGCTGATTGCATTTGGCCCTGCGTAACACAGCCCGAATGGCAGCACATCGGGAATCAGATTGACTCCCCGATGATCTTTGCGCGGACGGACTGCGTAAACATGCACAGCGGTTGGCTGCAGCACATGGTTAGCCGAGATTGTGGTCATCGCACTGATTTGCCCGCCGCCAGTTCTAGCCGCTTTTTTTCTTTAGCTATCTCCGCCTTGAGCTTAAACGCCCGTCTGTAAACGAAGGAAGAATAGATAACTACGGCAGTCCCAATAATACCGAAGACCCAAACAAGCGGCCAGCGGGGAAACAACTGTTTTCCGGTCGCGGCAAGCACCAAAGCCGATATTAGGAAGATCGAGAATCCGACGATCATCGCTGCGTAAGTTTTGGGCGCTCGTGCGGCCACTCCGCGGGTTGCTAGTTGGTATTCCATTTCGAGCTGTCGGAGCTCATCGGATTTTTTTATGGGTGGGTCGGAGGTCTCGGCATTGACTGGCTCCATAAATTCGGCTCCGCAATCGGGATTCGAACATTTGGCAACTCCGGCACCGAGTTCTTTCCCGCAATCCGGGCAGTGTTTCATACGTGAGTCCCACTCTTCGAATCTCAGAAATTGCTTTTAGGGGTAACTGCGAGGTGACGCGAGCAAAATTCACCACTCTTTGAAATCTGCCTTGTGCTCGTGCGTCTCGATCGCGTTGCGGCATCATCGTAAACTCGAATCACAGCGCGATGTGAGCGGCTGCGAAACTTCGCGAATGTCCTTGCGCTGGTGGCAGAACTCGAAGCGATCGCAGACGATCCAGAGAAATTCAGCGCGTTCCTCAGTCGTGTTGCTTAAAAAAGAGCGCGAGCGTCACCTTCTCATCCGCCCGCGCTCTACTTATCACACAACAATCCACTTCTCTTTATGAGCTATCCTCACCAGAGACAGCCCTACGCTCCGAGCCTTTAATAACGCAAGCGAACGGTCAAGCATAAAAATCCCAAAAAGTTCAGACTTTGAAAACGTTACTCGCCGTTTTCCTTATCGCGACCGCGGCAGCTCAAACTCCGCCGGAGAAAGAGGCTATGCGAAGAGCAGAAGCCCGGAGAATCGATCAGGAACGTGAATGCTGCCTTCATCAGACGCAAATGTTGGCGCGACTGGCGAAAGATTTGAGGCGATTGGCGAGGACGTTGACGCCAGGCGCAGCGCGATCAGCGCCAGTCTTTATTGGCTTCCCGACGTTGAGCCCGCTTCACCCGATCATCATCCTCCAGCCGCCGCTAAAGAAAATGGAGAATAAATGACCGCCTTTATCAGAGCAGCGCGGGAAGCAATCTGGATTGCAGACGCGCATCACCGCGACGCTGTATCAAAAACGTTTCAACGCATCTTCGGCTGGGCTCAAAAGCCGGTTGGGGAGCTTAACCTTCGCTGAGACACCGTTTAGCGCGATCCCCCAGATCCCAACTGGAGTCCCGAATCAGCCGAAGTGCGGCCGCTGTTTCAAGAGCGCCTCGTGCGAATGGTTCCTGGTTCCTCGCGGAACTGGATTGCAGTTAATGCAGTTCAACAATCCATCCTCCAACAAAAAATATGACAACTTTACGCTTAATAAAATCAATGGGCCGGTCGCCTTCGCGGCTTGCTCTGCTTCTCATCCCGCTGGTGGTCGGCTGCATTGGGCGTTTGCCAAAAGCGCAGGCGGTCAGCCCGCCACCCCCCGGGGGCTATCCCAACTTCATCACTGCTGCGGGGGACCACGCCCTTCAGGCTCTCACCTTAGGCGTTGGGAACACAGCAATTGGTACGTTTTCGTTGTTTAGCGTCACCGCTGGCAACTTCAACACCGCTCTTGGCGCTGGAGCGCTTGATCTTAACACTGCGGATTCAAATACGGCCACTGGCGCTGCAGCGCTTTTGTTTAACACCACCGGCGCAGAAAACACGGCCAATGGAACAGCCGCGCTTGAATTTAA
>WNGO01002888.1_pt1 | contig 14512 bp, 12 predicted proteins | sample 5400511 | NCBI WGS metagenome assembly WNGO01 (sample SAMN13153380, study PRJNA577476) | soil metagenome | isolation source: 20 cm soil or saprolite under Garry oak tree replicate 2 | place: USA:California | collected 2016-06-15
TAACGCCAGACTTAGAATCATTATTCCTCACGTTAACATTTCAAGGGTGGCGTCCCCCGGGCGCGAGCACTGCCATTCGCCCGTTAAGGGTTGTTGGCTGGCTCGCTCCCATCGCCACTCTCGTAATTCTTCTCGGAACATTCCGCGGGTTTGTCGTGTTCGGACGCGATTCTTCCTCGCCGAGTTTCGAGTTCTATACGTGGCGCGTCCCAAAAGGGAAAATAGTCGTTAGGACGGTTGCGTGGTTTAGCCGGGATTCCGGAGCCTGGTACCGGGCAGTCTGCCTTGCACGCGGGCCCATGTCTGGAATAGGCTCTACTGTCAGCCTGTGCCCCTTCGGGGCGCGTGGGTTCAAATCCCACTCCCGGCGCCAGCCACAAGACGACATTTTCTCGTAAAGTGTGATAGAGTTTTTTTGTTTTGACATACCCCCGGGGGGGTCGAGAAATAGTTAGTAGAAAAGAAAGATAGCAACTAGAGAAAAAAGATAACTGAAAAAGAAAAGTTAGTAGAAAGGGAAAGATAAGATATGGTCAATTGGATTGCGGAACCGTACGATTGGGGTGCCTGCATAGTATGCGCGTCCGGGCGGATGAGTCTTCAGGACCTCATTGTGATTGAACCGCTAACAAATTCGGCCCAGCGACGTTAACGATTCAGCTCAGAGGACCAACCTTTTTCGATTCTATGAAGCATCTCGCCGCGAAGTCCTCGCTCTTTAGACATCTTCTTGTGACTTCTCCCCTGTATAGCCCCTTATACCAGTAGAGCGAAGAGTACCCGGTTCGAAATGGCAAACGGTCTTGACATAACCACCATAACCTCCGTGCTTTCTGTTACAACATTCATCATCGGAATCCTACTGGGAGTGATTATCAAGAGAGCGATCAAGCTCGCCCTAGGCATAGTAGCATTGGTCGCACTACTCGCAGTCACAGGCTACCTCAATCTCGCTTGGAGCATGCCTTCAGCAAATACAATCTACTACGTCTTCAACGCAGCACAGCCAGTAGCTTCCCAAGCAGTCGGACTCGCTAGCCTGTTACCAATATCCTCAGTCGCCTTTCTAGCTGGGGCCGCGATAGGACTCTGGAAAGGCTAACCCTGTCCACGAACAAGCCTCGCCGCTGAGTCCAGAGCGTTGCGGCCGCGTCAAGATGCTCGGCAGGCCAACGAGGGACTGATCTTACCTTAGAAAGGGCCAAACGTATTTCCAGGCAAAGTAGGCTATCGTCAAAACGCCAACGGCGGCAAAGATGATTGTAACACGCCGACCCTTTTTGCTCCGATTTTGTTTAGGCCGAAGATGCTGTTTTGGTTGAACGGCCGGTTTCTCTTCGACTGCTGTTTTCATCTTGGGCTCAACTATCTCGACAGGTGATTTCTTCCCGGGCTCTTCCACCTCGACAGCTAGTTGTTGGGAGGTCTCGCTAGATCCAACGTTTCGCATCAGCCATTTCGACGAGACTGAAGGACGTGGAACACGGAAGACTCCGGAGCCTGTCTTTGCAACGAAAGCGGTCCATGCAAGTTCTTTCCTGTCCCGTAGCGCGTCAACCTCATGCTGGCGCATAGCGTAGTACACGACTTGGCCGAGCATCTTCTCGACCCTGTTCGCGTCAAACGTGCCCGGCGTTCCAGTGCTTCTAACAAGCAACAGGTCCGCGTCAGCCCGCAGATCGATATCGCCTCCATAGAAACGGTGGAGACCCGCAACCATGACCACCAGCCCCTGCCGCATGCCACGCTTGAAGAGTTCGCCTCGAATATCGTACCACTTATCCAGCCAGTAATCGATCCTCCGCATCTTCTCCAACTGTCCATTAGAATTTTTCACCTCGACCGTCCCAGAAAGTTTCCTCAAAGCTTTCGTCATGTCGTCTGCAAAGAGCAGTATTGCCTTCGGGGGTTTTCGGAACCGGCCGAAGATTTTGTCAATATTCTGGAATAAACCTGGAAGATCTCGCGTAGCGCGCAACGCTTTCACATTCCTCTGACCGTATCTACGCGCTAAGGCTTGAGCAATCGATTCAGCAAGGGTCGTTTTTCCAGTGTTAGGTTTCCCGAAGATTATGATGTTCAAATGATGAATAGCATTGTCCTTGCCGCCTGATTCTGGAAGAGGATCAGGAATAAGACCGTCCAGGATTGTATCTAGGTCGAGCTTGTAGTAGGTCACCTTTGCGAGCGAGTCCCGGCTCGGGATCACCGGCTTGGCCAGGGATGAAGTCACAGTAGTGATGTCTGTGGGCGCACGTACGATACTTGTTGGCGCAGGGATAATGTCAGTGTCTTCCGATTCTGACATTGTTATGCTACTTGGAGCTTCAGGGCCTCAATCCGGGTAGTTACGCACTTCGTCGGGCCCCGTCATATCGGATTCAGAAAGAAATTCGTCCCGGACTTGGCCGATAGTATTCATAGATCGCGATGGGTCCGGGCCGATCAGAGCGAAACTATTCCGCGGAGACGGGGGTCCATAATTCTCTTCTGGTCTTTGACTCATTACGACGAATGATAGACATCGCTTAATTCTCTCGAACGACACTACACAGTTTAGTATCGGCAACAAGAAACGATCCCCCACCCTGCGCTAGCCTGTAGCCGCAAGACGCGATCGCCCGTTATCACGGGTGTTCTGGAAAACTCTTGGACTACGGGACGGGACGCGTAGTGCGGGAATGTTTGCTTGCCGACCCACAAGAAAAGAGATAGTGTTTGAGATTGACGGAAGAAGTTGCGGGAATCGGCCAGCGCGATGAGTTGCTGGCTAACATCCGACGGCTGAGCCGTATCGTACTGGTTCGTCTGGAAGAGGGGTCCAAGGAAGGAACTCTAGACCAGGCACAGATCAGGTTGCTGGGGAGCATAGCTATGAAATCTCTCGGGCTCTGGCAAGAAGCGCTGAATCCCAGACCGCGACGAGGTCTCAGAAGAGAAGCACAGGAAGCAGAAGAACGACTCTCCAAGAAAATAGCTGACAAGGGTGACCAAGCGTAGTGGAAGGGACCGAGAGGGACGAGAACGAGCTTCGGTCCCAGATAATCGACCAGCTTGAGCAGAGCCTTGCAATGTCTCGTGAGATGATGATGAATCAGAAGCTTGATCCAAGAACCCGCGAAAAATGGACCCAGCTGCATACGAACACGGCCCAAGTATTGAACACAGTCTTGCGGGACAAGCAGTACCAGGAATGGGAGAGGCGGCTCAAGGAGTTGGAAGCCGCAGGGCGGATTCCGAGAAAGAATGCTGCGTCGGTCGATGCATCGAGCGGCGTTAGTGATCGAAGAGTGACCCTATAGAGGTTGAGGCACAGATGATAGCATCGCCTGGAAAGAAGATCAATCGATACTATGATAACTTTCAGAGTGAGAGAGAACGGGACGAAGCTAGCAACCGACCGTTAATCGATGAAACTGACGTGGTCGAGTTTTTCAAACATTTAGGCTTCCAAGCCACAGTCTATCAAGAGAAGCTTCTACGGGACAAAAGCCAGTTCATCCTTGCTCGTTGGTCGAGGCAGAGCGGCAAGAGCCTCGCGATGGCGGTCGCGGTCCTCTTCAACGCTCTGACGCGTAAAGGGTTCAGAGCGGCGATTGTTGCTCCGAGCAAGCGGCAGAGCCTGAAGATGGTAGACAAGATCTCCAGACTCTTGTCAAGGCTGGGACAGGACGTGCTCGAGGGTCCGCCGAGGAAGGGGAGGCTCGCCTTCCGGAACGGGTCCGTGATAGAGGCTCTTCCTAACAATCCCGACACGATCCGAGGTGAGACTCTGAACGTGGTCGTGCTGGACGAGTTCGCGTACATTGAGCATGACAAGGAGTTGTATGATGCGATCATCTTCGCATTAAGCACTACAAATGGGAGCTTCTATGGAACGAGCACTCCCGGGTCCAAGGGCACTCTGTTCTACAACATAGCGACAGACGATCAACAGTTCGGAGATTTCTCACGCCACCACGTAAGCTACAAAGACGCGTTGAAGCCTAACGGTCCCATCGATCCAGAGTTTCTGGAAAAGATTCGCAGACAGTATCAGACGGACCCGGGACGGTGGAAGCGGGAGATGGAGGCAGATTTCGCTGACGATGAGGACGCATACTTGCCTCTTGATCTCATCGAGAGTTGTGTAACCGATGGACCGGAGACGTTCACCAAGGATGACGTGATCAGCGGCCGATTGAATAGAACCGGGAACTTCTTCGTAGGCAACGATCCCGGTCTGAAGATTGACCCGTCAGCGGTCGCGGTTGTAGAGAAGATTGGCCAGGACGTATACCTAGTACAAGAAATAGCATTCCCGCCGGGCACATTTTTCTCCGTGGTGACGGGATACCTGAATCTCTTGAACCAGAGGCTGCATACCGTCTCCCGAATCTACATTGATGAGACTGGTCTCGGCGGGTTCTTCGCTCAAGACGCGCAAAGGTCAGGATTGAAGAACGTGCAAGGAGTCTTTCTCTCGCTGCAGAAGAAGCAGGAGATAATGGACTATTTCAAACGGAAGATGCAGGACGGCCATCTACATTTCCGACGAGACCCCGAACTGATAAGCGAGATGAGCGCAGAACGATTCCAACTATCAAAAACAGGCCAGCTGCAATTCTCACACCCCGCCGGCACACATGACGATCGACTCTGGGCATTCGCCCTCGCAACTTACGCCTCAAGATTCGAACCCCCGACCTACCACCCAGTCGGTGCTACAGGCAGAAACCCGAACAGCCTCATGCCCAACCTGCCGCGCAGCCTCTGGAAGCGATAATGAACCAAAAGTCTGTTTCAATCCTCAGCACATAGTCTCAGAGAACCCTTAGTCTTATCAACTCAAAATTCTAACCAATAATCATGACATCGACCCAGTCAAAGCCCAAGAGACCCCTCGGAGTCACAATAATAGCAATCGTTGCCGCGGCGGGAGGTCTACTCTCACTCTTCGGAGGAGCCTCGGTTCTTTCGGGAATGGCCTCAGGACCCGTTGCCCTCGCCTACATAGTCATCATATTCGGAATCCTTGGCCTCGCTCTCGGCGGCGGATTCTTTACAGGGGTAAAATGGGCATGGATGGCGAGGCATCATAATCTACATCGTCTCGATAGGACTCGGAATAGCTGAGATCATCTACGGCGGCAACGTGGGTCAGATCGGCGGCATCATCAGGACCCTTGCAGGAATAATCCTCCCAGTCTATCTTCTGAGACCCGGGCCGAAGAGCTTCTTCGGCAAGGGCTCGGGCTCTACCGGCACATAGACGATCCTTCTCTCGTACAATTCTTCACAAATATTGCTTCGACTCGTCGAGCACTTAGGCTGTCAGAGCGTCGACCCCATGGATTAGTGTTGACTAACTCTCCAACGTAACTCATCTCAGCGTTCCGCGTCCACAAGTCGAGGAAAAAAACCAAAGAACAAGTGATGAATATGACTGAAATCCCTAAAACTCGGTCAGCAAATACGGCTTTTTCGTGGTAGGAGTTTTAGACCTTGGAACAAGTAACTGAAAATGCTGGGAACACCGTTCAGCATGTCCAACTAATTTTCGCCCTAATCATCATGGCATCTTTCCTCGACATTATCGATTTCTCCATCGTTCAAGTGGCTCTACCTACTATTCGGACCCAGTTCCTGGCTACATACGCTGACCTTCAATGGGTAATAGGTGCCTACGGGCTAACCCTCGCCGGCTTTCTGATGCTAATGGGAAGAGCAGGCGATGTCTACGGTCAGAAGAAAATCTTCATCTCAGGAATCGTCCTGTTCACCATCGCTTCGATGTCGGGCGGTCTGGCCCCATCCCTCTTGATACTAATCGTCTTCAGGGCATTGCAAGGAATCGGAGCCGCAATGTCAACGGTTACGGCCTTCGCGATTTTCATTCGAATATTTCCCGAAGGCCCCCAGAGAAACAAGGCGCTCGGGGTTCTAGTAGCCGTGCTCTCGGCTGGATTCGCAACCGGGGCCGTTGCGGGAGGAGCGCTGACAGTTGCTTTTGGATGGCGTTCAGTAATGTTCGTCAATGTTCCAATTGGTATTGCGGCGGCTCTTCTTAGCCAGAGATTTCTCCCAGAAACCGAGGGCTCGCTCAAGAATCAACGTCTCGATGTGCCCGGCGCCATAACCGTGACCCTTGGAACGATCCTCCTAGTATTCGGACTGACCAACGCGGCGACCTCGGGCTTCGACTCATTAGATACAATCGTCCCGCTGGGCCTATCGGTGCTCGTGCTCGCATCATTTCTTGCCATTGAATCACGATCTAAATCGCCGTTGGTACCGCCAGCATTCCTCAAGCGCGGGTCCGTACTCACGGCGAACACGCTTGCCCTCGTCCTCACTTCGACTGTAGGAGGAGTCTCGTTCATAATCACGATCTACCTCCAGAACATCCTTGGCTACTCACCCCTCTACGCGGGTCTCGGAACCCTTCCTAGCGCAGTAATCTTCTTCCTTGTAGGCGGCTGGGGTGCCTCCCGAATCATGAATCGACTCGGTGCTAGACGTACCCTTCTCATGTCAACAAGTCTTGCGACGGTGGGGATTGCCCTTCTTACCGTGATATCAGCACAAGGGAGCTATTTTCTGATACTACCCGGCATGATAGTCTGGACCCTCGGCGCGAGCATTGGGTTCCCCGCCGTCAACCTCGCAGCAGTTGCCGGAACGAAGCCGGGTGAAGAGGGCCTCGCTTCCGGAGTAGTCAGCACATCTTTCCGCATAGGCTTTCCGCTCGGCTTGGCTGTACTCTTGACGATCGCCGGAGCTTTTGATCCTCCTGCCGCTGCCGGCGTCGGGTCGTACGCCGCTTTGGAAGGCGTAGTGACCGGGTTCCGCTACGCCCTATTTGCTGCAGTGCTGTTGAGCTTGCTGGGCTTGGCACTTGCCTCCCGCATCAAGGACGTAAAGCCGCTCTGGCAGAAGTGATCATCCCGGTTCATCTCATATCATCGAAGCGGAATGAAGTTTGTTGGTCTGAATTACTTGTTGTCGAGTTTCGTTCGACGAATAGATGGACTATAGTTTGTGGGGACTAGCGTCCGTTCCTCGATGACCCCGACTAGGTCACCGTGCTGAGTATTCGTAAGCTTCTTGATCTTCTTCCATTCTTCATCGGCCCTAAACTGTCCCCAAGCTCGAAGCATCGTCTGCTCATCGGGCCACACCAATAGATATACGAACTCTGTGCGGTCATTCGTTTTTGATTCCCACATTGCGATGATGTCAAAGCCGTAGGACCTCATAATCCGCGCCGCGTGGTTGCGAAATCGGTCATGAAACGCAGCCTTGTTGCGCTCGAAAATTTCGTAGATCCTGAGTTGATGGATCATCTCCACACCACCTGCCACAAGGTCATGCTCGTCGCGCTATTCAAATCGCTTCATATACAACCGATCATTCAGCACCTAGTACACGAACCATGCGAATTAGATAACCCAAGGAGTCCACACGAGCGAGCACACGATTATTCAAGTGATATCAGACTATTCCCTTCGATGTTCTGGTTTATTCGAACCGTGTTCAAATCTATTGGGTTATACCCCCGAATAGGCTATTGCAGAGGGAAGAAAAATGCGAAGAATGGCACTGTTCGGAACAGTGATGGCGCTAGTACTCGCACTTGCGATTGTAGTCCCGGTCTACGGAGCACCTCCAACCGGAGTACCTCCATCGCATCCAACACCCGGCCATCAGCCCGTACCACCGCTCGCAACCGGCACGACCCTGACAATAAGTGGATCAGGAACAGCCTACAAGATCGGCAATAAGACCATAACTCAAAGTGCGACCATCAGCCTCAGCGCAAAAGTCGTCAAAAGCAACCCTGGACGAGGAATGCTCAACTTCACCGGCGGAACATTGACCCTCACCTCAGGAGAGGCAAGTTCTAACACATACACCGTGGTTAGCGGCCATGGAATAATCACCTACCACAGCGACAAAATGGTGCTACACCTCGTCGTCAAAGACAGTGCAGGCAACACGTTCCGTCTGATCCTCTTCGGCGTCCACGCCAAAGCGTCATCGACCACAGCTTTCAACGTAGACTTCCGGATGCCACAGAGCAAACTGGCCCACTTGTGGTTCCTGAAATTCCCTAGCGCATCAGTAACACCCTAGAAAAGATGGGGAATTGTTAAGGACCCATCTTCTCCCTATTTTTCTCGATAAGGATCTGATTTGTTGATCTTGAAAACCCTTCTGATAGGATTGGTAGTCGGAGTTATTGTGGGATTAGCTGTAGGCATAGTTGTAGGGCTGCTACTCGAAGCGGACTGCACTGTCGTGTGCATCCCCTAGCGTATATCAAAGGGTATACTTCTGATATATCGAGTTTCGAAATTTTCGAATTTCGAAATTATCGCCGCGCGGAACAATGATTATCTTTCCATCGACCGCGCTGGGATTCGATGAAACCTATTCTCGAAATATCAAGAAAAGCTACGACAATTCTGCTCTCAATCCTAATGCTAACCAGCACCGCGGCAATAGTCGGTACAGCCTTCCATCCTGCCAATGCCGCCAGCCCTAGCACCCCAACATTCGCCAACTACGAGCTCGCAGGCAACCCGTTCAGACATGGCTTTAGCGTCGGAGTCACCTGTCCAAACGGCGCAGGCACATGCCAGAACACTGAAGGCGAACCAGCAATAAGAGCCGACCCATCCGGCAACTTCTACGGATCTTCGGAAAACGTCTTCTGCGTCATAGGCGGCCTCTGCGGCGGAACCTTCGCCTGGAAATCCACAGACAACGGCAACCACTTCACAACCTTACCATTGCCTGACAGCGTCTCAACCGGAAGCGTTGGCTTCTCGCCAGCAGGAGGAGACACCGACATTGCAGTGGCACCCGCGCTGAACACCAACGGCCAGTACAACATCTATGTGGCCAGCCTCGCCACAACCCCGCCGCTCGCAAACGTATACGTCAGCACCAGCCACGACGGAGGCGCCTCGTTCACCCTCAATCCCACAGGAGCAACTATTCCGGTCGACGACAGGGAATGGATCGCAGCGGACGGCGCCAACAAGGTCTGCGTCTCCTACCATGCCTACGCCACAACCAACAACCTCTTCGTAACATGCAGCTACGACGGCGGCACAACATTTGCCCAAGTCGCGAACGCGTTCGATGCTAACCATCCATGGCATGCCCCATACCAGAACGAGATCGGAAACCTAGCGATCGACCCCAACAATCACCTGATCTACCAATCCTTCAGCAGCATCGCCAACGCCGGCGAAGTCTCCTGCCTAAGCTGCAGCACCCACGCCGTCTGGATCGCAGTCTCCATCGATGGAGGGCTGAGCTTCACTGACTATCCAGTATACATCAATCCCAACACGGCAGTAGGTTACGGACACCAGTTCGTCAATGTCAGCGTTGACCAGGCCGGCAACGTCTATCTCGTCTATACGGATGACCATAACATGTTCTACAGTTTCAGCACCACTTTCGGCCAGACTTGGTCTGGGCCATACCAGATCAATAAGACACCGTCTAACACTGCTATCTTTCCGTGGAGTAGTGCTCTCGGCAATGGAGCCCTAGACGTGGTCTGGTACGGCACCAGCTACTACGATGGCGTCAACACGCCGGACAGCTATCCAATGACGGCTTCCTGGCAGGTATACTTCGCCCAGAACCTAGCCGCAACGACCCCTGGCAGCAAGTTCGCCCAGAACACAGCCTCAGGAATAATCCATTACGGTGGTGTCTGCGAATCAGGCGTTGCGTGCACGGGCAACAGGGACCTTCTAGACGACTTCGGAATAGCAGCAAGCCCTACAACCGGATTGGCCGCCATCATCTATACCAACGACCAATACCTGAACACAGCAGCGGAGCCAGCTACCACCCGGACAAGCGGCAGCGGGGTCTGCACCCAAGCCCTTAGCAACAGCGTAGACTGCTCTCACACGGACATTGCAATCCAAACAGGCGGCTCAACCCTCCTGAGCACAAAACACCATGTCACAGCCAGCATCGACTTTGAGCAGCTAAACCAGGCACCCAGCCTCACATTACAAGCCTCTAACACGGGAGACCAAGCAATTACATCGCTTTCGACCCAGCTCTCCGGACAATTAGTAACACTGTCCTGGAACCCGAGCCTTCCAATCCAGCCAGGCCAGACTGCCACGGCCACAACGACCAACATCCCACTGGGAGTAGTCCTTACGGTTGGCGGTATCTACCAAGCAACCATCACCGCTACACTATCCGACGGGACTACAGACAGCCAGACTCTGAACGCAATCTACACTCTCGGAGCAGGAATCGGACTATAGGAGGCTAAACCTCCTCCCTTCCTTTTTTCAATCCTACAATTAACCATCTCACTCGGATAAGCGCAGCGATGCGCTTGGTCAATAAATGATCGAACCGACTCTGAAACTGCACACACTCTTACTCTATGGAATCCTATGATTGAATAGTTTCTCTGCAAAGTCCTATCGCAGGCACGCATGGTCTCACTTTCTGGGATCTCACTAACTTGAAGTAGTGGCCCTACGTGCCCGACAGATAATAGCAACTCGAACCCAATCGATCTTTAAGCAGCCAAAATAGTGTCCACGATTTGACTGAACTAACCCAAGAGCCTCCAAGAGTAGAAACTGTAACGAGAACTGGGGCCGGCAGAGCCGCCCTAGCGTTCATATTTGCCACAGTCCTCTTTGATACCCTCGGATTCGGAATCATAATTCCAGTACTCCCCGGTCTGGTTGTCAGCTTCGTCGGGGGAGACCCGGCTAGAGGCGCTGAGATCTTCGGGCTGTTTGGCACAACTTGGGCGCTAATGCAGTTCTTATTTGCACCGTTGCTAGGCGCACTATCCGACCGCTACGGTCGACGACCCGTCCTCATCCTTTCGGCATTCGGCCTCGGAATCGACTACATGATCATGGCCCTCGCACCCAACCTAACATGGCTCTTCATCGGGCGAGTCGTCAGCGGCATCACCAGTGCCAGCTTCACCGTAAGCTTCGCCTACGTAGCCGATACCACCCCAGTAGGCTCCATCTGGGGCGTAGGATTCATCATCGGACCCCTCGTCGGAGGACTATTAGCCGGAATCGGCCCACGCTTCCCATTCTGGGGCGCGGCAACACTCTCGATAGCAAGCGCTGCCTACGGATTGGTAGTACTGCCTGAGTCACTCTCCCTAGAGCACAGAAGCCCTGTCTCGCTTCGGAGAGCAAACCCTATCGGTTCCCTGTCCATGATACGGGCGCGAAAGGGACTAGCAGGCTTTGTTACAGTCAATTTCCTAAACTTCCTTGCCTTCCAAGTCCTGCCCAGCGTCTACGTACTATACGCTGCCTACAGGTACGGCTGGGGATACGCCTTAGTCGGAGCGGCACTCGCACTCGTCGGTGCTTGCAACATCATCGTTCAGGGCCTCCTGGTCCGGCGTGTCGTCGCTCGATTCGGCGAACGTCTCGCCCTGCTAATCGGAATAGTCTCCGGCACAATAGGGTTCGTTATCTGGGGGCTCGCAACTAACAGCATTCTATTCATGATTGCAATAATCTTCTACGCCCCAATCGGATTCGTCCAGCCGGCGTTGCAAGGACTAATGACCCGGCGAGTCGGCCCGTCAGAACAAGGAGCACTGCAGGGGATCAACGGTAGCCTCATGGGCCTCACCGGCGTTATCGGACCCACACTTTTCACGCTAATATTCGCATTCTTCATCGGTAGCCAAGCGCCCTTCAATCTTCCAGGAGCTCCTTTCCTGCTCTCCGCTCTCTTGATGATCGCCTCGCTCCTTTTGGCGCTAAAAGTCACCCGTGCTGTAGAACGAGTCTCGCCGACTGAGCAGTTCCAAACTATGGTTGAATGAAAGCAACGCGTCCAACATTTTATGCTACATGGGGATTTCGGTAGCGAAACAATAGTAGACGGAACCCTGCAAGCGTAGCAAGTACTGCACCACCGGTGAGTGTCGCCCAGATAGGCAAAGATGCAACCAACACTAGGCAACCGAGTAGACCGACCCATGAGAACAAAGGCGCCGTCAGTCGCTGCTCTTTGTGCAATTGTAAGGCAGAGAAATGAGTGATAATGTACCAGGTAAGCGTGAAGATGCTGGCAACGGCCAACAATCTTCGAAGGTCGAAGGTGAGGGCTAAGACTAGAACTATCAGGCCTATGGTCAGAACAGCCTTTCGCGGAATACGAAATTTCGGGTGGACCGAGCCTAGCCAGTGCGGAAGTTCTTTTGCCTCGCCCATCGTGTACGCGACTCGCGATGCGGTTAGAAGATCGCCAATTAGCTCGCTTAGAGATGCTGTCCAAGCCGCTGCCAGAATCACTAATCCTCCCCAGGTCCCGACAGCCTGTATTGCGGCTCTGAAGAGCGGCACATCGTCTGTCCCCATCGACTGAGACCCTAGAACTCCAAGGGTTGTTGCTGCGACAGCGAGGAAAACCACTGCTGCAACTGCAATACCACCGACGATGGCGACTGGAATGGTCCGTCGTGGATTCTTGATTTCGCCAGCCATGATGGCGGTTCGCATGAAGCCATCCCAAGTCCAGAAGAATATGGCTGCTCCAGCAAGTACGCCGACAGGCCCGTTATCTCCTAAGAGATTCGAGAAATGACCGGGGTTTACGGCGGGGGTCGAAAATGCGACAAAGAGTCCCAGTAGAGATACGTTCACAATCATGAGAGTGATCAACACTTTGGTTGTGAGTTGAACATGGAAGAGGTTGAGGACTACGACGGCAAGGATCGCAACGCCGGCGAACAATTGTAGAGGCAGACTAGGTATTATTTGGACGGAATAGGCCGCAAATGCGAGCGAAATCACGCTCAGAGAAAAGATTCCCTTTCCGAGGTATGCGCAACCGGCAATGAATCCGATAGTCTTATGGTTGAACTCGCGCGCCCATGTAAAAGCTCCTCCTTCCTTCGGATAGTTCACTCCTAGTTGTGCGGCACTGATTCCTGTTGCCAGCGCAATGAGACCTCCTAGAACCATTGCAATGAGAATACCGCTGCCGGCCTTTGCTGTCGCTGACCCTACCGCTCCAAAAATGCCCGTGCCAATAATCATCGCGGCTGTCATTAGCGTCGCAGTGCTACGCCCGAGGGTGCGGGCTAGCGACGTTCGTGATTCAGCCTTTCCAGACTGTTGGCCTGATGCGACTTCCGCAGGAGTTGGTTCCTTGCTCATTCTCGAGCCACGGTCCAGAGCTTCATCAAACAAGAAGAACTATCGAACACTTGAGCCCAGCGACACCAGATCTTTGTGCATTGATCCTTAGACCACCGGCAACCTTCCGAAAACCTTCGTAAACTTTTCGTCGTCGAATTCCAAGCCCAATGCCTTTGTAATTTTCGCCACGTTCTTGTAGGCGATGCCGAGGGATCCGGACGCGCCGGGAGACGGCGCCATGTTTGCGCAGATATTTACTCCGTCTTTAGGAACCTCTGGGAGAGTAAACTCACCGAGCTTCAACTCTCGTGTTCTTTTGTTGATGCCCACGGTGCGTACTCCTCCGAATTCCGGCGCTGGTTTCAAATCAGAGTACGGTATCGAGGGCACGATCTTTCTCGCCTCGTATTTCCAGAAGAGATGCCTTCCTCCACCTGGAAGTGAATATGCGATATTCTTGATCATGATGTTTCGGATTGCCTTCTTTGAGACGACGGTATGGAGAAGTACGGGGTCAAGGTTGTCGATGAATTCTCTGATATCTGGCCTGTTCTTTTCAAACATCAAAGTCGGCGTTGCCGTGGGTCCATATCGGGTAACCGCGCCGTCCCACTCTCTGTCGGCATGGGTGGCCGCGAAAGGCACGCCTTCTTCTTGAAACGTGTACACCTTCCCATTAATTACTGAAGGGGAGGTGTAAAATTTGCCTGCTACGGGAAAAGCAACGAAGTCGCCGCCTAAACCAAGTTGTTTCGCGAATGAGAGAGTGTACGAGCCGGCGGAGACCACGAGATATCGGGCCGAGAAACTTCCGCCGTTACGAATGCGGAGGTCATAGCCTTCAGAGACTTCTTGTATTCGTTTCACTTTCGTGTTGAACTTGACATGGATTTTCTTGTCTTGATGCTGGAGTGCGTTTTCTTCAAACGATCTCGCCAGCTCGCCAAAATCAACGATGTCTGCCTGCAGTTTGATTATTCCTATCTCCTCGTCCGGCTTCCGCCCTCTCACAATGTACGGTTCTAGTTTCGCGATCTCTTCTTTATCTTCCATTAATTCTGCATTAGGGAAGACTGGCTTTACGGTGTCGTGGAATTTTTTCCTTAGGTAGTCTTTCTCGCTCTTTCCCACTGCAAGGACCATGCCGCTTTTCGTGTGCCTGAGAATGTCGTACCCACGCCCGTACTTGCTGTTCGCGTAAGACGGGATCATGTCAGAATATCGTTTGATTGCCTTCATCACGTCCGGCGTGTAGTTGAGCTCGCCCCCGAAGGGATGGCGAGTCTGACTGTTTGTTCTCCTATCGGATGCGATCTGGCCCGCACTGCTTTCCTTTTCAAGAAACA
>WNGO01001633.1_pt1 | contig 14506 bp, 14 predicted proteins | sample 5400511 | NCBI WGS metagenome assembly WNGO01 (sample SAMN13153380, study PRJNA577476) | soil metagenome | isolation source: 20 cm soil or saprolite under Garry oak tree replicate 2 | place: USA:California | collected 2016-06-15
CATTTGTATTTGCGATGTAATGGGCCATGGCGTCCGCGCAGCGCTGATCACCGCGATGATGCGCGCAATGATCGAAACTCATTCTGTCGAAGCAGCCGAGCCCGGTCGCCTTCTCACGCAATTGAACAGCGAGTTCACGGGAATTTTGAAACAGACCGGCACGCTTGTTTTTGTGACCGTGCTGTACTTTGTCATCAACATCAAAACAGGCACCGCGCGTTTCGCATGCGCGGGTCACCCACCGCCGTTGCAGGTGCGCCGAAGTTCCGACGAAGTGCAGACGATCATCATGGGCGCGGATTCCGCCGGACCTGCGATAGGGATCATTCGGAACGCGCAGTTTAAGACTACAGAAATGAAACTTGCGCTCGGAGATTTCCTTCTCTTCTACACGGACGGCATTATCGAGGTCCAGGCGGCGGACGGCAGCCAGTTTGGCGTTAAAGGTTTACGGGAAAGCGTTCGATCCAATCTTGATCAGCCCACGGAGTCTCTGCTCGATGCCATCGTCAGTGACGTTTACAAGTTTGGCGATTCCAGAGTCTTGACGGATGACGCTTGCTTGGTTGCAGCTGAGTTTTCGGCAAACTGAGGCCTATTCGACAGAAACTGCGGTTGCGTTCATTACCGCAAAAATAGTCGCCTCGTTGCGATTCCTAGCAGTAGCGGAGAAACTCGGGCACGCCTCGACTTGCCGAAAAGTCTTCTGCGCGCTGAACGGGACCATCTCCGCCCACGGGTCGCTAACCTCGACCCTGATCGCGAACATCATGCTCCTCATCTAGCACCATTAGTTCCATCGCCGTCCATGCCAGAAAGGAATCTTGATGCCGCGAATGACTATGAGCAAAATGATCTTTGGGATATTGAAAGGTCAATCCACACTTAATGGAGATGTAGCGCCGCCCTGGGGGACCAACGCAATGCTGCTGTTCCGGATAATATTCGTAGTTTTGTTGACGGGACTCGTGGGGGTGGTCGATCGCATTTTCTCCGGCCATTGGCCTAACTTAGTCTACGTCTCGGCCGTCTCGCTTTTAATATCGTATGCGCTTACCTGGATCGCGGGGAGCGCAAGCCGTGGCGTCGCATTGCGTAAGGTGGTGGTTGGAGATATCGGAGATACTCTGCCAGACCCGCAGGCAACCATAGCTAACGCGCAAAAGTGGTATATCGAGAGTACTTCTCCCGAGCAAGGCCTGCCACATTCCTGTTCCTTTGTGGAGTTCGACGAACGTGGCGACTACCTAGATTTCCATCAACACAAACATGCCTACGAAAAGGTCCTCGCTTTAGCACAGAAGCACGAACACCTGATCGTCGTAATGTTTCTCCATGGGTGGCAGAACAACGGGCAGTCTGGAAACGTCGTCGACTTCAATGATTTTCTTCACCAGCTCGCGACTCACACCGATGTCAAAGGCCCTCACCACCGCGTCCATGGTATTTATCTATCCTGGCGCGGCGCTTGTCTGAAACACGCCATCGATCCACGCAACCAGACATTTCGGCAGGTCGCGAAACGATATGGGGGCGATATTGTCGATCTTCGCCAAGCGGCACGCAATGACATCTGGTCTCAACAGGCGATTGACATACGCCGCGCTCTACGCTATTTCCCTCGCCCTACGAGGGCAGAAACCGGACGGCGCAAATTAAGGTGTAGGCGCAGCCTTTTGGCGGGGAGACATAGCTACTTACGTGAGAGCCTCTCGAAAGGCGAGGCGGCTATCGTGAACGCGGTCCGCCTCATTGCGGATCGTTCATATCACTTTGTCATTGTTGTGTGGAGAGCAAAAACAGCAGAATGCGTCAGGTGAGGGGGAACCAACGGCCTATGTTTTTCGATGGCCGAGCTTCCCCCACTGATTTCCTTATCGGGGATCTTCTAAAAAGCTGTCGTTGTCAGCACAACGATGGTCGTTAACTTAGCTCGAACGATTCTAGCATGGCTTGGAATTGCGGCATAAACTTCGCGTAAGCCCGCGCCTCTGCTGTGTATTCGATTCTGTAAATTCGCTTCCCCTTCATCACCCAGACGACCGTCATTTGCGTCAGCATCATCTCGGGCTGGTTGTTCCTAAGGTCAGGACCCATTTGGCCTGCTAACTGAAGTCGCTCAGCCGGGAGGTTGGCAACGGTGACTCCATAAGGCTGGCCGCTCGCCCAATTCGGAAACAGTGAAGGCAGCTGGCTCATTTCCGAATCGACTTGTTCGCGAAGACTAAGGTTTGTTTCGCCAACGTTCACAACAACGTTGTCCTGAAAAATGTCGGTTGGGCTTTCGGGAGGTGACAAGAAGCCGACCACGTTAGGCGCAAGGACGAGCTTGCGCCAGTCGGAGGGATACTTGAGCCGAAAGCCGTAACTGAAGTCGGTGTGCACAAGGTAATTTTCCATCCCATCGTCGAGGGCATGCTTTGCCTGCACAAGCTCGGCGTCGCTCAACTCGTAACCTTCATCCTTTACTGTCTGGTCGAAGTGCGGAAAAAGTCGATCGCGAAAACTGACATCTGATTTGGCGCGGCCAATGACCGTCCATAAATCGCGACTGCTCATGCGTTTGGCTTTTTTGCCTGACTCTCCTTCTTTACAATATATCGCCAAAGCATGGCAAGCTTTTCACGTTTTTCCCCAGCTTTAGGGTGCAGCGCGTACGCGATTGCATTCGCGACGGCTCCTTGCCCGGCATACCACAGCCGACCAAATGGCAGCGCATCGGAGATTAGATCGACGCCGCGTTTATCTTTGCAGGGCGGACTTCGTAAAAGTGCATAGACCGGCCAGTGATCTCATTTTGGCGCGGTAGTCCGATGTGACGCTGCCGCCTTCCATATCCCGTTTTGCAAGACAAACGTGTCGGTGAACACAATCTTGGGCTCAACTGGGCCTCCCTTGAAGGTGCCATCTTGCGTGGCCATGCCGCTGACGAACCCCCGCATCGCCATAAGTATACACTTTCATATTCGACAGCTTGATGGTTTTAAACTTCAGATCGCCCGACTTTAACACCGCAAGACTGCCCGATTTGTCAGACTGATGCCCGCCTTCATCGGTGTCGACGTACGTATCGACGAGGATCGCCTCGAGCTTTGCCGTGTCAGCCTGCACCAACGATCCAGAGAAATTCAGCGCGTTCCTCAGTCGTGTTGCTTAAAAAAGAGCGCGGGTGTAGTTCGCGTCATCCGCCCGCGCTCCCTCTTATATGAAACAATTTCTAATCCATTCATGAGCTATCCTCACCCGAGGTAGCCCACGGTCCGATTCTTTAATCGCAAAGCAAGCGAATGGTCAAGCATCAAAATCCAGAGAAATTTAACGCGTTCGTGGACGCTTCGCGTCAGCGAGGCATGAGCTAAAATCCGTGGCTTTTTCTTATTGCCGCGTGGAGCGCAAAAAGAGCAGAATCCGTCCCGTGAAGATCAGGAGCAAACCGCAGTCAAATCCGTTACACATCTTTAACAATTTTCAGGTTGGCGGAAGTTAGAATCTTTGATATTCCTGAGGTTCACACTAGCAACCAATCCAAACCAAACTCCGTGACATTATGAAAACGTATACCGGCACAAACCGTGATTTAGCCTCGGTGCTCGAAGCCGCGCTTGCGCAGATACCACCCTCGCAAACTCCTGATCTACCTGTTGACTGGAAGCTCGAAAAGATTAGCGGACAGCGCGGAGGAATCGCTGGAAGCTTAATTTCTGTGACAATTTGCACCGAAGGTTAGTTTTCCTTCTCATCATTTCAGCGGACTCGGCCGCTATCCGCGCTTGCGGCGAATTGGTTTGACAAGTTAGCGAGATTTCTTCAAACTCGCCTCGCCAAACGGATCTGAATCAGGCGGAGGACTTCTCCCCCCGCTAAGTTCTTCGTCTCCTCCAGACCCGAGATTTCCCTTGCGCCCGAAACGGAAAGCAGAAAAAAAATCCCGTCGCCGCCAATCTTTCGGCTGGCGGCTCTTTAACGGCTTTTTCGCTTTTCTAGATCGCCGCGTCGCCTGGCATAAGTGGCGACCGCGTCTGGGCCTCCTCGGTCTTCTCGCTTTTCGTAATATTTTGCGTGAGCGAAATCTGCACGACACGTCCGACCTCGTGTCTCGGCCAAGTCCCGGACCGTGCCCACCGGAAGACTTGGTCGCGCGCCGGTCGGACGGAAAATACAATGACCTCGACTTTCCGGAGATGGGAGCGGAGGGAGAACGCTTCGGTCGAAATGTGCCGAGAGATTGCACGTTCCCGGAAGCGGAGCCCGGCCTGCTGGACCCCAGCCCGCGCGAGGTCAGCCGCCGGGTTCTTGCTCGGGACACTTTCATCCCCGCGCGTACGCTCAACCTTCTCGCTGCGGCGTGGATTCAATTTCAAACGCACGACTGGCTCAGTCATGGTGAGGTCCGTCGGGACAAATTTTTCAAGATTAAGCTCGACCCAAGCGATCCGATCGTGAGGGCGGGTGGTCCCTATATTATGGAAATTCCCCGCTCGGCTCGAGACCCGAATCCCGATTCGGATCCGGCACACCCGCCGACCTACGTTAACACCGTCTCCCATTGGTGGGATGCGTCGGCGATCTATGGGAGTCAGAGGGCGACTACCGACTCCCTACGGCGAGCTAACAAGACGGACAAGGATCCGCTACCTGACGGGAAGCTCTATCTGTTTCATGAAGCGCTCCCGCTCGACCCCGAGGGTCTGGAGGGCTCAGTTGATACAAAGCGGAGGGTGCGCACCGGCCATCTGGATAACTGGTGGCTGGGCTTGGCTTTGTTACATACCCTTTTCGCTCGCGAACATAATTCGATCTGCGACCGGCTGCGGCTGGAGTATCCGAGCTGGTCGAGCGATCAGATTTTTGAAAAAGCGCGCCTGATCGTTTCCGCTTTGACTGCCAAAATTCATACCGTCGAGTGGACACCGGGCATTCTCGGTCATCCCGCGCTTCAGATCGCGATGAACGCAAACTGGTGGGGCCTGGCTACGGAAAGAGTAACGCGGCTTCTCGGACGCTTGAGTGAAAGCGAGGCCATCAGTGGCATTCCAGGTTCGCCCGTGGACCATCACGGAGCGCCTTTTGCGCTAACGGAGGAATTTGTGACGGTTTATCGTCTGCATCCGCTGATTCCGGATGAGGTGCTCATTCGTTCAGTCTCCACTGGGAAACCACTCAAGGGACCGTTAAGGATGGAGGAGATTTCCTTCGCAAAGGCGCAAGACGTGGTCGACGACCCGGAAGACAGCACCATCCCACAAGATAGCAGGGTCAGGATGGAAGACGCGTTCTACTCATTCGGGATTTCCCATCCTGGGGCGATCACGCTGCACAATTATCCGGAATTTCTCCGCAACCTGACCATTCTAGCGCACCCAGCACAGGATCGTAGTACCGTTCCGGTGCGCACGCTCGATCTCGCCGCGACTGACATCATGCGCGACCGCGAGCGGGGCGTGCCGCGCTACAACATGTTCCGGCAATTGTTGAACAAAAAGCCGCTTCGCTCCTTCGACGAGTTGACCAGCAACAAAATCTGGGCCGACGAACTTCGCGATTTATATAAAGGAGACATCAATCGAGTAGACACTGTGGTCGGGATGTTTGCGGAAGATTTACCTGCTGGGTTTGGGTTCAGCGACACTGCTTTCCGCGTGTTCATCCTGATGGCATCAAGGCGGCTGAAGAGCGACCGTTTTTTTACTACCGAGTGGACGCCCAAGGTGTACACGCAGGTTGGCATGGACTGGCTTAACTCCAATAACATGTCGAGCGTCCTGCTCAGGCATTATCCAGATTTGGCACCAGCACTCCATGGCGTGAAGAACGCGTTCGCTCCTTGGAGCCCTGTCACTTAGCGAAAAATCCCAGAGGCATTTTTCCTGAAAGAAGACGCTATGGCCGCAGTAATCCCCACGGTCTCAGCAGCCGACAGCGTTTCCTTCAACCTCTGTCATATCGTTCCCTATTATCTCCGGGGCATCTTCACCAAGAACAAGTTCTGGACATCCTTTTGGAATAAGATCCACCGCGACCCGCTCGCGGTGAATTTCATTCGGCGGCTGCGCCAAAAATACAGGAGCGACTATTTTTACATCTACTTACTAAGGAACAAATCGCTGGTAGTGCTCGATCTCGAGGGAATCAGGCGCGTGCTCGACCACTCCCCGATACTCTATGCGGCCGATCCGGCCCTGAAGCGGCGGGGAATGTCTCATTTCCAGCCGAATGCTTTGACCATTTCACGCGGCGCCGAATGGGAGGAGAGACGCCAATTCAACGAAGCCGTGCTCGCGACCAGCCAACGCGTCCATCCGCAAGCCGATCAAATCCTCAAGGCGATTGATCAAGCGACGGGACTTTTGACGGCCAATGCAGACCGATACCTGGGATGGGATCAATTCGATCATTTGTTCAAGCGGATCACCCTGGAGATCATCTTCGGCCATGGGGCGCGGGGTGATACTGCTCTGACCGATCGTCTTACTGCGATGATGCGGGAGAGCAATCGTGTTTTCCTCCTCGGCAAGGCAAGAAAGTTCGATGTGTTCTACGAAAGAATCCGCCACTACCTGGAGGCAGCGGAGAACGGCAGCCTTACAGCCATGTGTAAACACGTTCCTTCCACAGCAGAGACGAAGGTCGAAAACCAGGTTCCCCACTGGATGTTCGCGATGATGGAGACACTGGCGACGAATACAACGCGGACCCTCGCGCTGATTGTTTCCCATCCCAACGTGGAAGAACGTGTCCGGCAGGAGATTCAGAAAAATGGCACGCAGACGCCGAAAGGCATCGATGCCCTGAGTTATCTCGAAGGCTGCATCCAGGAAGTGATGCGTCTTTGGCCTACTACGCCGATGCTGACGCGGCAAACCGTGCAAGAGAGTGAGCTCGGTGGGAATACCATCCCGAGCGGAACTCAGATAGTTATTCTGAATGGCTTCAATCACCGCGATTGGGAGACCGATCCTGACATTGGTAATTTTCGTCCCGAATTCTGGCTCGATAAGCCTGTGGACTACCGGTTCAATCATCTCAGTAACGGTACTCAGGTGTGCGCCGGGAAAAATCTAGCGCTCTTCATCGCGAAAGCAGTCATCGCCAGCCTCCTTGTGCGCGGGCGCTACCGCTTGCACAAGCCCAAGTTGAACTCGGGAAAGCCACTGCCATTTCAATATGATGATTTCGCCACACGTTTCGAATATTTCCGCCCGTTCCAGGCACCATGAACGACGATCCTATTTCTAAACCGCTTCAATTTCGGTTTCGTGGTGGCAAGATGAACAACGCGGCTGCTAAACCGGTAGCAAAACGCTCCGCCGGAGCGTTATTCACCGTTTTCCTTATCGGGATCACGACATCGGCAGCACAAACACCGGCGGACCAGGCGCGTCAGATCGAACTCCAGAAAGAGAAGGAACGTGAATGCCTTCGCCAGAGCGCAGCGCGATCAGCGCCAATCTTTATTGGGGTTCCGACGCTGAGTCCGCTTCACCCGATCATCATCATGCAGCCGCCGCTCAAAAAAATGGACAACAAATGACCGCCTTTATCAGAGCAGCGCGAGAAGCGATTCGGGGATCTTCCGGTTTCACGCGCCCGCACAGAAACGTACGACTAAAGTCTCATAAACGAGTTCCTTAAGGAGCATCGCAAAGTAAAGAAATTGGAAGCGACGGTTGCTCAACAGCATAAGGATTTTGAGGCTGCCGTTGCTGAATTAAAGGGACAAATTCAGAAAATGAGCGCAGAGTTGCAACTGAGCAAACCTGCAGCGCAACTAGTGCTGAACAATCAATAAAGTTCGCCGTCTCGAACAAAAAATCTCCGATTTCCGAAACTTGGTGATGAGATCGCCGGGAAAGGGCTGCACCCCATAGCTGATCAAATTAGCACCCGTGTAGATAATGCCGAACATGATGCCCAGACCAACTCCCGCACGGACACCGCCTGCAGCAAAGCCGCGCGCGTAAATCATTGTGAACATGAAGATCATGATGGCTTCGCCCAGGACAACCCAGAGGAAGTGATTCTGAAAATCTGCTGGCGCTCTTGCGAGCCCCTGCGGCAATGCCACTTCGCGTCCCTTCAGAATTACGCCATGAAGGAGCCATTCGAATAAGAAAGCGACAATGAACGCTGCGATGAATGCACCGAAGAGCCGTTTTGTATTGTTGACTGTCGTTGTAAGAGGGGCGGTCAAACTTTGTCGATCGAAATTCCCGCGGTCGTGTGGCCATCGGTGTGGCCTTTGTTGCGGGGGCTATGGTGCCAAGAGGAGATCTTCTATTGATGCCCTGCAACCTTGCTGCCCTGAAAACTGGCACTGGGGATTCAAGTGCTTTCAGGTTGGGAAACTCTGAAAAAGCTTGGAGAGTAGAGAACCGTTGATCAAATTAAACGGGCGAAAGATCACAGGGACGCAAGCGAATCGAAGAAAAAGCGGCTTACAGGCCCCGTCTCCCCTGGATCAGATTAATAATCAGCAGGATGAGTGCGACTACGAGGAGAAGATAGATGAAGATACAGCCAACGTGCCCGAGGAAGCCAAGGAGCCAGAGCACAACTAGGATGACAATTATAGTCCAGAGCATGGGATTCGTTTCGGTTAACCTAAACCCGTGCGGCGCTCCTAGGAATCGCCATACCGCTGAGGCGATTGCGACTATTAGGCTTACTATTACAAAGGGGCCTGCCTCGTCCCAACTAGTTCTGCCGTTAGTAGTGAGAGGGAGAATTACGCTGACGAAGAGCACCATTGAAGAGGCGGCAAGAACGATGCTGCTTATGATTATGTGCCACTTCGGGCCCGCTTTAGGCCCAGCGCGGGATTTCTTCGCGCGATTCAGCTTCTTGGGGCTCCTGATATATCGCCTTAGCCACCTGCTCCAATTTCGGCGGTGCGGCTCGAGCCGACGACATTTCTTTTAAGCCTTGATCTTCCGATCAGAAGCAGCTCCAGCGAGGATCTCGCACCTGCCACCCTTTTGCACCAAATTACCGGTGCTTTAAAGAAGATAGAGGCTGCAGCGCTTAGGCGGCAGTTGTCATGAGCAAGATCACCGCTTCACGCAAATTTCAAGGCTGCTTTCCTTGGAGAATGCGGCTCAGGTGGAGTGTTGATGTAGTCTCGTGGCCGTCTTCAAGAAGCGCAGGTAGTCTTCGATGAGGATGTTGACAGCGGTTTTACCAGATGCCAGCCGCACGTTCAACGTCCGGAAGTAAACTGGTAACCGCGCGAGCCGATCCGCTTTCCGGGTGTAGATCAGGGGTGTCAATCCGCGGCCGTGCGAGTATCCGATTTCATACATGACATTCTCATTCAGAGCCGTGATATCGGCGATTACGGCGGAAGCGGATTGTATTGCGTCGGCGAAGCTGGTGTAGATTGCCTCACTTTTCGGCAGCCGATCTAAACGTATCGGGATCATGTGCCGGGCGATGGCTGGTTCGATCGTCGACCTGTACAGACTGTCATGCTCGTGGTCGTATGGAATGAGCACAAGACATCTTCCAATCTTCGCTGTTCGAATGAGGTCGACAACTGCATCGGCAGCGATCTTTGGATTACCATTTATCGCCCGCGATATTTCATCGAGGCATCGGTCGAGTGCTCGAGGACTGAAGCTGGCAGCTATCCGTTTGCGGTATTTGATAAGGAGGTCTTCCGAATCGCCACCGGCATTGGGTATGGTGAGAACTGGCACACCAAGCTCTAAGGCCTGCTCAACCACGACCTCGGTATGCTGTCTGCCTGAGATTGTCACTACTACGTCAACGCCAGCGACCATAGCCAGACGCCGCCCGAGCGGAGTTCGTCCCGCCATCACCCGCATGGCGACGCCATCCGCTTCGGACATCCGAACGGCATCCTTGTGGTCGTCCAGGTCAGGCGCTGGAATCCATGCCTCGTAGCAATCCTTCAAATCAATTTTGAGCTTAGCCGCGTAGCGCTGAGCTCCTCGTAACGCGGCAATATCAGTGGAGATAGCATTCGGATTCTTGGTCGAATGGCGAAAACCACCAGTGACGATCACCGCCGACATCGAATCGAGAATCTTGTAGGCGATCGCGGAAACGAAGTCGGAAGGCGTTCCTTGAAGCTCAGTTCCACCATAAATGCAGATCCTCACGCGTCTCATTGCCGTCTCGTGATTTAAAAAAATAGCATACTAGAACCTGGGCGCGGGGCCTAACTAGAATTAACCTGCAATTTGCAATCTATTTGTGCCTCTATAGAGGCGGTTTGCCGGAAAACACCGCAAGGCGGCAAGGTTGCCAACATCATCGTAAACGCGAATCACCGCGTGATGTGACCGGCTGCAGTGCATCGCGTAACCGATTGCATTGCCGACTGCATTCGGCTCGCCGTGCCACAGGCGACCGAATGGCAGCGCATCGGAGATTAGATCGATGCCTCGATGATTTTTGCGTGGTCGGGCATCACGCACTCGCGACCTGACATTCGATGCCGTCCGGATCGTCGAAATACACACGCCCGCCTTCGCGTCTGGACATGAGGCCGGCGGCTCTGAGTCTCGCGACCGCATTGGCTGGATCGTAATTCGCGATGCTGTAGCAGTAGTGATGCAGGCCGGTTTTCTCGCCCTGAAAGAGCGCCAGCCAGCCTTTGCCGGTGGCATCGGTTGGCGATCTGCCGGTGGAAACCTCCAGCAGTTCGGGTTACAGCGATAGGCACTGGCACACAGGAGGCGCAAGTCACGATATAGTTTGTAAACAAGCGGTTAGACACGTATAAGCGCGAGATCATCCAACTGTTCCACCATCTCCACGCCTGTTACGCTCTCGTGCTGGGAGAAACCGTCGAACTCCAGCAGGTGTGAAAAATCCAGATGGGTCGCTTTCATGACCTGCTGAATGCTGATCTGGTAAGTCTTAAACCCCGCAAACACGAATTCGAGGTCGGCCAGTTCGCGCGCTTGGCTCACCTTGTACGCGGTCGCCGAAGGGCGCCCGTCGTTTGTGACAATGGCCACCACTTTCCAGAAGGCCGCCGGGACTTTTGCATTACGGTATTCAAGATCGTCGTTTGAGAGAAATGGTCCGGTAAACACCGTCACGCGCATCTTGTCGGCTCGGGCGTGCTGGAGAACATAGTTCTCCAGGCTGAGCCAGGTTTGCTGATTGACCCCAGCCATTTGTGGACAACTGTTGGTGAAATGGAAAGTGTCTTCGTTAGCCGTTTTGGCATCCTCAAGTGATCCCCAGACCGGGTCTTCCCGCCGGACCATGTGCCCGCGATCCAGAGCATTATTATCATACAGCGCATCCCCGAACTGCTCGCTTTTATCGATTCGTCCGTCGAAGCTCCACGTACTGATGCGCGGGAGGCGCCGGCTTTGCGAAGCGTCGATATTTACGGCCGTGAGCATGGGTATCCGCCGCGCGACTGACATAATCACGGAGAAGTGCATGTATCTTAACTCCACGTCGGAGCCGCCGCCGGTGAGCAGCATATCGTTCTTCGCCGCGCCGGTCGCAAGCGGCAGGGTGATTTTAAAGCCATCCAAGAAACTCGGATCGTAGCCTTCACGACCCTCGAACTCCTCTGCGGCAGTTTCCGGCTCGTGTCCGGCTCGCTCCAGTCCTTCCAGACCTTCAGCCGCAGAGGTCGAAAGCCGCACCATAGTATTCAGAGACGCCTTTTTTGTGAGGTCAGCACGCATTGCAGAATTCCTTTCGTTGTTAAGTTATGTGGTCAAAACCGTTTCTTGGGCCGCGACGCGCCATCGTTCGAGTGAGTCGCACACTGCTTTCAACTTACGTCTGTTGGGGACAATCGCGATCGCCTTTCGCAGAAGCGAGAAAGTGTTTCTGGTCTGCAGGTCAGAGCTTCGGTAAACGCCTTCTGGTCGATCCCCGAATGCGACACCGCTTCGAACGGTTGCCGGTCGTCACCGTTCTCCACGAGGGCCATTTGGGCCTGCACAAAAATGCGGCCAAATTCCGACCGGGAAATTCGCAATGCGTTGACGATTTGCGCGATGTTAATAGCCATGCGCTTCTGTTCCCATTATGAATTGCGTCGGTCCACCAGTTGCACGCCGAACTGGTTTAGGACTTCGAGCAGGGTCTTGCTGGAGAATTTGTCCGACTCGCCAAGGACACGGCCCAGCACGTGTCCCCAATTCTCCCTCGGGTCGGCCCGCGTTCCGCCGTAGTGCAGACCCGCAGCGGCACCTTCGCGTCCCGGCACGAGCACCACCGATCCGGAGTTGCCGCCCAGCGTGGATGCGTCATATGCGAGAGTCCAATTGAACACCTCCGCGTGCGCCGTTTCAATCTCGCCGGGAGCCAGACGCTTGCAGCCGAACGTCGATTGGAATAGTTGCTCCAGCAGCGACAGGGTCTCGCCCATCCCTGGGTTGCCCGGATATCCCACCGTATAGATGAATTGTGTCGGCACTGCCCAGTCCGGCGCAACATCGAACGCCAGCAGCGACCGCGGCCGCTCGCTCGCCTGCGCCACCGGCTCGAGTTCAATGAGGACCAGGTCGAGTTTCGTATGATCGATGGGAGCGTTGATGACTCTCGCCGGACAGAACACAACTTGCTTGAGCCGCCGCGGCGAAACCGACTCGCACGCCCGGAACTCATGACCGAAATCAATGGCGACGCCGGGTTTGAAATTGAACCCGCCCTGAGCGTTCGGCCGCGCGATTGCTTGCAGAACGTGACGGTTGGTCACGATCAAGTTTTCATGGATGAGGAAACCGGTGCCTTCGAATCCCTGCGCAGAGTCCGGCAAGTCGATCCTGCCCACACACACCAACGCGTCGGTTAGCAGCCCGGCTGCCGCGCTGGCATCCAGTTGGTCGGACCAAGCTCCCACCGGGCTGGTGCTCTTGTCCACCGCACCGTTGCGGACCATGAACGATGGTCGCGATCCGTCGGTCCTTACGATGACCTCCAGTCCTGGCGTCGCGAGATCCTCGTTGGCCAACATCTGGAGGGAGTCGCGGCCCTCTTTGGCGATCAGTTCTACGACTTCGTGCAGGTCGGGCTTGTCGCCGAGAAGGTCTTTGACAATGCGATGCAGTTCCGCCGCCGTGCCTTCGGCGCGGTCCCTGATGGCCGCCTGCGAAAGATCGGGTTCCCCGTCGCCAGCGCCTTCTAAGCCCTCCAGACCAGCGCCCAGAGATTCGCGTCTCTTCAGCACGCGCTTGTAGTGTGTGGCAGTCATTCGAGCAGCCGGGCGCTCCGCTACCCCCTCCGTCTCCGCTCCGCGAACCCTGATGGCCGGTGCCCACCGGTATCGAGTCTTTCAGCGAGGAACTCTACGCCGAATTCATCGGCCAGAAACCGTGAAAGCTCGGCGCCACTGGGAAGAAACGTGCTCGTCTTTTCGTTCCATTGAGCGTCGTGCGGCTTGCGCATGCCGAAGTTCTCACCCGCACCTAGGAAAGGAACAATAGCCTCTTCCTTAGAAAGATCCGCTATGACTCCGTATGGGGGCTGCAGTTCCACGTTGCGTATCGTAAGGCCGGGTGGCGAGCAATTCAATCACAACCCGTCCCCGGATTTTATGTCTTCACATCAGGTTCCAAGACAAGAACAGTTTGAAGGTAACGGAATAGCGACAAATAGGAGCCGTGAACAATTCCACGCGCGTGCGCGAAAGCGACTGCGACAAACGGCGCGAGAGAGAGAAATGGCTGAACTTTTCACGGTCCTGAAAATTTCTGCCTGCAAAACGGCGCAATTCTGCGCTGCGCGCTGCGAAAGCTGAATGACCAAAATACCTAGTGTAATCAAACGGTGTGCAACGCAGCGAAACAGGCGCAAAAAACTCTTTCTTGAATCAGAAATCCACTGCTGTACCGAGCTGAGCTACGGGCGCAGAGTCAGCAGAGACATGCACATGGGCCGACTCTTTACTTTTGAGCCCCCCGGAGGTATGCCCAATCTCATCGCTAATGCCAGATTACGTGGCTTCGACTCGTAACACATTTGGGCCGTTTTGTAATGAGTCTCAAGCGTCGTGACAGAGATACCGGCGTTCGAAAAAAGCCACTGATTTGTAATTCAAGACAGATTTTTTGCGTCCGTTTTCACTGTGTTGCGCACCCTTACTGACGCTAGGTGCCTCGGGAAATCGGATTCGCGCCGCGTTGCACAGAATTGCGCGGTTTTTCAGCAAAAATCCGCAGACCGTAGAAATGACCGTGAATGCTGAGGCAGGCCCTCGCGCACACGCGTTACGGACGCAGAACACGTGGGCGCAAGGCCGTCGGAAGTTGCTCTTACGCTTGGGGCGCAATGGCCAGTCCCGCGCCGACGTCGAAGGGGTCGAAGCCAGGCTTCAAGCTCGTGCTCGTGGCAGATCCAGTGAGTCGCCCAAGCCATTCAAAGGCATTTAGCGATCGCGTCTGTTTTATTTTTTCCGCCCACAGGGCCGCCACCCCGGCGACATGAGGAGTGGCCATGCTGGTTCCGCTCATCGATGCCAGACCACCTCCGCGTTTAGCGGAGACGATGGCCACTCCCGGTCCGGAAA
>WNGO01001634.1_pt1 | contig 14506 bp, 17 predicted proteins | sample 5400511 | NCBI WGS metagenome assembly WNGO01 (sample SAMN13153380, study PRJNA577476) | soil metagenome | isolation source: 20 cm soil or saprolite under Garry oak tree replicate 2 | place: USA:California | collected 2016-06-15
GAACGCCCCTGTTCGGGGGCGCCCTTGACAGCTCCCCACGTCACCACCGGAGGGTTATGCCGATGAAATGCAATTAATAAGGTAGGCCGCCACGTCGGCCTTGACTTTTATGACCTTCTCATAGAAGGCCATTTCACTCAAAACCCCCCGGCAGGGCATGATGAGTGAACTGGGATATTTCGACAGTTCACCCCACCAGTCGTGCGAAAATTGGCGATAAGAGGAAGGATCAACGCTGACCTGCCTGTGCTGTTCCGGCCTCAGGTTCATGTTCTCGGTGATCAGCTATCTTATAGCGACCGCCATATGGTCTTACCGGTTGAGACGAGCGGCAGACTGGGCATGGCGTAGTGTTGCGAACGCTGACGCTCCACTTTCCGACGAACTTGCCACCGCCCTTGCATGCAGAGGTCATTTGGACGTCTCCAGCTTACGAAATGAATTGGAACCGTTCGAGAGTCTCTAACTGTTTATTTATGTCTGGCAGAGCTTAGGGTGGGGATATGTTGGATGCCCCATAAACGTGGCGGAGTGGCAATTGCACATGTCCAGCTTCACCGGTTCAACAAGAGACCAGCGAGCAGTATTAGGCAGAGTGTTGGCAGCAACCAGGAATACCAGTCTCTACTCGGATCAGCCATCACTCTTCGCCTGCTTGCTCTCATCGCTCGCTCCCCTATCACCGATCAGTCTGAAACAAAACCCGCAGCTCGACAATGGCTCTGACGTGGTGTTACTGAGGGTCCAACGGACGTAAGGCGGGATCGTAATTCTTCACCGAGGTCGCGCTGGGAGGTACAGGACTACCACGAGCGTGAGAACCATGAGGACCGTATTGGAGGCAACCGTAAGAATTTTCCGCGCCGAGTGGTCAATGAAGCGTCTATCCAGCTTTCTGATCGATCAGCAGGCCCTTGGCCTTGGCACAGTTGATGCACAGGGCATAAGGCTCTTTGCCCGTGTCCACATAACCAGTCGTCTGCGCTCCACAGTCTCTGCAATTCTTCGTAATCCGCCCTTCACGCCATATCGGTTTCGCCATAAGAAGACCCCAAGCTTGTATTCGATCAAAACGCCCTGATGCGCGATTGTCAAGGGCTCAGTGGTCAGGATCGCCGGCTGGTAGCTGGCGAAATCAGGGCGTCCTCACAAATGAGCACGAGGAAAATTGTTTTGACTGACGATTGATGAGTGCTATCGAGATTTTTCGCCAAGTGACCGACTCGTCTGGCGGTATGTCTTCCCAATGCTGTTACTTTTGGCAGTTCTCTTTATTTCGGGCATTCACTGAAATCAAGGTCGGAGCGCAATCGTGAAAAGACAGATGGCAGTGGTATTGATGGGGGCATCGTGGTTGCTGGGCGGACCGACACCGAGTGCCCAGGAAAGCGCGCCACAAGAGAACACTAGTCACGTTATCAGTAATCAGGATTTGAACCTGCTTCGGCAAGATCTTCGCTCGAAGCGAAAACAGTTGATCGCGGTAAACTTAAAGCTGACGGACACGGATGCGAAAACGTTCTGGCCAGTTTACGACCAATACATGACGGAGTTGATTGCGATCAACGACAGGAAGTTCGGTCTGATTCAAGAATATGCTGAAAATTGGGGAAAAATGACGAACGACCAGTCCTTGTTGTTTGCCCGAAATTGGTTGGAGACGGACATCGCGATAGCACAGTTGCGGCAGCATTATGTGCCGATCGTCGCCAAGGTTCTGGATGGCAGGAAGACAACAACTTTTTTCCAATTAGACCGACGCATTGCGATGATGTTGGAACTGCAGGTGTCATCGCAGATGCCCTTGGTGCAGGAGCAAAGGGAAGGGAGCAGTAGTAAGTCAGCGAATTAGAATCGCTAAAAAGTTGATTAGGGTCTCGGTCACACGTATTGCAGTACGAATCGACCTGAAAAACGGATTCCCGACTCATTCCCAGATTCATCTGATGTCGCCGGCAACCACCCCGCAACTCCTGACTGGCGAAATCAGGCGATGTCACAAGCTTGCGCCGTCTGTTTGCCCGTCATTGGGTTTTGAGCGATGTTTCAAATAACTGTTGCAACATCTCGATTAGGCTCAAAACTCAAGAAAAAAACACTATCTACAATCGACGCTGAAGTTATCCACGGACGCTGTCGGAATCCCGTTCGCATTGAATGTAATGTGGAAGGTTTCGTGTATGAGGAAGTTGTTGCCATTCCCTTGTCCGATGATGCGGAAATTATTGATCAACGTCTCCTCAACTCCCACCTTGGCATTGAACTGGTCCTGGGTGACGCCCGTGGCCTGGTACTTTTCTCCAGTAGTCTGGCAGTTCCGGTGATTTCCTGGGGCTGGAAGTGAGATGCTACATGGATTCCGCCTGCTTGGTCCGTAGTGAAACGGAGCAGAACGTGTAGACTGCCAGTGAGGAAAACCACCTCTCCCGTACCGCCTGCTGCGCAGGGGATGAATACGCCGATAGTGACCGGGACTTTCAAATTGGTTTGCACCTCGGCTTGCACTGGCTGCACCGAAAAGCTCAAAAGCGTCAGTCCAAGGATCAGAAGGGGCGTCACAAATGCTTTGAATGGCATGGTAGCCTCCACTGTAGATTTAGAGAGGACATCCTGACATCCCCTGTGAAGTGGCAAACTTAGTTCTCGGAATAGTCCAATAGTCAACCTCTTTCATTCGCGTTGTTATCGACTGTATGCCACCACGGAGTAAAAACATCGACGTCTCGCGTGACCGTCCTCTGTCATTAGCGATTCGAACCATTGGAAATATATAGTCAGTCTATGTGCGGTAGCGAGCAGACACTCCCCCGTAACTCGTGCCAAACTTGCGTCGGTGGTTAGGCTGCCTTCCCTAGGACCAAGCTCCGCGCGGCGACTGATCCGGCTGATAGTCGGTACCAACACAGGGGACGTCGGAGCTTGAGGGGGTTATATGCCCGCTCCGGCGACTCCCATTGGAGTTTTGTGACACCCCTTGGCTGGATACTCATCTGCGCAGTCTGCGGAAAGCGAGTTAGCCTTGAAACCAGCAAGACCGATGCGAATGGGCAAGCGGTCCATGAAGACTGCTACGTTTCTGCGATTGAGAAGCCGCTGAACCGCTCCCCAATCGAGGGAGAACAGCTCTAGCCGTGCCTCAAAAAGCTTCGCAAGTCGCAATAAGTGCCCGAGTCCACTCGCCGAGGGAGGGCAACTTGAAAACGCCTGAGCGCAATTACAGCCACTTCTGCTGGATATGCGGCACGTCAGTTGATTTGGAAACCTGCAAGACTGACGAACTCGGCATGGCGGTCCACGCGGACTGCTACGTCGTGAAGGTCGCTCTCGCAACCGAATCAATGCGATTGATGAAGCGGAAACCGGTTACATCGCGTTCCGCCGCGCTTTAGCATCTGATATGCTCGGGACACGCGGTCCTCTCTACGCTAATGCCAAACCACCCTGAGTCGAGCGTGCGCTGTCCCTACTGCGGCGTCGAGGACGAATTTCGGTTGATGGTAGCGCGTGTCGACGGTTGTTTGCAGTGCGAGAGCTGCGGCCACAATGCGATGCCATTAGACCACCCGCACAAGATCCGTCCCAGCTCTGACTTTTTCAACACCCACGCGCCTGATAGCGTCAGTTGACAGTGCCCCGAAGGTGAGACGAACTCTTCGTTTAAGGCCACACTGTGTGGATTGGCAGCACTCCGTCTTTCATCTCCGGTAGCCGACGTCGCACTCAAGAATCGTCCTCTGGGCGGATTGACAGCCACGGAACTGAGCATTTCAGAGCAGGTTCAGTGTACTTTTGTTCAGCAGACAAACGTCTCGTCTGGCCCTAGTGTCTGTTGTGGAGTTCCGGTGGCCAACCGTCGGACAAACTCGGCAGAAAGACTGTTGCCGCCCAAGAAGATCCAGATGGTGGACGGTTACATCCTACACAACGAAAGCCATCCCGTGTGCGCCTGATCTTGTTGGGTTGCAAAGCTCCGCACCGCAGTAGTCGAGCACATCGAGCCTAAGACCTCAAAAGGAGGTCGGTTATGGCAACCGTCCGAGTTCTCCTGGTCGATGATTACGAGCCGTGGCGCCAGTTCGTCTGTTCGGTGCTGAAGAAACGGCCTGAACTGGAAATCGTCGGCGAAGTCGCCGACGGGCTAGAAGCGGTTCAGCAAGCCGGAGAACTGCACCCCGACGTGATCCTGCTGGACATCGGATTACCAACTCTAAATGGGATCGAAGCCGCTCGACGGCTCCGAAGGATTTCCCCCGACTCCAAAATACTGTTTGTCAGTCAAGAATCTTCTGCCGATGTGGTGCAAGAAGCGCTGAGCACCGGCGCACGAGGTTACGTTGTGAAGGCGAACGCGAGCGATCTACTAAGTGCGATGAACGCCGTTCTTGCGGCATAAGAAGTCTGTCGTTGTCGGTGGTTTGACCTCTCCTGCACTCAGGAGCCTAACGACCAAGTCTCCTCAAGTGGCGAGAAATCGCCATAACGCGTTTTGACCCTTGTCCGAAGGTCGCCCGTTCTCAGTGAGCGTTATCGTGTGGCTGTTGAAAAAGTCAGTGCTTGGAGCGATCTTGTGCGGGGCTGGGGAGTGCTACTGAGTTTTTCTCTTCTTTTCTAGGCGGTGAGAGCCTGTGGTGTTATCGCTTGGCTGAGGAACCGCACTAGCCCCTTGATGTTCTGCGCCGCCGCTGCCAGGAAGAGCTGCTCCTGCACGAATTTTATTCGTCGTAAACGCAAGCGACGCAGCCCGATCTGATTCTTCAGTTCCGCGAATAGGGCCTCTACTTTCTTCCTTTGTCGCTGTGCCTTGGCGAACTCAGGCGTGTTCGCTAACTCCCGTGCGCGTTGTCGCGCCGGTTCGTGCTGATGGATGACCAGGCAGCGGAAAGCCGCACGACTCGTTCCTTGGTGATGTGATGGGCCAGTGACGTAAACCGGAGCTTTGGTTCACACCGAGCTTTCGCTGCTATTCGTTCGAGTCCCGTTGTCATGGTTGGCGATTCTTCTCTTTGCATAGAAGGCCGAATCCTCCCTTTGGATGGAGCCCATGTCTCCTTCGAACTATTCAACTTCCGCTGACCGCTTCCCCGTGTAGTCGGCTCTCCCGACCGCAGAGTACTATCAGTCAGTCTGACTTCCGTCGAGTCTTCAGGTCGTCCTTGCTTTGTCGGCTTGTCCGACCTTACAAGCTAGTTGCGCTTGAACCCGTCGGATCTCCCTTGTTCCCATAGACTCCTTTGGTTGCATGCTGGCGGTACGAACCCCGGAAGCATCCCTGGATACTTGCCATATCGCATCCAGCGTTTCTGCCTTCTCCGTTGGGGGATAAGGTCGGCTACTTCCATCACGATCGATTTCGGGGCTATTTTGTCGTTCACTGATGTTCCGGCCTGCAACCTCCCGGTCTCCGCTTCGCAATGTCCGTTGCCGGACATCACGCAAGACTCGGTACGCGGCTGCGAGCTAGGCTTTGCGGCGGTCTCCATCTCAGGAAACTGACCTCCATGAGCTTTCAAGGCACAACCCCGCACAGACCCGTACGGGCGCTGATTAGCGCATCCGGTTCTTATCTCGGATGAATAGCGGCCCGCCATATCGGTTGGCCGCACACCTCCAGCATCCGAGCATTCTAGAAGCGAGCATCGTAGGGTCCCCGAACCCTCGATCTGACGACGACGGTTATCAGATGCTTCTCCTTGCAGGTCGCAGAAGAGTGGGATTCGTGTTCAACTCGGCCATAGAAGAGAGCGAGCAGAGCGAACCTGTCTACTGAAATCTCGCCCCGATCATCCTGTTCGCTCCTTCATTCTCGAAGAGACTGGTTTCGGACGTGGGGCATAGCTAACTTATTCAAGTGATTCGTAAAGCTTCTTGAGCTCGGTCAATCGATCGCCCTCTGCCCAAATTTCGGCACCACGACGAACTGTCGGCAGTCTACAAGTGAGCGCGCTTCTTTGCTCCCATTCGTCTTCAACAACTTGCACGGACTCTCGGTTGGCGCCACACGTGCGGTGTAATAACACGGCGAGAACATGGAAAGAAAAACTGACAATATTCAGCGCTACGCGGCTGAATTGGACGAAATCGCACGCTTGGACCGTTGCTTTTATCTCAGCGACGCACCGTCTCGTTCCGAACGGGCGAGCTATGCCCTGCGGCAAGAACATCTGAACGAAATACGGAATCGTTTTAGCCCAGAATTGGGCCTTATTCAAGATCAGAGAGGTATTGCAGTAGAAACATTTCACCTGCGTATCAGAGACAACACATCGCGAGTAGAAATCGTTAGTGCGCCGCAATGCATGCTGGCCCACGATTTGAACAATGGGCTCGGCGTTGTAATCGGGGGATGTCAGATTTTGAGTGAATTGGTTCCTAAGGACGAAACCATACAGCGGCATCTGAATGGAATCCTGGAGGCGGCGCGGAAGATGGCCACCCGCATTAACGGGCGTGCCTGCCGAAATCGACGGCAGTCGTAAACGCCTCCTTTTCACCGCCTTACAAGAAATCTGTTTTTTCAACTAAAGTTATTTGCTGTTCTGCCGATAGGCCTCTTTGGAGGCTCCAATGACCGCAGATCAGTGTATTCCCGCCATGCAATACCTGCGCATGTCTACATATATCAGCAATATTCCATCGATAACCAGGCACGTAGCATCGAGCAATATGCCAAAGCTCACGGATTTGACATTGCCCGCACCTACTCGGATTCTGCGAAGAGCGGCTTGTGGCTGAGGAATCGACCCGGTCTTTGCTGATTACTGCAAGATGTCGCTGGCGGCAACACTGGGTACAAGGCCATTCTGGTTTACGACGTTAGTCGGTGGGGCCGCTTCGAGGACACCGATGAAGCAGCCCATTACGAGTTCCTGTACAAATCCGCAGGAATCCCTGTTCATTACTGCGCAGAGACGTTCACCAATGACGGCAGCTTACCAAGCGCAATCATGAAGGCTCTGAAGAGGGTGATGGCGGGAGAGTACAGCCGAGAGCTGGGCACCAAGGTTTTGGCTGGGCAAAAACGGTTAGCCGAGCTTGGATTCAAGCAAGGCGGCCCCCCTGGCTACGGGTTCGGGCGAATGCTGGTTGGACCGGATCGAAGTCCCAAACAAATACTCAGCCACGGGGAGAGAAAGAGCATCGCCACGGATCGCGTGATTCTGGTTCCCGGACCTGCCCACGAAATCGAACGGGTCCGAGAAATCTACAGAATGTTCACTGCCGAAAAGATGAGCTTTAAGGCGATCGCACGTGAACTCAACCGACGCGGAATTCCAAGTGCTAGAGATGCGCAATGGACTCATTCAATTGTTGCGACGATCCTTTCGCATCCGAGATACGTTGGATGCCTTGTCTTCAATCAAACCAGTCGGAGACTGGGAGCCCGTTGGCTTGCAAGACCAAGAACAGATTGGATGATCGGCTCTGGTGCTCAGCAGGCAATTGTTGACCCACAGAGCTTTGCTCTGGCGCAAGAGATTATTGCTAGCCGGACGGCTCGCAAAAGAATCAGTGTTTATCCTGGCTAAAGGTTCCGCAAACATTGCGGATGCTGCGGCTTCCCAAAATCCGGAAATCTGGGTTGTCTGCCAATTAGAATTCAGCCTGCTTTTTGGACAGCCGAAAGCATGACATCGACATCCTCGAAGAATATGTGGACGAATGATGCAAACGAGGCTGCAAGAATACGGTGGAGATTTGAATGAGAGCAGAAGGCCCCCACTTACGGGGATACGATCCCAACTTCAGGGCTGCGGTAAACGAACAGGCCAGCACTAACGCGGGATGCCGATATTTGCGTAGAACCCGTGAACTGCGCTCTTCGCACCGGTGGATTACGGGAATTCTGTTGCTTCTGCCACTGACGGCCGTAATATCGATCCAGTTCTTGATCGTCGCGAAAGCCGCGACTGTCGGAGGCCCATCTCTTTCCGCGGAGTCCTTTGGCGCCATCGAGCTTTCCCCTTGCAAATTGTCAGGCGTCCCGCAACCAGCGCGGTGCGGTGTACTCTCAGTCCCTGAGAATCCCAGTCGGCCTGCGGGGCGTCAGCTCAAAATCGGCGTGGCCGTGATCCCCGCGACCGGCGGGAAGTCGCGGCCAGACCCAATTGTCATATTGATGGGCGGCCCTGGTGAAGACGCGATCAGCGCAGCCGAGGTTTACGTCAAGCAGTTCACAACGCTGCGTCAGGATCGCGACATCCTGCTAGTAGACCAGCGGGGTACTGGACGCTCGGGCGCATTGCATTGCGCTCTATTCTCAGCGCAAGAAGCTGCGGTGAGCCTACGCGATGTGTTCCCGCCTGCGGCCGTCGAAAAATGCGAGCAAAACCTTCGCGTGCGAGCTGACCTGACACAGTACACCTACGATCGCTTCGCCAACGACCTGGAACAGGTACGACAGGCTCTCGGCTACGGACTACTGAATTTGTTCGGGGGCTCATACGGAACTCGAGCCGCGCAGGTTTACCTGCGAATGTACCCCAAAAGCGTGCGGACTGTGTATATGGGAAGTGTCGTTCCGCTCGATGCAGCGACGCCACTGCCTTTCGCAAAGACGGGACAAACTGCGCTCGAGAAGATGTTCGACGCCTGTGCCGGAGACTTCGCCTGCAACGCTGCGTTCCCTAACCTGCGAGAGGAGTTTCGCCAGATATCTGCTCGCCTGTCCTCAGGATCCGTGCGCGTAACTGTACAGGGACGAACCGGCACCGTGCCGCTGGATCGCGGTCGGGTTGCGGAGTGGTTTCGCTCGAAACTTTATAGGCCCCGAAGCTCTACAGCACTACCCTGGATGATTAATCGAGCGTTCCTTGGGGACTGGATCCCGATTTCCGAGGGCGTTCTAGCTGATGCCAGCGATGACTCGCCCTTTAGCTTCGGTGCCTTCTTTGCAATTACGTGCAGTGAGGATGTCCGGTTTATCAGAGAAGCCGACGTCGCAGCTGAAACCCAGGGCACGTTCCTGGGTGACTATCGCGTGCGTCAGCAACAGGTTGCCTGCAAGTTTTGGCCTAAGGCCTTACTCCCGAAAGACTATCGCGAACCTATTCAGTCATCCGTGCCGACTGTGTTCGCCTCTGGTGATACCGACGGTGCTACGCCGCTATGGTACACGGAGCGTGCCGCCAAGGGTTTCTCACATCGCCTTGAAGTCGTGCTCCGTGGGCAGGGGCACACCGAGTGGAATGAATGCATCGCGAAGATTTATCAAAAGGTCGTCATTTCCGGCTCAGTGGGCGACGGGGGCACATCGACCTGCCCGCTGGTGCCACGACCGCCATTCAGATTGCAGTAGGTGTCGTCCTCATGGCTCGCAAGTTCACGGGCGTGTTCGCAATTGCGATGTGGATGACGTAAGTGCTTTGTCGAACGCGCGTCCCAACACTCGTTGCTCCACACTCTTCCAGCATCGCGCGTCCGATAAAACACTTACGTCACCCGGGCGAGAAGTCAGCTTCGAGGAAATCGCCTAATGATCTCCACCAAGCCCGCTTCTGGATAACTTCCGACTCCGCCGATTCATCTTTTCAGCGTGCTCTGGCAAACTGGCGGCACCGGAATGGCGGCGCGACAACTCAGCCCGCCCTTGCAGAAATGCCTGAAGCCGCTTTCGTCAGCCTGTCAACTGTCTCACGTCAGCCGCTAACACTGTCACTGAACAGAACTTAGCCTGTCAGCTGCATTTCAGATGGAAATCAGACGTTGTCTATAGAACTGCTATTCGAGGCCTGCCAATCTCTGCCCATCCTGCGACTGCGGATGAGGTGGAACCGTGGGGTTGCTGAAGTCGAGATTGGCGATATGTAGCTGCATCGTTATTTCGGTCTGGATGTTTCCGGCAGAGGGTCAGACCGTGTCCGAGATTGCATCGCCTAACATCGCTAAGGCGACAGCATTGTCAGGCCAGGAATTCCATTGTCATACGGGTTATCCACTCGCGCAGTGCGAGAGGGACATTCTTAAACTGAAAAGTGTCCTTACTCGCTACCCGATGGAGGCGCTGGGCCACTGGACATGGGTTCTAGTTCGCTCCCAGGATTGGAAGCCGATTTCTCGCATGCTGAGATTGAATCCGGACAGCCCCGCTTTCACAGCGTTCGAACCGCGGGAAACGTTCCTCGAAGAGGCTCTGTTCGTCCACGATCCGGAGCGTACTTCTGAACTGATGAAGGAGTGGCAACGGTCGATGCCCGCGCTTCTCGAACTTGCGGTTAGCCACGAATTGGGCCATGCAATTTGCAAGGAGCCGAGCGAGGCGACCGCTGACCGCTTTGGTGAAGACTTAAGGAAAGGCCAAACGCCGCTGTGCCAGGCCGCGAACGGGGTAAGAAAAAAAACCGTGGCAGCAGGGGAATCCCATGGCTTGATACCCAATGCGTTGAGAGCGCCGTAGGTTAAGGTTCGTGCCGAGGAAGGAGGCCGTACACGACTGCTTCCATCACGAACGGCTACCACTTCACAGTGTAGATTTCCTGCGTACTGTTGTTCTGGGAAAGCAGAACCGAGCCGTCGGGAGCCAACCCGATCCAACTCATATACGTTCCGACTGGCAAGCGATCAAGACTCTTGAGATCCACAATCGTTTCCAGCTTGCGATCAGGGATGCGGATACGCACCACCCGCGAGGGATATTCGCTGCCGCGGTTCCAGTCCTGAAAGTAAAGGAACTGGCTGTCGCGCGACCAATTCGGATATCCAGTATAGTGCGCGCAAAGTTCCTCCCATTTCTGCGTCCTCGCGTCAAACAACATCATCTTGCTGTCTTGTTGAGAAAGGGCCGCGATGTAGCGCCCGTCCGGTGAAGTCCTAGGAGACCAGATCTCCGTCGCACCAGGCAGAGGACTGACTTGATTCGTATTCAAGTCCAGCACTTTAATGCCCCGTGATTCTCCCCCTTTCCAGGGACCAAAAACGATCGACTTATTGTCCGGCATCCAGGTAGCGTCGGCGGTTTCATCATTTCCCGGAATCATCTGCCTTGCAACGCCCCCCTCAGCGGGAATCATATAAGTTGTCCAGTGATCGCCCGCTGTCGTACCCATAAAGGCAATTTGCTTTCCGTCCGGCGACCATCGCGGAAGGAAGGCGCGCATCGGTGGAAAACTGAGCTGTACCCGCTCGGTTCCTGCGAGGTTGCTGCGCCATAGGGTCCCTTCAGGGAAGAGTGTATACGCCAACCACTGCCCATCGCGGGAGGCTTCCACTCCCTCGGCGGAGATTCCGGAAAGATATGGCACAAGCTGCGCTTCTTGTGGAACGTATTTGACCAACTCCGCCCGAGGAATACTGCCCACGACGAAGGCCTCATTCGGCGCTCCGCTGGCAGTGGGCTCGGAAAGATTCATCGGCCCGGCCGTCAGGCGAATCGGCGACGGATGGAGAATGCTGCGGTTTCCGGGTAGCTCCCACAGGTCGGTCCTGCCTGCACGAGTCCACTGAAACAGGAAGTCGTCGCTGCCAGCCAGCCACGCACCGCAGCAAACGGCAGAACCCGATAATCCGGGTACAACTTCACGGAGGCCGGCACCATTCGACGACGCTTCCCAGATGGAGCTAGTGCCTCCCATGTCACGAGTGGCCGCTGTGAATCGCAGGACCTGCCTGTTTGGTGACCATCGGAGAGACTGGACGTGACCGGAAACAGTCAGAAGGTTCCGTGGATTGGAACCATCTCTGTTGACGACATAGACATTGTGCCCGTTGCAATAGACGATGGTCTCCGCCCTTTCACCCCACAGCGCGTCTGTGGCGAGCACGTTACCCACAGGCCGAGCGGATCCTCCTGCCACCGGAAGGATCCATAAGGTACTCCCGTGGGCTTCCTCGTCCTTCGAACTACCCCCGGACAAAATCAGCAATTCAGTTCCGTCTGGTGATATATCCGCGGGTCGAGGATTAGAGACCGCGGTAGGAATCGTGGTGGTCTCTCCACCCTTTGCCGACACCTGGGCAAGGATCTGCCCGACCGGCAGAATCTCGGAAAAGTAGATTCGCGAACCATCGCTCACAAGGCGTCCTTGTTTTGCCTGACCGTCGCTCGTGAGCTGAGCGAACTCCAATACCCGAGCAGGCAGCGAAGCCGCGGCGCTCCAGTGCCGCAAACCGAAACCCGCCGATAATAGGGCCAGAATCAGGAATGCACCGACAGTGCTTAACCGGACCCTTCTCCCTGGACCTGTTTTGTCTACGACCGACTCAGGCTCCGAATACGGTGGTGTCACAGGTGCAATGAACCGATATCCGCGTTTAGGAACCGTTTCGATGAAGGCCGGATTCTCGGCGGAATCGCCTAAAGTCTCCCGTAAGCGTCTGATAGTTGTATTCAGGCCGGTCTCGAAGTCCACAAACGTGTCGGCTGGCCACAAGGTGGACCGGAGTTGCTCTCGAGTTACCGTCTGGCCAGCTTGCTCAAGCAATTTGAGAAGAACCTGATACGGCTGATCCTGCAATTTCAGCTTGACGCCATTGCGGCGCAACTCTCCGGTGTACGCTTCCAGCTCAAAGATCCCAAAACGATAGAGAGAACGAACCTCGTGGGATAAAGGCATGCCTTGGAACCCCGTGACAGTTAGACGCGCGGGCCTGACAGCCGGCAGCATTTTATTCAATCGCGCTGCCCAGAAACTCCAAATCCAGACGCTCACACTGCTACGCTGTTATATCGCCGCCGGTCCGTGGGCTGACGGGAGGCCCGCCTTCATGCGTGCCTGGCGAAATAACCGGTCTATTGAGCGGATGTGGCCACTCGCCGCGCGTGTGGAAAGAAGCACCCAACCCTCCCGCCTTTCGCCGCAGCGCTCCCGAAGAATTTCGACGACTCGCCTACTCATCGGAACGAGTCGTCGTCCTTCTGGAGTTTTGCTATCGGGCACGAAGATCAGCCGGTTATCCCAATCGAGATTCTCAATACGCATCTGGTAGAGTTCGCGTTGATTTCTCATCCCGGTATCGCGCATCAAGATGACAATGTCGCGAAAGAGATCGGCTGTTCGCTTTCACCACTGGCAATCAGCGGCCGCAGCAAATAACTTTCTTTCGCAGAACTGCGAACAATTTGGCGCAGCTGCGTGAGTGATCAGCTCGTCTCACACTGTACACAGCTCACGAATAGCTTTGACAACGTATTCGAACACGAAGGAGTCGTGATTTTCCCGTTTGTCGGCCTGACATTCCATCAGCCGTCTTCGCCACAGTCAGTCGATGACTCCATGATTTGCTGCCTCTGGCAGTGTGCCTTCCTGTCGAGTAGTAGGATCTGCCTATGGCTTCCTTAGTCGCTCAGACAATAACCCGGGCCGACCGCTGGTTGCCTGACCGCTGTTTGAGAAAAACCAATCCGCCCTTTGAAGACGCGACCGGGAAGAATTGCTGGGCTTGACGTGCAGGCAAGCGTGGTATTACATTACAGAATATGTAATGGAGGGGGCATGGAATCCGCGATCACCGTCAAGGGCCAAGCCACAATTCCGAAAGCTATCCGTGAACATCTTGGACTGGAGCCGGGTGATCGGGTGAAGTTTTTCGTGCATCCCGATGGCAGTGTAGTCTTGTTGCCGAAACTCTCCGCCTCGGCGGTACGCGGTATGGTCAAATCTCGCAATCCGCGGTCTGTGACCAGCGAGCAAATGACCGCAGCAGTTGCCGAGGGCGCTTTGAGCCGAAACCCGCGGCGACGACACCGATGATTGGGCTCGATACCAACATCCTGGTGCGCTATCTCACCCAGGACGATGCGGTACAGTCAGCCAAAGCCACAGAGATTCTGGAACGCCGTTTGACATCGAAGAATCCGGGTTTTGTCAGCGTCGTTGTAATGGTCGAGACTGTATGGGTTTTGGATCGCGCTTATGGCTTAGCAGTTCAGGAAATCGCCGCCACGGTCGAACGCCTGCTGCAGGTTGAGGTTCTTATGATCGAAGACCAGCAGGAAGTTTTCACTGCCATGGTCGCACTCAAACAAGGACGTGCATCATTTGCGGACGCGCTGATCGCAGAGCTTGGAGCGCGGGCAGGCTGCACGCGTACTTTGACGTTCGACCAAAAGGCAGGCCGGTTTCCTAGCTTCGAGCTTGTGTAATCGACCTTGACCTCGATCACCGCCTCCGCCGCGCTACCCTCTCGGGCTGCCACAACGTTGAGTATTTTGTTCACAAAGACAGTATCTGAGAAGGACGAGGGCGAACAATCTGGAGCCTTCGAACGCGTCCGCGTCCGCATTTAAAGCACTCGATCCGATCCTACAATTCAAGGCAACCGCCAAGTTGGGTGAATTCCTGGAACCGTGGTTCTCACACTCGTTCTAGCCATTAGCCCGCCGACCGAGGGTGCAAGGCATCATTTAATCACTCATCTCGCGACTTCTAACGAGAGATGGAGGTGGCTGCCGGGATCATCCATGGGCAGTGAATGTAGTCCACAATTTGCTCGATTTCTTGGCCGACCACTTTCATACGAATGACCGAGTATGAGGTCCATGTGTCAGCCCCGCGTTGAAGAACAGAAATTG
>WNGO01001635.1_pt1 | contig 14503 bp, 9 predicted proteins | sample 5400511 | NCBI WGS metagenome assembly WNGO01 (sample SAMN13153380, study PRJNA577476) | soil metagenome | isolation source: 20 cm soil or saprolite under Garry oak tree replicate 2 | place: USA:California | collected 2016-06-15
TTGCCGCTGGACACCCCCGAACGGATCGAGCTCGTCGCCGGTTGGCTGGGCAAGCCCGAGAATTACAAATGGCTGGACTTCGGTAACGGAGTCCAGCGGGTCACTCCGATCACACTGAAGATCATGAGCCAGCGGGACCTCCATGTGTTCCGGATCTACACGGCGGGGGATGAGGACGCGCCCGCGGGGGTCGTGGGCCTGACCAACGTCGATCGGAACTTCAAGACCGCCTCGCTCTGGGCGGTGCTGGGCAGCAAGCGATACGGCGGGCATACGACCGAGGCGTGTCACCACATGCTCACGCTGGCGTTCACCGAACTCGGGCTCGCGGCGGTGAACGCGTGGACGGTCGAGACAAACATCCCGGCGCAGCGCTGCCTCGAGCGGCTCCACTTCCGACCCATCGGCCGGCAGCGGCGGTGTCACGTTATCGACGGCCGTCCGTTGGACCGCCTCCTCTTCGACCTACTCGCGACCGAACATCGGGACCTGTCACATGCCGGACTCGAACAAACTCGCGCAACAGATCTCCGCCCTGTTCGCTGAGAAGTTGCACCTTCAGGTCCCGTCACTCGACACGGACTTGATCGACACGGGGCTGGTGGACTCGCTCACGTTCGTAGAATTCCTGGCTCAGCTGGAGCAGGAGTTCGGCGTGCAAGTGTCGCTGCAAGATCTCGAGCTCGATAGCTTCCGGACGGTCACGCGCATCGCCGCCTTCGTCGCGAGCAAGTCTGGGAACGGCACCAAGCTCAGCCTTCAAGAGTGACGGCCCGGCAGGTTCGACTCCTGCCTCGCTAGCTCCACATCGTGGCTGCCACAATAAAGTGCTGCGTGCGCGCTACGCTCTTGCCTGCCATCCCCGATTCTCTTATCGTGGCGCAGTTCGCGCAGGACGCTCTACCGTCGCGGTCGCTGGCCACGACGCCGCGAGCAAGCTGAGGCGGCTTGGGTGCAATCGCTGGAGGTCTAGAGGGAGGGACCGCACGCCCAACCTCGACGGTGATTCACCCAAGCCGCGTTTCCTTCGATAATGCCGCAAAAGCGCCCCTCAATGCCGCAAAAACACCCTAGCGTGGCAGTGCCATTCCGCGGTACGTGTGCATGCCACGGTTGCCCTCCATCCTGCCACGACGAGTGATCGCATGACCGGGCATTCGGAAGTCGAGATCCTGCTGGTCGAGGACAACCCGAGCGATGTGGAGCTCACCTTACGCGCCCTCAAGGCCCGGAATCTCGCGAATCAGGTGTTCGTCGCCCGCGACGGAGCCGAAGCCCTGGAGTTCTTCTTCGGCGACCCAGGCCATCCGCTGCGCGCGATCGGCGTTACGCCGCGCGTGATTCTGCTCGACTTGAAGCTCCCGAAAGTGGACGGGCTGGAGGTCCTGCGGCGACTCAAGGACGACGAGCGCACGCGCGCGCTGCCAGTCGTCGTGCTCACCTCGTCCAAAGAAGAGCCCGACATCGCGGCGGCATACCGGCTCGGCGCCAACAGCTACATCGTCAAACCCGTGGATTTCGAGGCCTTCGCGCGCGCCGTCTCCGAGGTGGGGCTCTACTGGCTGCTCCTGAACGAGCAGCCGCGCTGATCTGATGCCGGACCTGGTGCGCGTCCTGATGGTCGAGGACGTCGTGGACGACGCGGCGCTGGTCGAGCGTGAGCTGCGCCGGGCCGGCATCACGGGGGCGACGCACCGCGTCGACTCCGAGCGCGCGTACCGCGAGGCACTGCGGACCTTCGCCCCCGACATCATCCTGACGGATCACTCGCTGCCCACGTTCGGCGCGGCCGACGCGCTGCGCATCGCCATGCTCGAGGCGCCGGACACGCCCGTCATCGTCGTGACGGGGAGTCTCGACGAAGAAACAGCGGCGGAGTACATCAAGGCGGGTGCTGCGGACTACGTCGTCAAGCACCACCTCGAGCGGGTGGGTCCCGCGGTGCTGCGCGCGCTCGACCTGCGGCGCGCACGGGCGGAGCAGGCCCGGGCGGAAGAGGCCCGCCGTCAGGGCGAGGAGCGCTTTCGCGCGCTGATCGAGCACGGCGCGGACGCGGTCGCCCTCGTCGCCCCCGACGGGACCCTGTTGTTCGCCAGCCACTCGATCGAGCGCCTGTTGGGTTTCGCGCCGGCCGAGCTGGTGGGTCACCCCGGGTTCGAGCGGGTGCATCCCGACGACCTCCCGCGGGTCCACGCCGCCTTGCGCGACATCATCGCGAGCCCCGGCACGCCGGCCGGCCTGGAGCTCCGCTGGCGCCATAAGGATGGGTCGTGGCGTTACATCGACGCCGTCGCGGTCGACCGCCTGGCCGAGCCCGCAGTGGGCGCCATCGTGGTGAACTTCCGCGACGTCTCGGAGCGCCGCAAGGCCGAAGCGGCACTGCGGGAGTCCGAGGAGCGCTACCGCACGCTCGTCGAAGGCGTGCGAGACATCATCTTTGCGCTCTCCCCCGAAGGCACGATCACTTCCCTCAACCCGGCGTTCGAGACCATCACCGGTTGGCGGCGCGAAGAGTGGGTGGGCCAGCCGTTCGAGCGGCTGGTGCACCCCGAGGATCTGCCCCTCGCGCTCGAGCTGCTCGGCCGGGTGGTGCGCGGCGAGCTCCGCCCCGCCAGTCAGTTCCGCGTCCGGACCGCGAAAGGCGACTACCGCGTCGGCGAGTTCTCCGCGACTCCCCAGCTTCACGACGGCCGGCTCGTCGGCATCCTGGGAATCGGGCGCGACGTCACGGAGCGCGTCCAGCTCGAGCAGCAGCTGCGGCAGGCCCAGAAGATGGAAGCGGTCGGCCGGCTGGCCGGCGGCATTGCCCACGACTTCAACAACATCCTCACCGCCATCACCGGCTACGCGGACCTGCTCCTCGAGGACCTCGGCGCCACCGATCCGCGCCGCCAGGACGCCGACGAGATCCATAAGGCCGCCGATCGCGCCGCCGGGTTGACGCGCCAGCTGTTGGCGTTCAGCCGCCAGCAGGTGCTGCAGCCGACGGTGCTCGAGGTCAACAAGCTCGTCAGCGACCTGGAGAAGATGCTGCGCCGCCTGCTGGGGGAAGACGTCACGCTCACTGCGCAGCTCGCACCGACCACCGGGCGCGTCAAGGCCGATCCCGGCCAGCTCGAGCAGGTGATCATGAACCTCGCCGTGAACGCCCGCGACGCGATGCCGAACGGGGGCAAGCTTACCCTGGAGACGGGCAACGTCGACTTGGACGAATCGTACGCGGGCGACCACTACCCGGCTCGCGCCGGCCCGTTCGTCATGCTCGCGGTCTCGGACACGGGCATCGGGATGAGTGAAGAGACGCAAGTCCACATGTTCGAGCCGTTCTTCACGACCAAGGAGAAGGGCAAAGGGACGGGGCTGGGCCTCGCCACCGTGTACGGCATCATCAAGCAGAGCGGCGGATTCATCTGGGTGTACAGCGAGGTCGGGCATGGCACCACCTTCAAGCTCTACCTGCCACGGGTCCAGGAGCTGGCGGAGCGGGCGTCCCAGCCGGCCCACCCGCCGGCGCGCGCCGCGCGCGGAACGGAGACGGTGCTGGTGGTGGAGGATGAGGCCCCGGTGCGGAGCGTCGCCCGCCAGGTACTCGAACGCCATGGCTATACCGTGCTCGAAGCCCCCAGTGCAGAGGCGGCGCTGGACATCGCGACCCGCTACTCGGGCGCCATACACCTTCTCCTCACGGACGTCGTCATGCCCGGCCTCAACGGCCGCCAGCTCGCCACCAGGCTGGCCGACCTGCGTCCCGACGCCCGGGTGATCTTCATGTCGGGCTACACCGACGATGCCGTCACCCGGCACGGCGTGCTCGAGCCCGGCTCCGCCTACGTGCAGAAGCCGTTCACCCCGGACGCCATCGCCCGCAAGGTACGGGAGGTGCTCGACCGATGAGCGTCCTCCATCGCCACGGCTACATCACGCCCTCATGACCCAGAAAGTGATGTCCCAGCGCATGATCCTGCTCGTGGAAGACAACCCGGATGACGAGGCACTGACGCGTCGCGCTCTCGCCAAGAACAACATCCAGAACGAAGTGCGGGTGGCCCGGGACGGCGCCGAAGCACTCGCGCTCCTCTTTGGGACGGGCGGCGAGGGAGCCCAGGCCATCGCGCCGGAGGTGGTGCTGCTCGACCTGAAGCTGCCCAAGGTCGACGGCCTGGAAGTGCTGCGCCGCATCCGTGCGGACGAGCGCACGCGCCTGTTGCCGGTGGTGATCCTCACCTCGTCGCGCGAGGAACGGGACCTGGTCTCGGGCTACGGACTGGGCGCGAACAGCTACATCCGGAAGCCCGTCGACTTCGGCCAGTTCGTGGAGGCGGTCCGCCAGTTGGGACTGTATTGGCTGGTGCTGAACGAGCCGCCGCCCCAACCGGCCGCCTGAGAAGGGGACGGCACGCGGCGCGTGATCCCCATCACCCCCGTCGCCCAGGGAGTTGCCCCGGGGTGGGCACCGAGTGAGTATTGGTGCCCCCAAGCATGACGACCGCGAAGCCCGCAGCCCCCGCGACCCGCGACGCCGATGCCGAGCTCGAGGCGTTGTTCGCGGCGATCAACGACGTCATCCTCGTACTCGACGCCGAGGGTCGCTACGTCAAGATCGCGCCCACCAACCCATCGCTGTTGTACCGCCCCGCCGGGGAGCTGCTCGGCAAGACGCTGCGGGAGGTGTTCGACCCCGCCCAGGCCGAGCAATTCATGGAGTACATCCGTACCGCCCTCGAGGCCCGGACGACGGTGCACTTCGAGTACAGCCTGTCGATCGCCGGCCACGAGGTCTGGTTTTCCGGGGCGATCTCACCCATGAGCGGCGATCAGGTGGTGCTGGTCGGCCGGGACATCACGGAGCGTAAACGAGCGGCCGAGCGGCTGCGCGCCAGCGAACAGCGGTTCCGCGCGTTGGTCGAGCATTCGAGCGACGTCATCATGCTGCTCGGCTCGGACGGGGCGATCCTCTACGCCAGCCAGTCCACCCAACCGGTGCTGGGCTACGCCTCGACCGAAAATGTGGGGCGGAGCGCCTTCGACCTCGTCCACCCTGACGACCGCGCGCGCGCCCTGGACCTGTTCGGCGAGCTCATGCAGCGACCCGGCGACCTGGTCAGGACCGAGCTGCGGGCCCTGCACAAGGACGGGAGCTGGCGCCACCTCGAAGCGGTCGGGGTAAACCGGCTGGACGACGCGTCCATCGGCGCGATCGTCGTAAACTACCGCGACATTACCGCCCGCGAGCGGACGGAGCGGGACCTGCGCGAGACGCTCTCGCTGCTCAACGCGACGTTCGAATCCACGGCGGACGGGATCCTGGTGGTGGACCTGGCGGGCCACATCGTCAGCTTCAACCGCACGTTCGCGGAGCTGTGGCGGATCCCCGACTCCATCCTCGAGGCGAAGGACAGCGCTCCAACGCTCGCGTTCGTGCTGGAGCAGCTCGCCGACCCCGCGGGATTCCTCAGCAAGATACGCGAGCTGTACGCGCGACCCGACGCGTCCAGCTTCGACGTCCTGACGTTCAAGGACGGCCGCATCTACGAGCGCTTCTCGCAACCCCAGCGGATCGCCGGGAAGAGCGTCGGACGCGTGTGGAGCTTCCGCGACGTCACCGAAGCGAAGCGGGCCGAGCAGATCCAGCTCGCCACGTACCGGATCTCGGAAGCCGCCCACGCCGCGCGCACTCTGCAGGAGCTGTTCGGCGCGATCCATGGGATCGTGGGAGAGCTGATGCCCGCGAAGAACTTCTATATCGCGCTGTACGACGCCGCGGCCGACCACCTGACCTTCCCGTACCACGTGGACGAGTACGACACCGACTTCCCGTCCAAGAAGCCCGGCAAGGGATTGACGGAATACGTGCTCAGGACGGGCCAGCCGCTGCTGGTGACGCCGGAGGTACACGCGGAGCTCGAGCGGCGCGGCGAGGTCGAGCTGATCGGCCCGCCCTCGATCGACTGGGTCGGGGTGCCGCTGAAAATCGGCGACCGCACCATCGGCGTGCTCGTGGCACAGACCTACGCCCCCGGCGTCCGCTACCGCGAAACGGAGAAGCTCGTACTGCAGTTCGTCTCCACCCAGGTCGCCATGGCGATCGAGCGGAAGCGGACCGAGGAGCAGCTGCACGACAGCGAGCGCAAATACCGGCTGCTGTTCGAGACCAATCCCGAGCCGATGTTCGTCTACGACTTCGAGACGCTGCGCATCCTGGCGGCGAATGGAGCCGCCGTCGCCCGGTACGGGCATACGGAGCCCGAATTCCTGCAGCTCACCCTGCGCGACATTCGCCCGCCTGAGGAGCAGGCCCGCCTCGACGGGGAACTGGCCAGCCGATCGGACGACGGTGCCGTGCGCGGCGGGATCCGTCACTGGACGAAGCAGGGCCAGCGATTCGACGTGGACCTCGTCGCCCGGCCGCTCGACTTCGCCGGCCGCCGCGCCCGGCTCGTGCTCGCCCGCGATGTGAGCGCCCAGCGCCAGCTCGAGGAGCAGCTCCGGCAATCGCAGAAGATGGAAGCGGTGGGGCAGCTCGCGGGCGGCATCGCCCACGACTTCAACAACCTCCTCACGGCCATCCTGGGCTCGACCCAGCTCCTGCTCCACAATACGCCCCCGGGTGATCCCCGGCGCGAGGACGCTGAGGAAATCCGGCACGCGGGGCTGCGGGCCGCGGAGCTCACGCGGCAACTCCTGGCGTTCAGCCGGCGGCAGGTGCTCGCTCCGAAGGTGCTCGACCTCAACGCCGTGGTCGCGAACATGGATCGGATGCTGCGGCGGCTGCTCGGCGAGGACGTCGAGCTCGCCACGTCGCTCGATCCCGCCGCCGGTGCGGTCAACGCCGACCCCGGTCAGCTCGAGCAGGTGCTCCTGAACCTCGCCGTCAACGCCCGCGACGCCATGCCCGGAGGCGGCCGCCTGAGTATCGGGACGACGCGCGTCACACTGCACGAAGAGCACGTCGAGCGGCGTCACCGCATGGCCGCAGGTGACTACGTCTGCCTGGCCGTCGCGGACACCGGCGTGGGCATGGACGAGACCACCCAGGCACACCTGTTCGAGCCGTTCTTTACGACCAAGGAAGTCGGGAAGGGCACGGGCTTGGGACTCGCCACGGTGTACGGGATCGTCAAACAAAGCGGCGGCTACATCTGGGTCTACAGCGAGGCGGGGCACGGCACGACCGTCAAGATCTACCTGCCCCGCGTGCCCGGCGTTGCCGAAGCTCCGGTGCCGGCGTCGGAGCCGAAGCCGGTGCGCGGCGGTGACGAGACGGTGCTGCTGGTGGAAGACGCAACGCCGGTGCGCACGCTCGCCCGGCGCAGCCTCGAGGCCCGCGGCTACCGGGTGCTCGACGCGGCCGACGGGCCGTCCGCGCTGGAGCTCTCCGCCCGCCACGGGGGCGGGATCGATATCCTCGTGACCGACGTCGTGATGCCCGGCATGAGCGGCCGCGAGCTCGCCGAGCGGCTGGCCCCCGAGCGGCCGAGCATGAAGGTGCTGTACACGTCCGGCTACACCGACGACACGATGGTCCGCCAGGGCGTGCTGACCGCCGGGGTCGCCTTCCTGCAGAAACCGTTCGTGCCCGACAGCCTCGCCCGCAAGGTGCGGGAGGTACTGGACGGAGAGAAGGGAGAGGTGAGAGGTACAATGGGGTGAGCGGCCTGGTTGCGGCACCGAATCGAACTTCTCCCCTCTTCCTTACTCCCTATTTCCTGTCCAGGATCTCCCTGATGCGAGTGAGCAGATCCGACTCGGTCCACGGCTTGTGCAGCAAGGCCGCCGACGGGTCGAGACTCGCGGCGCGCTCCGGGTCCGAGTAGCCGCTGGCGAACAGGAACGGGGTGGTGTGGCCTTCTCGACGCGCGGCGTCATACAGCGCGTGTCCTCCCAGTCGCGGCATCACCAGGTCCGAGAACACGAGCTGCACGCCCGCCGTCTGGCGTAGCGCCTCGAGCGCCTCGAGGCCGTCCGCCGCGGTGACGATCTGGTATCCGGCCGCCTCGAGGATGCGCTTGGCGGAGCGGCGCAGCTGGTCGTCGTCCTCCACGACCAGCACCGTTTCGCGGCCGCCGCGAACCTCTACCTCACGCGCGTGGGGCCGAGCCACGGCCGCCGTCCCGTCGGCCGCGGGGAAGTAGATCCGGAAGCGCGTTCCCTTCCCCGGTTCGCTGTCCACGTCGATGCCGCCACCGTGCTGCTTCACCAGGCCGTACACCGTTGCCAACCCCAGGCCCGTCCCCTTCCCCAGCGGCTTGGTGGTGAAGAAGGGCTCGAACATGCGCGCCCGTGTCTCCTGGTCCATCCCGACCCCGGTGTCGCCCACCGCGAGGCAGACATGCTCGCCGGCGCGCGCCGCGCCCCACGCGTGGCGTTGTTCCTCGGTCAGGTGCGCGCAGCTCGTCTCGATACGCAGCACGCCGCCGTCCGGCATCGCATCGCGCGCATTGGTGACGAGGTTGAAGAGGATCTGCTCCGTGGCGTGCGCGTCGGCGCGCACGTCGGGGAGACCGTCCCCGCCCGAGGTCACGACCTCGACGTCGGCCGGGAGGATGCGCCGCAGGAAGCCCGACAGATCGGCGATGAGCCCGCCCAGGTGGACGGGTTGGAGATCCAGCCGCGAGCGTCGCGCGAAGCCCAGCAGCTCTTTCACCATCACACGGCCCCGTAGGGCCGCCGACATGACGTCCCGCAGGTCGGCCTGGGCATCCGCCTGGCCGGGCGCGAGCACTTTCGCGACGAGCTGGGCATTCGCGAGGATGATGGTGAGCAAGTTGTTGAAGTCATGGGCGATGCCGCCGGTGAGCTGGCCGATCGCGTCCATTTTCTGGGATTGTCGCAGCTGCTCCTCGAGCGCGCGCCGCTCCGTCACGTCCTCCGCGATCGTCTCGAAGCAGTCGATCGTGCGGTCCGGTCGCCGCACTGCGCGGCCGGACAGTCGGACGAGGATCTCTGCGCCGTCACGACGTTTCCATGTCACTTCGACTCCCTCGACCACGTCCTCGACCTCGAAGCGCTCGAGGATGCGCCGACGCTCCTCCGAGTCCGCGTACACGTCGGCCGCGAGGTCGACGGCCAGCAGCTGCTCCGCGGACTCGTAGCCCAGCATCCGCACGAGCGCGGGGTTCACGGTGCGGAACCGCCCGTCGACGGACGACCGGTAGATGGCGTACGAGGCGTGCTGCACCAGCGCGCGATGGCTCTCCTCCGACCGGCGTAGCGCCGCCTCCGCCCGGCACCGCTCGGTGATGTCGGTCCCCACGCCGATCACCCCTGCCACAGCCCCATCCGCGTCGCGGACCGGCGAATACCACGCTTCGAAGACGACGCCGAAGACCTCCACGGTGGATGAGAACATCTCCCCCGTGAGGGCGCGGCGCACGTCCGCCAGCGCATGCGGGAGGTCCGCGAACAGCTCGAACGCCGATCGGCCGACCAGCAGCGCGGGTCGCACCCCGACGGCGTCGAGCCCACGCCCCTCGACCATCGTGAACACCCCGTCCCGATCGAGGGCGAACAGGACGAGCGGCGCGCCGGCGATGACCGTCCGCAGGCGCTCCTTGTTCTCGCGCAATGCCCGTTCCTGGCGCCGCCGCTCGGTGACGTCGCGGGCGTTGACGATCAGCTGGGCAGATCCGCTCCGATCCAACCGCGCCTGGCCCACGGCTTCGAGCAGCCGCCACACGCCGTCCTGCGCCCGGAACCGGAACTGCGCGGCCTGGGGGACCCCGGGGTGGCGAATCGCGCCCGCCAGGGCTTCGGCCACGACCGATATGTCGTCCGGGTGAACGAAGTCGAACGCATTGCGCTCCAGCAGCTCGCGCGGATGGTAGCCGAGCACCCGCTCGACCGACGGGCTGGCGTAGCGGAACACGCCGTTCTCGCCCACGATCGTGACGATGTCCGACCCGTTCTCGATCAGGGAGCGGAAGTGCTCCTCGCTCCGTCGCAACGCCTCCTCCGCCTGCGCGCGGTCGATCGCGGTGGCCAGGACGTTCGCTACCGCCTGGAGGAAATGCGTGTCGTGGATGGTGAATTCGCGGGGCTGCGCCGAATGGACGCCCAAGATGCCGAACGGCCGGGTCTTACCGTGCACCAGGACGCTGAGGCTCGCCACCACCTCGTGTGGTGCCAGGAGCGGCGCGCTTCCGAAGCGCGTGTCGGTGGCCAGGTTTTCTACCACGACGGTCCCTGTCGAGCGGAGCACATACCCGGCGTGCGAGTCCGGGTCCGCCGGCAAGACCGTGCGTCCTACCGCCCCGTCGCGCCACCCGACACCGGCGCGCAGCAGGAGCGAGCGGCTCTCGGCCCGGAGCTCGAGCACGCTTGCGAACGGCACCTCGAGCACGCGCGCCACGATTGTCACGGCACCCGCGATGAGCTCGTCCGGCGGAGCGCCGGCCAGCGCCCGTTGGCCGATGTGGGCCACCGCTTCCTGCTGCCGCGCGGTGGCGCGCAGCTGCGCCTCCGTCCGCGACAGCTCCGCGTCGCGAACGGGGTCGTCCTGCCGCAGCAGCTTGAACCGGCTCGTGCCCACGTCTAATGATGTCCGAGAGTGGTGAGGGGTAATGCTGCACGAAATGCGCGCCACAACCTTGCACGGAGCGGCCCGGTTTTCCATTATGGTCTTCACACGAGACCTGTGCCCTGCATCACAGCGCACCCCAACTGGTGCCGAGGCAATGACATACCACGAACGGCGATGAGCGAGTACCCTGTCCTCAAAGACCTGGCGATCATCTTCGCCGTCTCCCTGCTGGTCATCCTGGTATTCCACCGCTTCAAGCTCCCTGCCCTCCCAGGGTTCATCGTCGCGGGCGTGCTGCTCGGACCGAACGCGCTCGGCCTGGTCTCCGACGTCCACCAGGTCGAAAGCCTCGCGGAAGTCGGCGTCATCCTGCTGCTCTTCACCATCGGCATCGAGTTCTCCCTGAGCCGGCTGCGAGAGATGGGACGGCAGGTGGTCGTCGGGGGGGGAGCCCAGGTGGGTCTCACGGTGGTGCTCACGTGCGGGCTCGCTATGGCGCTGCGTCTCAACTGGCGGGTGTCGCTGCTCCTGGGCTTCCTCGTCGCGCTCTCCAGCACCGCGATCGTCCTCAAGGGGCTCGCCGACAAGGGCGAGATCGATGCTCCGCACGGCCGCCTCGCCACCGGCGTGCTGATCTTCCAGGACTTGTGCGTCGTGCCGATGATGCTGGTCCTCCCGTTCCTCGCCGGGCGGTCGGGCGGCGGTGCGGGGGCGCTGCTGCTGGCGCTCGGCAAGGCGGTGCTCGTCGTCATCAGCGTGCTGGTGCTCGCCCGAACCGTCGTCCCCCGCGCCCTCACCGAGATTCTCAAGACCCGGAGCCGGGAGCTGTTCTTGATCGCGGTCATCCTGATCGGGACGCTGACGGCCCTTGGAACCGCGGCGGCGGGTGCGTCGCTCGCCCTGGGCGCGTTTTTGGCGGGTCTCGTGATCTCGGAGTCCGATTACGGTCACCAGGCGATGGCCGAGCTGCTGCCGTTCCGCGATGTGTTCATTTCCCTGTTCTTCGTCGCGGTCGGCATGCTGGTACAGGTCGGGTTCCTGCGCGATCACCCGGCGCTCGCCCTGGGCGGGGTCGTGGGTGTCATGGGGGGGAAAACCCTGCTTGCATCAGTCGGCCCTGCCGCCATGGGCTATTCGGGGCGGGTGGCCCTGCTCGCCGGCCTTGCTGTCTCCCAGATCGGCGAGTTCTCATTCGTGCTAGCGCGCCAAGGCCGCGGGACCGGGCTGCTTTCGGAGGGCCTCTACCAGACGTTTCTCGCGGTCGCCGTCCTCACCATGCTGGTGACGCCGTTCCTGCTGCAGAGCGGCCCGGTGCTGATCGACGGGCTGGAGCGACTCGTCCCGCTGGACCGCCTCCTGCCGGGACTCCGCCCCGGTGCGATCGCGGTCGCGGAGCAACCGCTCACCGACCACGTGATCGTCGCCGGGTACGGCCTGAATGGGCGGAACCTCACGGCGGCGCTGCGGTCTATCCGCGCACCGTACCTCATCGTCGAGCTCAATGCGCAAACCGTACAGCAAGCCCGGGCCCGCGGCGAGCCTGCCTTCTACGGCGATGCCACGCGCGAAGAGATCCTGCGCGCCCTCGGGGCGGAGCGCGCCCGAATGCTCGTCGTCGCAATCTCGGACCCGTCGGCCACTCGCCGCATGGTGCGCGTGGCGCGCAGTCTCAACCCCCGCATCCACATCATCGCTCGCACCCGCTACGTGACGGAAATCCCGGAGCTCAGTCGGCTGGGCGCGGATGTCGTGATCCCGGAAGAGTTCGAGACTTCGATCGAGATCTTCGCCCGCGTGCTCGCCCACTACAGCGTCCCCCGCTCCGACATCGAGCGTCTGGTGGATCAGATCCGCTCGTCGCACTACGAGGCGCTCCGCAGCGGCGATGGAGCGGGGCGACTGAGCCTCGGCGCGGTGGCCGGCATCCCGCAGATGGCGGTAGAGCGCCTGCGGCTGCCACCGGACTCGCCGCTCGTTGGAAAGACCCTGGCCGCCACCGGTCTGCGGACCCAGACCGGCGCGTTAGTGCTCGCGGTCGGTCGGGACGGGGACGAGATCGCGACGCCGGGTCCCCATTTCCGCCTCGCCGCCGACGACGTTCTGGTCGTGGTGGGTCAGCCCCCCCAACTTCGGGCCGCAGCCCGGCTGGTGGCAGGCGACAGCGCTGCGCGGACGCCACTATAGCGCGGTCGACTGTTGCGCCCATGCAGACCAAATAGATACCGAAAACGTAAGGAAATTGGGCACTATCTAGCGAGTGTGCTCTCACTTTGTGTTGTAAGTTAATACAACATATGTTCTTATACCAGCACAAGCCCCAAGAAATAGCCCTAAGCGCTTGTCACATAGTGTGTTGCATTTTGCACACGGCCCCTATTTCCCACTCCAGGCTACATTCCCGGCATGCCAATCCCCCCCCTGTACGGCCATGAGGGGATCCGACACCGGCTGGTAGGCGCCATCGCCTCCGGCCGGTTGCCACAAGCGCTCCTGTTGGAGGGCCCGCCAGGGGTCGGGAAGCAGCGCCTGGCCCTCTGGCTGGCGCAGACGCTCGTCTGTGAGGTGGGACAGGGGACTGGGGAGGCGTGCGGGAAGTGCCAGCAGTGCCGGCTCGTGCTGAGCCTGTCGCACCCGGACGTCCACTGGTTCGTGCCGCTCGAGCCGTCCAAGAAGGGCGGCGATGCGGACAAGCAAGTGGAGCTGGTCGAAGAGGCGCTGGGCGAAGAGATGGCGGCGCGCCGTCAGCAACCGCTGTACGAGCCGCCCTCGGGGTTGGCGAGCCACGGGATCGCTGCCGTCCGGCTGTTGCTTCGACGCCTGGTGCTGACGCCGGCGCTGGCCCGGCGCAAGGTGTTCCTGATCGGGGATGCCGAGCGTCTGGTGCCCCAGACGGGAGCGGAAGCGGCCGCGAACGCGTTACTGAAAGCATTGGAGGAGCCGCCAGCGGACACGGCGTTCATCCTGACGACCGCCGCCCCTGAGTCGCTCCTCCCGACGATTCTGTCTCGCGTAGTGCGTGTCCGGGTGGCACGTTTGGCCGACAGCGTCGTGGCAGCATTCGTACAGCAGGAGCTCGGTGTGACGGGCCAACGCGAGTTGGCACAACGAGTTGCACTTGCGGACGGGCGGATAGGCAGGCTCCTTGCAGATGGAGACGGTCGCGCGAGGGGCGCCGACTCGGCGGAGCGGTTCCTCGCCGCGGTCGAAGGAGGTCCGGTGCGTCGCTATGGATTCGCGCTCGGGCTGCAGCCCTTCCAGGCGCGGGGCGGGTTCACCGACATGCTGGACGGGTTGCTGGAGCGATTGCGCGAGCAGGCCCGTTCCGGCGGTGAGACAGGCAAGGTGGTCGCGGCGATCGCACGGGTGCTCGAAGCGCGCGGCCTGGCGCAGGGGAATGTGAACCCACAGCTCGTGGCGGCCGTATTGGCCGACGACCTGGGGGGGGAGCCGGCATGAAGCTGTCGCACGTGGACGAGGCGGGCCGGGCGCGGATGGTGGACGTGGGCGACAAGCCCGTCACGGTGCGCACGGCGGTGGCGGAAGGGGCGATCCGGATGTCGCGCGAGGCGTTCCGGCTGGTAGCCGATCAGCAGGTTGCCAAGGGTGACGTGCTGGCGGTGAGTGAGGTGGCGGGAACGCTGGCGGCGAAACGGACGGCCGAGCTGATCCCGCTCTGCCACCCCGTGGGCCTCGATCATGTGGAGGTCGACGCCACGCTGGACGAGGGGCTGCCGGGAGTGCGGGTGCGGGCCGCCGCGAAGGCGGTCGGGCGGACGGGCGTGGAAATGGAGGCGCTCACTGCCGTCTCGGTCGCCCTGCTGACGGTTTACGACATGGTGAAGGCGGCGGACCGCGCGATGGCAATCGAAAGGGTCCGACTGCTGGAAAAGACGGGTGGCACGCGCGGGGACTGGCGGCGCGACTCGGCTGATTGACGGCGGATTGATGGGGCGGTGCCAGTGTGAGACCGCCTGGACTTACAAG
>WNGO01001698.1_pt1 | contig 14496 bp, 11 predicted proteins | sample 5400511 | NCBI WGS metagenome assembly WNGO01 (sample SAMN13153380, study PRJNA577476) | soil metagenome | isolation source: 20 cm soil or saprolite under Garry oak tree replicate 2 | place: USA:California | collected 2016-06-15
CTAATAAGAAGGTGGGTAAACGCAAGGAAGCAAGGGTGAACACGAAGCCGAACTAAGCACATCCGGTTTACGCGACGGCCTCTTCCTTCGTCCGATCAGATTGGGCAGCTTTCTTTCCCAGGAACTTCAGCAACGCTGCATTCACTTCTTCGGCATGCGTCCATGCGACATTGTGCGGTCCGTCTTTGATCACCACCAGTTCGGCCCCTTTGATCATCTGAGCGGTTCGCTGTCCTGCCGCCGAGAATGGCACGATCCGGTCTGAGTCGCCGTGGATCACGAGCGTCGGCACATCGATCTTCGCCACATCCTTGCGAAAATCTTCATGCCACGTCGGTACGCATGCGAGACTCGCGTACGGCGAAGCAATCGCAGCGGTGTTCCAGTTCGCCTGAATGGCCTGCTCGCTGACGCGTTTTCCCAGGTGAACATCCGTGTTGTAGAAGTTCTTGAAGAACTCGGTGAAGAACGCGTAACGATCGGCGCTCACCGCTTTCTTGATTCCTTCAAATACCGCACCATCAACGCCCTCCGCATTGTCTGCCGTCTTGAGCAGATACGGAGGAACGCCGCCAATGATGACCGCCTTGCTGACCTGCTTCGTTCCGTGCTTTCCGATATAGCGAGCCACTTCGCCTCCGCCCATCGAGAAGCCAACAAGAATCGCGTCCTTCAGCTTCAAGTGCGTGATCAGGTGATGCAGGTCTTCGGCGAACGTGTCGTAGTTGTATCCGGTTGTAGGCTGGCTCGACTTGCCGAATCCGCGCCTGTCATACGCGATCACGCGATATCCAGCATTGAGTAGGACTGGTACCTGTTTTTCCCATGACGCGCTGCTCAGCGGATAGCCGTGGATCAGCACCACAGGCTGTCCGGAACCGTGGTCTTCATAGTGAAGATGGATGGAAGTGAAATTCTCTTTTCCGACATCAATGTACGACATGGAGCGCCTCCTGGTATTTGGTGAAACCGAGAAGTTAACTGGTCGTTGAAGATTGTGCTGTTCAGTAGATGCTATACCTCCCGCCCAAGTTTCGTCTTCTGGACGGTTTTTCACGACGCTCGAATCTCCTGCTAGACTCAAAGTTTTGGGAGGTCGCACGTTGCAGCCCGTCTATATTCTCTCCGCCGTCCGGACGCCCATCGGAAAGTTCGGCGGCTCGCTCGCCTCGCAGACCGCAGCCGACATGGGCGTCGCCGCGGCCCGAGCTGCAATCGAGCGCGCTGGTGTGCGTCCTGAGCAGATCGAGGAAACGATCTTCGGGAACGCTCGTCAGGCTGGAGGCGGACCGAACCCAGCCCGTCAGATTTCGGTTCGCAGCGGCGTGCCGCAGGAAGTTCCCGCCTTTACGGTGAACAAAGCCTGCGCCTCGGGAATGAAGTCGATCGCACTCGCCTACCAGGCAATCCTTCTCGGCGAGTCGAGTTGCATTCTCGCCGGAGGTGCCGAGTCCATGTCGCGCCTACCTTATTATCTCGACGGAGCGCGCTGGGGATACCGTCTCGGCAACCAGGAACTCGTCGACGGCATGTATCGCGATGGATTCTTCTGCCCACTCGCCAAGATGGTGATGGGCGAAACCGCCGAAGTCCTCGCCGAGGAGTACAAGATCACACGCGACGAGCAGGACGAATTTGCCCTCGTGTCACAAACTCGCGCCGCCCGCGCCATCGCCGCCGGACGCCTCGATGCGGAAATCGTCCCGATAACCATCGAGGGCAAGAAAGGTTCCACGACTTTTGCCCGTGACGAGCATCCGTTCCCCGATGCGAGCATGGAGAAGCTGGGTAAACTGCCTCCCGTCTTTTCGAAAACCGGAACCATCTCCGCGGGAAACTCTTCGGGTATCACCGACGGCGCAGCAGCCATGGTCATTGCCAGCGAACACTTCGTGAAGCAGAACAATCTCAAGCCGCTGGCCCGCATCGCAGCCGTCGCTTCCGCCGGAGTCGATCCGCGTACGATGGGCATCGGTCCCGTGCCGGCGCTCCAAAAGCTCGCAGACAAGCACAACCTCCGCATGCACGAATTCGGACTTGTCGAATTGAACGAAGCATTCGCCGCCCAGGTCCTCGCCTGTGATCGCGTGCTGAACTTCAATCGAGACCGCCTCAACGTCAACGGAGGCGCGATCGCTCTCGGACATCCCATCGGTTGCACGGGAACTCGAATCACGGTGACTCTCCTGCACGAGATGCTGAAGCGCAACACAAAAAAGGGTGTGGCCACGCTGTGCGTCAGCGGCGGCATGGGTATGGCGCTCGCGCTGGAAAACGCGGTCTAGAATCCCCATGGCTGACGGCCCGCAATTTCGTGTCGCCGAAACATCCGACGGCGAACTGCTCCTCGACTTCATGCAGGCGTACTACGCTTTCGACGGCTTCGGCTATGATCGCAAGAAGGCTCGGGCCGCCCTCATTCCCCTTCTTGAGAATCCCAACTTCGGCCGCGCCTGGCTGGTTCTCGATGGCGAGACGCCGGTCGGGTACGCAGTACTTTGCTTCGGCTACAGCCTGGAGTGGCTAGGCCGCGATGCGTTCGTTGACGAGCTCTTCTTACGCGAAGATTATCGCGGCCGCGGCTGGGGCCGAGCAACAATGGCCTTCCTTGAAGACGCCGCCCGGAAACTTGGGATCAAGACTCTCCATCTCGGAGTGCAGGCAGGCAACAACAGTGCGCTGCGACTCTACGAGTCGGTGGGATTCCAAAAGCATCAAAGCTCGTTTTTGTCGAAGTGGATCGCCCGGAACGACTCCAAACCCGAGCGAAGCCGCTAGCAAGTTGTTCAACAAGACTGCGGCAAGTGTCCATCGAATGGACATCCCGTAAAGCCCGAGTGAGTCCGCCCGACGTGATGGCCAAACATCTTTTCATCGGGACATTCCCCGATTGTGTAGAATGCCTGCGGCCAAAAAGGGAGTTCGGTAAAACAGGAGGAAGATCGCATGAATCCATTCTGCCGTTGCGTCAGGGGGATGTTCGCAGTGCCGGTCGTTGTTGCCGTTCTCGTTGTTTCACCCCTTGCATTCTCACAATCCTCCGCCGCTGCCGAAGACAGTCCTATCTTCAAGGCATTCAGTCAGTTGAAAGGGCAGACGAGCTATCGCATGACCATCAATATCGAATCCAAGGATCCGCGCATGGCTCAGATGGCGGCGATGGGTATGGGCATGGGCACGATCGAAAAGCTGGTGCAGGGAAACACGACGCAAGTAGTCATGCATATGAAGTTTCCAGCCATGGATCAGGGTGGAGCGATGGACGACTGGGAATTCCGCGCAGTGGCGAAAGACGGACGCGCCGCCCGCTTGATCACATCACCAGCAGTGCCGCGACTGCTCAAACGCAACGATCAGATGCTCGACATGCAGATGGCGATGATGGAGAAGCAGGCCGCAACCAGTGTGGCGCAGGCATTATCGCAAGGTCCATTGGGAGCGATTAGTGCGGCCGTGCAGGGAGCCTCAGCAGCAGCCAGCATGGCAGGGGCAGTCGCGCTCAAAAGAAAAGCCCACGAGTTTTTCTCCTGGCAGTGTGTGCCGGGAGCCGGACAGTCCACGGAAAAAACTGCGCCGCAATTGACTGACCTGCGTGCGGTCCCTGATCAGAAGGTGGGCGAAACGGCTGCCGCTGCTTACGAGTTCTCTGTCAACGAAAGCGGGAAATCTCAAGGTCCGGTTCGATTGCTCGTGGCTAAAGACAGCGGATTGCCCCTTCGTATCGAAATGAGCGATCCGCAGGGACACGGCAGCGTCCACATGGATTACACCGACTTCAGCAAAACGGCGCAGATCGAGATTCCCGACTGCCTTTCGAAGTGATCTGATGCTTTGATTATTGGCGCCCGGGTCCGCACTTCGCGGGGCCCGGGAGCGGTGTCGCATTGCGCCGGCGATATCCCGCCACTATACTCAATTCAGAATTCTTCTCCGGAGCAGTGATGCCCCTATCCGCAGTGATCGTCGATGACGAGCAACTTGCCCGCGACGAGCTTGCCTACCTCCTGAAAAATGCCGGCGAGGTCAACGTGGTGGCTCAGGGCAAGAATGGCCTGGAAGCAATCAATCTGATCAAGGAGCATAATCCTGATCTGGTTTTTCTCGATGTGCAAATGCCGGGATTGGACGGATTCGGGGTTATCAAGAAGCTACTCGACAAGAAAGTCCCGCTTCCGAAGATCGTTTTCGCAACTGCCTTCGATCAATATGCGGTAAAGGCTTTCGAGGTGAACGCGGTTGATTATCTGCTGAAGCCGTTTGACAAGAAGCGCGTCGCGCAGGCCATCCAAAAGGCCCGCGTGCAGCAGGATGCGAACGCGACTCCTGGCGAAAAGTTCGAGACTCTGGTGAGGATGCTCGAATCCCAGAAACAACCTGCCTCAAAGGTCCTGCTAAAAGCCGTCGGCCGCATGTTTCTCGTGGACCAGAAAGACATCTGCTACGCGTGGATTGAAGACGGCGTGATCACAGTCGTGACAGCGGGCACAGCAGGAATGGAGGGCCAGTCCAACTGCCGGACGCTGGAAGAGTTGCTGGACAGTCTCGACACGAAGCTTTTTTGGCGGGCCCACCGTTCGTACCTGGTGAACATCAACCGTATCCGCGAGGTGGTGCCCTGGTTCAAGAGCTCGTACCAGTTGCGAATGGACGACAAGAAGCAGACCGAGATCCCGGTCAGCCGCGCTCAAACCAAACGGCTGCGCGAGCTCTTCGGACTCTAGACGCGCTCCGCGGTATTCGACCCCGAAAGCCGATTCAATCTGAGGTGTCGAGCCGATATTTTGCGTCTGCCCAACCCTGGCCGCAGCCGCCACTCGACCTGCGATGTCCAACAATCCTTCAATCAGCATTCCGGTGTACATAATTTCCCGCTTAGAACCTTTGCAAGAAAAAGCCGGAGAGTGGCGGTGAGAGAGATAGCCGCTCTCCGGCGTTGGGGGAAGGGCTTACACAGCCAGTGCCTCCAGGGCCGTGCGGTCCTTGATAACCAACATTGGTCCGTCCAGTCGAATCAACCGCTTCCTTCGCAGGGTACTCAGAAGCCGGGTCACGGTTTCGCGGGAGGCTCCAATGCGCATGGCCATTTCTTCGTGGGTCATCGGTGTAGGCCTCGAGCCGGCCTCAGTGTCTTCTCCGTCGCGAACGGATTGAGAGAGCAATAATCGTGCCAGTTTGCCGGCCGAAGAGCGCGTCAGTACCAGATGGTGAATGTCGCGATAAGCCGATTGGTAGTCGCGGCTCAGGCATTGTGCGGTATGCAGCCCGATCTCGCAGTGGCTCTGCACGAGTTCCAGAAACTGCTTTCGATCGACAAAGTTGAGGTGGCAGGGGGTCGCCGTCTCCGCAGTGGTCTCATAAGTCACGCCGGAGAGCGTCGCGCTTAAGCCCAGCGCCTCCCCTGGCCCGGCAGTTTTCAGAATCAGGATTTTGCCCTCGCGCGACGTGGTCGAAAGGTTCACCTTTCCCGAGCACACGATGAACACTCCGCGTGGAGTTTGTCCTTCCACGAACAGGATGGCGCCAGCGGGCAGCACGCTTTTGTGGCTGGCTTTGCTCAATGACTCCAGCGTCGGCTGGGAAAACGCGCAAAAGCGCCCGCTTTCGTACTCGGGACACTCGCAGCAATCTTCAATAATGTCGAGTCCATAAGGCGCTTTCATTTCGTCCTCCGCTCGAGGTTGGCGCTTCCGGGGGGAAGGTGTTTCGGCCAGCCCGATTCCGCCCAGATGGCGCGAACTGGAAAGCAGAGCCCGAGCGTGCGACCGCGTCTCACTATGGGAGCTTTGGGCGGCCCTAAGGAGTTCCCAACCTGCGCTCGGTTCTTCGCTCCTCTCCCACTCCATGTGACACGCGAACAGGTAGAGCGGATCAATCTCTTGAGGGTGGGCCTGCGGTTTTGGTTGCGGCGCAGTCTGTGGGGATGCGACCTGGCGAGCGTCCTCGAGTATCGTCCACCTGATATCGGGGTTGCTACGATCCCCTACCGATCGGCATCGGCGCGCCCTCGGGACCGTGACTACCGGTTCTACACTTCGGCTGGAAACGCTTGGCGTAAGCGTCTGCGGCGTGCTTAGTTGTAACACTACTATGACTCCACCCGTGGCGACTTGAGCCGCCCTCAGGTCTGGGACTTTAGGATTGCATCTTTCTGCTTAGGCGAGACTTGCAACCTGCGGCCAGAGGCAGACACATAGCATGTGCACGTAGCTTTCCGAAAACGGCACTAGAAAGGGACGCCGCAACTTCCCTGTTTGGAACGAGTTCCGAAATAGGATGGCGGGTTGGGATAGTCTGGATTCTGCCGCTTTTTCGGCAGCCGCCGATTAGCCGTCACACCTGGGGCTACCCCGGTTTGCGTTCGGGGTCGGAAAAATCTTCCCGCTTGATCCCCAGTCGCTGCATCTTTGACTGCAAGGTTGACCTCTTTAGGCCGAGCCTTCCAGCGGCTCCATCGGGCCCAGATAGAACTCCTCGCGTCTCTTTCAACACTCGGATGATGTGCTGTCTTTCAGCCGTATCGAGAGTGCGGTCGCCCTCGGTTCGGGATTTGCCCTGAGCCCGCAGTTCAGAAAGCGGAACCCGCAATGCGTTTCCCTCGCTCAAAATCACAGATCGTTCCATAAGGTTTTCAAGTTCGCGGACATTGCCTGGCCAATCGCATTGCATTAGGGCTTTCATTGTTTCCTTCGGAATTGTCTCGATATATCGGTCCATCCGACGCGCAAATTTGTGGACGAAATGGCGGATCAGCAATGGGATATCCTCGCGACGCTCCCACAACGAGGGCACACGGATCGGGAAAACGTTCAGCCGGTAGAAAAGGTCACTGCGGAATTTCCCCTGCGCGATACTTTCCGGCAGGTTCCGGTTCGTGGCTGCCACCACCCGCACTTTCACCTTGACCGTGTGGTTGCTGCCCAGACGTTCGAACTCCTGATCCTGGAGCACCCGCAGCAGTTTGGGCTGCAATTCGGTTGAAATCTCACCCACCTCGTCAAGAAACAACGTTCCCCCATGTGCCAATTCGATGCGCCCGATTTTGCGGCTAATGGCACCGGTGAAGGCGCCTTTCTCATGCCCGAACAATTCGCTCTCCAGAAGGCCGGTGGGGATCGCGGCGCAGTTAACTTTGATGAACGGTCCATCCTTGAGGCGGCTCATGCGATGTATCGCATGGGCCACCAGTTCTTTCCCCGTGCCGGTTTCCCCCAGAATCAGCACGGTCGCTTCACTGGCCGCGACGGTTGCGACCTGGTCGAGCACCTGCCTAAGTGCAGCACTGTCTCCAACGATCTCAGGAAACTGCCCTTCGGACCGTGTGTGTCCCTCAAGGTAGCTTCGCTCCTCTCCCAGCCGCTGCTTGAGCAGGTCGATTTCAGCCGCGGTGCGGCGGTTTTCGATAGCCACGGCCAGCTGGTTTGCCACCTGATTGATTAACTGCACGTCTTCCGTACGGAACGCATCCGGGCGAGTGCTTCCGAGAACCACAACTCCTAATGCACCTTTCGGACGCATGAGTGGTACACAGCAGAAGGATTGAAGTCCCTCCGCCAGCAGACCTTTCGCGACTTCATCGTCGAAGCCCTGCAATTGCTCCTGCGAGAAGACCATCGGCTTGCGTTCTCGCATCGACCGCCCGACCGGAGTTTCGCTCGGGCTGACCTGTACGGCGGGCATCAGGCCTTTGCTCAGCGGAAAGTCCGTTGCCTGGTATACAAGGAGCCCAGTCCCGGCGTCATGCAGTGCAAACGTCGCAAACTCCTGGTACAGCACACGGCGAAGGCTAGCGGAGACTCTGGGAAAGACCTGCGCGACATCCCAGTTTGACGAAAGCAAGCTGGTTACGTCGGTTAGCATCTGCAGCCGCTTGGTTTCCTGGCGCAACAGGCGATCAAGCTGTTGAACAGACTCCTCGAGTACTCTTGGCGCCGTAATCTCCAGTACAACCGCTCCAACCCCGCTCAGTGTTCCTTGCGCACCCATGATGGGAAGATAATGAGCGATCCAGTGGCCGCTTTCCGTCCTCGAGGGAAGCTTTCCCGAGACCTCAAATCCCAGTGGCCGCCGGATCTCGAGCACTTCGGAAATCTTCTTCTCTACCGGGTCGGCAACTTCTCCCAAAATCTCCCGCACCGTTCTTCCCAAGTGGTCCTCTGCGGGGACGCCGTTCATCTGGGCTAACGTTCGGTTGATTGCGATGTAATGAAGACTTGGATCGAGAATGCAGAGCCCCACATTCGATGCTTCGAAATAGGCAGAGGCAAGCTCGTCGAGCTCGGTCAGAGCTTCCGGATGCTGAGATGAGACGAACATTCCCTCCGTCCAGGCCTTGCGTTCACTCATCATCGCCGAAGACCTCACCCGGCGGGCCTGCCTCTTCGTGTGCAGTCAGCCCTCTATGAGTCTCCAGCGTGCAAGCAGCATCCGCTTGGTTCTGATGATTCCTCGTCCTGAAGCTTGTCCGCACGGGAATTGACGCGATGAAGGCGTCGAGATTGATCGAAAGCAGAACCGGCCGGAGGGAGCGCAGATCAATGTGTCGGAGAAGGTGACTGTGGCAACGGTAGTTTAAGGCTCTTCCTTGGCGGTGTGCGTGAGATGCGGACAAAAGCCCACAGCCGCGGGTTATCTGCGCGGAGAACCTGATTGAGAGGTTCACTAGAGACAAATACTCCTGTGACCGCCTCCCCCTCAAAAGGCAGAACATTCCTTCGTTTGCTTAATCCTCGAATTATACCCATGCCGTCAAGAAGGAGACATAAGTTTTGAGCGCTGTTCCATTTTCGTAAATTACAGAACGGATTCCGTGCCGACGTTCTGGGCATTCCCACAAACCTGCTTCCAACCGGGAACTATAATTAGGAAAATGGCCAGGGGATGGGAGAGCAAATCCGTCGAAGCCCAGCAATCCGAGGCCAATGAGAAGCCTACGCAGTCTCGGCCCAGACTGACGGCAGAGGAGGCGGCCCGCGTCCGAGAACGCGAGGCTCTTCGATTGTCGCGCCAGAGAGTGCTGCAGCAACTCGAGCGGGCCGCGAATCCGCGACACCGCTTACTTCTGGAAAGTGAACTAGCCGATCTGGATCAAAAACTCGCTGCTATGAGATCAAGTTAGTACGAACCTGCCCATCAGGGGTCACGTATAATAATGGCTTTATGACAGCCTACGTCTACGTTTCTCTCAAGAAGAGTGTTCTCGACCCCCAGGGCAAAACGATTCACGGCGCACTCAAGAAAATGGGCTACAAAGGCCTGGAGAGCGTTCGACAAGGAAAGTATTTCGAGCTCACGCTGGACGGAGGCCTGAGTCGGGAAGAGGCCCAGTCCGAAGTTGAACGTATCGCCCGCGAGGTCCTGACCAATCCTGTCATTGAAGAGTTCCGTTTCTCTCTGGCTGAATAAGCCGGGTCTCCGAGGTCAAAAATGTGCGGCATCGTCGGTTACGTCGGCAAGAAAAGTGTCGTTCCCGTCATCATTGAAGGTCTGCGGCGGCTGGAATATCGCGGTTACGACTCAGCAGGAATCGCAGTGTCCGGCAACGGAAGTGGTCTGGAAATTCGCCGTGCTGAAGGCAAGTTGCGAAATCTGGAAGAAGCGATCCGGCAGAAGCCACTCCACGGCACCTACGGCATAGGCCACACTCGGTGGGCTACGCACGGCCGTCCGACCGAAGAAAACGCTCATCCTCATCGCGATTGCACCGGCAAGATTGTGGTTGTGCACAACGGGATCGTCGAGAACTATCTCAGCCTGAAGAAGAAGCTCACTGAGGAAGGGCACAGGTTCACCACCGAAACTGACACGGAAATCATCGCGCACCTCGTCGAGAAATATTCCACTGCGTCCGGCAACGGTCATCGCGTATCCCTGGAAGACGCAGTTCGGCAGACGGTGAAACAAATCTCCGGGGTGTTCGCGCTCGCTGTGATCTCCACGGATGAGCCGAATAAGATCGTCGCCGCGCGCAACGGTCCCCCCACAGTTATCGGTCTCGGTGATGACGAGTATTTCGTTGCTTCCGATGTGCCGGCGCTTTTGCAGCACACGCGCGACATTTTCTTTCTGGCCGACGGCGACATGGCCATCGTCACCGGAGATGGCGTGCAACTCACCGACTTCAACGGCAAGCCTGTGGTCCGCCAGGTGCAGCACGTTACCTGGGATCCGATTCAGGCGGAAAAGGGCGGCTTCAAGCACTTCATGCTCAAGGAAATTTACGAGCAGCCGCGCGCGGTCCGGGACACCACTCTGGGCCGTGTTTCGCAAGACACGGGGCACATCTTTCTGGACCAGATGGAGATCACTGACGCCGAGTTTCGGACGGCTGAGAAGATCAACATCCTCGCTTGCGGAACCAGTTGGCACGCGGGGCAGGCCGGTAAGTTCATGATTGAATCGTTGGCGCGTGTGCCCGTGGAAGTCGACTATGCGAGCGAATGGCGCTATCGAAATCCCATTGTCGAGCCCAACACGATTACTCTGGTGATTTCGCAGTCGGGCGAAACCGCCGACACCATCGCCGCGCAGCGGGAGGCGAAGTCGAAAGGCTCGAAGACACTCGCCATCTGCAACGTTGTTGGTTCGATGATCACGCGGGAGGCTGCAGGAACCATCTACACGCACGCTGGCCCTGAAATCGGCGTCGCCTCGACCAAAGCCTTCACTGCACAACTCACCGCCTTGTACATCTTCGCCATGTATCTTGGGCAGGTGCGCGGCGTCATGCCTCTGGAAAAATCACGCGCCGCCATGCAGGAACTGACCCGCATTCCCGCAAAGCTGGAAAACATTCTCACTCATGACCAGGTGTGCGACGATCTGGCCAAGCGCTATCAAAAAGTCCACGATTTCCTTTTCCTTGGCCGCGGCATTCACTATCCAATCGCGCTCGAAGGGGCGCTGAAGCTGAAGGAAATCTCCTACATCCACGCCGAGGGATATCCCGCCGGCGAGATGAAGCATGGGCCCAATGCGCTGATCGACGAGAACCTTCCAGTGGTCGTCATTGCAACGCGGGACGTAAACAATCCTGACGCAGTGTTGCGCTACGAAAAGACCATCTCGAACCTCAAAGAAGTGAAGGCGCGCTCCGGAGTGGTGATTGCACTGGCGACTGAGGGCGATGAGGAAATCAAGGAAGCGGCGGACCACGTCTTATTCATTCCGTCCGCGCCGGAAGAACTCTCGCCCATCCTCGAGATTGTGCCGCTGCAGTTGTTGGCGTATCACATCGCCGTGCGTCGCGGATGCGACGTGGATCAACCGAGAAATCTGGCGAAATCCGTTACAGTGGAATAGGCAGACGCTGGGGCACCCTTCCTCTCGGGGCTGCCCATAAGCGCTAGTTCAAGCAGGCTTCATCCATTCCATTACGTGGAACCACGGCACACGGCGGTAGGCGGTTGCTTTCGGTTCCGGCGCGTCGGGACGCGGTGCCGGTTCATCAAAATAAGTGAGGCGTAAGCCGGCATCGAGGAGAGCGCGCATGTAGGTGCTCATCGGACGATGATGATTCATCACGCGGATTCCACGATACTCGATCCAAATGGACCGCTCCTGAAGATAGTTGTCGATTGGAAAATAGAGGCGTTCGCCAGCGCCTCCCTTAACCCAGCCACTACATGCCGTGTTGAAACTGTTGAGATTCGCGATCAGAAGAGCACCGCCGGGTTTCAGCACACGGGCCATCTCAGAGATGGCCGCTGGCATGTCTGGAATGTCAATCAGAGAGAGGTAGCTAATGACGAGGTCGAAGGCATTGTCGTCAAATGGAAGACGTTCAGCTGCGGCTTCGAGATACGGACACTCCGGATCGCGTGCGCGAGCAGCAGCAAGCAGCGCGGGCGTCGGATCAATGCCTGTGACACCTATGCCGTGCGGCTTGAGCATGCGGCAGAAGCGGCCTTCGCCACAACCAACATCCAAGGCTTTTTGTGGTGACCGCGAGAGGGCGCGGGGTAGCATGACCGGGTCAAGCACATAACGTCGTCCAAAATCGCCAAATTCGCCCATGTCGGCGATCCAAGCGTCCGCCGACGCCTGCCAGCAATTGTCCATGCTGAACATAATATCGAAGGGTATATTCAGACTTGTCTTCGAGGAATTCTGCCTTTAGTTAGCGCTTACGCGGCGGGCCCGTTTAAGCACTTTCAGTAAACACGTACTCATGCTGCCCGTCGCGAATGACCAGCACGCTCTTCCCGGAACGTTCCCCGACCACAAACTCAAATCCTTCAGTTCCAGGATCGATGGTGATGAACGACGTGGTCCCGTCGTCATTCTTGCGCGACGCCACGCTGCTCTTCCACTCGCCGAGATCGAAGATGGTAGCTCCGTTACTGGACCGCACCTCGAGATCGCCGAGTTCCTTGCTCACGTAGCGCTTGGCCAAACTAGCCACCATGTCGGGTGCTGCCGGGACCACCAGTCGTTCCCGCTCCTTCGCGAGTTCGGCTTTGTGAGCTGCCGCACCCGCAGCGATATCCGCCTCAGCTTCGGGTTTGCCATCGAAAAGAATTTCCAGCAGTCGTCGGCTGAACGGACCTTCCAGCATGCCGCCGTTGTCAGCGTTGGTAAGCAGGACGGCTCCGACGCCATACTCGGGTAACGCCCACCAGTTGCTCTTGAACCCGGACATACTCCCGCCGTGACTCACCACTTGAACTCCGTAGGTATGGTCGGTGATCAGGCCCATTCCATAACTCGCGTCTTCGCCGAGTTGAACCTGCGGTGTGCGCCGCATCAGCAGGTTCTCCGCCGATACGAGGCGCTTGCCGTTGGGCAGCTTGCCCTGTGCCAGTTCAAGTTGTACGTAGTGACTTAGGTCTGTTGCCGATGTCCACACTGCACCCGCTGGACGCGCCGGCAGAATCGAATAATTAATGCCCATACTGGCGACGCTAGGCCTCCCATCAATATCGTCGCCGTGCGGCGTCGCGTGATTTCCCGCCAATGCCTTTGCGTAATCGAAGGTTGTCGACTTCATCCCCAGCGGATCGAAAATCATCTGCTGCATCGCAGCGTCATAGGCCGCGCCAAGTTCGCGGTCCGGATACACGATGTGTCCGCCGATGTAGCCAGCGGCTGCCGCCATCAGATTGCTGTACTGAAAGACTTCACCGAACTTGCTGGTGGGTTGCATCGTGCCGAGCAGAGCTATTTCAGATTGCGGAGTGGCGTTCTTGTATTCGAAGAGCCATTCCAGGTCCTGCCGCGGCAAACCCGTGCAGGCGCAGATCAGGTTCTTAATCAGGACCTTCTTGGTCGTATCGGCGTCGCCTAGTTTGAAGGTCGGATACACCTCAATCACCGGCTGATCCCATTTCAACTTCTTCTGGTCGACCAGTTCAGAGAGCAGCAGCGTGGTCATGCCCTTCGTATTCGACGCCGCCATGAAGACTGTGTTCTCGTCCACGCGCTCCGGCTTACCCAGTTCGCGCACTCCGAATCCGCCTTGATACACGACCTTGCCCTGATCGATCAGGGCGATCGAGACACCGGGAACTCCCAGTTGCCGCATCGAACTCTCGACGAACGCAGTGAGCGTCGCAACGCGCTCTGCATCCAGTGGGTGAGCCTTGCGTCCTGCGAACGACTCTCGCTTGTAGCCCTTGGGACGCAGGCTTTCGAAGACCAGCCCCACCGCCGCCCCGCGTTTCTCAACCGTCGGTTCTGTGCCATCGAGAATCGCCACCGTCCACGAAGTGCCTGATCGGAACGCCAGCGCCACCACCGCTGCTCTCTCGTTGGGCGAGGTTTCGTAATCGAAAACCTGTCGCTCGTCCCACCCTTCTTTGGCGGGGCGAGGAGTGACGAGCTTTACGGGACGCTTCGACCCCGGCTTGTAGGCCGCCCATGCCGCCGTCACCGCAGCAGTCGCATCTCCGGCTGGTGCGTCGAAGATCACGATGTGGGTATCCGTTTCCGGCGGTTCCAGGATGACCATATTCTTTCCTGTCGCGATCGACCATTCTTTGGGAACGGTGAACGTTGCTCCGCCTGGCGTTACGCGCGGAGTATCGGTCGATACCCGCTCGGGCGCGCTTCGTTCCTGGGCACCCGTCAGCGGCCCCGGTGAAGATGCCGCTTGCAGAAGGACGTTTGTGTGGAACGCGATGAGAACCACAAGGGCAACGAAGGCGAGACGAAAACGCTTCATGAAATCTACCTTTCCACTCCGCTGAGTCAGCAGTTCGTTAATCGTTGCAAGTTGAAAGGGCGCGGTTTCAGACGGCTTGCTTCGTGGGCTGCATTCTTGCGCCGCTTCGCGGCTAGTAATCGCTGGTCGTGTTCCACTGCAAATCCGCGAATCGAGTTCGCGCACACACCACAGTCGCATTCTGCCATCGCTCTGGCTGTAATGGTCTCCAACTGCTTTACAAACGGCACCAACAATAACGCGGGAGGCAGAACTTGTAAAACTCCTCAGGACGACGCCCGCGTTGCTGCCCTGAGTTTCCACGTCGCCGCCGCGAGCGCAGCCAGCGCCAGCCCCCA
>WNGO01003664.1_pt1 | contig 14496 bp, 12 predicted proteins | sample 5400511 | NCBI WGS metagenome assembly WNGO01 (sample SAMN13153380, study PRJNA577476) | soil metagenome | isolation source: 20 cm soil or saprolite under Garry oak tree replicate 2 | place: USA:California | collected 2016-06-15
TTCGACACGATCTACGCGGAGGGCCAGCGGCGCTACGTCGAGAGCCTCTCCGCGTACGCGCGCCAGTTCCTCCAGATGATGGAGAAGCCCGACGTCGATTCGATCGAAGGGCTCTCGCCGGCGATCTCGATCGACCAGAAGACGACCTCCCGGAATCCCCGTTCGACCGTGGGCACCGTCACCGAGATCTACGACTACCTGCGCCTGCTTTACGCCCGGGTCGGCCGGCCGCACTGCCCTGTCTGCGGGAAGCCGATCACGGGCCAGAGCCAGGAGTCGATCGTCGACCAGATCCTCCAGCTCCCGGAAGGGACGAAGTTCACCGTCAACGCGCCGGTCGTCCGTGACCGGAAGGGCGAGTACAAGGACGTCTTCGAGGAGCTGCGCAACGAGGGCTTCACGCGGGTGAAGGTCGACGGCCGGCAACACCTGCTCGAAGACGAGATCCCGCTCGACAAGAAGTACAAGCACACGATCGAAGTGGTCGTCGACCGGCTCACCATGAAGCCCGACCTCCGTTCCCGGCTTGCGCAGTCGGTTGAGACCGCGGCGCAGCTGGCAGAAGGGCTCGTAGCGATCGACCTCGTCGACGAGGACCGCTCACTGCTCTTCAGCGAGAAGTTCGCGTGTCCCGATCACGGCGTCTCGCTTCCCGAGCTCCAGCCACGGATCTTCTCCTTCAACTCGCCTCACGGCGCCTGCCCCCGCTGCACGGGGCTCGGGGCGCAGCAGGAGATCGACCCGGACCTGCTCGTGCCCGACACCAGCCTGTCGATCTCGGAGGGCGCGCTCGTCCCGTGGTCCGTCGGCAATTCGGGTTTCTACGAATCCGTCATCCAGGCGATCGCCGAGCGCTACGAGATCCCGCTCGACGAGCCATGGGAGAACCTGAGCGAGGAGGAAGAGGATCTGTTCCTCTACGGCACCGAAGGGGAACGCGTGTACGTCAGCTATCGCAACCGGATGGGCCGTCGGCGCTCCTACATGCTCGCCTTCGAGGGCATCATCCCGAGCCTCGAGCGACGCTACCGCGAAACCGACTCCGGCTCGCAGCGCGAGCGCATCGAGGAGTACATGTCGTTCCGTCCTTGCCCGGTCTGCAACGGGGCTCGCCTGAAGCCAGAGGTGCTCGCGGTCACGGTCGGCGACAAGAACATCCATCAGTTCACGCAGATGTCCGTGACGCGCGCGCTCGAGTTTCTCGACCAGCTCCAGCTCACCCAGACCGAGCAACTCATCGGGGCGCGGATCGTGAAGGAGATTCGCGAGCGTCTGATGTTCCTCGACAACGTCGGCGTCGGCTATCTCCAGCTCGACCGCGCGTCGGCGACGCTCTCGGGCGGGGAGGCGCAGCGCCTGAGGCTGGCGACGCAGATCGGCTCCCAGCTCGTCGGGGTGCTGTACATCTTGGACGAGCCGTCGATCGGCCTCCACCAGCGCGACAACGACAAGCTGATCGGTACGCTCGAACGCCTGCGCGACCTCGGCAACACCGTGCTCGTCGTCGAGCACGACGAGCAGATGATGCGCTCGTCCGACTGGCTCGTCGACATGGGCCCGGGCGCCGGCGAGCACGGCGGGCACGTCGTCGCCGAGGGGACCGCTGCCAAGGTCGAGCGGACCAAGAGCTCGGTGACCGGGCAATTCCTGTCCAGACGGCGCGTGATTCCTGTGCCCCAACGCCGTACGGAGGACCACGGCTCGTTCTGGGTTCGCGGTGCGTCTCAGCACAACCTCAAGGACATCGACGTCGAGTTTCCGGTCGGGAAGTTCGTCTGCGTGACGGGTGTGTCCGGCTCGGGCAAGTCGACACTGGTGAACGAGATCGTCCACAAGGCGCTGGCGAACAAGCTGCACCGGCATCGGACGAAGCCGGGCGATCACGAATCCGTCGAGGGCATCGAGGTCTTCGACAAGGTGATCGACATCGACCAGTCGCCGATCGGCCGCACGCCGCGGTCGAACCCGGCCACGTACACCAAGCTCTTCGATCACATCCGCGAGCTCTACTCGATGACGCCCGAGGCAAAGGTGCGCGGCTACAAGCCGGGACGGTTCTCGTTCAACGTGCGGGGTGGGCGCTGCGAGACGTGCAAGGGCGACGGCCAGATCAAGATCGAGATGCACTTCTTGCCGGACGTGTACGTCCCGTGTGAGACCTGCAAAGGCGCGCGCTACAACCGCGAGACGCTGGAGGTGCGCTTCAAAGGGAAGTCGATCGCCGACGTCCTCGAGATGTCGGTCGAGGAAGCGCTGCAGTTCTTCGCGAAGATCCCCAAGTTGCGGCGGCGGCTGCAGACGCTGCACGACGTCGGGCTCGACTACATCAAGCTCGGGCAGCCGGCGACGACGCTTTCCGGCGGCGAGGCCCAGCGCGTGAAACTCTCGTCGGAGCTCTCGAAGATCGCGACCGGGAAGACGCTCTACATCCTCGACGAGCCGACGACCGGTCTGCACTTCGCGGACATCGAAAAGCTGCTCGATGTCTTGCAGCGACTCGTCGACTCGGGAAACACGGTCCTCGTGATCGAGCACAACCTCGACGTGATCAAGCAGGCCGACTGGATCATCGACCTCGGTCCCGAAGGCGGGGAGGCCGGGGGCGAGATCATTGCAACCGGCGTGCCGGAGCAGATCGCCGACGTCGAAGAGTCGGCCACCGGGCAGTTCCTCCGGCATGTGCTGCCGAAGACGGCGGTCGCTGCGTAGACCGAGGTCAGCCGTTCCAGGCTGAGGCCCAAGCGGCTCGTCGAAGCCAGCCACGATGCCGGAACCCGGGCGTGCGGAGCACGGTCGGCCACAGATCGACCGGCGCGCGTCTCCTTAGCGTGTCGAGCACGACCAGCGCGCGACCCTGGCTTGGCCAGTACAAGAGGCTGTTGCCGTGCAGGGAGAGATTCGCCCAGTAGCCACACTGCACCGGATTCGCGCGTCGCTCGTACAGAACTCGAGGCACGTGCCGGCCGCGCTCCAGTAAGAGGACACGATCGGTAGCGCCGGCTTTGCCGACCCCCCGGTAATTGACGGCGAAGACCACGCCCCTTTGCGCGGGGAGCGGGAGCAAGCTGCTGACGATCGTCTCGCGGGGGTTGCTGTGCGTCGTTCGGGCCAGCGAGGCGGAGGCGAAGCGCGTCCCGTCGCGGCGAAGGAGAAGCATGCGGTTGCCGGAGCCGACGTGGATCAGCCCACGCGGCAGCACTTCGAGCCACGGGTGCCGGGCGAGCCCGAGTGAGCGGAGGTCCCCCAGCGTCGTCCACCGTCGACCGTCGGTCCGTAGGAGCAGATTCGAGGTGCTGATCGCAAGCAACGACTGCATCTCGCGTTCATAGGCGGCCCACCGAACAGACCCCAGACGCCTGAGCAACCGACCGTCCGCCGCACGGACTCGTACGTCGAGCCCGCGTTGCGTGAAGAAGCCGCCGGCATGCGCCCACCCCTGCAGATCCTCACCCCGGCCGACCAGGCGTTCGGGACGCCCGACCCGAGCCATCCACACGTCGGGGGCGGGGCGCTCGTACGCGGTGAACGCGATCGCGCCGCCGTGAACGACGACGTTGTCGCTGCCATGCGCAAGACGTGAGCGCCACAGGACTCCGGCTTCACGCAAGAGCACCAGGTGACGCCGCGGATGGGCGATGTACGTGCGCTCATCGGCCCGAGCCAGGGCGCCCAGCGCCCAGGGCGGAGCCCAAGGGCGCGGATGCACCAGTTCGGCGACTCCATCGGGGCGGAAGGCGAACGTTCCGCAGGCGCCTTTGATCAGGATCGTGTCTGGAAGGCCGACCGGGCCGCGCGGTCCCTGCGTGTCGCAGCCCGTCCCCGCACGAGCGGGCGCCGCAATGAAGAGCAGGACGAGGAGGACGACCCAGCGGAGCATCTCTCCACGTCTACGAACGTACGGCCGCTCGCGGTCCACTACCCTGGAGACGTGGCCACGAGGGCGGAGTCGCGCCGCGACGAGACAGAGTGGTTCCTCCGGGCGCTGCTCGTCCTGCACAGCCCGAGGAGGGTCTTCGCTGCCCTACGAGACGATTCCGACGAGGTCGCCGAGGCACGTGCGGACACAGCCGGCGCGATCGTCTGGCTCGCCGGAATCGCCGCGGTTCTGGCCACGACGGTCGCGAGCACGCTGCTCGACGACGTGCAGATCGACGGGACACTGCTCACCGTCTGGGCGTTTCTCGCGGGCGGGCTCTACGGCTTCACGCTCTACTTCGTGGTCGGAAAGGTGCTGCACGTCGCGCTCCGGAAGCTCGGAGGCCGCGGCAGCTTTCGCCGGGCACGGCACGTTCTTGCGTTCGCTGCCGTGCCGATTGCGCTTGCGCTGGTCGTCTACTGGCCGATCCGGATCGGGGTCTACGGCTGGGCTCTTTTTCGGACCGGCGGTGCGGACGGCCACGGCACGGGAAACCTGTTCGCGTGGGCGTTCTACGCGTTCGTGTTTTGGGCGCTGGTGTTGCTCGTCATCGGCGTTCGCACCGTGCACGGGTGGAGTTGGAGCCGCTCGTTAGCCGGAGTCGGATTCGGGGCTGCGATCGCTGCAGGGCTAGCCGTCGCGGTGAGCGTGCTCTACGCCCTCTGAGAACACCGCGAGCTCCTCGTCCGGCATCGCATAGGTGTGCTTCGTCTCGGGAAAGGCGCCGCTCCGCACATCGTCGACGTAATGCCTCAGGGCGGCGGTGATCTCCGGGGCGAGATTTGCATATTGCTTCACGAACCGCGGTGCGTGACCGTCATAGAGGCCGAGCAGGTCGTGCCAGACGAGCACCTGCCCGTCGCAGTCGGCGCCTGCGCCGATCCCGATCGTGGGAATCGACAGCGCCGACGTGATGCGCTTCGCCACCGGCGCCGGAACCGCTTCGAGCACGAGTGCGAAGCAGCCGGCGGACTCGAGCTCGCGCGCGTCCGCGAGCAAGGCTCGGGCCTTTTCGGCCGAGCGGCCCTGCGCCTTGAAACCGCCGAGCATGGTGGCCGACTGAGGCGTGAGGCCGATGTGCCCCATCACCGGAATGCCTGCTCCGACGAGAGCGCGCACGCGTGAGATCGACGATCCGCCGCCTTCGAGCTTGACGCCGTCCGCACCGGCGTCCTTGACGAAGCGGATTGCGTTCCCGAGCGCTTCCTCGTCCGAAATCTGGAACGAGCCGAACGGCATGTCGGCGACCACGAGCGGACGGTGCGCACCGCGCGTCACGGCGCGGGTCAGCATCAGCATCTCGTCCATCGTCGCGGGGACCGTCGAGTCGTAGCCGAGGACGACCATCGCCGCCGAATCGCCGACGAGGACGATGTCGACTCCAGCTGCGTCGGCAAGGCGGCCGCTCGGAGCGTCGTAGGCGGTGACCATGGCGATCTTCTCCCTGCGCCGCTTGAGGTCCTCCAGTTCGGGAAGCGGAAGCTTCCCGGGCCCGGGAGTGTTCGGAGCCGGCTTGCGCGGTCGGGTTGTCACTTCAGATCTCCTTCCAGAACGACGTTGTCGATGAGCCGTGTGGAGCCGACTCGCGCGGCGGCGGCGAGAATCTTGACACCGTCGAGATCGAGCAGCTCGACGTAATCGGGCTCGAGCCCGTTGAGCGCGCCTCGGACTGCAGCAACAGGGTCGGAATCCTCGATGTGTGCTGCGCGGCCGGCCTCCAGCGCATGCGGCAGGGCGAGCGCCTGCCGCCGCTCCCGCTCCGAGAGGTAGGCGTTGCGAGACGAAAGGGCCAGGCCGTCGACGTCGCGGACCGTCGGAACGATGCGTAGGTCGAGATCGACGTTCAGGTCGCGGATCATTCGGCGCAGGAGCACAGCCTGTTGCGCATCCTTCTGGCCGAAGTACGCCACCTGGGGCTGCACGATGTTGAAGAGCTTCAGGCACACCGTTGCGACGCCGCGGAAGTGACCGGGCCTAGCAGCCCCTTCGGCTCCGGTCTCCTCGACGTCGACCCACGTGGCGTACCCGTCCGCGTACATCTCTTCTTCAGAAGGGATGAACACGATGTCGACGCCTGCTGTCTCTGCCAGCCCCGCGTCGCGCGTCTCGTCCCGCGGATAACGCGAAAGATCCTCGTTCGCAGCGAACTGGGCCGGGTTGACGAACAACGAGACGACCACGGTCTCGCATTCCTCTCGGGCGGCGCGGAAGAGTGCGAGATGTCCTTCGTGGAATGCACCCATCGTCGGCACGAGCCCGACACGTCCCCTGCCCGCAAGCGACTGACGCACCGTCGCGATCGTTCGTAGCGTCTTCATTTCGCCGTCGCCTCGGCCAGCACGTCGTACAGGGGCTCCAGCTCGGGCCTCGCGGTGCGGATCGCGCGCCGGTGCGCCTCCACGGTCTCCCAGTCGCCGCGTTCGATGGGCCCGGTCAGCTCGAACCCGTTGTCGATCGTCCTGCGCATCAGTGGGACGAGTGCTTCGGGAGGAGCACCAGCCGCGCGGAAGAGCTCCGACGCCACCGCGTGCAGCGTGACCAGATAGTTCGACGCGATCGCGGCGCCCGCGTGATACAGCGGCCTCGCGTCGTCGGCGAGCTCGAACGGCTCCACCCCGAGGGTTTCCGCCAACCAGAAACCGGCCGCCCGTGCCTCTTCCGATTCGGCCGTCACGGCGGCCCAGGCTCCGTCGAACTGCTCGGGCCCGCGCGAGCGTGTGAACGTCTGAAGCGGGTGCATCGAGAAGCGGCGGCGATGCGGCTCGAGCGCCGACAGCGGCGTCGCTCCGGAAACATGGGCCACCCACGGGCCCTCGTCGAGCGCGACCGCAACATCGGCGATGGAGGCGTCCGGCACACAGAGCAGCACGAGTTGGCCCTCGTCGACCACGGCGATCCCGCGCTCGCGCAAGCGAGCCGAGACGGCCGAGCCGACGCGGCCTGAACCGATGACCTTGATGCTCTCGAACACTCGAAGCTCCAGTTCCGTAGCGGATACCGGGCACCGGAAGCGTACACGGGCGGTGCTACTCTGCCGTGCCTGGTGGGTCGTCGTCTCCTCGTGGGTCTTGCCGTCGTCTTCGTGCTGGCCACACCAGGCCAGGCGCGCGCGGCGATCGCCCTCTCGCCCTGTCCACAGACCACGGACGGCGTCCAGTGCGGGACGGTCGACGTGCCGCTCGATCGGAGCGGCGCCGTGCCGGGCACGATCCCGCTTCACGTGGAGGTCTTGCCGGCGAGTGGGCTCTCGCGTGGGACGATGTTCCTGATCGCGGGCGGTCCGGGCCAGGGATCGGCCGGCGCCTACGGCCTCGGCTCTGCGATTGCTGCCCAGGACATGCAGACGATGTTCCCCGGTTACACGCTCGTGGCCTTCGACAACAGAGGGACCGGGAAATCCGGCCTCATCGATTGCCCTGGGCTGCAGACCTCGACGCTGACGACGATCGAACAGGACGCAGCCCTCGCCCGCGACTGCGCGACCATCATCGGACCGGGGCGACGCTTCTATGCGACGCGCGACCACGCCGAAGACCTGGAGTCGGTCCGGGTTGCGCTGGGAGCCGGACGCATCGGGCTCTTCGGCGTGTCGTACGGAACCAAGCTGGCCCTCGCTTACGCGCTTGCTCACCCGGATGCAGTCGAGCGGATCGTCCTGGACTCCGTCGTCGCGCCCACGTATCCCGACCCTTTCGAGCGAAATGTCCTGAGGGAGATGCCGGGCACTCTCACGGCGTTCTGCGCGGGCGGCATCTGCCGTGGCGCCACCCAGAATTTCGCGGGGGACGTCGTCAAGCTCGCGAATCGGCTCGAGGCTCATCCTGTGAAGGGAAAGGTCATTGCGCCTAACGGGAAGCTGCGGGCTCTGCACATAAACGGTGAAGAGCTCATCTCGCTGATCATCGATGCGGATCTCTCACCCGGCCTGGCCGCCGAGGCGCCGGCTGCGGTTCACGCCGCGTTGCTCGGCAACGCGCGCCCCTTGCTGCGGTTGTACGACCTCGACCTGCGGACGAGCGTTCTGTCCGCGGAAGATCTGAGCTTCGGCCTGTATGCCGCGACGAACTGTGCGGACGGTAGCTTCCCGTACGCTCCGGACACTCCACCCGCTGCGCGCCAGGGGATTCTCGATGCAACCGTCGGAGCGTTTCCACCCGGCAGCGTCGGACCGTTCGGAAACTGGGCGGCGCGGATCGGGACTGCCTACTTCTGCGAGCAGTGGCCCGCACCGACCGGAAACACGCCGCTCGGACCGGGGCCGTTGCCGAACGTGCCCGTACTCGCGGTCAACGGTGGCTTCGACCTACGGACCCCGATCGCGAATGCCGTCGCTGTGATCTCCGCGTTTCCCAAGGGCCAGCTGATCACGGTGCCCGGCGTCGGACACAGCGTGTCCTCCGCGGACTTCTCGGGTTGCGCCGCCGATGCGATCAGACGTTGGATCCTCGGGACGCTTCCGAGTTTCCGCGCGGCATCCTGTCCGCGAGTCCCGCCGGTGGGGAAGATCCTGGGCGCCTTTCCGGGCCGCCCGGCGAGCGCGTCGGTGAAGGCCACGCTGACGGCTGCGGCGAGGACTCTGCGGGAGGCGGAGTCGACCTGGCTGCAAATCGTGCTCTCCTCGGCGGCGTTTGCTCCCCGAGGTCTCTACGGCGGCAAGCTCGTCCTTTCCCAGAAGGCGCTGAGCTTCACGTTGAGCCGCTACAGCGCGGTCAGCGGTGTCCAGTTGAGTGGGAAAGTGACGTTCGTGCCTGGACAATTGCCCCTTTCCTACAAGGGCACGGTCCGTGTCTCCGGGGCGGCGGCCGTCTCCGGGACGCTGAGCTTCTCGAAGAACTCGGTCTCAGGCAGGCTCGGGGGGCGGCCGGTCAAAGGCTCGTACTAGTCCCGTTTGCCGCCCGTCCGGCACCTTCCCTAAACTGCCCGAGCGATGCCGATGTACGAGTACGTCTGCATGAAGTGCGAGGAGCACTTCGAGGAGCTCGTCCGGGGAGATCAGGTGGTTGCCTGCCCGGGATGCGGCGCGACCAAGGTCGCCAGGCAACTCTCGACGTTCTCGATGGTCGGCACCGCCGGGCAGACCGGCGCATTCACGAGTGGCGGCGGCTGTTGCGGCGGAAGCTGTGGCTGCGGTCACTGAGCTGACCCGAGCCGACGAGCTTCGCGCGTTCGGCGAGATGGTTGCGGGCTGCACCCAATGCGCGCTCGCAGAAGGTCGCACGCAGGTGGTCTTCGGTGCCGGCGATCCGAATTCCGACCTGATGTTCGTCGGCGAGGCGCCCGGCTTCCACGAGGACAAGCAAGGAGTGCCGTTCGTCGGTGCGGCAGGCAAGCTGCTCGAACAACTGCTCGCAGGCATCGGACTTTCGCGCGAAGAGGTGTACATCGCGAATGTTCTGATGTGCCGACCTCCCGGCAACCGCGATCCGCTGCCCGAAGAAATCCAGGCGTGCGAGTCGCATCTCTGGCGGCAGATCGAGCTGATCGATCCGCGCGTGGTCGCCACGCTCGGCAACTTCGCGACGAAGCTGCTCTCGGGGCGGCCGACCGGGATCACACGCGTCCACGGCCAGGAGCAGGAGGTGACGCTCGGCGGACGTCGTGTGCTGCTCTACCCGATCTATCACCCGGCGGCCGCGCTGTACACACCGCGCATGCTCGAGGTGCTCAAGTCGGACTTCGCGAGGCTGCCCGAGCTGATGGGCCGCGAGGTTCCTCCGCCGGAGCCCGTCTACGTTGCCCCGATCGGGGCAGAGCCCGCCGTGCAGCTCGGGCTTTTCTGATCGAAACCCGTTCGCCGGAAGAGACGGAAGACGTCGCCGCGAGGCTTGCCGCAGATCTCCGGCCGGGCGACGTCGTGACGGTCTCGGGCGAGCTCGGATCGGGCAAGACGACGTTCGTCCGCGGTGCCTGCCGGGCTCTCGGCGTCGAAGGGGCGGTCACCAGCCCCACGTACACCATCGGTCACCGGTACAAGGGGCGCGTCGACGTGTCCCATCTTTCGCTTTCGCGGCGTTTCTGCGGCGGAGTGGGGGGACCTCGAGCCGTACTTCGAGGACGCGGTCGTCTTCGTCGAGTGGCCAGAGGCTGGAGAGGGCGTCCTGCCGAAGCCGCGCGTCGAGGTGCGGCTCGAGCACGGCGACGAAGAAGGGCAGAGGCTTGTCACGATTCGGGACGATGCTCATCCTGGCCTTCGACACAGCGACTGATGTCGCGACGAGCGCGCTGGTCTCCGACGGAGAGGTGCTGGGAGAGCGGACGTCCCGGGCTGTAACGGTGCTCGAGGACATCGACGCCTTGCTGCGTCAGGCAGGCGCTCACACCCGCGAGCTCGAAGGAATCGCGGTCGGGATCGGCCCGGGGAGCTTCACCGGCGTTCGCATCGGGCTCGCGACCGCGCGTGGGCTTGCGCTCGCCCTTGGCGTACCGGTGGCCGGCGTCTCCACGCTCGACGCCCTCGCCGCCGGCGCTCTAGGTGCTCTGCCCGTCGTGGATGCCAGGCGCGGCGAGGTTTTCGTGCTCGAGGACGAGCCCCGCGTTCTGGCACCGGCAGAGCTCAGGCCGGCTCGCGGAATGCTCTACGTGGGCAGCGGCGCCGTCCGCTACCGGTCGGTTCTGGAAGCTGCCGGGGCCGAGATTCCGCCTGACCAGGACGAGCGTCACGTCCCCCGGGCGCGGTTCCATGCGCAGTTGGCCCGGGACTTCGGACCGGCCGAAGCCGTCGAGCCGATGTACCTGAGAGTCCCCGACGCTGATAAAACAAGGAGATGAGTACGTCGCTCACCTTCGGTTCGCTCCCGTAAGGGAAACAATGTTTCCCTCACGAGCTCCCTTCTTTAGGTGTCGCCTCAGCGCTCGCGCCGCTGAGATCGCCGCGTGCGCTGAGGAGCAAGAGAGGGGAAACCTCACGGTTTCCCCCGGAGCCCCTTCCCTGACTCATAGGCCAAAGGGCGGCCTATGAGTACGACCGCGAATCGGGTTGACTTCCGTCGTCTCGAGCTGCGCGACCTGAATGCGATCGAGACGATCGAGCGCGATTCGTATCCAACGCCCTGGTCGCGGTCGATGTTCGCGGGCGAGCTGGCCAAGCCGTCCTCGATCTCCCTCGGCGCATTCGAGCCCGACACGCGCGACTTGCTCGGCTATCTGATCATCTCGCGCTATGTCGACGCGTGGCACGTGATGAACCTCGCCGTCGCACCGGAACACCGGCGCAAGGGCGTTGCAAGCGGACTGCTCGAGCGGCTGTTCGAGCTAACCGGCGGAGAAACGCGTCGAGGGTACACGCTGGAGGTCAGGGTGTCGAACGAGGTAGCGATCAAGCTGTACGAACAGGCCGGCTTCAAAGCGCGCGGTGTGCGTCGCGGCTACTACACGGACAATCGCGAGGACGCACTGATCATGTGGCGCGATCCTGAGTCGCGCCCCGCTTGATTCTGGGGATCGAAACTTCCTGCGACGAGACCGCGGCGGCGGTGATCACACCGGACGGGCGGATTCTCTCGAACGTCGTCTCGTCGCAAGCTGATCTGCATGCCCGTTACGGCGGTGTCGTGCCGGAGGTGGCGTCGCGTCGCCACCTCGAGCTCGTCACGCCGGTCGTGCAGGAGGCCCTGCGCGATTCGGGGACCACGCTCGACGACGTCGAACTCGTCGGAGTGACGGCGGGACCCGGGCTGATCGGTGCGCTCCTGGTCGGAGTCGCCGCCGCCAAGGCGATCGCCTGGGCGCGGCGGCTGCCTCTCGCGGCGGTCGACCATCTGCAAGGCCACGTCGCGTCGCTCTATCTCGAGCCGGATCCAGTCGAGCCGCCGTTCCTGTGTTTGCTGGCGAGCGGCGGCCATACGATGCTGCTCGACGTCCAGGGGCGCAACGGTAAGCCCCGCGTGCTCGGCGCCACTCTTGACGACGCAGCGGGAGAGGCATTTGACAAGGGAGCGCGCCTCCTCGGCCTCGGCTATCCCGGAGGCGCCGAGCTCGACCACGTCGCTCGCAATGGCGACCCGGGCGCATACGCGTTTCCCGTTTCGCGCGTCCCGGGGCTCGACTTTTCCTTCTCCGGTCTGAAGACCGCCCTCCTGTACGCCGTCAGGGAACTGACGGCTGAAGAGGTCGAACGCCGCCGAGCCGATCTGGCCGCGAGCTATCAGCGCGCAATCGTCCGGGCGCTCGTGGAGCGGACACGACAAGCCGCGGAGCAGATCGGAGCGACCGAGATCGCTGTGGTCGGTGGGGTTGCCGCGAACTCCGAGCTGAGGGCCGCTCTGGCTGAAGCCAGGGCCGCGCCACTCGCGCTCTGCACGGACAACGCGGCCATGATCGCCTCGGCTGCGCGGTTCTCCAACCCCATCCACTATCCCGGCTATCTTGGCCTCGATGCCTACGCGTCCACCGCGTGAGCCGTTCAACGCCCTGGTGCTTGCGGCTCTTGCGGTCGTCGTCACTGGGGTCCTCATCGCCGCAGGAGGTGGCAGCAAGGGCATCGTCCAGCAGGGCGAACCGAGCTGGCAGGGGCTAGCAGGCGCACAACGTCCGCGCGTCGCGGTCGGCCAGCGGGTCATCGTCCTGCTGAAGACACCGGCCTTAGCCGATCGCGTCGGCCGTGTCGGAGGCCTGGCCACGGACGAAGAGGAGCGCCGATGGATGCAGACCGCCCTCTCGTCGCAAAAGCTGCTCGTCGCGCGCCTGCGCGTCCAGGGCGTCATCGTCCAGCCCGAGTTCAGTTACACACGCACCGTCAACGGTTTCTCGGCGGCGTTCGACGCGCGGGGCATCGCGCTGCTCGAACGTGCCCGGAGGTCGCGGGCGTCTATCCGGTTCGCGCCGCATATCCGGCTTCGCTCAGCTCCGGACTCCTGACGAGCTCCCAGTTCGGCGAGCGCCCCAACATCGGGCTTTCCGACAAGGACGGCCGCGGCGTGACGATCGCATTGCTCGACACGGGCGTCGATCGCGCACAGCCCTTCCTGCGCGGCCGTGTCGCGAGCGGCATCGACATCGTCGGCGGCGAGGCCGGCGCACTTGCGGCCGCGCGACCTGACGAGCCTGCGCAGCTCGAGCGGCACGGAACGGAGCTGGCGGGCCTGCTCGTCGGCTCGGGCGGTCCCGAGCCCTCGCCGGGGTCGCGCCGGGTGCGACGGTGCTCCCGATCCGCGTCGCCGGGTGGCAGCGAGACGCGAGCGCGAACTGGGCTGTGTATGGACGCACGGATCAGGTCCTCGCCGGACTGGAGCGCGCAGTCGACCCGAACGGCGACGGCGACGCGCACGATGCAGCGCGTGTTGCACTGATAGGCGTCGCGGAGCCGTTCGCGGGATTTGCCGACGGGCCGCTTGCCCGCGCCGCCGCCGGTGCGACCCGGCTTGACACGCTCGTCGTCGCTCCCGCGGGGAACGACGGCCCTGCGGGACCCGGTTATGGCAGCGTCGCGGGCCCTGGAGGGTCGCCGGCGGTGTTGACGGTCGGTGCGGTGGACCTACGGCCACGCTTCGGCCAGGTGCGTGTCGTCCTGCGTGCAGGACTTCGCATCGAGCTCGACGGGATGCGACCGCTGGCAGGAGCGGTCACGCCGACGCGGCCGCTCGACGTCGGCATCGGTGCGCCGAGATCGCAGACCACCGAGCCCGCCGGCTACCAAGGAGCCGTTCCGCTGCTCGACTTCTTCGACCGCCGCGGCTCCAGCCTTGTCGCCGGCCGCGCGGCGCTGGTCCCAGCCGGAATCGATCCGAATGGATCGGTCGCGAACGCGGCTCAGGCAGGAGCTGTCGCGGTGCTGTTCTACGGCGCGGATCTTCCCGCGGGCGGGATCGGGCTCGACGAGCGCACACCGATACCGGCGGTGTCCGTTCCCGTTGACGTTGCACACACGCTGCTGGACAGAATTCGCAGCGGGGTGCTGACGACCCTCTCGCTCGGCGCAGTGCACACCGAGTCGAATGCAGGCGAGGGGAGGGTGATGGGTTTCTCGTCGACAGGTTTGGCGTTCGACGGACGCGTGAAGCCAGAGGTCGTCGCGCCCGGCGTCGCACTCGAGACAGCTGAGCCGGGCGCCAACGCCGACGGTTCGGCTCGCTATGGCACCGTCAACGGGACGAGCGCGGCGGCTGCGCTCGTCGCCGGGTCGGCCGCGCTGCTTGCACAGGCGCGCCCCTATCTCGACGCGGATGCTCTGAAGAGTCTGCTCGTGGGCGCGGCACGACCGCTTCCCGATGACCCGGTCACCGCGCAGGGAGTGGGACTGATCGACCTCGGAGGCGCGACCGCCACCGAGGTCGGCGCGAGCCCCGCGGCGCTTGCTCTCGGCCGAGCCGGCAACCAAAACTGGCACACGGAAAATCAGGAGTTCGTCCTCCGAAACGTGTCCTTCCGACGACTCATCCTCTCGCTCGACGCCCGTGTCTCTCGCGAGGGAGCCGCCTCGCTTCGATTCAAGCTCAGCCCGCAACATGTGTCGCTCGATCCCGGAACATCGATCCGGGTCCAGGTTCGCGCGCGAGTGACGAGCAAGCTCGTGGGCACGGCGCCCGCGGAAGGCGTCGTAATCGTCACGCCGGCCGCGGGCAGAGAGATCCGCGTGCCGTGGA
>WNGO01003086.1_pt1 | contig 14486 bp, 10 predicted proteins | sample 5400511 | NCBI WGS metagenome assembly WNGO01 (sample SAMN13153380, study PRJNA577476) | soil metagenome | isolation source: 20 cm soil or saprolite under Garry oak tree replicate 2 | place: USA:California | collected 2016-06-15
GTTGGCAGCTCAACTTCCAGACGATGGTCGCCTCGGCTTTCTTGGAAGGCGAAAATGCGTGAAGTGCAGTCGATGTGGCCCTGCACAAAGTGTCCGCCAACGTGCCCCTCTGCAGGGAGCGCGCGCTCGAGATTTACCTGGGCGTCGCGGCGCAGCGTTCTGAGATTCGTGCGAGCAATTGTTTCTTCGAGAAGATCGAAGGTAAGTAGACCATTGTGCTGCGAGCTCAATGTGAGGCAACAGCCGTTCACGGCGATGCTGTCGCCGCTCCGTATTTCTTTTGCGATACGCGGCGCAGAAATTTGCAATTGAGTCCCGCCATCGCTGGCGCGAACCGCTACAACGCTGCCGACTTCTTCAATCAGGCCGGTGAACATGGCTCCAGGAAAACCAAAAATACATCAGGACACAGAGGAGTTTGCCGGGCAACTCAAATGTTGTAGCCGCCTCGCTGTGTGAGGCGCGGCGCGCGCGTGTAACGCGTTTAACATCTCAGCGCCACGTTTCCCACAGGGAAGCGACTACAGGTTCGCGCTGGCCGGGATCACCGATCCCGGCTACAACGTACGGCGTGTCCGTGTTCTCTGATACGATCGTGTTGACCCCCGATCCCTCCATCTTTGGCATTCCGGTCGATTTCATTTTATTCGGCTAACTCTCCTTTGCGTCGCGGTGTTTCATCACCACACGATGCGCGTTGCTCTCGCGGGCTTGGCGATCATCGCGATCTACAAAATCGTTTTCACTGGCTTCAAAACCAAAGGCGTGATGGGTTTTCTTTTTCACGTCGAGCACGAATGGTTCATCCTCGTCAACCTGCTTTGTCGGCTGATGGGTTTTCCCTTGTTGTCGCGCCATTTCGAAAAGAGTCACGTGCCGGTAGTTCTCCCGAAATTTCTTCTGCGCGATTGGAAGGACGGGTTCACGTTGCTGGCGATGGTGTGGCGGCTTTCCAGTTTTCTCGACAACATCGCGGCTGCCTTGATCGGCGGTGCCGTCGCCTATGTCGCGGGTTTCAGCATGATGTGATGGTGCTCGGCTGGCATCCGGAGCCAAAGCGGCGTCCCAGGCACGGTCCGCCGGGTGGCGGAGTGACGTCGATCAGCTACATGATGCACGAGGGCGGCTCATGGGGTTCGTTTAAAAAAAATTCCGCAGACAATATTTCAGCGCTTTTTCCGGACCGAGACAGTCGGCGGATTAATTTTGCTCTTGTTTGGATTGGCGGCGCTCGTGTTTGCCAACTCGCCATTAGCCGAAGGTTACGAGAAGCATTGGGAAACGTCGCTCACAGTGGGCATGGTCGATCACTCGCTCTCGTTAAGCCTCCGCGACTGGATCAACGACGGACTCATGGCCGTGTTCTTTCTTTTGGTCGGCCTCGAAATCAAACGCGAGTTGCTCGCCGGCGAGCTGGCCTCTCCCCGGCAAGCCGCGCTGCCGATCGCGTGTGCGATTGGCGGCATGATTGTGCCCGCGGCAGTCTACCGGATTTTCAACACGGCGGGACTCGGCACGCGCGGCTGAGGCATTCCGATGGCTACGGATATCGCTTTTGCCTTGGCGCACTTTCTCTGATCGCTCCGCGCGCGCCAATCGGCGCCAAAGTATTTCTGGCAGCTCTTGCAATCATCGACGACATGGGCGCGGTCCTCGTCATCGCAATTTTCTATTCGCATGCAATCGCATGGAGCGCACTTGGCGGTGCAGCTGTGATGCTTTTTATTTTGATTGGACTGAACACCATGGGCGTTCGTCACCTATGGCCGTATCTATTAGCGGGACTGGTGCTCTGGTACTTTGTGCATGAATCCGGCATTCACGCCACGGTCGCTGGCGTTTTGATCGCCTGTACAATCCCGACGCATACGCGAACAAACGCGGCTGAGTTCTCCCGCGAGGCGCGCTCTTTATTGGATAGATTTGACACTGAAACCGGCGACTTGCTTGTTTTGACGAGCAAAGGAAAACAGGAAACACTCTTTGCGCTCGAGCACGCCAGCCAAGGCGCGACTGCCCCGATTCTCCGACTAGAGCATGCGCTGCACAATTTCTCGGCGTTCGTTGTTATGCCGTTATTCGCATTTACGAACGCGGGCGTCAGGTTTGGTTGGCAGATCGGCCACGCAGAGATCGCGCTCGGAGTGTTGGCCGGGCTGATCATCGGCAAACCGCTCGGAATTACGGTAGCAGCGTTTGCGACTGTTAAATCAGGCATCGCCAATCTTCCCGCTGGCGTCGGGTGGGCATCGCTATTCGGTTACGCGTGGCTCGCTGGAATTGGCTTCACCATGTCGCTCTTTATCGCCATGTTGGCAGTTGATGAGACCGAGCTTGTCGATGCAGCGAAGCTGGGCATTCTTGGTGGCTCATTGCTCGCTGGGATCATCGCGCTCGTTATTCTCCGAGTGATCGCGCGTGGCGGTTCTGAGAGAAGAAGGCAGCAGTCACTATGAGCTCATCGCTAAAAGAGTCTTTAGGGAAACATCCGAAATCGACGAGACAGAATGAATCGACCGGAAGGGTGCACGCGAGTTGTAGCGTCAAGCCGGCGCAAAATCTCCGTGTAGGCACGGGCGTTGCGGTTCTCTCGGGTATTCTTTTCCTGTCTGGAATTGGCGCGCTCATTTTTGAAACATTGTGGCTGCGCCTGAGCGGGCTCGCATTTGGCAATTCGGTGTGGGCCGCCGCGTTAATTCTTTCCAGTTTCATGGCGGGTCTGGCGCTGGGAAACGCGATCGCGGCGTCATCGAGAGTTCGGCGGTGGCGACCGCTTCATTTCTACGCTGTGCTGGAGGTGCTCGTCGCAGTCTTCGGCTGCACAATCGTTTTCGGTTTACCGCTTCTCGGCGGGTTGATGCGACCCGTCTGGCAAATGCTGTGGGACCATCAGCCGGCGCTCCTTGGATTGCGTTTTGTCCTGTCGTTCCTGGTCCTTCTCATACCGACAACGGCGATGGGCCTGACACTGCCGGTATTGGTGGAAGATCCGATTCTGCGACGCGTAAATTTCGGGCGAGCGATCGGTTTTCTTTATGGCGCGAACACATTAGGCGCGGTGGCTGGGGCTGTGCTTGGCGAAGGTTATCTCATCGGAGCGTTTGGGGTTCATGGCACCGGCGTGGCTGCCGGTTTGACGGTTTGTATCGCTGCGGCAATCGCTTTGTTAGTCGCCAGAGTTGATGGGGATACCGCTGTGTTTATTCCGCAGCGAATGTTTCCGCTGCGTTTAAATATAAGCTACCGGCCGCCGTGGCGTCTGCTTTTCGTCGCCTTTGGGACGGGCTGCGTCCTTTTGTCTCTGGAAGTAATCTGGTTCCGGTTTTTGCGCTTGTACGTTGCATCGTCGCCGACTGCTTTCGCTATCATGCTCGCGGTTGTGCTGGCGGGAATCGGGCTAGGCGGCATTGCGGCCGGCGCGATTAATCGCCGTTCAGCCTGGCTGCATCAATTACTTCCTGCCCTGTTGCTGCTGGCGGCGATTGCCGTGCTTTTGTCATACCTATTCTTTCCGGGCGAGGCAGTAAGAACGCCTGCTGGTGCTTTTAGTCTCGCTTCCTGGTGGCAAATCGCCCTCCTATGCGTAGCCTTGATGTTCCCGGCCTCGTTCTTGTCGGGGATTTTGTTCCCGACCATCGTTGCGCTTGTTCAAGCGCGTGCGGAAAACCGGATGAATAGCACTGGAATTACGACCTTGTTCAACACGACCGGGGCAGCAGCTGGTCCACTCATTGCAAGCTTCGCGCTGTTGCCTGCCATCGGCTATCAATGGAGTCTCCTGATCTGCGCCGCTGGCTATGTCCTGCTCGGCATTCTGGTTAGCGAAGGCTCGAGTTGGTCAATTCGGCGCCCAATCGGTGTGGCCACCATCGCATTTTGCGGGACCGCGATGCTCCTTCTTGCGATCCTTCCGTATCATCGCGCTGAATCGCACTTCGAACATGCAAGTCGCCCTTACGTAACTGATGATTCGGACACATTACAGCTGCTGCGGCGCGATCTGTTCGGCGAACCTTACTACTACCGGCTGTTGACCAACGCCTTTACGATGTCAGCCACAAATCCTCGCAGTCAGCGCTACATGAGATTGTTTGCCTATCTTCCGCTGGCTTTCCGTCCCGAATCAGAAGACGTGCTGCTGATCTGCTATGGATGTGGCGTAACTGCCGACGCGTTTCTCCACGGATTGCACGTTAAACGGATGGATGTGGTGGACATTTCCAAGGAGGTGTTCGCACTGGCCGATTTCTATTCGGCCATCAATTACTCCAATCCGCTGCGGGATCCTCGCGTGCACGCAATCGTTCAGGATGGCCGGTTCTTCCTCCAAGCCAGTCCGCGCCAGTACGACATTATTTCCGGAGAACCGCCCCCACCTAAGGCGGCGGGTTCGGTCAACCTCTACACCGAGGAATTTTTCTCGCTTATGAACGGCCGGCTCAAGGAGGGCGGAATAGCCACCTTTTGGCTTCCGATGAACCAGCTTAAAGTCGAAGAAGCGAAAGCAATTCTGCGCGCGTTTCATAATGCATTCGCCAACGCATCGATCTGGGCCAGCGCTGATCTGGAATGGATTATGATGGGCATCAAGGGGCCCGGCCGCGGAATCAAGGAAGAGGAGATCGCGCGCTTGTGGAGCGAGGCGACTACGAGCGCAGACCTGACGCGCATTGGCATGGAAGTACCCCAACAACTGGGCGCCCTTTTCTTGATGGATGGGGACGAGATCGATCGCATTACGCGGGACGTCGCGCCGCTGACCGACAACTATCCCAAACGATTGAGTGATGCGCCCTGGGATGAAAAGGCGAATTTTGAGTTCGCTGCCACTTACATGGAGCCAGCATCTGTCACGGAACGCTTTCTACGGTCGCCGCTGATCAATCGTATCTGGCCGGAGGCGCTAAGTAAATCAATGAAGTCCCTTTTCGCCGTTCGTGAGACGCGATTCCTTTCGGAAACGGTTGGAAGCAACAAGCTGGCGGAGCTTGACCTTTTTCTGCGCGGGACGCGGCTGCGCATGCCGATCTTGGAAGCGCTAGGCAGCGACGAACTACGACTCGCTATCGCGCAGCGGGTTGCGCGCGAGACAGAATCGCCGCCACTCGAGATTGTGCCGGACCTCATTGCCGGTGCGCTGGCGCGGCGCGATTTGGATGAAGCGATTCGGCTGCTAGAACGTCAGAAAGATCGCGGCGCGTTCGGTGTTCGTGAAACCTTACTGCTCGCCTATCTCTACTGCCTGAATGGCGATGTCGCCAAAGCAGAAACATTGGTCGCCGACAATGCCGGATCGATCAAGAAAGATGGATTCGTCGATTGGCTGTGGGCAAAATTGCAGGCCGATTTCGGATTTCAGCCTCCCCGCTAAGGTGAGCACGCTGCTCTTGCGCGGAAATTGCAACTCAGCGAGCATCGCGCGGACGGGACTGAACTCACGCTGAAAGAGATGAAAGTCTCAATCGTTATTCCCTGTTACAACGAGAAAGCTACGATCGAAAAAATTGTCGAGGCAGTTCGCTCAGCGGCAATCAGCAGCAGGGAGATCATTATAGTTGATGATTGCTCGCAAGACGGGACGCGGGCAGTGCTGGAAGAAAAGGTATCCCGGGTGGTCGACCGCATCATTTATCATCAAGTCAATCGGGGCAAGGGAGCGGCTTTGCGCACCGGCTTTGCGGCTGCCACCGGTGATATCATTCTTGTCCAGGACGCGGATCTTGAGTACAGCCCCGAAGATTACCCGGCGCTCCTGGAGCCTCTGGTGTCAGACAAAGCGGACGCGGTTCTGGGTTCCCGATTCATGGGCGGCCGACCGCATCGCGTCCTTTTTTTCTGGCATATGGTCGCCAACAAGTTTTTGACACTGGTCTCCAACATGTTCACGAACCTTAATCTTACGGACATGCAGACGGGCTATAAGGCCTTCAAAGCTCCCCTCATCAAATCGATTCAGATAGAAGAAGATCGTTTTGGCGTTGAGCCTGAAATTGTGGCGAAGGTGGCTAAGCTGGGGTGCAGGATCTTCGAAGTGGGAATCTCCTATTATGGTCGGACTTATGAAGAGGGCAAAAAAATTGGCTGGCGCGATGGCTTCCGAGCGTTGTACGCCATAATCAAGTATGGTTGCCGGCGCTAAACGTATTCAGGACACGCGAAGCGAAGACGGAGACATTCTAGTTAGCCGGAGCTCAATGGATCGACTTTTGGGGAAATTGCCGACCGATTTTGGATTTCGACCCCCCGGCTAAAGCTCACGCTTAAGCCGCGCCCCTTCAGCGCGTAAAATGGGGTCGTATCGATTGTCGATCTTCCAGTCCTGTGCCATGATCGCGCCGGTGAAGTGAGAACCAATCTCTGATGCGCCGGCATGCGTTGTTTATTGGAGTGTTTATGCTTATCGCGGCAGCGCGCTTTACGATTCTGCTGACGTCGCAAACTCATGTACATAGCGATGAAGCGATCATTGGCCTGATGGGCAAACACATTCTGGAGGGGCGCTATTTCCCCTTGTATATGTATGGCCAGCCTTATAATGCAGGTGCTGCTTGGGAAGCTTATCTGGCCGCGATTGCGTTCGCAGTCTTCGGCGTCGGCGTCATTTCGTTGAAGAGTTGCATCGTCGTGCTGTCGTTGCTCTGCCTTTTCTTATTTTATTGCATGTGCCAGGCGCTTTATGACGAACGCACAGCCCTTTTGGCCACGATTGTGTTTGCACTCACTCCATCACTTCTCAAGTGGCACTTCCAAGTGAGAGGTTATTCCTGGTATTTCCTTTCCATTCCGCTGCTGACGATTCTCTTCTTGTCGATCCAATCGACCCCGAACCGAAGGTGGCCGCTATTTCTTTTGTTCGGCGTTGTTTCCGGTTTAAGCGTCTGGAGTTTGGAGTTGGGAATCGCGTTTAACGTCGCGCTATGGACTGTCATTTTGATGCGTCGAAACTTATCGTTCAATAACGCGCTGGTCGCGCTCGCTGGTTTCATCATCGGCTACGCGCCGGTCATAGCGTTCAACCTCACCCATCATTTCGCCAACTGGAACGCCGTGCTGGGGAAAACTGGTGGCGGCGGACTTGCTCTCCTCTTTCACTCCGACGCGCTCTCGCAAATTTTCTTAACTGAGATGCCAAAGTTCTTTGGAGCCGATACCGTCCTTTGGTATTATCCAGAGAAGCCTGCTCTGGGGTTTGTATTTTACACGATCGCCTTGCTGGCGGCAGGCGTTGCGGTTTGGTCATTCATTCGATCGCCATCCAAAATTCTGGTGGCGATTCGTGGCGGTTTCGCACGTGGTAACGAAGAACGGGACCTCCTCCTGCTTTTGCTAACGTTGGCGTGCTTTGTTCCGTACGTCACTGCGCCCTTCCGTGTGGCCGGCTATTTCTTGGCCGGTTGTTTCTTTTTTGCAGCGCTCACTGGCCGGCTGCTGGAACGTTGCTTCGCTTGTTCCAAAGCGCTGGTTCGCTTGGGCGGAGCCGTGGTCTTCGCCGCCGCCGTGATTACGGGAAGCGCACTGATGATCGATGCGGCGCGCCACAATCAAATCGAAACGTTGACGCTCTGCGATCAGGGAGAGAACTATTGCATGACGCGGATTCCCGGTGCGGACCTCGAAGGCGTTAAAAATTATCTGCTCCAAGACCGGGTGACTGGGGTGTGGACCACTGTTTCTTTTGTTTATCCATTACTGTTCGAATGCGGTGAAGCATTCGCCGTCTCCGACACGATTTTTGGTTATCAACATCGGGTTTATCCGGAGGCAATTCCCTGGCGCGAACCGGACCCTCAGGGACATTTTGCGATTGTAATTGAGAGCGATTCGCCTTTTCGCCAGCCGCTGGAGAAGCGATTTCTGCAAGTGGCAGGTGTCGCGCCCTTGATCAGCGAATACGGGGAGCTTGCGGTAATCGAAGCGAAACCTCAATGACGGCCCCGCTCCGATTTGCAATGCGATACGAGCGAAAGTTGATCTTGCTGCTTTGCGCGATAGCCGCAGTCCGCGTGTTCATATTTTCGGCCGCGTTTCCGTTTTTCAACAACGTCGATGAGCAGGCGCACGTAGATTTGGTGATGAAATACGCGCGGGGTCACGTGCCGCGCGATTTGGGTCAGTATTCTTCCGAATCCGCATATTACATCTCTTTGTACGGCACGCCGGAGTTCTTCATGGCTCCGCAGCAGTTCGAGACGAACGATTTTCCGCCGCCAAACTGGATGTTGCCAGCTGAGCAGCGCGACGACGTCGTAAAGAGGAACTCGGGTTGGTGGCGATCTAATCAAAATCACGAATCAGGGGAACCGCCACTTTATTATGCTATCGCAGGTTTGTGGCTAAATCTTGGCCGCGTCTTTGGCATTACGGGCGGCTGGTTGTTGTATTGGGTTCGCTTTTTGAACCTGTTCGTCGCCGCGGCTCTCGTCTGTGTGGGCTTTGTTGCGGCAAAATTGGTCTTCCCTGATCGGCAATTTATGCGTCTAAGCGTTCCACTGTTGCTGGCCATTTGGCCGCAGACCGCTTTCTACTCAATACAAAGCGATGTGCTGTCTCCGCTTTGTTTCGGAATTGCTTTTATCGGTCTTGTGAAATTATTGCAGGCCGAATTACCCAGCGTGCCTCTTGCAATTTGGACCGGGCTTGCGCTCGCGGGCACTTGCCTCGTGAAGACGGCGAATCTTCCCCTGCTCGGGGTCGCGATGCTGGCGCTGATCTTCAAGGTTGGACACCTCGCCCGGACGAGAAGGCTCACAGCCGCCGTTGGCTCGCTAAGTGCGTTGGTATTTTCGACCGCTTTGCCAATCGCACTCTGGTTTGCCTGGAACTATCATGCATTTGGCGATCTCACTGCTACCGGCTCCAAAATTGAGTTCCTCGGGTGGACGCGCAAGCCCCTTAGTAATTGGTGGCCGCATCCAGTTTTCACACCGAACGGATTAAAGGAGTTCTGGCCAGAATTGATAGCGAGTTTCTGGCGAGGCGAGTTTATATGGCATGGCCAGCGTCTGAGTTGGCCTGCGCTGGATGCATTTTACTGGATGTCTTCCACGCTTGCGATCGGTCTGGCCCTGATCACTCTCCTTTGGCCTCGAAAACCGACTGATCTTCAGCAAAAGAGTGTTTGGCTGGCATTTTTAAGTTTCGCCGTCCTGGTGCTGTTCGTTGCGCTGCTGTCAATCGTGTTCGATTTCCCACCGGGCGTATATCCGTCCCGCGAGCATCCGTACTTCACTTCTGGAAGGTTGCTCTCTGCTGCCGCAGTTCCATTTTTACTGTTTTACTCCCAGGCGCTGGATTGCCTGTTTTCCCGAATTCCTCGGATGTGGATGCGGATAATTTTGTTTGCAGGAATCGCGCTCTTCATAATGGTCTCACAAGCGGTTGTTAACTGGCCGGCGTTCTCTAGTCGCTATAATTTCTTTCATTTGAACCAGACCCCGTAACGACGTTACAGCGACCGGAATTCCCCGAGCGATCGAGTGTCGGCTTATGACGCCTTCCCGTGTGATCGCTCGGGCAGCACGGAGAAAAGCGGAAACGCTGCTTGCGAACGATGCTGGCTCACTTAAGAAAAATTGGTTCGTCAATTGGCCCTGGAGAAAATTGGAGAACGCATCCGCCGAACTAATTCGTCACGAGCACAGAGAGGAATAGCGCGCAAAACACCCGCCTTCGCGCAGCTCCGGCGTGGCGGGAAGAGACGTAGCACAGACATCTTGCCTGTGGGCGAGCGGCCGTCCTCGCTTGCAACGGATTGATTGTTTGGCAGGCAAAGATGCCGCCGGCCCCGCGTCGGGCGGTCTGAAAGGCCGGTCCCCAATATGCGTCGCCGCTACGCTTTCACCTTCGCGAAACGCTGCGACATGACGAGCCGGCACGGCAGGAAGAAAATTCATTCGCTTGATTCCCGTTCCGCCTGAGACGGATTGCGGGCAAAACAATGAGACCTGTGACTGGCGCGTTTCGCGCCAACGCATGTTACTGCGAAAACAGCCGGATTCAGTCGTTCAAAAAACTTCAAAAAAAGTGAAAAAAAAGCTTGTCAGGTTTCGGAAAGTTCAATAAACGAGGAAAGTTGGCCGACAAACCAGCCGATTTTCCGTTCAAAAATATTTTGAAAAAAGTGAAAAAAAAGCTTGTCAGCCTCAAAAAAATTCAATAATCCTGCGAAAACCTAACCAAACCAATGGAGAAACTAATGATTAAAAATGCGCTAAATAAGCTGGGAAACCTTCGCCTTGTTCTTGCAGCGAGCGTCGGATTTCCTTTAATTTTTGCATCGAATGCATTCGCTCAGTTGCCCGCTCCGGGTGCTCCACCACCTGCGCCGGGTGCGCCGCCGCCGAGTGCGGAAGTCGAACGCGTGATCGTGACCGGTTCGAACATTCCCACAGCGGAAGAAACCGGGCCAAACCCAGTGGACACGTATCGTCCGCAAGACATCGAGAAATTGGGCATCCGCAATGCCACGGACCTGCAGGAATTCATCCCGCAGGAAGCGGGCGGAACCGTCAACCTGAACATCGGCAACGGCGGTGACGGCACCATCCAGTTCAACCTGCGCGGCCTATTGCCGAAGGAAACTTTAACTCTTATCGATGGCAAACGGGTCGCCTACGGTTCGTTGGGCGTCGCTGGTTTTAGCGGAGGCCCGGACATTAACCTGATACCGTTTTCCATGATCGATCACGTGGACATCCTCAAGGATGGCGCCTCGGCTGTGTATGGAACGGACGCGATCTCGGGTGTGGTGAACTTCTTCTTGCTCCACAAATTCCGTGGGCTGGAGATCGGGGGTACTTACGGGAACACAAACATGGGAGCATCCAATGATATGGGCGAGTGGGAGGCATGGATCAAGGCGGGCACCGGAGACGACAAGACCGATATTGTGGTCGTTGCCGATTTCTGGCAGCGCACCGGTGGCCTTTTCAGCCGCGACCGTAACATTTCTTCTAACGGGAATTTCACTAAATGGGGCGGACTCGATAACCGCAGCGGAAATTTCCCTGGCCACATTGGAGGGTTCGTGGGTATCCGTCAGATCCCCAGTTTGTTCTTCAGCGCAAACACCCCGCCGCCACATTCAGCTCCGAACGTGGCGACTTCTCCATTTTATGTCCCTGTGACCAGTACCAAGCTCAATAACGGGAACGGTTTCTTCAATGGGACCTTGCAGGGCTTGGACGGGAACTACGTCGCCTATAACTTCGCCTCCGTCACGCCAAACCTGCCGCCGGGAGACCGTCAAGTGTACTACGGCTCGTTCGTCCGCGATATTTGTGATAAGTACCTGACGGTGTTTGCCGACTTCAAATATGCGCGCTCGTATTTCGATTCATCGTTTGCAGCTGCGCCATTTACGCCCGATCCATTCCACGGATTTGCCGGATTTCCTGACGGCAATTTTCCTACCGTAGGGCCTACTGGCCCGTTCGGCATCAGCGTGCCGATCCAGAATGCGTTCAATCCCTTCACAGTTGGGGACACGACCCTGGTTGTTAACGGAGCGCTGGTTCCGGTGACTACCGGGGTTCGGTTCCGCGGCTTTAACGATGCCAACACAAGAGCCGCCAAGTTCACCTATTGGGATCAACTCTTCGACATCGGCCTGCGGGGTGAGATGGGAGAGTTTGGCGATTACTTCAAGACGTGGAACTGGGAGTTAGGTTTCCGTTACTCTCGCAACGAAGGACAAGAGGTGGATCATGACATGGTGAGCCAGCCCGGGTTGCGCGATGCCCTATTGGACACGGACCCCCATACTGCGTTTAATGCCTTTGGTGGCTTTTTCCGCCAAAACACAGCAGCGGCCAGGCAAGCTGTTTATGTGACATTGCATAACTCAGGTGAGTATGAGTTGCCGATTTACTATGGCACTTTTAACGGCGACCTGTTCAATCTTCCCGCCGGGCCGGTGTCATTTGCCATTGGCGGCGAGTACGACGCGCCGAGATTCACGCGCGATCGTGACGCGCTCAATGGTACGTTTAATACAATTGGCTCGACGGACGGGCAAAGCTTCCGGGTGAATCGGGATGTCTGGGGAGTCTACGAGGAAGTGCGTGTGCCATTCACCAGCCCAACATGGAACTTCCCCGGGTTCTACAGCTTAGAGGTGGACTTTGCCGAGCGGGAGGAATGGTATAGCAACAACACCTCTACAGTGCTGCCTTCTGGACTCTTCCCGGAGGTGCCCGCAGCGCACAGCAGGTATAATGCGCAGAAGCCGAAGGTGTCAGTGCGCTGGCAGCCGCTTGATCCCAAGTATATCGGCGCAGTCACTCTCCGCGGCAGCTATACCGAGGCGTTCCATGCGCCGACGCTGGGAGAGCTTACGCCTGCGGGCTCGCAAAACTTCCCGATCGTGTCGGATCCGTTTTCCTCTCAGACCGAGCCTCAGATTGAGGAACGCGTTTTAGGAAACCCCGGCCTGCATCCGGAAGTGGCCTATGAGTGGACCTACGGAATTGTTTACAGCCCGAAATGGATTAAGGGCCTGACATTGAGCGCCGATTGGTGGCACATTGATATGCGCGATATCGTGGCCTTCCCAGGTGCGAACACCCTCATCGTGGAGAATCCTCCGGGTAGTCCCGGGGACGGGACCGTTGTTTTCCGTGGTCTGAGTACAATTCCAGGCGAGGCTGGGCCAGTCCAACTGGTTATCGATCTCAACCAAAATCTTTCAGGCGCAGTCTTGGAAGGTCTCGACTACGAAGCGATCTATATACTGGATTCGTCGATCTTTGGTGCCGGGGATTTCGGCAGGCTGACGACCACAGTGAATGGTACCTGGCTCTCCCGGTTTGAGTTTCAGCCTGGCCCCAACAACAAACGGTTCGGTATCGCAGGCACATTCCAGCCGCCGGGAGCTACTCTAACCAATTCAACGCCGTGGCATCGGGCTAACGCCAGCATCTTCTACGATGGCCCGGCTGACACGTGGATGCAGGGCTTTGATATTGGCGCGATAGTCCACTGGATCGGTCAGTACGAGGACGACAATGCCACTCTGACTGGATCGACGAAGCTAAACGAGCCTAGAAGTGGCCCGTTCGGTGGTGGTGGTGAAGTACGCGCGCGGAAAGTGGCCGCGTGGACTACGCTCGACCTGATCGCCTCGTACACGTTCAACCTGCCGCCTCCCGCTCCGGCGGAAGTGCCTGGCTTTGCAAAGGACGGCGGGAAAAACGTGAAGATGAAGGACGGCAAGGAGAAGAACGTCATGCCCGTCTCCACAGCTGAGTACAATCCTTGCGGATGGCGCGCCTGGTTGAACGGCACGACGATCAGCGCCGGGGTACAGAACGTGACTGATGAAGATCCGCCGTTCGTGGGTGGCAGCTTCGAAAATGGCTACGACGAGTCGCTTGATAACATCAAAGGCCGATTCTGGTACGTCGGAATCAAGAAGAGATTCTAAAGCGCAGACCGGGATAATTCACAGCGGCCGGGCTCTCACGGGCCCGGCCGTTTTGCTTTTGCCGTTGCCCCGCGGGTGGCGCGAATGGTCGCGACACGAAAAACGCCTGCGGCAAAATAGGCAGGCGTCGTAGGCGCGGCACGTTTATAGTTTCAGCCATGCTAATGCAATAAGTTCCAGTTGGAGGGCCATGTGAAACTGGCGAAATGGCCAACACCTACACGCAAATATATCTGCACATTGTTTTCGCGATCTCCGGTCGCGCGTGTGTGGTTGCCTCCTCGCGACGCGAAGAGTTACAAAAATACATCACCGGGATCGTCACACGAAAAGGCCAGAAACTGATTGCGATCTATTGCATGCCCGAACACACCCATGTACTGCTCGGTCTGAAACCCAATATCGCTCCCTCAGATTTGATCGGCGACCTCAAAACCGGATCGACAAATCACATTAACGAGCAGAGATGGATCGGCTGTAGGTTTTCATGGCAGGAAGGTTACGGCGCGTTTTCCGTCTCCCATTCACATCTGGATCGTGTGGCCAACTACATTCGCAATCAAGAGACGCATCATCGCCGAAAGTCGTTCCAACAAGAGTATATTGAATTTCTGGGGCGCCATCATGTTCCATACGATCAGCGGTATATTTTCAAGCCGGTAGAATGAGTCTCGAACCTTCAACATGCCGCTCCTGCGGAGCTTCGCCCGTACTTGGACAACAACGCTATAAATATTGCGCTCCTGACGGAGCTGTATTCCAGGCAGTGAGCGTGCCGCCTACGCACAACGTTTGCTACGCCGAGTGCGGATAAGGCAAAGATTTTACTTGGGCGATCGCGAAAGAACCTGAGCGTCGCTTGCCCTGGCGACGCGCAAGTTTTCCTCGGCTTCCGGAAAGTCGGGATGAAGACGTAACGCTTCTTCAAATTGCCCGATCGCCTGTGAAACGTTGCCTTCGCGCATGAAGACCTTTCCCAGGTAGTTATGAGGTTGGGCGAGCTTTGGTTCGAGCCGGCTCGCCTCCAGATAATGCGCCTTTGCTTGCTGCAAGTCGCCATTTT
>WNGO01003171.1_pt1 | contig 14485 bp, 9 predicted proteins | sample 5400511 | NCBI WGS metagenome assembly WNGO01 (sample SAMN13153380, study PRJNA577476) | soil metagenome | isolation source: 20 cm soil or saprolite under Garry oak tree replicate 2 | place: USA:California | collected 2016-06-15
AACCGCCAGTCTTTTGCGCTCGCGTAAGACCGCCTTTTTCCGCCACTTTGCGTTCTTTTAGCAGTAGCCTCCTACTTTCGCGTCATTATTCGACTCTCGTGGAAGAGTCTCGCCGCTATCAGCGTGAGCTCTCCGACCGCGGCTGTTCTCCGGAAGAAGCGGAGGAGATAGTGGAGCAGGTGCTCGACGCGAAACTCTGCGAGCAAAAATCATCGACAACGAAGAAGAAGCCACGGCAAGAGTGTCCCTTTCACCGAAAAGTCGCGTCCTTAGACTCGAACGCTTGCGGCAAGCTGCTGGTGAGCCGTTCGCGCTCGAGACCTGCTATCTATCCGCGGCTCAGTCGCAGAAGGCGTCTTTGTTCTCGACTTTGGAGCGCGACTACGGCGTGGAACTGGGTTATTCCGATGAAGAGGATGATGCCACCATGCCGGACCCAAGAACGTTTGGGTGTGTCAAAACGTGAACCACTCTTGCGCATCCGCCAAGTCATCTATTCCACAAAAAGGGGTTGTCATTCTTTACGTTCCGGGGCTTTATCGTTCCGACCGTCACAATCTCGTAATTCGCCGATATCGATAAGTTGCCCGCTATTTCCGGGAAGGTGTGTGTCGAAATGGGCTATGGAGTCATGGTGATCTGGTACGTGAAGGTTAATCCGAGCTCCTGAAAATCACGGCATTTGCAAGATTCGTTGGATTGTTTCTGAGCAGCTCAGTGTTCGATGCCATGTTGGTGGAGCCGACTGTGCAATTTCGCTCGGGCATGCTCAAAGACCTTGCGGACACGCTCCAACCGCTCGGGATCAGGCTGGATTGCCAGACTTTCGACCCAACTTTGAGCGCCGTCCGGGCGAAGTGTGTGCGGAGATTCTGAAGTTCCACCTGGTGGTGCAACCCGTAAGCGAACCGCAGCGCGCGGCCAGCCATGCCGGGCCTTTCACCCTGACCTTTTCCTTCAAGCTCATTTCGCGGACGCCCTCACGGTGCTCGCGCGAAGCCACAACCTGACCGTTCAAGACGATGTCCATGCGATGAATCGGAACAAAACTTTTGGCCTCGGCATGGACTTCCAGAGTCCCTCCTCCCGGTGGAAGCGTGATTTCGCTTCCCGGCGGACGACCTTCGGCATGAAAGAACAAAAGAGGTCCTGATGTCACGAAGGTGTTTCCCAGACGGACGGCTTTGGCCCAGTTATCGAAGCTGAAGCGGTTCTGCCCCAGATACGCGTAGGTGCGATTTGCACCGGCAGGCATGTAGGCTCCCATCTTGTCCGTGCCGCCCACCGCTGGCAGGCGGTAACCACAATTCAAATAGCGATACCAGTCTAAGTACGGAAGACCGTTGAAGTAATCGGCACGCGGGTAGAGCTCCAGAGCATCAATCTTCCCGAGAGCGATGTCGGCAGCAATTTCGCCCGTGGGATAAGGGAAGTGCGCCCCCACCACGAGGCCCTCACGCTTGCGGCAGGCGTCCGCCCATTCGGCCAAACTGGTCCACAGGGGATCGCCGAGATAGCTCTCCTCCGGGCCGCTAGCCGACATGGGCAAGACCGGGTCACCGTGGCTGCCGAGCAGGGCCAAATGACCGAGGATATGCTGCCGATTCTCGGTACCTACCCAAACCATGGTTTCGCCATCACGAGAGGTTAGTGACCCTTCAGAAAGGTCACCCACGTTTGTAAACAAGTCTCGCCATTGCGCCGCCAGGAGGTTGATCAGGTTCAACCCCTCGGCTTGGCCCTCCAGGATTGCCGTCGTGGGCGAAAGAAAGTGTACGTGCGTATCCGCTGTCACCCACCCTTGCGAGCGCAGGTCCGCAAAGCGGGCGATCTCCAACTTCAGTTCCCGCTGGCCGGGGTCGATCTTCAATTTTCTTCGCACAGCCTCGTACTCAAACCCCTTTGTCATCTCGACGTACAAGTCGCCAACGGGCAGCTCCGCCTGAAACGTGCCATCTACGTATGCGAAAGAAGTGTCCATGAGTTTGACATCCGCGCCGTAGTCCTGAAACCAGGCGTCGTTAATTTCCGTGCGATGACCGTAAGGAGCTATGTAGCGACCCTCATTCGAACGAAACGCCAGGCGCACCGGCACGGGCCGCTGCGTCGCCGCGTCCACGGTCTCCCCGTGCAGCCAGACCTTTTCTCGCTCGAGGACTTCGATTCGGGCCCCGGCGGGTTGCCCTTCCATTTCGCGCCCTGGGACGGCCTTTCTCAACTCAAAATCGTAGCGCTGGCCGCTTTTCGAGTCGTACAGCGAAAGGGTCGCGTCAGGGGCCGCCGTGACTTCGACGAAAAGACTTGGAGCTCCTCGCGGGGAGCGAGCTGATTCGCCCAAGCCCTTGTTCGCTGCCGAAAGCCACGCTTCTCGGTCGAAATCCTGAGGTATATGAATTCGAGCCACTACCCCGATGTCCACCGTGACATGCCATCGTTCCTGGTCTTCTCCGCTGGCTTCTGGCAAGGATAGACGGTAAAGGGTGAGGCGCTCGAAGCGCAGGGGACTCTCCTGGCCGTGGAAGAGAGTCAGACCGCAAATAATCAGCGGATCGGCGGACTTCGATCTGAACCGCAAGCTCGTTAGTTGCCGTGTGGGCTCGGGATTCCTCAAGGCGCAAATCCAAACAATTCCGAGCGAGCGACCATCAGAACCACTGGGGTAATGATTGTCGATGGCGCCAGGCTGAAGCTCTCCCCATTCTGTGCCTCGGGCGAGCGGCTCAGTCAGTTTCCGCGGCCGGTCCAGGACGTGAGGTTCGGAAGCAAAGCTCAAGTGACCCCAGGGAACCGAAGGCTCGTTCACCTCGAAGCGACGGCGGATGGGCAGAACAAACTCACTCCCATCTTCGTAAACAAGGATCGCTTCTGCCAGAAGCTGACCTACTTTCTCCATCATCTCCGGGCCCGTGCCAATAGTCGGGGTCTCGTTTTTGTCCCAATCACAAAACGCGGCAAGGCAAATGAAGCTAGCTTGACGGCCTACTGGGATAACGAGACTCTGCGTTGAAGATTGCCCCGGATTGCTGCTCAAGAGCAGCCAGGATTTCTCTTTGGCACCGCCGCCCCCAAGCAAAAACGGGATGCCCCTAAAGTTCTGCGACCCACTGGGAGTATGCACTAAGCCATCTAGAGCAGACTCGCCGCTCAACTCTTTGGTCTGGTCTCGCTCACCAAACTGCGCGGGAGAGACGTTGAAGTAGCGGCTCAAGTCGATGGATGTGAACTTTTCCGACGCCGGTGTCCCCCCTGAGCCGTCCGTCCAGGGTGCACTGGCTCTTGTCTGCCGGGCAATCAAAGCCATCGTGGGAACCCCTGAACCCAGTGTTTGCAGAAAATCTCTTCGTGACCATTCCTGTTTTGTATCCATGAGCTGCCTACCTTGTCGGGACCGCGCACGTCGGATTCTCTTGGGAGGTTGAAATTACAACGGCGCGGGTCAGCGCGAGCCGCGCGCAGCAATATCGCAACGACAATTCCTGCGACCGCCAAGGCAAGGGTGCCGACGAGAAAAATGGCGAGCCAGAATGGGCGCCAAGAGGCCAAGACTCGAACCGTCCACCGTTCGCCTGCGTCGCTGCTCTGCCTCCCTTAGCGGGAATCAGAAGTTTAACCGCCAGGCCATTTGAATTACCCGCACACCAAACGTGCCGATCTGAGACGGAGGCCCGTTGTTGAAGACGTTGAACATGTCGGCCCGGAACTGGAGCTCCGTCCGCTCCACCAGGCGCGTGTTTTTCATAATTCCAAAATCTTTGCCCTGGTGACCGTGTTCCGCGGGCGCGGGGCAGGAAACCGCCGGACATTCCGTTTTCCAGAGTGTAAACAGGCGCGGATGAGGATGATTCCGCCGAGGAGACAATGTCCTCCTGAGCGTTGGAGTCGCCTTCGGCGGGACCATGCCAAACGCTCCCGCCATACGTCGTGATGTAGACCTTGCTTGGGTCGACCGGATCCGGTATCACGCGGTGGCCCCACTTGAAATTGAAGCCGCGGATCCGTTGCCAGCTCTCGCCCCGATCGGCCGATCGCCACGCCGAAGCTTCGAATCCGCTGGCGTACAGGATTCTGGGGTCATGCGGATCGATCGTGATGTCGTAAACGTGCTGGTCTTTGTCGAGCACCTGCCGCCAGGCCGTGCCGCCGTTCGTGGATAGGAAGATTCCGCCGCCGATGGTGCGCTCCTGCGGGCGGCGTCCCCAGGCAGCCAAGTACAGGCGCTGCGGGTCCTGCGGATCTATCGCCAGACCGTGAGGACCGTTCACGCCCTCAGGCAGCCCAACGCGGGTCCAATGATCGGCTCCGTCCGCGGACCGGTAGAGCGCGCCGTCGCCGTCGCCTATACTGCCATCGTCAGTGCGGCGTGCCACCACAAGATATAGAATACCGTTCGCGTCTCGCACCAGACGCCATGCAAGAGGTTCTTCTTCCCTGATGCCGGCGTTTTTCAGCTCCCAGTTGTCGCCTCCGTCGGTAGATTTGAAAACGCCTCGTCCGAAGCCTGTCGCGTAGAGCCCACGAGCGCTAGACGGGCTTTCTGGATCGAGGAGTATGTGAGTGACGGCCGTCGGGGGCATTCCCTGACTGGAACACTTCCAGGTTCTGGCTCCGTCGTCGCTGCGGCAGACGCCTCCCTCAAAGGAAGTCGGAGATGAACCGTGTGCGAACATCTTCGGCCGCGGCAGGTCGTGCGCCGCGCTCATGGCGCCCCATACGCGTCCGCGCACCTCTGGGTCGAAGGCGATCCAGTATGTTGTATTGACCCAACGGTCCGGCACTCCGGTTGTCGAGCTGATCCAGCTTTTGCCTCCGTTCTCGCTTCGGAACAGCGCGATATCAGTGTAGGAGATGAACATTCGTTTCAGGTCGAACGGGTCGAAATGCACACCGTAGCTGGTAGTGACGTCCAGGCCGGTGGTCGTGTAGGTGCCATCGGGCAGCCGATTCGCGTACACGCCCTCCCATGTGGCGCCGCCATCGGTGGTGCGCAAGGTTCGGCCTGAGTCAGTTCCGTAACAGATATCCGGATCCTTGGGTGCCACCCCAAGGTCAAAAGGGTTCCCACCCCAGCCCGGTCCGAAGCGCTTACTTATCCAGGAGTCGTGGACATTAGGCGCGCTGGTCGCGGATTCCTTCCAAACCAGCTTCCAGGTACGTCCGCGATCGGTGGTCTTCGCCACACCGAAGAAGGACTCAGCCGCGGGGCGGCCGCGCGGCGTGCTGTAGGAGACATACGCGACGTCGGGGCGTCGCAGACTGGTAGCCACCGCTACAGGCGCTAGTGGTGCGGAGAGCGGCGGCCACGAAGCTCGGCGCCAGGTCTGTCCTCCGTCCTCTGAGACGAAGACTCCAACTCCCGCAACCGTGTAGATTACCGGCTTGCCGCCTCTATCGTCGAAACCCGCGGAAACCAGCGGCGGCTGTAACCCGTGGCCGTTGGCCCCCGGTCCCTCCAACCCGGGCACGGGCTTGCCGATGCGCCAGCTTCCCCCTTGATTCCGGACGATCACCGAACTGTTCCCGATAACGTAGATCGTGCGATCGGATGGGGTGGACAGTGGATCGATGAAAATCTTCACGGCCCCGTCTGGCAATTCGGTGACGGTTTTCCAGTTCTTGCCCCAATCGGTTGAGACTTGAAAAGCGTAGGCCCGATCCGTTTGGAATGCAGCGTAGAGAATCTTCGAGTCCGCCGGATCGACGGCCAGCGAGGAAAGGGATCCGCCGGTATCGGAATCCGTGCGCACCCGGCGCCAGGTAATCCCACTGTCGACACTGCGGAACAGCGCAGACGAACTCGGTGGCCGGTCGTGTTTCATCGACGGCGGACCGGCAGTGGTCTTGGCATAGATGATTTTCGGATCGACAGGATCGAAGACGAAGAAAGCCATGGGCCCACCCAGGTTAAACATCCGCCAGGAGCGGCCGCCGTCGTGTGAGATGTACGCCCCGGTCATGTCGCAAGACACTAGGAGGAGGTTGGCGTCATGAGGGCTGATGGTCGGCAGGAAGATGCCGCCGCCGCCGCCCGGGCCGATCACTTCCCAGCGGTCATGGCGCGGCGCCCCGGCGAAAGCGAGCGCCGCCGGAAAAAAGGCGAAAAGAAGACCTAACGTTTTTGCTTGCATAGACCACCAACTGACCTTTGCTTATGATTTCAGTCTAAGCAGCGGCTTGGCATTCCCGTAGCAAACCTTCCGCGGAAGCCGATTCCGGCACACCATCATGGCAAGAACCACCAACAATGTTCTTGGGCGCCGTGTCAGCGCGCCTTTGGGCCGCTCACCGTCAACCGCACCACGCCGTCGTCCGGCTCTGTTCCGGCGAAGACCACAAAATCACCGGCGGTGACACGCTCGAAACCAGGGGTAGCGGCCGCCAATTCCGAGCCTTGCGGGTCTAGATAGAGTTCGACCGGCGAGCCAGGAACGGATTTCACGTTGCATTCGAGCACACGCGTCTTCGACGAGACAGTGACGTCGTCGGCGCCGCGGAACCACACGAGGTTCGGCCCCTTTTCCTGGGGCCTGATCAAGAGGATGAGGGGCTGATCGGCGGCCAGTTGCACAGGAATCGTGCGCAGCTCGGTCAACGCGCTCGGACGGCTTCGCAGATAGCGGCTGTTTCGGAGATCGATGATTTGATACCTTAGGCCTTCTCCGAGACCCAGTTTTGCGGGAACCTGAATGTGCAGCGCCTCCTTACGGCCCCCCCTGGCCCCGTGCACGCCCATAATAACCAATGCTCGCCCATCGCGGACGAACGCGTTCACGATGGAGCCGGGCTGTTCCATTCTCAGCAGCCCTTGGGAGTCAAATCCCGGAATTCGTTGCGCGCCATTCAACTTGAAGGACCGCCAGATCCCCCACAACTCGCGGGTCTCGGCGAGTTCACTAGATTGCGCTGCCTTCCACTGCTCCAAGTCGTGTGGTGAGATGGCCCAGTTTGCCATGGAGAACGTAGTCAGGAGGTTGATCATCGAACCGCGGCTCGCAGTGTGTCCCCACTCGCCCATGCTCTGGACGCCCTGCACCCAGCCGTCCCAAGTGGCCAGGATGGTCTCCATGCGCATCTTCAAGGGATCGTCATTCTCTCCGTTCAGGCGGATGTCGAACCACGGCACGACGCCGGAGAACAGTAGCATGTTGGCGTTGAGGAGCATGATCCCTTTGCCGTCGGTGTGGCGAGCCACCACGCGCCGCGCCCGTTTGGCGAAGTCGTGATAACCCTCAGTGGCGAAGCTGCCAAGGTAGCCGTCGCAACCGTGGCGGGAGTTCGAGCAAAGGCGGATACTGGTCCAGTGGTCAATGTAGAGACCATCGAAATCGAAATTCGACAGGAGCTGGTCCCACTGCTTCTCGAGGTGTTCCCGCCAACCTGCGGCGTTGTAGCACATCAGAGTGGTCTCGTTGGCAAACTCGATGCTTTGCGAGGCCATCCAGTCCGCGGCGTGCTCCTGATACCCCGGCGCGGCGAAGTTGAAATCGGCGAACGTCACATACGGGACTACCTTGATGTTGTAGCGGTGCGCGGCGGCTATGAAGCGCCGGGTCTTTTCGGGCAGGAGCGGCCGCGCGTAATCGCCCGACCAGTAGTCGGCCCCGCCGACGATCAGGTTCACGCCCGTCTGGGCCCACAGCCGCACCTGTTCGTCCGAGGGCGGTTCCCACGGCTGCTGCCTGCCGCGCCACCGCGTCATGACGATCTGATGGGGCCCCGGCCACACGACGCGCAGGCTATTCAGGTCGTTGCGCGGATGCTTCGCCGGGGTCGGCTGGACCCAGAAGACGCGCTGGCGAAGGTCGCCGGGATTGAATGGGAAGGTCGTGTTGCGAATGTCGAACTCCTCTAATTCGAGCTTGCGGTCTCGACTGTAGAGTTGCGTAAAGATGTTAGCCCGCCCGCGCGAGTCCCATCCCTTCAGGCTGCGGTGGTCTTTGGTGATCACGGCTCCGGTGTCTACGACTTCACCGTTTTCCAGGCGCACTGAGGAGTCCCGATAGCCGCTGTGGCGGTCGCCGAAGTCCTGCTTTGAGAATTCGATGCCAGTCACGTGGTTGGAGAGGTGGAAGAACGCGTTCCAATGGGACTCGAAGACAGCCTTATCCGGTGCGAGGCGCGCGATGGAGACGGTCGGTTCCGGCCGCACCTCGGCGGGCGGCTTATCGGGATCGCTGACCTTGGTGAGGTATTGGATTGGTTCCTTGGCGAGAAAAGCGTGATTGAAGCAGTGCCATCGAAGTTGCACCGGCTTCGACGTGGTCAGGCTCACGGTCACTTTCGTGAACCCGTCCACATCAAAGAGATAATCGATCATCCAGTTGAGCGGAGATTCGGCGTACCGTCCTGTGGACCGCACTTCGACCAGATCCGGGCTCGCTTGGACGATCTCCGTGCGGATTTCCGTCCCCGCGGCGGCATCTAAGCGGTAGGCATCTGTCAAGCCGCCCGACCAGAGCAACGGACGTACCTCCACCGACTTCTCGTAGCCGAAGCGTGGACGCTCTTTTCCACCCTCGCGCTGCGCAGCCGGGTCGTCCAGCGGCATCAAGCCCACGTATGGGTTTGGGAAAGCGGATCCCGACGCGACAAACTCATCTGCAAGCGCACGGAGGGAAACGATCTGCCCCGTGGCTCGGTCGATAACAAAGCGGAATGTCCCCCCGGACACAGTGATTGCGGAGGGCGTCTCGGAGGCCACAAGCGGATCGAAGATACCGTAGACTTTTCCGTCATAAATCTGACCCACGGATACTTCGGCCAAGACCAAGCCCAGACACGAGAGCGCGGCCAGGCGCATGGCCGACCCCAGAATCTGCCCGCAGTCCGGAGAGGATAGCGACGAGCAGAAAAAGCGGTAAAGAGAACGTCTGCAGCTCGACATGGTCTATCTTTCTGCGCGCGACTAAATATATCCAAAACCGGTGAATGTCAAGTTTGACCGCGGTGACCGCTGCTTTTCAAAACATTATGCAGGGATCTACCACGTCGCATACGCTGCGACCCGGCGCGGCTCGTGGCTTGTCTCGGCGAGCATGCGCTGAACCCTCCCCGGACTTACGCTGGAGACGGTGCGCGGCTTCCTCCAAGGTCGCGACACCGTTGTGGGTATTGTTGGAATCGAAGGCGGACAGTTGGTGGATGCTCCTGTTTCGTGCCCTAGCCGCTGGTCTGGCCATCGGTTCGGGCGAGGTTGAGGTATCGAGCGTATTTTGGCCAACGACACCAACAACCTTCGGTGTGGCCATCGCGGGGAGCTGCTTGGCCAGGGATCCCCCGGCCGCATATGAGTATTTTCACGCATGCTAAATTAGGGGATTCTACTGATTGACTCTTGCCTGGCTTGAACCTACCGTCGGGGCGCTCGCAGCCGGTATTTTGAAGTAGAGACCGTCGCCCCCAAACAGTTGAGCTCTAGCCCGAACCGGTCAGCCTGCGGGATCATGCTTTTCGGCTCTTCCGCAAGGCCCGCGAGTCAGTTGGAATGTGAAAAACCCTGCAGTGTATAGCACGCAATGTGAGGGAGGTTCCGAATGTCAACCGTCACGAGGACGTTGACAGCGTGGATCGCTGTTCTCGCCGCACTATCTCTGCTCTCTGCTGTGTCGCAGGCACAAGTTTACTATGGCACTGTCAGAGGTACGGTACTGGATTTGTCTGGCGGCGTCATGCCTGGCGTCGAAGTGGTCATCACCAACGTCGGAACGAACATCAGTCAGAGGGTCGCTAGCAACGAAGTGGGGAACTACGTCGCCCCCAACCTGATTCCCGGCATCTACCGCGTCACGGCGGAAAGGGCCGGATTCAAGAGGTTTGTGGCCGACAATATCCAGTTGACGGCCACCGCAGATCGCCGCGTGGACATCCGACTGGAGGTCGGAAGTGCCGCTCAGTCGGTGACGGTCGAAGGCGGAGCGCAATTGATTGAGACCGAGAAGGGAGACCTCTCGGATGTGAAGTCGCGCGAGGTCTTCACCTACGTCCCGGTCAATGCAGAATACCGCTCCATCTGGAATCTGGTGCAGTTGGCGCCAGGCGTCAACGGGGCCTACGGCCACACCTACGCCGGCGCCGGCGATGGCGGCAACGACGGCTATGACACCAACTTCACAATCGACGGCATTCCCGTCAAGGACGGCTGGACCGGATGGACAATGGGCCCAACTATGACCTACATCGATTCGTACAGCGAAATGCGGGTCAACATCAACGGAACGAACGCTTCAAGCGGGCAGAGTTCAGAAGTAGCTGTGGTATCCGAGAGCGGCACCAACAGTCTGCACGGCGAAGCGTGGTTGCATTACAACGCGGTCGGCTTCCAGGCCCGTGATTTCTTTGCCCCTGTCAGCCCGAGCGGCCCACCAACCTGGCGCCCCAATTTTCAGGGCGGTGGCCCGGTCATGCTGCCGAAGATCTACAACGGAAAGAACCGTACGTTTTTCTTCTTCTCCTGGCAAGGGCTTCGCGGCAGCCAGTCGCCGCAAACCGTGGATTTGACTGTCCCCAGCGCCGACTACCGGGCCGGCATGTTCCCCAGCACGATCATCGATCCTCAATCGGGGCAGCCGTTTCCAGGCAACACGATCCCTGCGAGCCGCATCAGCCCGGTTTCGAAATACTACCAGGACACATTCTATCCGGCCGCGAACACCGGTCTGAACCAATATCGCAACGTGAAGGTCTTTGCCCAGGGGAACAACTCTTACTCCACGCGTCTGGATCACAAGCTAACCAACAAGAATTCACTCTTTTTCCGCATCTTGGTCCAGAGAAGCACCCCCGCCGGCCGGTGGGACTTCGACAATCCGTTGATTGGAGTCGCCTACCAGTGGCGCGACAACTACCAGCAGGTGCTCTCCGACACGCATGTGATCTCTTCTACGATCGTGAACGAGTTTCGCGTGGGCCATTCGAGCGACGAGAGCTACTATGCCGGTCCGAACCAAGGACGCGCGGTAGTGGCCGCCTCGGGCCTGCAACTGGGGAATAATCTCCCGGACGTGCCCGCGATGCCCGCTATGAACATCACAGGCTACAATTTCCTTGCCCAGACGCCGCAGAAGGGTTGGCTGTGGAGCACGTATCACTTCCAGGACTCGCTCTTCGTTGTGAAGGGCAAGCACAATCTCCATTTCGGCACACAGATTAGCCAATACTTCGGCACCATGTATCCATCCTCGCCCAGTGATGCATATGGATCATTCGCGTTCGACGGCCGTTAAAGTGACTCCACGGCTCACGCTTACTGTGGGTGTCCGATATACCGTACTGGACCCGGGCACGATTGACAAGAACGTGATCGCCAATTTCAATGTCCCTGCCAAGGCCTTGGTCATCCCCGCATCGGCGCAGTCGCTGGTGGCGTCCGAGTACAAGGTAGACACCCCCATCGTGACGGCCGACAAGGTCGGACTCAGCGACAAACTGCTGAACATCGATCGGAACAACTTCGCTCCTCGATTCGGGTTCGCCTGGCGTCCGGGATCGTCGAAGGATCTGGTGATTCGTGGCGGAGGCGGGGTGTATTACGTTGGGATGCAACCATACATTTCCGACGGTGGCGGGGCGCCGTACGAAATCAACGAGAGCTTCACTAACTCCGTAGCCAACGGACAGCCACTCTTCGCCTTCCCGAATCCGTTTCCGAGCGGCGGCATCCAAGCGGGCTCGGGCGGATTCGCGGCCAGCGGTATGGATCCCAACCTGAGGACGCCTTACAGCATGCAGGCAAACTTCACGGTGGAAAAGAAAGTCTTGGGTATGGGGCTCTCCGCGTCGGTCTTGACCACGATGGCGCGGCACACCGTCTTCTGGCACAACTTGAACGCCGTACCAGCGAACACTACGCCTTTCCAAGTGAAGTACGCTAGCGTCCCCTATCCGTTCTTTTGGGCGGTCAACTACGGTAACAACGGAGGCACCCACAACTACCGCGCCGGGTACATCAAGGCCGAGCGAAACTTCAGCAAGGGTCTGTACTATCAGGCTCACCTGACGTGGGCCAAAAGCGTCGGCGACGACTTTGTCAGCAACGAAGACCCCTTCAATCGCGCTCGCGATCGCGCCATGAGCGCTCGCATTCCGCCCTTCCGCGCTGTTGTCAGCTTCCTCTATGATCTTCCTTTCGGAAAGGGCAAGCGCTTTGGAAGCTCCATTCCCGCCGTGGCCAACTATGCCATCGGCGGCTGGCGTATCAGCGGCAACTACCAATGGGAAAACGGGACTTACTTCACGCCGTATTTCGCGGGCTCCGATCCCTCGAATACGAACACCTTCAATGGCAGACCGGATTGCCTGGCTAACGGCAATCTGAGCAAGAGCCAACGCACCACGGAGCGTTACTTCGACACTGCCGCGTTTGCGGTTCCTCCGGACAACGCTGGACGCTTTGGCAGTTGCGGCGCGAACATCCTCGAAGGACCGGGACTGAACGTGTTTAACCTTGGGCTGCTTAAGGAGATTACCATGCGTGAAACGTACAAGCTGAAACTCGAGGCCGTCTCGTCAAACGTCTTTAACCACCCGAGTTTCGATATCCCGGATGGAACGCTTGGAAGCCCCACGTATGGAATGCTCGTCGATACCAGGACCGCAGCGCGCGACCTCTCACTTACCGTGCGGCTGGCTTTCTAGTCCGACAAAGGGTTGTGGCTCAGCAGAACCTAGCGGCCGAGAGTGCGAAGCGCCAGAGACCAGGCGCAAAGCGAGACACTCCCGAAGTGCTGCGGGCGCTGGCGCCCGTGGATCAGAAGCAATTCAAAGGAGGGACAGCACAGAACCATGAGAGGCGTAACGTGGGTTATTCCTTTTCTGGCAGTCGGCGTAGCAACCTGCGCTGCTCAGTCGGCTCAGCTCGCCCCTGCTAGCGGCAATGGCTCGGCAAAGACCGTGCGCGTTTGCGCCGCGGAGTCGGCGCGATCCTCGATTGACTGGCATCTGCAACCTTCCGAAGTGCTGGCCGCGGTAGACCGGTCGCTCAACGAACTGGAGCAGTTGGTTCATCGAGCAGGGGCCTCCGGCTGTGATGCGCTCGCACTGCCCGAGGACACACTGGGAGTGCTGCACTGGGAGATGGGGAATAAGGCGTCGATGAACGAGGTGTTGCCGTCGGCCGTCGCGCGCATGCTGGAACGTCTGGGGCGGGCCGCGGCGGAGCATCGCATGTATCTTATCTGCTCGAGCGATGTCTCGGAGCACGACGGCTCCTATCGCAACACAGCTTTTTTTTTGGGCCGCGACGGCAAGGAGATCGGTCGGTACCATAAGGTTCAGCCGACCATCGGCGAATCGGACCGGGTGCGAGGCGCGACGTTTCCGGTGTTCGAAACTCCCGACCTGGGCGGTGTGGGCATGCTGATTTGCTATGACATGGTCATGCCCGAGGCCGCCAGGAGCTTGGCGCTGGGTGGTGCCGACATCATCTTCGTGCCGACTATGGGCGGCGCAGTCACCACCGGTGACGAGGAAATGAATCGCGCCGCGTTCAGGACGCGGGCGGTAGACAACTTTGTCTATCTGGTCGTGGCCGAACGGGGCGGCGGATCCATGATCATCTCGCCCCAGGGCAAAGTGCTCGCCGATGGGCGGACTGGGGACATTGCCATTGCGGAGATCGACCCTCTCGGCGGGCGCGAGGGCGGCGACGCGCTCAACGTCCAGCGCGACATGCGGGCGCGCCTGTTTCGCGAGCGCAATCCTGCCGCGTACAGCATACTGACCAACCCGAATCCGCCGGTATTGAGCAAGATTCCCGCAACGATCACCGTCGAAGAGGCTGTCCGGATCTTTGCCGGTACGCTCACCACAGGTGAGGAGCGCTTCGCGAAGGCCGAATCCCTGCTGCGAGAGGGAAAGAACGAAGCGGCCGCTCGCGCCTTCGAGGAGCTACGCGCGGAATTTCCCGGAACGTGGATCGACCGCTCCGCCGGAGAAAGGCTGGCCAGGATTAGCGCCCCCGCCAGTCCTCGAAGCGGGCCCCACTAGATCTGAAGCCGAGGGACTGCTGTCCGGAAGGTCTACGCGAAGAAGCTACCGGCTCTGCGCATCCGGGCGGTGGGCCAAGCGCCGCTTCAGGCTACGTCTACGAACTGGAGAGTCTGCGCTGTAACCTGTGCGGAGAGGTTTTTGAGGCGGAAGCGCCGGAGGGCGTGGGCGAGAACAAGTACGACGAGAGTGCCGCAGCGGTGATCGGGTTGCTGAAATACGGCAGCGGGGTCCCGTTCTACCGGCTGGCCGGACTGGAGAAGAATCTGGGCATTCCGCTGCCAATCTCGACGCAATGGGAGATCGTCGAGGAGGTGGCGGAACTGATCCGGCCTGCTCTCGAAGAGCTGATCCGCCAGGCGGCGCAAGGAGCTTGACCTAGGTGAGTGGGATGTGTGTAAATGTGAGTAATGCTGCACGAAGGACTCACGACCGGACAGGCGGCCAAGTATATTTCCCGGCATCCCAAGACATTGCAGGCCATGGATCGGGCGGGCGTACTTCC
>WNGO01001984.1_pt1 | contig 14480 bp, 11 predicted proteins | sample 5400511 | NCBI WGS metagenome assembly WNGO01 (sample SAMN13153380, study PRJNA577476) | soil metagenome | isolation source: 20 cm soil or saprolite under Garry oak tree replicate 2 | place: USA:California | collected 2016-06-15
AGGCACGGCCTATCAAATTCGATTCCTGCTATCAAATCCGGCTCTGGCACTCAAGCTGGGCGAACAGGGACACGAACACGTGCGCGAGAACTTTCTGATTACCACGAACGTGAAACGTTACCTTACGATTTTCCTCCATTCGCTGCAGCGATCATAATCAAGACTGGATGATTGCAAAGCCTCTGGTGTGAACGGGGCAGGCATTCGTCTTCAGTGGGGCGCTTCGCAGTAGTTTGCTGTATTCTAATTATGTGTATGGGTTCCGCGGTGCGCGCTGCCTATGGGGTGTGCGGCGGTGAGATTTTCTCGACATTTCACAAAATGAGGAACGCGTTCATTCGACGAATCATCGGAGTTCTGGCGATGGCGTGCGTCGTCGTTCTCCAAGCAACTGCGCAACAGAATCGAGGAGAGCTTCGAATCGAAGTGCGCGACCCGCAAGGGGCGGCTCTCGTCGCGCAAGGCGAATTGGTGTCCTCAGGGAACCAATTCCAGCTGAATTTTCATGTGGGAGAAGATGGCCGGTACGTCGCGCAGGGTCTTGCGTTTGGCGTGTATCGAGTCAGTTTGACGCACGGAGGCTTCGTTCCATCCACGCAATTGGTGGAGATCCGGTCCATGGTGCCTCAGCAACTTTCCGTGACGCTGGGTTTGACGCCGGTCGAGACCCAGGTGGAGGTGATGAAGCCAACGGAGTTTTGCATCCCCGCGGCTCGGAATACGATGTCCAGTTCGTCGTCGACGGCCTGCCGCTAACGGAGAATCGCTCTCCGGCGTTTGCGCCTCCGTTTGAATCGGGCGATGTGGATTCCATGCGCGTGATGACCGCGGATTTTCCGGCCGAGTACGGCAGGAAACTCGGCGGGGTGGTGGAGATTACTTCGCCGAAGAATGCCCCCGTTGGTTTGCACGGAGAATTTGACGCCGAGGGCGGCAGCTTCTCGTCGGGCTCCCTCCATGCCGCATTGTTTTATTCCAATGGGGCAAACAGATTTTCGGTCAGCGGAGATGGATTTCACACCGATCGGTACCTGGACCCGCCCGTTCTGAACAATTACACGAATCGCGGAAATGCGGGAGGGCTTTCAGTATCCTACGAGCGCGATTTCTCAACCAGCGACCGGCTATTCGTTACTGTGACTCAACACGCGGTTCGCTATCTAGTGCCGAACGAGCTCATCCAGCAGCAAGCCGGCCAGCGCGAGGACGCCACACAGCAGGAGACCAGCGGACAGGCACGCTACACACATACTTTTTCGCCGGATTTGCTGTTGACCGTAGCCGGAAGCGTGCGCGACGCGAGCGCGCTTCTTTCGTCGAATGCGTTGTCAACTCCGATCGTTGTCTCGCAAAATCGCGGATACCGGGAAGGATACATGCGCGCGGACCTCGCGGGCCATCGCGGAAGCCATGACTGGAAGATTGGCGCGGACGGAATCTTCAGCCCCGTGCATGAAATGCTGCAGTATCGCATCACCGATCCGACCCAATTTGATCTCGGCACTCAATTGACACTTCCAGTTCCGTTTTCCGACCAGCGATGGGATATGGAGCCGTCCGCGTACGCGCAAGACCAGATTCGTTTGGGGCACTGGAATCTGAGCGTGGGTCTGCGGTTTGACCATTACGGATTTGTGGGGGCGCGCGAACTACTACGAGGTGGGTTTTACGAAATCGCTTGCAGGCAACCTGCGCGTGGACGGCAACGTCTTTCGCCGCGATTTTCACAATTTCCCGGACGACGATACGCTGCTCGATACCGGCATCAGCTTCCCGATCGCCTTTTCAACGGCGACGATTTTCGGTGAGGAACTTCAGATTGGCGTACCGCATTGGGGCCGATTTTCTGGATTCGTGAGCTACTCCAATCAAACCGGTGTTGGCCAGGGACCCATCACAGGCGGGTTGTTCCTCGGGGATAAAGTTTCCAATGTTTCGGACACCAGCAAATTTCCCGTTTCCCAGGACCAGAGGAACACTGTCCGCGCCCGCGTGCGATTCCAAGCGACCCACCGGCTGTGGCTCGCAACCAGCGCGGGATACGGAAGTGGGTTGCCAGTGGCCTTAACGGGGCCCATCGACACCAGTTTTCTCCTCACGCAATACGGTTCGGCGATCCTGGATAAGGTGAATTTCAACGCCGGACGTGTGCGGCCAAATTTTTCGATCGAGGCAGCGGCCGGCGCCACGTTCTATCACAAGGAAGGCAAGGACGTCTCGATGCAGTTGGAGGCGAACAACCTGACCAACCGCGTCAATGTCCTGAATTTCGCCAGCCTTTTTTCCGGCACGGCCGTTGCGCCGCCCCGTAGTGTCAGCGCTCGTCTGAAAGTCGCGTTCTAGGGCGCGTTTTACCATTTGAGGGCTGTCCCGCACCTCTTATTTGACAGCATTGCCACAGCGGCATAGGATTCTATAAGGCCTATGCGCGACCATAAATTCACCGGAACGGGGCACAAAGCAGCTTACTTGATAGCTGCGTCTTATCATTGGCGCAGACGCGGCGCGCTTTTAGCCCTCGCCTTTTTTGCCGCAAGCGCTGTCGCGGCGGCCGATTCTGCCGATCCCAAACGCTATCTCGAGGACATCAAGGCCCTCACAACTCCCGCGATGGCAGGCCGTGGTGACGGGGATCCGGGCCTGACTCTAGCCGCTAGCATGATCGAACAGCGGTTTCGCGCTCTGGGACTGCGACCCGCTGGAAAGAACTCCTACCTGCAGCCGTTCACTGTAGTGACGGGCGCAAAGTTGAAGGAAAACAACCGCCTGGAAATTCTAAACGGCGGCGCAAAGAAGGACCTGAAACTGAATGAGGATTTCGTGCCGTTCAGCTTTTCGTCATCGGGCGGCATCAGCGGCCCCATTGTGTTTGCGGGATATGGAGCGTCCGCGACGGAGTTCGGCTACGACGATTACATGCATCTCGATGTGAAAGACAAGATCGTGGTGGTGCTGCGGTACGAGCCTGCCGGATTTTCGGTGAAGAACGTGCATGGCGGCTTGACGGAACACTCCCAGTTGATCACCAAGGCGATCAATGCCCGGAATCACGGCGCGAAAGCAGTCGTTGTGATCAGCGGGAAATTGGGTGACGGCGAAGAGGATCAACTGACGCGATTCGGAAGTGTCAGCGGCCCTGAAAACGCTGGCATAATTTTCGTGCAAGTGAAAAATGCCGCGGCACAGGAGTGGTTTACGGCGGCGGGGAAATCGCTTGCGGACGTTCAAAATGAAATTAACACGTCGTCGAATCCAGCCTCATTCGCATTTCCCGAGAATTTGCGGGTTTCGTTGAGCGTCAATATCGAGAGCACGCGGGCAACCGTAAATAACGTGCTCGCGTACCTGCCGGGCAAGACCGATGAGTACGTGATCCTTGGCGCGCACTACGATCATCTGGGCCATGGCTATTATGATTCGCTCGCTCCCTCGCAAATCGGGCAGATCCATCCCGGGGCAGACGACAACGCTTCCGGCACGGCCGGCGTTCTGGAGCTGGCGCGCTTGCTCGCGCCGATGAAGGGGCAACTGCAACGCGGCATCCTCTTCGCCTCCTTCGCGGGAGAAGAGCTTGGACTCTTGGGTTCAGCCGAATGGGTGAAGGAGCCGACGCTCCCGCTGGGCAAGGCCGTCGCCATGCTGAACATGGACATGATCGGCCGCATCAAGGACGACAAGGTGTACATCGGTGGCGTGGGAACCGGTGCGGCGTTCAAAAACCTGCTGGAACAGGAGCAGAGCAAGTCCACGTTCAAAATCGAATATTCCGCCGGGGGATACTCCGCGAGCGACCATACCTCTTTTGTCACCAAGCAAATTCCCGTGCTTTTCTTTTTTTCGGGTTTGCATTCGGATTACCACAAACCTTCCGACACCTGGGAAAAAATTAACGCGCCTTCGGCGGCGCACCTTCTGGATTTCATCGATGACGTTGCGTTGAAAATCGATTCCTCCTCGGAGCGGACTGCGTTCGTAACCGTAGTCGAGGATCAGTCCGCAGACCATGCCACTGGCGGAGGCGGCGGCGGTTACGGGCCGTACTTCGGCTCGATACCGGATTTCGGACAAGAGGTAGACGGGGTGAAATTCTCCGACGTGCGGCCAGGATCGCCGGCGGCGAAGGCGGGATTCAAGGCGGGGGACATCCTCGTTCAATTCGGCGGCAAGCCGATCAAGAATTTATACGATTTCACCGACGCGCTGCGCCGCAGCAAAATAGGCGACGACGTCGAAGTAAAGGTGCTGCGAGACGGCAAGCCCATCACCGCATCGGTGAAACTCGAACAAAGAAAGTAGATCAAGATCAGCCATGCCAAGACCGCGTTTTGCCCGGCCATTGTTTTTCGTCTTGCTCTTCGCCGGGTCTACTTGGCTTGTTGGCCACACTCAGGCAGTTGGCGATGGAGAGAAGTCTCCTGCTGCCCTCAGTCTTCCTTCCGAGAAGCACCTGCGTAACGTTCGCCAGCTCACATTTGGCGGGACCAATGCCGAAGCCTATTTTTCGGCGGACGACAAATATCTGATTTTCATGCACCAGGGCGAAGGCGTCCCCTGCGATCAGATGTTCACGATGCCGATCGACACGCCCGATGGAAAGCCGGCGAAGCCCAAGCTCGTGAGCACCGGCAAGGGGCGAACGACCTGCGGCTACTTTTTTCCTGCCGGCGATCGCATTCTGTTTTCTTCTACGCACGAGGCGAGTTCCGACTGCCCCCCGCGCCCCGATTATTCGCACGGCTACGTTTGGCCCATCTATAGCACCTACAATATCTATACGGCGAAGCCCGATGGCAGCGATTTGCGCCGGCTGACCAACACGCCGGGCTACAATGCGGAGTCCACCATCAGCCGCGATGGCAAACAGATCATCTTCACGTCGACGCACAACGGCGACCTCGACATCTACACGATGAACGCCGACGGAAGCAACGTTCGCCAGTTGACGCATGAGCTGGGCTACGACGGCGGCGCGTTTTTTTCCGACGACGGCAAGAAGATTGTCTATCGCTCGGAGCAGCCAAAAACGCCGGAGGAAATCGCTGACTACAAGGACTTGCTTTCCCGCGGCTTGATTCGCCCGGGAAACCTCGAAATCTGGGTAATGGACGCCGACGGCAAGAATAAGCACCAGGTGACGCACAATGGCGCCGCGAATTTTGCCCCGTATTGGCTGCCCGACGGAAAACGAATCATTTTTGCTTCAAACCTGGAGAACCAGAAGGATCCCAGCGGCTTCGACCTGTACTTGATCAACCAAGATGGCACAGGCCTCGACCGCGTCACCTATCACCCCGATTTCGACGCCTTCCCGATGTTCTCCTCCAACGGCAAGCGCCTCGTCTGGGCCTCCAACCGCAACGGAAAAGCCCCGCACGAGACGAATATTTTCATCGCCGATTGGGTGGAATAGGTTCCCCTTTTGATTGTCGTGTTTCCTTAAGGTTGTCATTCCGTTCACGGAGAACGTTCTGCGTGAAGCGAGTCCCGGCGGGGTCGGGGCGAGCAATCTCTCTTGGTTTGTTCCGCGTCTCGGCAACCCACGCCGAGATTCCTCAACCTACAGAGCCGCGATTTGAAATGACAACCCAAGTGAACTTTTGAAACAATCCAAAAGGAAGTCGGCGTCCCGACAAGGTCGAGACGTCGGCGGTTGGATCGAACTTGCGTTAGAAAAAGAATTTTCCTGAGATTTGAAGCTGTCGCGCGCCGACCAAACCATTACTCGTTGCTGCCGTTCCCAAAAAGTTCCCCTGGGGAACGAGGCACGGGTTTCCACCAACAGCCGGGCCTGGACACGCCGTGACACCGGATCCAGTCCCGGCTGCCTCGTAAGAGTACGCCGCTACGGTACCGCTTACACCTGTATTAACGGTGGTTATAATCGTATGATTGAATAGATTGAAAGCTTCGCCGATAATCTGCAGTTTATACCGTTCACCGTAAAGCTTGATGTCCCGGGTGATCCGGAAATCCACATCCCGGATTTGCGTCTTTCCACGGAAGAAGTTCTTCGAGACGACCGGAATCCGTCCGGCGTTGTTCCCTGCGTTCAACGAGACCCCACCGGTGACTCCGCCGTCGATCATGGTGCCGATGCCATTGAACGACTGCGAGCTAGACGAGTTCATTAAGGCGTTGACCGGAAGCGGCGAGGATACGGTGATGATTCCACTCAAGCCAAATCCGTTGATGAGATGGCTCAGCGCAGAATTATCGACCTTGAAAGTTGGGGCGTAGAGCAAGCTTGCTACAAATCGCTGGCGCTGATCGTAATCAGACGTTCCCCATTCCCGTTCCTGGTTGTAAGGATCCAGTGGCGCATCTGAGCTGCCGGAAAATGTGCCGGTTGAACCCTGTACCTGTCCGTCATCGCTTGCCTTGGCGACCGTATAGTTTGCCAGCAATTCGAAGTCATGGCTGAACCGCTTTTTCACCGTCGTAACCAGGCCTTCGTATTGGCTATGGACGATGCTCTGACAGGCGCTGATGATCCCGACGCCGGTAGTCAATCTGGAAGTGTAGAAAGGAACTGTGATCGTGGTTGCGCCGGGTGCAGGCGTGCCATTCACAAAAGTCCCACCAGCAAGGGGGAGGACATTGTAGGTTATCGTCGGTGGCGGATTAATAGTCACCCCGCCTGACACAAAGGGAGTTCCTGCAGGCGCTACGTTGGCATCCGGACAAACCGGGAGATGCTGGCCTCTTGTATACAGGAAGGTTGCCGAAGCGCTGAAGCCTCCTGAAAATTCATGTTCCACGCCCAACTCAATCTCGTGAACCATTGGTTCGAGGAGCTTCGGCGATTGGCCTCGGAGAGCCAGCGACGAAACGCTGAGCGTGGACGGATCCGTGTTTAGAGACATTGGAGTGAGCGCACCCGTGAATGGAGTCTGAAGCGTTGGACCTGGAGGGTTGAACAAGACGTTCGGGAATTGAGGCACAGATAGCGGGGACCCTGAACTTGCTGTGAAGCAGCTCTGGGGGTTGCTCGTATAGGTTCCTGAAGCTGGGCTATAGTTCGCATTGCAATTGTATGTCTTTTGGACAACACCGTTCTCCACTCGCGTGTTGTAGTAAACGCTATTCGTCGTATTGGCGTAGAAGATGCCATACCCGCCGCGGACAACCGTACCCTTGGCTGCTTGCCAGGCAAAGCCGAATCGAGGCCCAAAATCAAGCTTCGAGATGTTGATCTTGTTTGTGTAGAAAAGCGCCAGCGCGTTGGTGGTAAACGGGTTGGCAGGCTGAGGAATCCATTGCATGTCCCACCGCAGGCCGAGGTTCAACGTCAAATTCGGTGATACCTTCCAAGAGTCTTGTCCATAGGCCGCGTAGTGGACATCATAGAAATCGTCCTTGCCCGCCAATTGGGCAGGATTCAAAACGTCTTTCACTTGTGTAAAAGAGCCGAAATGGCGCCCAATACAGTTGTCGACTGCTCCATTGTTGTAGCACCTTGCCGTGTTAGTGGAATTGGTATCGCTCCTTAGCGGCAGTCCGTATACGTCCGCCATCCAAGCCAGTAACACTGAGCTTGCACTGGCATCGGTGTAATTGTAACTGTAAACGCCTCCGCCGTTGAACAGGTTGACGAGAAGTTCATGAACCGGACTAATGTCCACACCGAACTTGAAGGCGTGTTTGTTGCGCACGATCGATACAGAATCGGTGAACTGCAAGCGGTGCTCGTCCGGGAATGCTGGGCGGGGAAGAGCGTTTCGCTGCCCGTAGCCAAAGAGCGATCCCAAACTGACACTGGGTCCAGAAAAATTCGACCCATAGAATTGGAAATCCCGTGACCACTGAAACCGGAAATCGTTCACGACTGTGGATGAAATCACGGTATTCCAACTTGCAACCAGGTAGCGCTCATGCGTTCCGAAAGAACCGTTCTGCAAGACCGAGCCGTTGGAGAATGTCGGTGACTGATCATACCCGTTGGGACTCCTGAAATTCATAAAATCGAATGAGGCGCTGAGGTGGTTGTTGGGCGTCCCTTGATAGTCGAGCTTGCCGAGAAGGACGTCCTGATTGGCTACCCGAGGTTGCGGTCCGATGTTGCCTGTGATGAAACCAAGGGCGGCTGTGCATTGAGTCGAAGAGAGTCCAACAACAGAGGACCCGCAGCCGTTCGTGACTAAGTTATTTACAGCGTTGGATGCGCTGCTACCCAATGGCCCCGTGTATATAATGGGAAACGATCGCCTCTGCCCGTCATAGTTGCCAAAAAAGAAAAGCTTATCCTTTACGATTGGCCCGCCGAAGCTGCCGCCAAACTGCTGTCTTTGGTGTTCGGGCTGCGTGGGAGTCTGACCGCGAGCCAGAGCGGACCCCTTACTGAACGGATCAAAAGCATTCAGGGAGGGGTAACGCAAATAGTAAAATACGTCGCCATGAACAGCGTTCGTGCCGGATTTTGTGATTGAGTTCACCTGGCCTCCGGCAGCGCTACCAAACTCCGCGCTGTAGGCGCTTGAATTGACGCTGAACTCTTTTACCGCGTCCAGGCTGTACGTGTAGCCCACAGCAGTTCTGCCACGATCCTCCGAGAAGAACGCTTGCTGGTTGCTTACACCATCCACGGAGCTGTTATTGAACAGACCGGAAATGCCATGGTAACTGACTAAACCGGACCCGCCGTCGGTCGTGACACCGGGCGTGAGGAGCACGAACTGTTCCCACCGCCGGCCATTGAGCGGCAAGCCGGCCGCGAGTGTTTCGCTCACGGTTTGCGATAGCTCAGTCCTGTCCGGTTCGATGACAGGAGCCTCGCCTGTGACCGTAACCTCCGAAACCGACGTACCGACACTCAGCGGTGCGTCGATTGTGAGAGTCTGGCCCACTTGAAGTGTCAAGTCCTTGCGCACCCAGGTTGAGAAGCCATCCTTGGCGACTGATACTTGATAGTGCCCGGGCTGCAGAAAGGTTGCCGTGTAAACTCCGGCGTCTGTCGTCGCCAGGGAACGATCGATTCCGGTCTCCGTATTCAGAACGGAAACTTTGGCATCCGGTACGGACAGCCCTTTCGGGTCTATCACCGTTCCGGTGATGGTTCCGGTGCCGCCCTGGCCAAACGCTGTGGCGGAGAAGCCGCCGAGGAGAAGCAAAATCGCCAGGCTGGCAACCCCGATTCCGACAAAAACACTGGTTTGATGTCTCATTGTGGACTACACCCCCAATTCGAAAGTCTTAAACGCCGTCAGGCCGGTCACCCCTGTTTCTGCTCGCGGCCTGCGGGAAGCGGTTAAATAATAGTCCAGCAGATTATCTTGTGCCAATTCATACTTTTTGTTACAACGATTTGAAATATGGGTGAACGGCGGTTGCGTCGTCCGTCCTAATGCGGGTTCGTTCTTGAGCTGGAGCGACCGGAGAAGGGCCCTGTCAATGCTTCCCAACGCCCGGATATAGAGCCCCAGGACGGCGTGCAGCATTCCGCATCTCAGTGCTATACTCCGGGCCGTTTGCTATCTCGGATCGATTCGATGGAGACCAAGAGGAGCACCAGATGTATCGAAGCGACGTTGTTGGCAGCTTATTGCGTCCTGGATACTTGAAGGATGCGCGCGTGCAATTCGCCGCTGGGAAACTGACCGACACGGAATTCAAACGCGTGGAAGACCGCGCCATCGACGAAGCGGTTGGTTTGCAACTCCGGACGGGGGTTGAGGTCTTAACCGACGGCGAAATGCGGCGATACGCCTTCTACGGGCACTTGATTGACGCTGTGGAAGGGTTCGACAAGTTTGGGGGTTGGTCTATCCCGTTCCGCAACGAAAAAGGCGAGGAATTTAGCCATCCGCGGCCGGTTGTCGTTTCCAAGTTGCGCCGGAAACGCCCGATGTGCGCCGAAGAGTTCACCTACTTGCGGGCCCGGACAGATCATCCGTCCAAGACGACGCTGGTCAGCGCGCAACAAGCGGCAGCCTACTACGACTCGAAAAAGTCCAGCGGCGCCTATCCTACGGTGGACGCTTTCCTGGCCGATCTTGTCGATCTACTTCGCGATGAAGTGGACGAACTGGTCCGGCTGGGATGCACGTACATTCAGGTTGATTCACCCCAATACGCTGCGTTGATCGATCCCCAGATTCGCGAAGGTTACCGGCAGCGAGGAAATGATCCCGACCGCCTGCTTGATCTCTCCATCGAGATGGATAATGCGGTGATCGGCGGCCACCCCGGTATCCTATTTGGCCTCCACCTATGCAGGGGGAATAACCAGAGCAAATTTTATGCCTCGGGCGATTACGCCCCGATCACCAAGGTCTTTCGCCATACGAAATTCCAAAGATTCCTGCTCGAGTTCGATGATGAACGCTCCGGTGGTTTCGAACCGCTCGGTCATGTCCCGAGCGACAGGACTGTTGTGCTGGGTCTGGTCAGCTCGAAAAAGGCCGCCCTGGAGAGCAAGGGCGAGATCAAGAGCCGCATCCATGCCGCAGAGGGGTTTATCCCCCTCGAAAGACTCGCCCTGAGCCCGCAATGCGGCTTTGCGTCCACATTGGAGGGCAACCTGCTAACCGAGGCCGATCAGGAGGCCAAATTGCGCCTCGTCGCGGAGACGGCGCGCGAAGTTTGGGGTGCGGCCGGCGCTGCCACATATTCAAAAGTGAAAGGGAAGTCCGTCTAACTTGACGCTCCCTCCCGGCCCCAAAGGTCTCCCCATCGTGGGCAATGCGTTCGAACCACGCGGGGATCCCATCGGCTATTTCACGAAATGCATTCGCAAGTACGGCGACATTGTGTTTCTTCGCTTCCTGGGCGTGCCGCTGTGTCTTCTAAATCGGCCCGACTGCATCGAATCGGTCCTGGTCACGCAGCATAATAATTTCGAGAAATCGAAAGATTACCGGGCGCTGCGACGCGTTCTGGGCAATGGGCTGCTGACCAGCGAGGGGGAGTTCTGGCGGCGGCAACGCAAGCTGGTCCAACCGGCCTTTCACCATGAGCGAATCGCGGCCTACACGGAAGTCATGGTGGCGTACACGGAACGAATGCTCGCCTCCTGGAAGGACGGTCAGGGGCTCGACGTGCACGAAGCCATGATGCGTCTCACGCTCGATATTGTGGCGAAGACTCTTTTCGATACGGACGTATCTCGCGAGGCGGAGGACGTCGGCGCAGCGCTTCAGTTCCTAATGGGAAAGTTCATGCGGCAGGCGGCGTTTGCGTTCCTACTGCCTGCCTCGATACCCATCCCGACCACGCGACGGCTGCGGCGCGCCGTCGGGCAGCTCGACAAGGTTATTTACGAAATTATCCGCCGGCGGCGCGCCAGCGGCACGATGTCAGGCGATCTGCTCAGTGTTCTTCTGCAGGCACAGGACGATGAAGGCCTCAGCATGACCGATCGCCAATTGCACGACGAAATAATGACTCTCTTTTTGGCGGGGCACGAGACGACGGCGAACGCGCTTTCCTGGACGTGGCTCCTGCTCGGGCAGCATCCCGAGGTCGAAGAGAAGTTAGTCGAAGAACTGCAACGCGTGCTCGGTGGCCGGGCGCCTACCGCGTCCGCCTTGCCTCGATTGACGTATACCGAGATGGTTCTGCGCGAGGCGATGCGCCTCTACCCGCCCGTTTGGGTGATTGGACGGCGAGCTCTTGCTCCATTCCGGATGGGAAACTACGAGCTCCCGGCTGAAACAAATGTGGTGATGTCGCAACTCATCACGCACAGGGACGCGAAATACTTTCCAGAGCCGGAACGGTTTGACCCCGACCGCTGGAGGCCGAACGATCCTCGCAATCTTTCTCTGCCCCGTTTCGCATATTTTCCGTTTGGTGGAGGACCGAGGGTGTGCATTGGGGCGGGATTTTCGATGATGGAAGCAGTGTTACTGCTGGCCACGATTGCGCAAAAATTCAAGCTCACGCTTGTCCCTGGCCAGACTATCGAGAAATTGCCTTCGGTTACGCTGCGCCCGAAAAGCGGCGTTCGTGTGATTCTCCGCCGGCGTTAGCGCAGACTGATTCTTGAGGGGACGGACTGCTGCCCGCCCAAAAATCGGGCGGCCTCTACAAGTTCAACCGCACCCGACAAGGACGCTTTTGTAGAGGCCTCTCCGTCCCAGGTTTTCTGGGACGGAGAGGGCACGTTTTTTTCAAACAAGGTGAGCGCTCACATGCGCCGGTGCTTGAGCTTTACATGCCCCTGAGCTAGAGTAACCGCGCCCGAGCGGAGGCGATCTAGAGTGCGACCCCATGGACAGGAGCACCTGCGAATTCTTTTGCGCAGCAGCGCGGTTCAGAAGCGCGTCCGGGAGATGGGCCTTCAGATTTCTAAGGATTTCAAGGGCCAGCGCGTGCACTTGATCGGTGTCCTGAAAGGCGCGGCCATCTTTCTCTCCGACCTGATTCGCCACATTCGCGTCGACGTTTCGCTCGACTTCATGGCTGTCTCCAGTTACGGCAAGGGCAGCCGTACATCCGGGCAAGTGCGACTCGTCAAGGATTTGGACACCAGCATCGAGGGGCTCAACGTCATCGTTGTCGAGGACATCCTGGACACCGGGCTCACCCTGGGCTACCTGATGCGCGTGCTTCAGCAGCGCAAACCCAAGTCGCTGCGCATTGCCGCGTTGCTCGATAAGCCTGAGCGGCGCATCAAGAAGGACGTCAAGGCGGATTACGTAGGCTTTCAGATTCCCAACGAATTTGTCGTCGGATATGGCCTGGACTACGCCGAGCGCTATCGCAACCTCAAGGATGTCTGCGTGCTCTCACTCCCGCCGGATTGATGAGGCAGCCCGGCGGTACCTAGCAATTTTTTCAGCATGAAACCTGTTCTTACAGCCGAGGATCTGGAGCGCGTCCCCGACGGCGGTGAAGTCGCCGTTACCCGGGAGACGTTGATTACTCCGCTGGCGCGTGATGAAGCCGAGCGGCGGGGCATTACTTTTCGTACGGTCTCATCGAACGAGCGGGAAGCCTCAGGCGGTGTGGTCGAGGGGCCTGGTGGTGAAGCAGTATCTGCTCGCGTCGTGGCAATCGGCGCCGATCATGGCGGTTTCGAACTCAAAGAGCAGCTAAAGGCTTATTTACGCGATTGGGGCTACAAGTTTCTAGATTTGGGCACTGACAGCACCGCGGCTGTCGATTATCCCGACTTTGCCGAGGCAGTGGCGAACGCCGTCGCGCGGGGAGACGCTTGGCTCGGTGTCGTGGTCGATAGCGCCGGGATCGGCAGCTCGATTGCCGCCAACAAGGTCGCCAGAGCGCGCGCGGCGCTGTGCTATGATCGCGCGACGGCGCGCAACAGCCGCGAACATAACGATGCCAACGTGCTGTCGCTCGGTGCAAAACTGATTTCGCCGGAAGCCGCGCGCGAAATTCTCGCTATCTGGCTTTCTACCCCATTCGCTGGGGGGCGCCACCAGCGCCGCGTGGATAAAATTAGAAGCATCGAGGAGCGCGGGACAAAAAAGCAGTGAGGCTGTCTCGTTTTTCGAGGTCGATCCAGACAGGAATTCAAATCGGTGGACCAGCAAGAAATCGAACACGTCGTCCGCATTGTCACTGAAGAGGTCTTGCGCTATCTTGGCGCGGCCGGCGGATCACCGGGGGCTGGCGGGGAGCGCGACGACGAAGTTTGCGCCGGCTGCGACCAGAACTGCGTGGAGAAATGCTCGCGCAAGACGCGCGCGGTGGTGGATGCCGGGGCCGATCGCATCTCCTGTGGCCCGGCCGTGATTCAACTCGAGGCAGGTTTCGCCGGCCTGATCGACCACACTCTGCTCAAGCCCGAAGCTTCCCGTGATGAAATAAGGAAACTCTGCCAGGAAGCCGCGCGCTTTGGCTTCGCATCCGTGTGCATCAACCCGTGGAACGTACCGCTCGCGGCCGAAATGTTGCGGGGGACAAGCGTCAAAGTTTGCACGGTCGTGGGCTTTCCCCTTGGCGCAACCCTGCCGCAGGTGAAAATTCACGAAGCCGAAGAAGCAATTAAAGTAGGTGCGCAGGAAATCGACATGGTGATCAATATCGGCGCGCTCAAATCCGGCCAAGATGAAGTGGTGGAATCCGACATTCGGGGCGTCGTCGAAGCAAGTCATCGCGGCGGCGCGATTTGCAAGGTGATCCTGGAAACTGGGCTTCTTACGATCGAAGAAAAAGTTCGCGGCTCGGCTGCGACCAAGAGGGCGGGGGCCGATTTCGTAAAAACATCGACCGGCTTCAGCACCGCAGGGGCTACCGCCGAAGATGTCGCACTGATGCGCGCCGTCGTTGGCTCAGAAATTGGAGTGAAGGCTGCCGGCGGTGTGCGGAGTTTCGAGGACCTAAAAAAGATGGTTTGCGCCGGCGCTACCCGAATTGGAGCAAGTGCCAGTGTGAAAATCATGGAACAAGCCGCAGGCGCGGCACCCCCTTCCGTGTCCGTTGCCGGGGATTCTGCGGCGTCCCCCTATTGATATCGCCCCACCGCGATCTGACGATTTCTGGGGTGTTCTTGGCCCGAATGTCTCACAAAGGGTCCA
>WNGO01003354.1_pt1 | contig 14480 bp, 16 predicted proteins | sample 5400511 | NCBI WGS metagenome assembly WNGO01 (sample SAMN13153380, study PRJNA577476) | soil metagenome | isolation source: 20 cm soil or saprolite under Garry oak tree replicate 2 | place: USA:California | collected 2016-06-15
CGCATGCCGATCGTTCTGCCTGGTGGACCGAGCCCCGCGCCGAGCGGCGCGACGACAGCGGCCGACCTGGTGCGCGAGCTGGCCGCGCGCCTGGGCGACTACGCCGAGGGCACGCTGACCAACCCGACCGCCGACACCATCAGCGTGCGCGACGCCACGCGCTTCGAGCAGAGCGACGTCTACAAGTACGGCTGGCTGTACTACCACGGCGGCGCGGCCACCTCAAACATCGGCCGCGAGCTGCGCATCACCGCCTACGACGGCATCGAGGGCGGTACCGCGCAGAACGGCCACTTCACCTTTGGCGGCGGCACGCTCATGGTTCAGGGCTCGGTCGGCGACCAGTACCGCGTCAACCTGCACTGGTCGCGCGAGCGCAAGCTGGGCGCGATCAACGCGGCCATTCGCATGCTGCCGATCACGTTCTGGCGGCGCGTCGAGGACACGAGCATCCGGACCACGATGGGCACGACGCTCTACCCGTGCCCGTCGAGCATCCAGGACGTGCTGGGCATCGAGGTGCTGCGCACCCTGGACCGGCCCGGCGACAGCGCCGGCATGTACGGCTGGACGGTGCGCAATGCGGTCGCCGCTGGCGGCTCGGTGGTGCGCACGATCGCCTTCAAGAACGCGCCGCCGGCCGACTCGTACCTGCGCATCGTCGGGCGCGGCATCCTCGCCCCGTTCACCCAGGACAGCGACGTGGTCACGGTCGGCGCCGACGACTACGACGGGCGGCTGGTCGAGTACCTGCTCGCGGTGGCCATCCAGCGCCTGTGGACGTGGGGCGCCAACGGCGCGCTGGTCAAGGACGCCAAGCGCATCCTCGAGCTCGTCCAGGTCGCGCGCGCCGACGCCGCGGAGCTGCGTCCGCAACTGCTCATGTCGCATCCGCCGCGGCGCTCGATCACGCCCTGGACGCGCCCGACGCTCGGCTGGCGCGACCGGGAAGAAAACTTCGCCATCCTCAGCACGCCAGGGCCCGTGTGAGCGAGTCGCGGCTGCGCACCTATGGCGGCCAACTGGCCGACCACGCGCCGCCGCTGGGCGACGTCGAGATCGACGGCGATCCGCTGTTGCTGACGCAGGGCGGCTATCAGGTCTCGGACACCACGCCCTTTGCACCGCAGGCCGCCGAGGGCGATCGCCGCTTCCGCAACTACCAGCCCTTCGACTCGCCAGTCGCGCAATCCTCGTGGCACGGCGGCTATGGCCAGAAGCGCGCCGATTCGGATTCGGACACGGTCGGCTACTTCGAGGGCCACGACGTCGAGGCCGATCGCGGGCGGATCATCCTCGCGCCGCCCAAGGTCTGGGAGGCGCTGGACGAGATCGGCAGCGAAGGGAACGCGCGGCGCAACTTCGCGGAGATGAACGGCACGCTGCTGCACACGGCCGGCAGCGGGCTGTACGCGCGCCTGGACGCGCCGCCGGGGTGGATCAAGTTGGCCAGCTTTCCGCAGCCGTGCCGCGACCTGGCGATCTACGGCCAGCGCGCCTACGTGGCGCTCGGCCTGGGCACGCCACTCCAGCATTCGAGCGACCTGGCCACGTGGAGCCCAGCGGCCGGCGGCGAAGTAGCCGAGGCGCTGGTCAGCGATCGCAGCGCGCTCTACCGCGGCTGGTCGAACCAGGTCCAGGCGACGACGGTCGGCACGGCCTGGACCGAGCCGATCGCGCTGGTCGGCGACACGTCGGCGCCGATCACGAGTCTGCTCGCCGGCGGCGGCCTGCTCAACCTGTGGGTGGGCAAGGTCGATGGCCTGTGGGGAATTCCGAGCGGCGTCGGCGGCACGGCCGCGCACTACCTGAGCTTCGATCGGCGCGACCCCGACAACTGCTGGCCGCTGACCTGGCGCGGTGGCCTGGTGCAGGTGCCCAACAGCAATGGCCTGTGGGAGTTCCAGCCCTCGTCACAGACCAGTGGCGCCGCGGCCAACATCAGCCCGTCGCGCGATGCGGATGCGCTCGGCCAGGTGCGCGGGCGGGTGCGCGGGATCGCCGACACGCTGCGCTACACGATCGCCACGCTGTACGACGAGCCCAGCGGCACCAGTTACGTGGTGCGCCGCGACTCGCGCACGGGACGCTGGCACAGTTGGCTCAGCATGGGCACCCTCGAGGCCTCCGCGCTGTTCTTCCGCCAGCACGATCTGACCGACCCGGAGTCGCCGCCGCGGCTGTTCATCAGCGCCGGCACCGCGGGCCTGGCCCAGGTCATCCTGCCGGCCAATGGCGACGACCCGTTATCCGACACGAACGTGCGCTATGTAATCGACCACCAGCAGTCGTGGCAGCCCGAGGTCACGCTGCCCGAGTTCGATTTCCTGCTGCCTGACGAGCGAAAGACGCTGCTCACGGTCAGACTGTCGAGTCGGCGGCTGATGGGCGCGTGGCGCTGGGTGGAGGTCAGCTACCAGCTCGACTCAGATGGCCGCTGGCGGACCGACCTGGACGCCGGCCGCGGCGCGCTGGGCGATGCGCGCTCGAGCCCGAACTGCGAGCTGACGTTCCCCGAGGGCACGCAGTGTCGCTGGATCGCGCTGCGCCTGCGCTTTTTCAATATGGACCCGCTCAGCCCGCCCGAAGTCACCGCGGTGGCGCTGCACGGGCGCGTGGCCATCCAGAACAAATGGCACTGGAACCTGACCGGCGTGCTGGGCCGGGCCGAGACGGCGGACAACCTGGCGCTGATCGAGCGCAACACCTTCCTGTTCGAGCGCAAGCTGCAGCGGCTGCGCGAGGAAGCCCGCCCGGTCACCTTCAGGGACGCGGACGGCTATCCGTGGAAGGTGCTGGTCGACCGCATCCGGGTCGGGCGCGGCCAGGAGCCAGGCAAGCTGCCCGAGTGGCAGGTCAGCCTGGAGCTGACGCAAGCCGTGCCGCAGCTCGCCAGCGGCCACCAGGCGATCTACGACTACCCGATCCTGGGCGAAGAAGGCGGTCTCTACGATGAAGAAAGTTATTACTGGGCGCCCTGAGCATGCCGCTCGACGTTAGCGAGATCGCACCGGGCAAGCGCATCCGAGCGCGCCACGTTCGGCAGTTCGCTGATCTCTTGACCGGTGTGATGACCGATCAGCCGGTGATCTTCGCCAACAGCGTGACGGTGCTCGGCGGGCTGACCATCGCCGGCGGGCTCGGCTCGATCTTCGTCTCGCCCAACGGGACCACGACCGCGCTCATCGCGCAGGGCACGATCGGCCAGACCGCGGACATCTTCCAGGTGCGCAACTACCTGGGCGAGGTGATCTTCGACATTGAGCCGGACGGCGAGATCAGCCACTTCCACGTCGGCACGGCCGGCTGGTCGCTGGCCAATCACACGCACGCCGGGGTGACCAGTGGCGGGCAGATCAGCCACACCGTGCTGCTCGATATCAACGCCGATGGCGGCGGCTCGGCGATCCATCACACGCTCGGCCCAAGCGCGAGCCAGGCCGCGCCAGGCAACCACTTCCACGCCGGCACGGCCGGCGGCGTGGCCGACCACGGCGGGCTGATCGGTGTCTTGCCCAACCAGCACCACGGCCAGGCGCACGCCTTCCTGGCGGCGGACCACACCATGCCGACCGGGCACGCCATTGGCGACGTGCTGACGGCCGTGCCGCTGGGCACGGCGGGCTCGATCCTGGCCATGCGGCCGATCACGAGCGCCTTCTCGGTGCAGTTCGGCTCGAGCACCACGCCGGCCACCGTGGGCGACTACGCCGACGTGTACGTGCCGTTTGCCTGCACGGTCACGGCGGTCGCGCTGACGGGCAACACGGCCAGCGGCTCGGCGGTGTTCGACGTGCTGGCGGCGCCCTCGCCGACGTTCACGGGCGCCGCGGCGACCAGCATCTGCGGCACGGCCAAGCCGACGCTGCTGGCCGAGGAAGCCGACATGGACACGGCCGTCGCAAGCTGGACGGCGGGCGGCGCGATCAGCGCCGAAACCACGCTGCGCGTGAAGCTGGATGCGCTGGGCACGCCGCTGCGGCAGATCAGTTGTGCGCTGCGGCTGCGCCGGAGCGCGACCTAAAAGCACGTGCCGGACATCGTCCTGGTTGCCCATCCGGACAACACCAAGGCGCTCGACCTGGGCGAGGGGACGGTCCCGGTGCCGAGCGGCTGGCAGAACATCGCCTTCAGCGACACGGCCTGGATCACCCCGACCAACGACACGTCCTACGGCGTGGACTGGCTGACGGTGCCGAATCGCCAGTGGGCGCAGCACGCGCTGTTTCGCTGGCACTGCACGCTCACGCTCGGGGTGGGCGAGACGATCGGCTCAGTGACCGGCGAAACGCATGCCAACGACGACATGCTGGAGGTCTATATCAACAACACGCGCGTCCCGGCGCTGGAAGAAACGTCGGGCCTGGCCGGGCCGATGTTGACGAGCGACGTCACGAGCCTGGTCCACGTGGGCGACAACCTGATCGCCTTTCACGCGCGCAACACGAGCGGCTTTGGCTGGTCGGACTTTACGGCGCACGCCAAGCTGACGGTGGCGCTCGCGGCCGCGGTGCCGAGTGGCGGGCGCGGCGTGCAGGTGATCTGGCTGCTGTAATGAATGTTTCACCAAACAGCGGGTTATGTTTCACAAGAAACGGTGATTACAAAGTCACCTAACAAACGCATAACTACACACCTAACAAACGCATAACTACGCGAGATTGACCGTGACGACTCCGTAATGCGCGCGGCTCGGCGGCCATTCGGAATGCAACAGATCAGGCAGGGGGCGTATAACCAGCCCCGACCTTGGCCAACATGCCGCTGGATCGCCGCGCGGCCGGCAAGCCCTCGCCCCAGGTGAGCGCCGGCGAGCTGGCGACGTGGATTCAGGCGACCTGGACGGTGTCCGCGCACCTCGCGCGGCAGGCCGGCGAGATCGTCTACCTGCGCTACTGCCTGGGCCGGCCGATCACGCTGGAGGCGCTCGGCGAGCGCTACTGCTGCGGCCGCGAGACGGTCAGAAAGCGCGAGCAGACGGCCCTGGACGCGCTGCGCCTGGTGCCGCACTTGTGGCGCGACCACCTGCCGGACGGCTGCCGCCTGGTGCTTGCATTAGTGGATAAAGTCGCGTGAGCCTGAGCGTCGTGCTCGACGCGGCCCAGGCGCGCGCGCTGGTCGAGCGCATCCGCACCCAACTGGACAGCACGCGCGGGCTGCTGCTCGAGTTGTACGAAGGCCAGGGCTGGTGCGCGCTGGGCTATGACTCGTGGCGCGCGTGCGTCGTGGCCGAGTTTTCTCAGAGCCAGGCGCACCTGTACCGTCAGCTTCAGGCCGCGCGGACAGAACGCGAGATTTCTCCAATTGGAGAAACGCCGCTGCCGGAGTGGCACCTGCGCCAGATTGCCAGGCTGCCGACTGCCGTGCGCCAGGAGATTGCACGCGAGCTCGCGGGCGCCGATCTGCCGATCAAAGGCCTGCGCCGTCTGATCGCGGATAAGCAGCGCCTCGCCGCGGCTGCTCACAACGGGCATGTCGTGGGCGCCGCGATCGAGCCGGACGTCCAGGTGGGCGATAGCGGCGCGCGCTGGCGCGTCGAGGTGGGTGACGCGCGCCACCTGGCGCTGGGCGATGGCGAGGCGCACCTGGTCATCACCAGCCCCCCATACAACGCGCGGGTCAACTACCCGAACTACCTGGACTGGCTGCCGTGGGACGAGTACTGGCACGAGCTGATCGCGCCGGCGCTGTACGAGGCATACCGCGTGCTATGCCCGGGCGGGCGGCTGTGCCTGAACCTGCCGAACGTCGTGCGCCAGGACGTGGCGCCCGACGCCGAGCTACGCGACAAGCTCGTCTATCGCCAGAACAACGGGCGCAAATGGTCGCCCCCAGGGTCAGGCGGGCGGCCGTGGTCGACGCTGGTCGAGGCGCACCTGTACCCGCTGGCCGAGCAGATCGGGTTTCTGCCGCGCGAGCGCATCCAGTGGATCAAGGGGCCCGAGCCCGAGACGGTGACGACGACCTCGACCGCGTGGGGCACGTTCCGCTCAGCCGCCAACCCGGTGCTGCGCGCGGTCGGCGAGCCGATCTACGTGTTCTCGAAAGAGCGCTTCGACCGGCCTGATGTGGGCGTATCAGACATTTCCGCGGCCGACTTCAAGCGCGACACGCGCAATGTGTGGTTCGTGCCGGCGATCGGGCTCGATCCAACCGCGTTTCCGGCGTCCTTTCCGCGCGAGCTCCCGCGCCGTCTGATGCGCTTGTACTCGTTCGTGGACGACCTGGTCGTGGACCCGTTCGTGGGCTCGGGCACGACCATCCAGGCAGCGCTCGAGACGAACCGGCGCGCCTACGGCTGCGATATCGACCCGAGCGCCGCACGGCTGGCGATCGCCAACGTGTTGGCCGCGCGATGAACGCTGATTGCGCTCGCTGCGGGAAGCCGGTGCCGCGCGGGCGGCGCACCTACTGCTGCGAGGCGTGCGCCGACGTCGTGGCACATCAGAAGCGCCTCGAGCGGCTGCACGCAGGCAAGCCGCGGCCGGCCAAGTTCCGCAGCTACGACTACCGCGAGCGGCCGCCATCGTGAGCGGCATGAAAGCAGGCCCAGGAGGGCGTGAAGCGTGGGTGGAAATCGGGCCACACGGCCCACAAGGGGTTCGTTCAGTGCCACAGGTCCACGTGCGCGATCACGCCTGTCCTGATTGCCAGGCGGAGGGCGTCACCAGTCTCATCCACACCCACTCGAAGCGCTGCCAGCGTCACACTGGCCAGCATTTCTCCAAGAGCACGTGCACGCTCAGCTGCCAGCGTGTGCACGAGCGCTGCCGCAGGTGTGGGCGGCTATGCGGCGGCAATCACTTCACCAGCCGCAGAGACGGGCTGTGCTGGCGCGCGGATGGGCCCTCGTGCTGGATCGAGGCGCTCGCGCGCCGCGCCGGGCCGTGCTACGACGCGATCTGCCTGTTGTGCGGGCGTGTGGCCGGGCGCGACATGCTGGCCGGGCCAGGGCTGAGTTGCGGCGTGTGTCGCGGCGGCCTGGTGCTGCAGCCGCGGCAGGATCAGCACGCGCAGCTTTTGCGACCGAGCAATTCCTACGCCGTACACTAACCGGCGAGTTCTCGGTCGATCGGACCTTGGTCATTCGAGTGAGCGGCTCGTCTACTTCACAGGGGCGATCTGCGGTCTCCCAAGCTCAGGGGTCTACAGCCGATCGGCCAGGACTCCCCCGAACCAACGGGGACGAGGCCCCCAGGCAGCCATTGCGACTGCCAGGGGGTTTTCTCAACCTACCTGCTGCACCCTGCGCAAGTGCTGGAGCGCGAGACCCAAACGCTCCCAGACATGCGGCTGGTCGAGAGCTACGATCGAGCGCGATTCATCGAGCAGGCGAGCGATCGCGGCGACTTCGTACAACGCTCGGACTTCGGCCAGGGGTATCCAGGCCAGCTCCGAGCCAGGTACGACGTTCAGCTCATCGGAAGTTGATGCCATAGCGCTTGCACACGCGCGCCAGGACCCGGCGCATGTGCGGCTGCGGCTGTGAGCCGCGCTGCCAGCGCAGGACGGTAGACGGCGGAACCTCGACCTGCCGAGCGACACCGTTGATGGATCGGTCGGCTTGCGGGAGGCGGCGCATCAGCTCGGCGATCGCCTCCTGGACGCTGAGTGACGGCTCTCGATGAGCGCGCGCTGGTGGAGTGTCAGTCCTCACGAGTTTGAGGGCAGTTGCGGTGGACGGGGACACGCGCCTTCTCCTTTCGTCAGCAGTACCGTTGCAAACGAGGTACGGCGCGCACCACGCGGGGCACGCGAACAGGGGCACACATGGACCATAGGCAGGGCCTCCCTCTGTGAATCGGGTCTACGCGATTCACGGTACGCCCCAGGCAAAACAAGTGCCACCGGGCGCCGTGTAAAGATTCGGTCGCGGCCATAGAAAGATCGCGTATCGGAAAGCATTGGCACTCCTGCGGGTGAGATGCCTGCGTTGCAGACGCAACGCCATGATAGACTAGGCGGCGTAGACCCGAGCCAAGAAAAGGGGAACCCCGCCTCGAATGTCCGAACCGACGTTTTCCGTGCAGCGACAACCTAGCTGTCGCATCCATGCGCTAGGCCTCAACCACCTGCACCTGGCCGTGTGCCCGGCGTGCGGCCTGCCGCTCGATAGCGAGCTGCGGGCGCGCTGCTGGCATCCGGACGCCAGGCACGACGGCCCGCGCTGGCGGTGCATCGAGGGCCTGGCATGACCGGACCAAGGAGTGACTAGTGCTCACGACCGTGCGCTTCACCGTCGATGAATACAGCCGCATGGCCGCGCTGCTGGGCGAGCGGCGCACCGAGCTTATCGACGGACAGATCGTCCTGATGGCGCCGATGCATACGGCTCACCTGACGCTCATCAGTCGGCTGATGCGCATGCTGGCCGAGGTCAATGCGCAGGGCCGCCTGCTCGTCCAGTTGCCGCTGGTGCTCGGCAAGTTTGACGAGCCCGAGCCCGACGTCGTGATCCTCAAGCAGCTGGTTGACTTGCGTAAGCCGCTCGCCGCCGACGCCAGCCTGGTGATCGAGGTCGCCGATAGCAGCTACGAGCACGACCGCTACACCAAGCTGCCGCGCTACCTGGCGGCCGGTGTAGCGCTGGTCTGGATCGTCAATATCGCCAAGGCCGCGCGGCCGCGGCTGGAGTCGTATACGACGACGGTCGGCCCCGACACGACGCGCTCGAGCGGCGTCATGGACCTGCCAGATGATGCGGGCGTGCTCGACCTGGACGTACTGTTTGCAGGCATCGAGGGTTTACCTGCCGACGAGCAGCCACCGGCGGCGCCGGACCGACCCAGCCAGGGAGCAGGCTGAGGCGAATCGCCAGGCATGCCGGAGGATCGCCACGTCACCCGCGACTATCTGGCGGAGATGGAGGCACGCTTGCTCGTCCGCCTGGACGCCATCGGCTGGCGCCTGGCGGGCCTGGCGACCGTCTACACGGTGGTCATCCTGGGCGCCCTCTTTATCCTGCCCAGGCTGCCGCGCTGAGGAGGCGCTGAACGATGCCGTGCTGTGGCAATTACGAGACGGCCGCGCCGTGGTGGAACGATTGGCGTTACTGTGCGCAGCGTCGGCTGATGTGCCGACCGGGCGACGAACCAATTCCCGCATGGCAACTCACGCAGCCGACGCCACCAACGGGGGCAGCCACGACGCAACCTGGCAGTGATCGTGCGAAGGTGGACGGCATGGCCGAGAAGCAGACCGAGACCGTCACCAGCGCGACAGGCAAGCCCACCTCGTATGACAAGCCGATCGTCACCGAAATCAAGGATGAGCCGAAGTCCGGCGCGAAGTCCGACGCGAAGGCCGCCGAGACGAAAGCCGAAGCGAAGTCCGGCGAGGTGATCGACCTGACCTGCACGTGCGGTCAGAAGGTCAGCACCGAGGACGCGGCCGAGAAGCACCGCGAGAAATGCACGGGCCAGTGGCTTGCGGAGGCCGAGCAGGTCAAAGCCTGATCACCTGAGCCCTTCCCTCAAAAGAACGCCCCCTGTCCCCCGCCAGGCAGGGGGCGTTCTTATTGTTGCGTCCGCAACGCCAGCGTGTATCCTGCGCGGCGTAGACCCGAGTACCAAGGGAGGACGCAATGAGCTACAGACGCAAACTCGAGTTGCTGCGGCAGATCGAGGACGAGGCCAGCCACGAGTCGGTGCCCACGTGGGCCGAGGAACCGATCCTGGCGGCGGTGCGCGAGCTGCGCACGATCATTGACCAGGCGGGCAGCGAGCCCGACGACCGCGCGGCGCGCATCCTGGCACTGGCGAACGAGCAGCACGCGGAGGACGGCAAGATCGAGTTCGACCAGGGCGCCGAGATCAGCGAGGGCAACGACAACGGCGCCTACGTCGGTGCCTGGGTGTGGGTGGACTTCGCTGACACCGACCTGGACAAGGGGCAAGAGGACGATGACTGAGGGCGATAGCCGCCTGGCCAGGATCGAGCAACGGCTCGACAGCATCGACCGCGTGCTGGACCACCACCTTGAGCTGCTGACCGCCATATCGGTCACCCTGGCGCGCGTCGAGGGCCGCCTGGAGCAGATCGACCAGCGACTCGGGCGTATCGAGCTTCGCTTTCAGGCACCCCCGGAGGCCGCCGCCTGATGTACCCAACGCCGGATATCCCGTCGAGCGCCGTTGAGGCCATGCGCCAGGAGTTGGAGGACTACTGGCGCGCGCAGGACCTGTGGTTTGACACGCGCTGGTACACGCCCCAGGAGTGGGCCGAGCGGGGCGAGGAATACGGCCACAACGCGGTCCTCAACCTGACCTGCGAGGGGCCGCTGAATCACGCGCTCAACTACGGGTCCACTTCTACCCGAGGTAGTCGAGCCGACCGTTCCAAGCTGGGAGCCCGCTTCGGCGGGCTCTTTGCTTTGGTTGCACATGCAATGGCTGGCGTGCATCATGGGCCGCGTAGACCCCCGCGCAACACAAGGAGAACATCGAATGACGAGCCAGCCCATTCCAGGACGCAGCGGCATTGTGGCCGGCCACTGCGGCGCCTTCTACGACGGCATCGCGGACCTGATCGACCCCGAGCGACTGACCAACTACGCGCGCAACCAGTGCCAACTCGAAGCGCTGGGCATCTACTCGGTGCTCGCCTGGGGCCGCCAGGCCAAGCGCGCACAGAACGCCGTCGAGACGCTACTGATCGAGTGCCCGCCCGCCGCGACACCATATGGCCAGGTGCGCGCGGCCATTGGCGCAGGCACGCTCAGGCTGTGCGTCGAGGCGACGCGCATCGGTGACTACGCCAAGCGCCGCCGCGCGCTGGAAAAACTCGTTGCGATGGACGTGCGCACGGCAGGCGTGGACGAGTTGTCGTCGGCAGTCGGGCTCAAGTCGGCGCGCCTGATCGTGCTGCATTCCCGCCCGAACCAGGCGGTCGCAGCCCTGGATCGGCACGTGCTGGCGTACTTGCGCGGACGCGGCCACGACGTGCCCGAGCAGGACACGCCGCGCTCGCCGAAGCGCTACGCGCACCTGGAGCGGCTGTTCCTGGCCGAGTGCGAGCAGCAGGGGCGCGACCCAGCGGAGCTAGACCTGGCGACCTGGCTGGACCGCCGCCGCGCCTAGCCTGCGCAGCGCCTCCACACCCCACCCCAGCCCGCTCCGAGCTGGGGTTTTCGTTTCATTTGCAACGTCAACCGGCGCTCAACCCGCCTTGAGCTTCGGTGGACCCGGCGGTTGACAACTCGTTGAGATAAACGCCCTGGCGCATCTCGAACGCCGCCAGGATTCCCCAGCTCGCCATTGCGGATGCAATGGCAGTGCGGCTAAGGTTCGGGCCCGCGCACCCACATGACCCCAAGGAGTCCCGAACCGATGCACCTACCGCTATTCGACCCAACACACGCCCAAACAGGCAGCGACCGCGAACGCTTCGGCGCCCTCGCCGCGCGCAAGCGCATCGTCTACCTGAGTGGCGCGGTGCGGCCGGCCTGCCTGGGCCAGCAATTCGACCTGGGCGTGCTCAGGACGCCCGAGATGGGCAACAAGATCAACCTCGAGGGTGTGATCTGGGCCGCCGACAACGGCCTGTACGCCGGCCCTGGCCAACCACCGCGCACCTTCCGCTTCGATCGCTTCGAGCGCCTGTTCACCAGCATCGACGCGCACCACCTGGACGGCTGCCTGTTCGCGGCGGTGCCCGACATGCCCTACGACGCGGACGAGACGCTGCGCCGCTTCGAGCAGTGGTATCCAGCCTTCAGTGAGCTAGGCGATGCCACGACGCGCATCCCGCTCGCCCTGGTCGCGCAGAACGGCATGGAGTTCATGCTCGACGCGCTGCCGTGGGACCAGTTCCAGGTGCTGTTCCTGGGCGGCGACGACCAGTGGAAGGACGGCAGCGCGGGCGCCGGCCGACTGGTCGCGGAAGCCAAGCGGCGCGGCAAGTGGGTCCACTGCGGCCGCGTCAACACGTGGACGCGCTTCAAGATCGCCCACCAGTTCGGGTGCGACTCGATGGACGGCACGACGCTCAAGTACGGGCCGGACATCAACACGCCGATCCTGCAGCGCTGGCTGAAGCGCCTGAACCCCGAACCGACGCGAGCACTGGCCTACGCACCGCTCGGCGCGGCCAACCCATCACCGATGCGCCTGGTCGTGGCGCACACCGTCGCGGAGCGCGCCTATGCCTGCGACCGAGCGCCTGGCAATCGCTTCGCCTGGCGCGGCGAGCGGCGCTGCCTCCACTGCGCGTGGCGCCTGATCCCGGTCGAGTGGAGCAGCGATGCCTGAGACGCTGCCTGGCTTCGATCTGGCGCCCGCCGTGCTGCCCGCCTCCGAGTGGTGCCAGCGCTGGCGGCCCGCCGGCTGGCACGTGTGGCGGCACCTGAGTGGCGCGACCATCCAGCCCGCCGAGTACCGCGTGCGGCCGATCGGCACGAACATCGCCAAGCCGTTCGTGCTCGGCTTCCACTACAGCGGCCGCTACCCCGTAGCGACCCGCCGCTTCGGCCTGTACCGCTGCGGTGACCTGGTGGGCGTGGCCGCGTTCGGCAACCCGGTCAGCGTGCACGTGCTGCCCAAGGCCTTCCCGACGCTGCAGCCCTACCGCCAGAGCACCGAGTTGCTGCGCTTCATCCTGACCGACGACGTACCCGCCAACGGCGAGTCCTGGTTCCTCGCCCGTTGCTTCGAGGCCCTGCGCGAGGACGGCTTCCGGGGCATCGTCTCGCACAGCGACCCGGTGCCACGCCGGCGACGCGACGGCTCGATCCTCTACCCGGGCCACATCGGCACGATCTACCAGGCCAGCAACGCGGTCTACGCCGGCCGCACGAAGGCGCACGTCATCGACGTGCTGGCCGATGGCACGCTGCCTCACCCGCGAGCTCTCAGCAAGGCGCGCAACGGCGAGCGGAACGGACTGACAGCGGTGCGCCAACTCGAGGCCCACGGCGCGACGCCGCTCCAGGCGGGCCAGCACACGGCCGAGTGGCTCGCTGGGGCGCTGTCTGAGCTAGGCGCCAACAAGCAGCAGCACGCGGGCCAGCACCGCTACCTGTTCGCCCTCGATCGCCGAGTACGACTCGGCTACGGGCTCACCCGCCGCGCTGACCCCAGCGCCTACCCCAAGGCCGTCGACGTGGCGGCCTGACCAAGGAGACCCACATGGATCGCCATCTCATCGACTACACGGTGCGCAACCTGACCACTGGCGACGGCGAGGAGGAGCGCGTGCTCGAACTGGAGCACGCCGAGTTCGTCGGCTTCCCGGAGTACCTGCAGGTCGGCCTCGAGGGCATCGTGCAGGCCGCCCGTGCCAACCCCGCGCTGTGGCTGCCCTACCAGGACGTGATCCTGGCCATGCTCAAGCCGCACATCAGCGAGCCAGCGCTGTACGAGCGCGACTACACCGCTTGGGAGCGCATCGTGCTCGGTGACGACGACACCCAACTGCACTCGCACGAGTGCCGCCGCTGTAGCGGCAGCATCCCCTGCCGTGCCGCCGAGACCCGCAACGGCTGCACCCTGTGGAACGGCGACAATGACGGCTGCATCGAGACCCCTCACTCCGCTGACTGCCGCGACGGTTACCGCTGCCCCGTGTGCTACGCCGCCGCCTGAAAGCCCCCTCTGCCCCACTACCGCGCTCAGAGGCCCCCTGCGACAGCGCTAGGGGCCTTCGCTGTGCCCCGAGCACCACGCGCCCTGCATCGCCGTGCTCCACGCACAGCGCCGCCACAGCGCCTCCCTGCGAGCTCCGGGCCGCTGGACGGCCGGGGGTCGGCTCGGGAGGCGGCGGAGGCCCCGGAGCCGGGGGCGCGCCCCCCGACCCACACTCGTAACAGCCAGGGCGTCCAGACCCAGGAGGACGACAGCCGAGACACCAGCTCGAGCCCGACAACAGCGCCAGCCCGTCGCTCGCTCGCCTGGTCCACGGAGTCTCAGCGTCTCCGAGAGCCCCAGGAACCCCGTGCCACGGGACGTCATCCAGGTGCAGAGCGCAAGTGACTTGCGGGAACGTCACTCGATCGTCACACCGCGATCTCAGTGGCCGAGGGCCGAATGGCCGATAACCCGACTTATCGGCCATTCGCAAGAGCGCCGCGAGCACACCAAACAGGGGCACCCTCCCCGCGAGCCCCACGACCAGGACGACGCCCCGACGCCATGCCCAAGGGAATGGGGGGTGTTGGGACGGGCGGCGGCCCGGATTCCTCACCGTGAGGACCCGACACAGAGCGCTTGGTGAATCAGCTCAGAGACCCAGCAGAGAGCGCTCGGTGATTCGGGGTGGAGGTCTGCCGCGGAGACACCGGGGCCGCTGAGGCGCGGAGACACAGCGTCCCGGTGGCACAGTGTCCACGGAGTCCACGGAGTGTGCGCGCGCGTGCGCGGAGCGTAGAGTTGCATATCGTGGCTGAGCGGCCGAGTGGGGCGCACGTGGTGGTCGGGCCGGACCCGTACACGGCGTCGTGCTCGGAGTGTGGGTCGACGCTGCGCGTGGTGGGCTGGGTGCAGGTG
>WNGO01005533.1_pt1 | contig 14480 bp, 13 predicted proteins | sample 5400511 | NCBI WGS metagenome assembly WNGO01 (sample SAMN13153380, study PRJNA577476) | soil metagenome | isolation source: 20 cm soil or saprolite under Garry oak tree replicate 2 | place: USA:California | collected 2016-06-15
CTGCCGGGATCAGCGAGCGGCTGGTGGAGCTGATGGCCCGCGAGTCACGCATCGTGCCGTACATCGACATGCCGATTCAACACGCCAGCGACCGGATGCTGGAGCGGATGCGCCGGCCGGAACGGCTGGCCACGTTGCGGACCAAGCTCGCCTGGCTGCGCAACGCCATCCCGGATCTCGCGATCCGCACGACGTGTCTCGTGGGTTTTCCCGGCGAGACCGACGATGATTTCCGGGCGCTGCTCGAGTTCCTCGAGGAGGCGCAGTTCGATCGGATGGGCGCGTTCGCGTATTCGCCGCAGGAAGGCACGAGGGCGATGCAGTACGAGGACGACGTCGATGACCTCGTCAAGCAAGAGCGTCTCGCGGAAATCGTCGAGGTCCAGCGGAGCATCTCTGCTGAGCGTCTGGAGCGGTTCGTGGGGCGCGAGGTCGATGTGCTTGTAGACGGGCTCGAAGAGGAGAGCGGGGTCAAGGCCGGGCGCGTGCAGTGGCAGGCCGACGACGTCGATGGAGTGACCTATCTGGAACGGGGTGGGTGGGCTCAGCCAGGAGAGTTTGTGCGTGCCCGCATCACGGCGAGTGAGGACTACGATTTCCAGGCGGCTGCGCTGAAGTGACACGATCGAGCGAACTTTTCGACCGGGCGAAACGGGTGTTGCCCGGTGGCGTGAATTCACCCGTACGGGCGTTCCGGGCAGTCGGCGGGACGCCCTTTTTCGTCTCGCACGGCCATGGGTCCAGCATCGCCGACGTCGATGGCCGCGAATACGTGGACTACGTGTGCTCGTGGGGCGCGCTGATTCTGGGACACGCCCATCCAGCCGTGCTCGCCGCGGTCGTCCAGGCCGCCGAGCGCGGCTGGACTTATGGAGCGCCGTGCGAGGCCGAAGTGGAGCTCGCCGAAGCGGTGCGGCGACGCATGCCCAGCCTCGAGGTGATGCGGTTTGTAAACAGCGGCACCGAGGCGACGATGGCCGCGGTGCGCCTGGCGCGCGCGGCGACCGGTCGGGAGCTCATCATCAAGTTCGAAGGCTGTTACCACGGTCACGCCGACAGCTTTCTGGTGAAAGCCGGATCTGGCGTCGCGACGCTTGGTCTCCCCGACAGCCCCGGCGTCCCTCCCGAGCTCGCCCGTCTCACGCTCACCGCGCCGTTCAACGACGACCGTACAGTCGCAGATCTGTTTCGCAAACATGCCGACCGGATCGCGGCGATCATTGTCGAGCCGTACGTCGGCAACGCGGGCTTCATCGCGCCAGAACCCGACTTCCATCGCTCGCTGCGATCGCTGTGTGATCGGCACGGCGCGCTGCTGATCTTTGATGAAGTGATGACGGGATTCCGCGTCGCGGCGGGCGGTGCTCAGGAGTCACTCGGCATCAAACCGGATCTCACCACGCTGGGCAAGATCGTCGGGGGCGGGTTCCCGGTCGGCGTGTACGGCGGGCGCGCCGACTTGATGAAGCGCATCGCGCCGGAAGGGCCCGTCTATCAGGCGGGCACGCTGTCGGGCAATCCAGTCGCGATGGCCGCCGGTCTGGCGACGCTCCTCGAGACCGAACGTCCCGGATTCTACGACGCGCTGGAGCGTCGCACCGACCGGCTCGTCGCCGGTCTGGCAGCCCTGGCGGCGAGCCATGGCGTACCGGCCTCCGTGAGCCACGCGGGGTCGATGTGGGGTCTGTATTTCACCGCGGGCCCCGTGCACAACTACGACGACGCCCGGCAGACCGATGCGGCCCTGTTCGCGCGCTGGCACAAGGCGGCCCTCGCCCGAGGGGTCTTCCTCGCGCCGTCGTCCTTTGAGGCGGGGTTCGTGTCGAGTGCGCACTCGGAGGCAGATATCGACTTCACGATCCGGGAGCTCGATGCCGCGTTGGGCGAAGCGCGCGGCCGCTAGCGCCGCGCTGTTCGCGGCGCTCGCCTGCCCGGGCGGCGGGCGGCCCACGGCCCCACCCGCGCCGAGTGGAGAGCCGGAGCTGCGGGTGGGCATTGCGGTCGGTGCGGCCTACGCGTCGCTCGGCGGCGCGGAGGGCGGCGAGCTCTTCGTCACCGATGCGACCAGTAGCGTGCCCGTCGGCTCGATCCCCGCCGGGGTTCGCTGGGTGGTCATTCCCGACTCGGCCGATGCATCACGGGTGCGGCTCGTCAAACCCGACAGCACGCGCAGTGACGCGTTGCGCGGGATCGCGGTCGTCAACGTGACGGAGAACCGGTTTCTCGTCGCGAATGGACGCCGCTATCGCGGCCGGATCAACGTGTTCTCGGGTCGCGGCGGTCTGACGGTCGTGAATCGCCTGGGACTCGAGAGCTATGTCGCGGGCGTGGTGGGCCCGGAGATCGGAGGGCGTCGTGCCGACGAAGCAGCCGCGGTGCTCGCCCAGGCGGTGGTCTCGCGCAGCTTCGCGATGAAAAATCGCGGCCGGTGGGAGTCACTGGGTTTCGACGCGTATGCCGACACGCGCGACCAGGTGTATCTGGGCGTCGCCGTCGAGACGCCCCAGGTCTGGAGCGCGATCCGCACGACCACGGGGCAGGTGTTGCGCTACAACGGCGAAGTGATCGAGGCCTACTTCCATTCGACGTGCGGATTCAGCACTACGGGCGTCGAGGAAGCGTTTGCGACGGCCCGGAGCCTTCCCTATTTGCGTCCCGTCTCCGACGATCGGGGCGGTGGCCATTTCTACTGTGACATTTCGCCACGGTTTCGCTGGCGCGAAGAATGGGACGGCACGAAGCTGCGCGCTATATTGTCGCGAACACTGCCCAGCGTCACGCCGTTGTCCGGCGACGGAATGCAGCGTATCACGGACGTCACAGTGAGTCGCACCACGCGATCGGGACGCGTCGGCGAATTACGAATCGTGTTCGAGCGCGGCGACATCCGCATACCGGGATCCGATGTGCGGTCCGTGTTCCGGCCCGAAGCGGATCGTCTGCTCTCCAGCACGGCATTTCAGTTGACGGTCTCCAAAGCCAACGGCGAGGTCACCCGCGTCGTGGCGGCGGGTGCGGGATCGGGACATGCAGTCGGCATGTGCCAGTGGGGCGCGATCGGCCGGGCGAGGGCGGGGCAGGATTACCGCACGATACTGACGACCTACTTTCCGGGGACGAAAATTGAGAAGCTCTATTAGGGCGGGCAGGCTCGTGATTCTCCTGGGTTTCTTGCTGCCCGCCGGCGCGCCCGCCCGCGCGGCCGCCCAAGGTGTCCTGAACGAATTCTCCTACGACAACCTGCGGCTTTCGGGCATCCAGCTCGACGTCGGCGTACTCGGCGCGACACAGCTCACGGGCGCCACGGTCGGCGGCGTGCGGTTCGACTTCGGGAGAATCGCGCCGCGCGTGCGGCTGCTGCTCGGCCTCTCGTACTTTCGCTCGCATTTCGATCAGGAGACGCTGACTCGGTTCGAGCAGGCGCTCGATAGCATCGTCATCGATCCGTCGGGTGACGATACCATCAGACTCGAGACCATCAATCTCAGCGATGTCATCGGCGACATCGACTTTCAGTATGTCTTCCCGCAGGGACACGGCATCACCGCCTACATCGGGACGGGCGTGAGCATCCATCTCCGCAACGGCAGCGGCTCGGCGATCAACGGCACGTTCGTGGAGGACGCGCTCGATGTCGTGACCGCGGGATTGAACGGCACGGTGGGGTTCGAGTTCAATCTCACGCACGCCCTTCGGTTTACCGTGGACGCCCGCGGCGTGCTGTCGAGCGGCTTGCAGACCGCGAGCCTGCGCACCGGCTTCATGTACCGGTTGCCCGCAGGCCGGGTCGAGGGAACCGGCAAGAGTAAGTGAACGATCCCATCCGCATCGGAGTCATCGGGGCCGGAGCGATCTCCCAGGTTGCGCACCTGCCCGTCCTGCGTCGCCTCGGGGGAGTCGAGGTCGCGGCGATTTGCGACAACGACCTGGGGAAGGCCCAGGCCCTCGCCGGGCGATTCGAGGTGCAGGACACGTACGACGACATCGAGGAAGTGCTCCGCTACGCGAACGTCGACGTCGTGGTGATTTGCACGCCCAATCACCTGCACGAAATTCACGTGACGTCGGCGCTGGCGGCCGGTGTGCATGTGCTCTGCGAGCGGCCTCTCGCCCTGAACGGCGCCGGCGTCGAGCGTGTCCTCGCGGCGAGCGACAAGTACGGCAAACGTGTGATGGTCGGCATGAACCATCGGTTCCGTTCGGACGTCCAGGCGGTGCGCGGCTTTCTCGGGGGCGGTGATCTCGGCGGATTGCAGGCGGTGCGGGGCGGCTGGTACACGTTCCAGCCGTCACGCCAGATGCTCGGTTGGCGGTTGCGCCGGAACGAAGCGGGCGGCGGCGCGATGCTCGACCTGGGCCTGCCCCTCATCGATCTCGGCATGTGGCTGGCCGGCTGGCCGGCGCCGAAACGCATTTCCGCGCACCTCACCCGCGGCAGCAAGGACGGTGTGGAGGACATGGGCTCGGCTCTCCTGGTGCTCGAGAACGGCGTTTCGATCGCCGTCGATGTGAGCTGGCGGCATCTGGGCGAAGGGGAGCGGTTCTGGTTCGACATCCTGGGCGCGCGCGGCTCGGCGATGATTCAGCCGCTGCGCATGTTCCGGGAGCAGCACGGCGCCGTGGTCGATGTCACGCCGACCGGCGCGATCGGCCGTGAGACACAGTTCACGCAGTCGTATCGGGCCGAGTGGATGTATTTCCTGGCGGTGATCAAGGGCGACGTCAATGCGCCGCCGCCGCGCGATCAGCTCGCGCTGCAACGCGTGCTGGACGCGATCTATCGCTCGGCCGACGAAGGGCGCGACGTCTTGTTGTGAGCCGCCGTCGTCTGCTGGTGCTTGTGGTGACTGGCGCGATTGCGCTCACCGCCAGCTATCCGCCGTTCCCGCTTCCACCGTTGAGTTTTCTCGCCATCACGCCCGCCGTCTTGCTGGTCAGGCAGGCAATCCTCGACAACGACTACCGCAAGGCGTTTCGCTGGGGCTGGTGGTACGGCCTCGTGACCAACGCGCTGGTCCTGTACTGGATGGTGGTCGCGCTCTGGCACTTCACCCCATTCTCCGCGCTCGGCTATTTCGCGACCATCGCCGTGCTGGGGTTGCTCACGGGCCTCATGTTCTGGTTTGTGGCGCGGATTCGCGTGGCGGCGCCGCGAGTGCCGCTGTGGGTGGCGTTTCCCGTGGCGTGGACGGCGCTCGAATGGCTGGTCGGGCACCTCGGGGACGTCCGTTTTCCCTGGCTCGGATTGGGCACATCTCTGGCGGACGCGCCGGTGCTGATCCAGTGGGCGGATATCGCGGGGGCGCGCGGCGTTACGCTGTGGCTGGCGTGGTGCAATGTCACGATAGTCGAGGCGGTGACCGACGTGCGTGGTGCGTGGTACGTGGTACGTAGGCTCGCTCCGGTCTTGGCAAGCATCGTTCTCGCGCTGCTGTACGGCGTCTGGCGCATGAAGACGCTGCCGATTCGCGACGTCGGTGTCATCGGCATGGTGCAACCCAACGAGGCCTTCAGCGAGAAGTGGAATCCGGCGCATGCCGACAGTGCGATGAACACGTTGGTTTCGTTGTCGCGCGGGCTGCTGGCCGGGTCTCCCAAGCCTCAGCTGCTGGTCTGGCCAGAAGCGGCGATCCCTGGATACTTCCTGGACCATCCGCAGTGGGATGCCGCGATCAGCCGCTTCGTCGCGGAGAATCGTGTGCCGCTGATGACCGGCGGCCTCAACGCGGAGCCAGAAGGCCCACCGCACGGCGGCGCGCGCTTCCGCATATTCAACGCGGCGTTCTACTACGACTCGACGGGAGACCGAAGCCGCTATCCGATTTACGCCAAGCACTATCTCGTCCCGGTGACGGAGCGCGTGCCATTCGTCCCCGTGCGGCTGTTCCGCGCGATTCCAGGGCTGGCACGCTGGTCCGGGGGCTTCGAGCCGGGGAAGGAATCGCCGGTCTACTCCTCGCCAGTCGGGAAGTTCGGCGTCGTCATCTGCTATGAATCGGCATTTGAGAACGCCACCAGGGGGTATCGGGCGCACGGCGCGGACTTCTTCATCAACGTCACGAACGATGCCTGGTTCGGGAGTACGAGCGCGCCGGCCACCAGTGACGTGATTCCACTCTATGTGCGACTGGGCGACTGGGTCGGCACCGTTGTCGTGGTGCTCACGGCGGCCGGCATCGCTCTGCTCGTGAAGCGCCGTTACGCGCCATGACGCGCGTCGGCGTGGACGTCGGCGGGACGTTCACCGATCTCGTCGCCGTCAGGCCCGACGGCACGCTCGACATCCGCAAGGTCGCGAGCACGCCCGACGATCCCAGCATCGGGATGCTTCGGGCGCTTGATGCATTGGGGAAGGGCTTCCCCATTGACGTGCTCGTCCACGGCACGACGGTGGCGACCAACGCCCTGCTCGAGCGGCGCGGAGCTCGCGTGAGGACCGGCCCGCGCTGTACGATCTGGCCCGCGACCATCCGGCGCCGCTCGTCACGCGTGACGATGTGATCGGCGCGCGCGAGCGGATGGGGCCGGCTGGCGCCGTGCTCGCGCTCTCCGACGCGGAGATCACTCGCGTGACCGCGGCCGCGCGCGACCGGCAGCCGGAGGCGGTGGCGATCGCGCTGCTGTTTGCGTTCCGTCATCCCGAGCATGAGCGCCGCCTGGCCGAAGGCCTGCGAGAGGCCCTTCCGAGCATCCCCGTCGTTGCGAGTCACGAAGTTCTTCCGGTCTTCCGCGAGTACGAGCGCACCAGCACGACGACGGCTGAGGCCTACCTGCGTCCCAAGGTCTCGTCGTACATCGCCCGGACCGCGGCAGCTGCCAGGGCCCGTGGCGTCCAGTCGCTGACCATCATGACATCGAGCGGAGGAACGCTTGGGCCCGAACAGGCGGCGCGCCGGGCGGCGAGTCTGGCGCTCTCGGGACCGGCCGGCGGCGTGGTCGGCGCCGGTTTGGTCGGCGCGGCCGTCGGAGCTCGCGACCTCCTCACACTCGACATGGGGGGAACGAGCGCCGATGCCAGTCTGGTAACCGGCGGAGTCGCACTGAGCGAGGGAGCCGAGGTGATCGCGGGTGTGCCGCTGGCATTGCCGGCCATTCTGATCGAGACGGTGAGCGCCGGCGGTGGCAGTATCGCGGCGGTGGACGAAGGGGGTGCGCTGCGCGTCGGGCCGCGGAGTGCAGGAGCCGAGCCCGGGCCGGCCTGCTACGGTCGGGGCGGCACTGAGCCGACCGTCACCGACGCATGCCTGGTCTTGGGATGGCTCGATCCCGATTACGTGCTCGCCGATTCGGTTCGTCTGGATCGCGCCGCCGCCGAGCGCGCGTTGTCCGGGCTCGCGCGCGCGCTGGGAAACCGCGGGGCGCACGACGTCTGCGAGGTGGCGGCCGGCATTGTGCAGGTCGCTACGGCGGTGATGGCTCGCGCGCTGAAGCGGGTGAGTGTGGCCCGCGGCATCGATCCGCGGGGCATGGCGCTGCTGCCGTTTGGCGGCGCGGGACCGCTGTTCGGCTGCGCGCTCGCCGAGTCGCTCGGCATGTCACGGGTGGTGATCCCGCCTCATCCCGGAGTCCTCAGCGCGCTCGGCCTGGCCGTGGCTCCCGAGCGCATGGCTGTCATCGCGTCGCTGCATCGGCCCCTTGCCGAGCTGACCACCGTCGCTCTGACCGAGGCGTTCCAGCCGCTACTCGGGGCGGCAGCCGCGGCCTTACCGAACGCGACCCTGACCCGGTTCGTGGACTGTCGCTTTGCGGGGCAGGGGTACGAAATCACCGTGCCCGCGCTGCGCGACGATCCAGCACTCCTCGGCGCGGCCTTCCAGGCGGCGCATCGTGCACGGCACGGCCATACCGGCGGGGGAGAGCGGGAATCGGTCGAGCTGGTGAATCTCCGCGTGGTGGCCGAGCGTGCCGCGCCGCAGACATCAGCCCTGGGGCGACCGGCCGGCGTAGGCATTTCGAGCGGCGGTCGACGCATGATCGTGACGCGCGACGGCAAGCAGGTGCGCGCCGATGTGTGGCCCCTGGGTGAGCAACGTGCCGGCGGACATCCGCTGAATGGGCCGGCGATCCTGGCGGGGCCGGACGCCACGGGACTCATCGAGCCGGGCTGGCGTGGCGTCGTCCATCCATCCGGCGCCGTGATTGTGGAGCGCTTGTGAGGCTCGACGCCGTCGGTCTCGAAGTGATGGCCCACGCCTTCGCGTCGGTGGCCGAGGAAATGGGGCTCGTGCTCGTGCACAGCGCGCTCTCGCCCAACATCCGTGAGCGGCGCGACGCGTCCGCCGCGTTGTTCGACGCCGACGGCGAGATGATCGCGCAGGCGGCGCACATTCCGGTGCACCTCGGCGCGCTCGCGGATGCCGTCGCGGCCGTCCGACAACTCGACCCGGCGCCGGGTGAGCTCTTTCTGCTGAACGATCCGTACTCGGGCGGAAGCCATCTCCCGGATCTCACGCTGATCGGTGCGATCGATTTCGATGGCGCCGTGGGCGGCTACAGTGTGGTCCGGGCGCATCACTCGGACGTGGGCGGGATGACGGCCGGGAGCATGCCGGCCGGTGCGCGCGAGCTGTATCAAGAGGGGCTCATTATTCCGCCGACGCGACTCACGGCCGAGCTCGAGCGCGTGGTGCTCGCGAATGTGCGAACGCCCGACATGCGGCGGGGCGACCTCGCCGCGCAGCGCGCGGCTGTCGAGCGTGGTGCCGACGGTCTCCGCGCGCTCGCTCGCCGGCACGGCTTGACTGCGCTGCGCGAGGCAGCGCGTGAGCTGCTCGATTACGCCGAGCGCCGCACCCGGGCGCGGTTGCAAACGATGGCGGTGGACGCTGTAGCCACCGATTTCCTCGAAGGCGACGGCGTCAGCGGCGAGGATTTCGAGATTTGTGTGAAGATCAGGATCCAGGACGGCACGTTTCACGCCGACTTCACCGGGACGAGCGGTGCGGCGCCCGGGAACGTCAACTGCCCGATCGCCGTGACGCGCTCGGCGGTGTTGTTCGTGGTACGCACGCTGTTGGCAGATGATGTGCCGATGAACGGCGGTGTGTCCCGCGCCATTCGCGTGACTGCGCCGGCCGGCTGCTTGGTCAACGCGCGGCCGCCCAGCGCCGTGGCTGCGGGGAATGTCGAGACGTCCCAGCGAATCGCGGACACCGTATTTCGCGCGCTCGCGGCCGGCGGCTGCGTCGTTCCAGCGCAAGGGCAGGGAACGATGAACAACGTGACGTTTGGCGGCCTGCGGGAAATGGGAAACGGGATGCGGGACACGTGGACGTATTACGAGACTATTGGTGGCGGGCAGGGCGCGAGTCGGGGTGCCCGCGGGCCGTCGGGCGTGCACGTCGGGATGTCGAACACGCGCAACACGCCGATCGAAGTGCTGGAGCTGGAGCATCCGCTGAGAGTGCGGACGTATGCCCTGCGCGCAGGCAGCGGCGGCGCCGGGGCCTGGACTGGTGGAGATGGCGTCCTGCGCGAGTTTGAAGCCCTCGCTCCGATGGAGGCGACGCTGCTCACCGAGCGCCGCCGCCACGGGCCGGCGGGCAATGCGGGCGGGGGTGATGGGCAGCCCGGAAGCAACGCGTTGAACGGCGAGACACTTCCTTCAAAGACCACGCTGCGACTGGCAGCGGGGGACATCCTCCGAATCGAAACCCCGGGCGGTGGCGGCTGGGGGAAAGGAAACACCGTATGACGTGGGCTCTGGTATCGGTGCTGGGACTGCTCGCGGGGGTAGTTTCGGGCTTGTTTGGCGTCGGCGGAGCCGTCGTCATCATCCCCGGCCTCGTCTTCATCACCAAGATGCCGCAGCACACGGCGCATGGAACATCGCTGGCGGCGCTGCTCCTGCCCGTGGGAGTGCTCGGTGTGCTTGAGTACTCGAAACGGCACCAGGTCAGCTGGGGATATGCCGCCGTCGTCGCGGTGGGTCTCCTGATCGGCGCGTATTTCGGAGCACGGCTCGCGGGGTCGATACCTGACGCGACGCTGCGGAAGCTGTTCGGCGGATTCCTGATGCTGATTTCAGTGAAGCTGTTGTTGTTCTAGGAACCGGCGGTCTCCGCCACCGGCCGCTGGAAGACTTTGCCTTCGATGAACAACGTGAAGAGGTCACGGTCGAGCTGGCCGTCCTGGACTTCATCGGTCATGATGTCGATCGCGCGATCGCGGGACACGGCCCGCTTGTAGGGCCGGTCCTGGGCGGTCAGCGCGTCGTAGATATCGCTGATCGTCATCATGCGGGTTTGAATCGGGATCGCCTCTCCCGTAATCCGACGCGGATACCCGCGGCCATCCAGCTTCTCGTGGTGCGCGTAGGCGATGAGCGGGATCTGCTGCAGCTCGCTCGTCCACGGGATGCGCTGCAGGAACTGATAGGTATGCGTGACGTGGCTCTCGATCTCATGCCGCTCCGCAGCGTCGAGACTCCCTTTGCGGATCGTCAGGTAGCGCATCTCATCGGGTGAGAGGAACGGCTCCGTCACGCCGTCGAGTCCCAGGTAGGTGCGCGTGGACCAGATCTTCAACTCCTCGAAGCTGCCATCGGGCAGGATCGTCGGCTCGTTGGCCCGCAGCACGACTTCCAGGAAACGGTCAAGCGCCTGCAGCTCCTGCTGATGCACGTCCTCCAGCTCCTTCACGAATCCGTCATAGCCTCTCTTGCCGTTCACCTCGAGGAACTCCACGCGCTTGCGCCAGAATTCCCGCTCCGCGGTGCGGCGAATGAAGGCGTGGCGATGACGGACCAGCCCGAGGTCCGACGGGTAGAGCTTCTTGGCTTTCACGAGGACCTGCTCGCGCACGCCGACCTTGCCGAAATCGTGCAGCAGAGCCGCGTAGCGGATTTCCTTCAGCTGCTCGCGGGAGAACCGTATGGTCCGGTAGGGCGCATCGCCGCTCCGGTCGACGATTTCCGCGAGGCTCACCGTCATCCCCGCGACGCGCCCGCTATGGCCGTAGGTGGTCGGGTCACGCTGCTCGATGGCATGCACCGCCGCGAGCACGAATCCCTCGAACAGCTTCTCGATGTCCTCGTACAGCCGGCTGTTTTCGATGGCGACGGCGGCCTGCCCGGCGAGGGCGGTGACCAACTCGACGGTCCGCTTGGAGTAGGGGACGACTTGTTCCTCCACGTCGCTGGGGGTCGTCAGCATCGCTTCGAGGTTGCGCTTGCGATTGATGAGCTGCAGCACGCCGATGATCTCGTTCTTGTGATCCCTCATCGGGATCACCAGCATCGACTTGGTGCGGTAGCCGTAGCGCTCGTCGAACGAGCGGTTGATCGTGTATTCAACATCCGGCGGCAGGAAGTACGCGTCGTCGATGACGAGCGGATCGCCCGTGACGGCGCAGTACCCGGCGAGACTGGTGCGGTCGACGGGGATCGTGAACTCGACGAACGGCGCCTCGGGCTTCGAGTACGTCTGCGCCAGCCGAAAGCGCAGCCGCTTCGTCCCCTCCGCGCTGTGCTCGACGAGGTACAGGCTGCCGGCGTCCGACTGCGTGATGCGGCGCGACTGGGTCAAGATCAAGTCGAGCAGAGTCTTCAGGTCGCGCTCGGTCCCCAGCGCGACGCCGATGCGCGTGAGCTCGCCGATTTCGCGCGAGCGCTGCGCCGCTTCGCCACGCGCGCGCGCGGTCTCTGCGCGCGCCGCGGCCTCGCGGAAGCCGGCCCGAATCGCGACGAGCAGGCCGCGCGGGCTCGCTGGATGCGTCAGGAATCCCGACAAAAACTCGGTGGGGAGGGCGTCGGGCACGTCGGTTTCACCGTTGCGTCCCAGCGCGACGATGGCGCCGCCGGCGTCCACGAAGGAGCGCAGCACGTCCAGGGGGAACGCGGAGCGGCTCTCGGCGTCGAGGAGAAACACCGTGGGCCGGTCTTCAACAGCGAGATCCCGCGGCTGCGGTACGGCGCGGGCCTCTACCTGCGAGGTCGCGAGCGCAGGAGCAACTGAGTCCGGCCGCCACATCGGCGGATGCAGCAGGAGATATCTCACGCCGCTGCCCTGGCGAGACAGCGCAAGTGCGAGGGACTCGTTAGGACTGCTTGACCCGCTGCAGGCCTTGCTGCGCCTCAGCGTATTCGGGGAAGATCTGGATGGCGTGCATGAACATGTCCGCGGCCTTTTCTTTCTGGCCGCGATCCTGATACAGCAGGGCGCGCGAGTAGTAGGTCAGTGCCTCCGTGGGAATCTTCCGTTCCGAGCGCTGATCGTTCGCGTGACGCTCGAGCTGCGGCAGATTCGCGTCCTTCATCAGCCGCTCGGAGACGTTGCGGATCAGGTCGAAGAGATGGTCCCGCTGCGCCCGGTCGGACTCGGTCTTTACGATTTCCGTCGTCTCCGTGTTGACCAGGCGGACATCGATCCGGAAGTCACCGTAGAAATCGATGAACGTGCCCATGACCATGTACCGCGCCCCGGTCACTTTCCCTACGCGGGCAATCGTGGCGGAGTCGACGCGGCCCTGCGCGCCGAGATTCTGCTCGCTCAGCAGCTGAGTGATCTGGTCGCGCTCCACGACCCGGGCGGCCGGATTGCGCTGCAATTCGGAGATCATCATTCCCGCGATGCCGCGTTCCAGCGCGTCGAAGTCTTCCTTGGCTTGCCCGTAGGAGCCCCCATTTGTGAACGGCAGCACGGCGATGCCGGGCCGGGTGTCCTGGCCGCGTTGTTGCGCTCCCAGGAGGACCGGAACGAGGCTCAACACGGTCAGGACGGCACGCGCGCGCATAGCTACTCCTCGAGTCACAGGGTCACCCTCATGCCTTCTTGCGCGGCGACAACCTGGAGCGGTGCGCCGCGCGATTTCGCGAATTTGCGGGCGGCCGCCAGCAGCGCGTCCATTTCCTTGTCGCCGTGCTCGGGTTCGTGATGGAACAGGACGAGCTTCTTCGCGCCGGCATCCTGGGCGAGCGTCACCGCTTCTTCATAGGTCGAATGCCCCCAGCCGCGGTGTTGCTCCAGCTCCTTGGGCGTGTACATCGCGTCGTGAATGAGAAGGTCGACGCCCTTGAGAAACGCCACGAAACCCCGCCGCCAGCTGCCCGGCACTTCATACTGCCCGCCGCTTCCCAATTCGTTGTCCGTCACGTATGCCATGCTCGGCCCGCTCGCTTTTGCCGGAGTGAGCCGGAATCCCAATGTGGTTCCCGGGTGCCGCAGCTTGATCGTCCGAACGCGGAACTCGCCGATCACGAAGTCGTCCGTGTCCACCTGCTGCACCGTCAGCTGCGCCGACAACGCGTCGAGCGGCACCGGAAACACCGCCGGATCCATCTGCTGCCGCAGGATCGCTTCCAGTGACGTCGTGCCTTGCCGCGATCCCCAGATGCGCACCGTATTCCCCGGTGCGAAGAACGGTTTGAAGTGCGGCAGTCCCTGGATGTGGTCCCAATGCGCATGGGAGAGCAAAATCTCGACGCGCGCCGCGCCATTCTGCTTCGCCACCAGGTCGAGCCCCAGCGCCCGGATTCCGGTGCCGGCGTCGAGCACGACCAGCTCGCCCCCTGCGCCTTCAACGGCGACACATGGCGTGTTGCCGCCGAAGCGCGCGGTGGCCGGCCCGGGCGTTGGAATGCTGCCCCGGGTTCCCCAGAACGTCACCGTGTAGGCCATGCGAGTCACACGCCGAGGTTCGGGCTAAGTTACTGGCAATTAGAGATGTAGACCGTGATGCGCCTCACGACCGTCCTGCAGCCTGCTCCAGCGCCCCCCGATCACGAATCACGATGTCCTTGCGGCTGACATCGATCATGCCCTTGTCGACCAGCTCGCGCATCGTCCGCGACACCGTTTCGCGCGAGGAGCCGATCATTTGAGCGATCGTGTGGTGGGTCAGACGGCGAGTGATGCGCTGGCCATCGGTCTCGTCGGCCAGATCGAGGAGCAGCTGGGCGACACGCCCGTGGACGTCGAGCAGCACGAGGCTGCCGACCTTCTCGTCCACGCGGCGCAGCCGGCGTGACAGCTCGCGCAGCAACGCGAGTGCGATGCCGGCGGAGTGCTCGAGGATTCCCTGAAAATCTTCGCGACGCAGCACGATCAGCGTCGAGTCTTCCATCGCGATGACGTGGGCCGAGCGCGGCTCGTCGTCGATGAGCGCCATCTCTCCGAAGAACTCGCCTTCGCCCAGTACGGAGAGAATCACTTCCCGGCCATCCTCGCCGATGAGGACGACTTTTACCTGCCCCTTCGCGACCACATACAACGCGTCGCCGGGATCGTCTTCAAACAGGATGACTGAGTTCTTGGGGTAGGCACGGTCGCGCGCCACATCCACCACCCGCTGCAGGTCGGTGGCGGCGAGCTGGCTGAACAGCGGGACCTTCTGCAGCACTTCCGCGGGTGACACGCGAACACTCTCCTTGGTTCGCGCTCAGATTACGGCCTCGGGGCTTGGGTGTCAATCGAACCGCGGGGGTGAGCCTTGCCCCCAAGTTAATGTCCCAGCTATATTTCCGCACTTCGTTTCTGTCCGAC
>WNGO01002035.1_pt1 | contig 14476 bp, 10 predicted proteins | sample 5400511 | NCBI WGS metagenome assembly WNGO01 (sample SAMN13153380, study PRJNA577476) | soil metagenome | isolation source: 20 cm soil or saprolite under Garry oak tree replicate 2 | place: USA:California | collected 2016-06-15
TGAGGTTAATGTTCGCGCCCGGCGCAATGGCATGGGCCCACTCCACGTCGATATTGATCTCGGTCTGGTCTATGGCCTGGCAGGTGCTTACGGTCGGGACATAGGTAATCGCGAAATTCGACGAGGTCAACTGCGGCAAACCGAACTGCGCGGAGAATGCATTCGCATCGCTCTGGATGGTCAGCGAGCCGCACCAGTCAATGATCCCGATCGTCTGTCCTGAGCCATCGAATCCCTCCGCATACAAGGCATTAAGGTTGTATGCAGCCTGGATCATCGCCGGCGTGTATCCGCATCCTGCGCTGGTCAGGCTCTGCTCGTTGAGATGGTTGCCCTTGTATGTGCCAATGGGGAATGACCCATTGTTGTTCGTCGAGAACGATTCGGTCTCGGTGCCATCGAAGCAGTTATTCGAGAAGAAGCTGCTGTCCGGTGCCGCCTGTGCCATGGCAGCTAGTGACTTAGCCCCCGGTTTGGTCGATGGAGGACCTGGCCGCGTTGCCATCGGATGTGCATATTCGCCGCTATCCAGACCGGAGATCGCCCTCACCAGGAGCGCCGCGGGGCCGTCCACGTAGGGATCGCGGTTGTTGGCGCGCATTACATTGCTGCCTACTTGATACTGATTGAGCTGCACGTGCAGCGCATTCTCGATGTCGCCCACCGTTCCTTTCGCATGCACGAAGAAATTCATCGGACCAACCCGCATCACCTTCAGGTTGTTCGCCGCGAGAAATTGCCGCACCACCTTCATCTGTGCCGCGGTCGGCGCAAACCTGGCCGCGATCTGGTTGCGGGTCAGGAAGTGCCGGAATTGGGGAGACGTAGGATCGTAGAGATTTTTGGTTATCGCATCCAGTTGCCCTCGGTTACGCGGATTCAGCCAGAAGCTCACCTCGATTACCTTCGCAGGATCCTCGGTTCCCAGGTTCGCTGCCGTCGCCACATAATTTGGCGTGTTGTGCGCGATGAATCTTCCGGTGGCAGCAAAGCCCTGCGATGCAAGGCATCCGATCAGCACCACCACAAACAGCCCCAGCCACATGGCCCACACTGCTTTGCTCTTGGCTGAAAGTAAAACTGCATTGCTAGAGTCCATTTACTCCTCCTGTATCGACCAGACAAGCGTAGGTTCGGACTTACTCGCATTCTTGCGACGTTAAGTCCGTTCGCACAAACACGAATGACTCGACCTATGAGCCGACTAACTTCGTTGCAGATTGAGTTTGGTTGAGAGTTGAGATGACGGGTTGCAAATTGAGAGCGACATGCTACCCCTATTCGTGACGAATGGTCAATCATTAAACGGGAGACCAAGCTGTCGCTCTTGACGCGTCCATGGCTCGATTTGACGGATTCCCTACATTTCCCCGCCAAAAACCTGCGAAGAACTCTTGTCCCATCACAGCTTGCCTTCCAGCGCGATTCTCGCGGCGCGAGTGATTCATGGCTCCGATCGTCAGGATTGAGTTCCAGACCGCCATCGGCGGTTGGCACATGCGAGAGCAAGCTCAAAATCGGAACGACCCTTGCCATGCCGAAGAAAATCGTTTTACTAAATCATCCCCCGCTATGGGATAATTCCTCACCGTAAACGATTTCCGCATCGGCGCACACGTCTGTCGCGGAAAATCACTTCAGCACTTGTGAGGGCGAAAACTTCTATGTCTAAAAATCCCCTGTCTCGCCGCCAATTCATGCAAATCGGTTCCGGCGCTCTCGTCGCCACCACCGTCGCTAAATCCGTTTTGCAACCCCACATCCTCAATGCCTCCTCGCGCCCGGTTGCGCCCAGCGACACCGTGCGCTTCGCCTCGATCGGCACCGGCATTCGCGGATGCGAGCACCTTCAAGCATCTCTCTCGGTTCCGGGCATTCAGTGCGTCGCGGTATGCGATCTCTACGACAGCCGCCACACGGCTGCGCGCGAAGCCGTAAACAATCCGAGCGTCCCCGCCACCCGCGACTATCGTTCGATTCTCGACCGCAAAGACGTCGACTCCGTCCTGATCGCCACCATGGATCACAACCATCTCCAGATCTTTCAAGATGCCTGTGCCGCCGGCAAAGACGTCTATTGCGAGAAGCCGATGTCGCATACCCCCGAAGACGGATTCGCCATGGTCGAGGCCGCGCAGAAAAATAAACGCATGGTCGCTATCGGCAGCCAGCGCGTCAGTTCCGTCCTTTATGCCAAGGCGAAAGAGATCTTCGACTCCGGCAAGATGGGCGAAGTTTTCTCCATCAACGCCTACTGGGACCGCAACTCGCCCAGCGGCGCGTGGGTTTACCCCATTCCGCCCGATGCGAGTGAAAAGACCATCGACTGGAATGCTTTCCTCGGCAAAGCTCCCAAAGTCCCCTTCGATCCAATTCGCTTCTTCCGCTGGCGCTGTTTCCGCGACTACGGCGAGGGACTTGGTGGCGATCTCTTCGTTCACCTGCTCTCCGGCATCCAGTTCGTCGCCGGAATCAACGAGCCCGCCCAGCGCGCTCAGTCCTCCGGGGGCCTTTTCCACTTCCAGGATGGCCGCGAGTTCCCCGACCTCATCGAGACGCTCTATGACTATCCCAAGTGCCGCGTAACCTTGCGCTGCAACCTGAACAACAACGGCGGAGAATTCATCGGCTTCTACGGCACCAAGGGCACGATGATCATCAAGGACTCCACGCTCACCTATAAACCCGAGGACACGCGTCCCGAGCCCGAAGGCTACTCAATTTTCGGTTGGCCGAAGGCGCTGCGCGATCAGTATCTGCAGAAGTGGCACGAGGAGCATCCCGAACCGGAAGCTCTGAGGTGGAAAGTCGACGAAACCGGCGAATCCTACGTGAACCCTCCGGGCTACAGCGACACCGTCGATCACCAGGCCAACTTCTACAACGCGGTGCGCACTCGCAAGCCAGTTGTCGAAAACGAAGTCTTCGGCAACAACGCTGCCATAGGATGCCACCTGGCGAACTTCTCCCACTTCGAAAAATCCGTCGCAGTCTGGGACAAGTCAGCCAAGAAGATCGTCAAAGGTTAGCCGGAACGAGGAACAACGAGGGGTGCCCCACCCTTGTCGCGATTTAAGCGACAGGGTGGGGTTTTTGACTTTCTGGTACGGAAAGAAGGGATTTCAGTTTTAGCACACTGCTCCCCGTCTGAGCGCCTCCGTCACTTCTTAAATACGGCATCCAGCGCCGCCTGCGCGATCGCTTCATCGATTTCCGACTTAGCGCCACTAGCAGCAATCCCTCCGAGAGTTTGCCCGTCGACCTGAATCGGCAACCCGCCTTGATTCGGGAAAAAATCCGGAAACGCGAGGACCTCCAGATTCCCCGCCTTCAAGGCATCCGCTCCATCCTTCGAGGGCTTTCGGTAGAACGCCGAGTGTCGCGCCTTCTTCTGTGCGAACTGAATCGTATTGAGCGACGCGCCATCCGCCTTCTCCAGAAAGAGAAGATTCCCGCTGTCGTCCACAACGCAGATGGTCACTTCAACGTTGAGCTTCTTCGCCTCCGCCTCGGCCGCGGCCACCAACGCCTTGATCGTGGCCAGATCAAGGCGCTTCTTGGTTGGGAGTTCAGCGACAGACACGGCCACCATGAAAGTCAGCATCACAACAAAGAGTTTGCACATGCCACGGATGCTAGCAGCCGACGTGCCAGTTTTCCAGATGCACCTGTTCTGCAGACGCGGGTGCCCCACCCAGGTCGCGATTTTTGCGACAGGGTGGGGATTTTGACCTCCTACGAATCGTACTGAAACCCAGATCCCTATTTCGGCAGCACAATCAGGTTCTGAACGTTGGGAATCGAGTGCGGTGACCCCGGGGCCCGCGTCGCCCCGGTCGAGGTCACCGTCCATACGAACAGCTTTCCTGCCTTCAGGCTGATCGCATACACGTGGTTCGCGTTATCCCAGAAAATCTGATCGATCGTGTTCCCCGTCAGAAGCCCGGTGAACTTCGTGATCGGATTCGCTCCATTGAAATGGAAGATCTGGAACCCCGCTGTCCCACCCACGGCTAAATACTTCCCCGATGGCGACATCGAGTAGTCGTTCACCGCTCCCACAAGCACGGTTGGCATGTTCGAGAACGTGCTCTTTGTGGTCAGATTCCCCGTAGCGCCTGCTGTGTAAGACGCCAACTGCCACAGGCCATCCTGTCCCCAGTTCGAATTCAGCGGCTCCATCGCAATCGCAAGATGATTCGTCGGATCAGCCGCCGCCTTCCACGGACAATAGAATCCGCCCGACTTCTCCGCCGGAAATGGGAAGTTGTCGTTCAGGTACGAGAGTGTCCCATCCGTGTTGCGCTTCACCCCGATGATCTCTTGCCCGAAGTGATAGCAACTGGATGAGTATGCATACACGTTATTTCCGATGAAGCTCACCGGAGTATTGTTCGGTGGGCCTCCCGCCAGATCGCCGATCTTCGTCAGGCGTCCGTTGGATTGGTTAATGCTGAACGACAGGTAATCGTTGTTGGTGGTGTAGTAGTCCGCATACAGCGTCTTACCGGTGTGGTCCAGGTACACGCTGATAACTCCCGGCCCGGGATTCGTCACCTTATACGTGTCTTTGAATGTCAGGGCCCCGTTGGACGCAATCGAGAACGAGTTGATGTCAGTGTCCACATTCGCAACACCAAACAGCCATGCTCCATTGAGCGCCATATAGTTCACGTCATATGGAAACGGCGAACCAGGGATAGGTGTCAGCGCTCCGTTGGAGGCCGCCGCGTACGCGTTGATCTTGCCCGTGCTGCTCGTCGGTGCGCTGGAAACGTACACGTACGCGACGGGGGAAGCAGGGGCCTGAATTGAATTGGATTCAGTTGGTGAGGGCGTGACCTGAGCGGATGCCAGAACTATGCTGGCGCAGATCGCTGCGAACGCAAGCAAACACACCGAGATACTGCGAGACATACAATTGATCGCTGCTCCACCGGAGAATTGGATTTCGGACGAGCGAGGATTCAGATGCTGTTCCGCACTTCCGGGTTTAATCCGCCAACGTCAGTGAACCCTTGCGATCAAGTGCGATCAAGTGTTTGCTTTAGGTGTCCAAGGATTTCACTGTATGAAAGCGCAAATAGGCCTCAAATCCTTAACCCTCGCTATGTCTGACGACCCCAGCAGAGAACAACATTGTCAAATCTCTAAATTTAACTTGGATTGCCAGAGAATCTGGAGTATCTTTCCGGCATTGAAATTGGCGCAAGGCCCGCCAAGCCTGCTTTCCGGGAACCGTCGATCACGTCAAAGTCACCCTGCTCGCGTGATCGATAACAGGTGAAGTGAGGTCTCAGCAGATCCGAGGGAATTCTGCCGTGAAATCTCCTCTTTTTGTCTGCATCTTGTCGTGCTCTCTTCTCAACTGTTCCTCCTATGCCCGCAGCATCCAGGCGGGATCACCCGATAACTCACAGCCTGCCACTGCAGCCGCGCACGCTCCTTCCGAAAACCAGGTCCCTGCCGCTGCGCACTTTACGATTCCCGGTCCGGAGCGTTCTTTCCTCCGCATGGCCGGCATCAGCCAGATGATCAGGCCCGAGGAAGTCCTGCCTCTATTGAGCAGGAATGTCTTTATCGAGGGCTATCAGGGTTCCAGTCAGCCCACGGAGTTCCTGATCTTGCTTCGACGTTACGTCGTCCAAGCCAGAGAACTCACCGAGTTGGCGGCGCACAGCAGCATGGTCATCCGTGTTGCTGGTTGTGACGAGGCTCAGCCCCTTCTGCACATCCTCGGATACCGCACTCGTCCGGATTGTGGCAAGGCTGACACTGCTTTACTCACCGACGATCCCGAACGTGCGTTCCTCACTATCGATTCCGGATTCCCTCTGCCTGACCTGGAGCGGACGCTGCAGGGAGGAAAGCCCTTCGAGTACGCGTTCTCGCCTTCCGCCGTGCCCGTGCTGTTTGCCGGAAGCGAGTGGACCATGGCGAGCAAGAAGAACCACACCGAAAACAGCAGAGACTTGCTCGACACAATTTTGAACGACCCCGCGGTAGCTCGTCTCTACTGGGCGCTCTCCCGGATCGAGCCCGAAACCGCTGGGTTCTTGCAGCAGTCCATTGGACTTCAGAAGTTGCTCCCCTACGCCGCAGTTCTTGACTTCTATGGCAGAGAGCTCTCCATCTCCGGCGGCAAAGTCAGCGTGCCCGGCGGCGCGGCAGCAGAATCTTCATGGAACGATTTGGTCGGCGCAAGTCCGGCAAATCCATCTGCCTTCGTTTCAAGATTGCTCGGCCGCGACAAGGGATGGCTTGCCGCTTATTTCGATGTGCTTTGCCGCGCCAATCGCGAGCAGCAGGCGTATTTCACGGATCCGCATCGCCTGAAATTTTTCTACACCGCACTCCTCTCGACGGATTCCGCCGACAAGCCAACTCGCGGCACGTTCCGCCCCGTGCCCGAAATGTTGCTTCTGGTCTCCCGCCTTCCGCTCGACAGTTCCGGACAGCCCCAGGTTCCGGGAGGTCTCGAATCCTGGAAAAGGATTCTTTTCGACGGTCATCACCGAAGCGTGTTTCGCAAATGGGCGAAGGCCGACAAGTTGAATCATCCCGATGACCTCGTTCGAGTGCTATTCGCGCTGTCGCGCACTCACGATACCAATCTCCTTCAGCTCTACATGGCGGTCAGCCAAATCGACAGCAGGAGGCCGCCCGATCATCGCCTCGCACCCGCAACCGTCGAATTGTTAGCACGCAAGTACGAGGATTACAGCGATCAATACCGCATTTTCTCCGAGTTCCCGGAGTTAGGCGACGAGTCGATCACGTTGTTCCTAGACGTAGCGCAGAGCCTGGGCAATGCGCCCATGGCATTTCGCGCCAATGGATTCGGGACGTTCCAGGCAACCGTCGGAATCTGGCAGATTCTGGCCCGTCAGGGACAAATCCCGCCATCCCGCTTCGATGAATCATGGCAGCGCGTAATCCGCCCCTTTGAGGGCATTCGTTCGGCAGCTCATCTTTATGACGCCGGCCGGAATTCCCTGGGAGAAGTCTTCCGCTTCTCCACCGACAAACCGCACGGATCCCAAGACGACATCATTGAATTGCTGGCAGGACCGCCGCAGACCACTCCGCAGGGAAAGCAGATGCACAACGAAGTCGCCAACCGCATCCGCTCCGTCCTCGACGATCAGCGCCTGGTCTCGATCGACACGCTGATGTCAGTAGGCGAGGGACTCGCCGAAAAGGAACGCGGCAAGCATCCGGAAGAGTACGTCGTTCTGCTGGCGGCGCAAACTCGCGAGTTCGAAATGCCGCGTCCCATCTTCAGCAACGGTGAACGGACCCAGTGGGCCGCGGGAATTTACAACAATCACCACACTGATGTGGAGATGCGCACCGATTTGCCCAAGCTGCTCAAATCCCCGACAGCTTCGCGGGCGCAAATTGAAGAGGCCCGAGGCCAGCTCGCATCGTTCCTCCGCGACACTCTCGTCGGCCTCAACTACGCGTACTACGAGCCGCCGGGCGCACAAGCCCTGCACAACAATCCGTTGTTCGTTCGCTCCCACGATTTTGCCGGAGAGTCTGTCACCGGAATCTCGAGCCTCTGGCAGGCGCCTGTGCTTCTCGGCCGCGGAACTCCTGCGGGCGGCGGCGCTCATTTCGTCGGCTCTCTTGCTGACCTCCCATACGCCTTAGCCGAGCTCGAGCAGGATTTCATTTCTCCCAACAGCGTTCAAGCGCTGGTCTGGGGTGAGATGACTCCCGGCATGCTGACCAGCGCCATCTTGCCTCGATGGTGGAACGTCACCCCCGTGGAGTTGCACGCCATCGCTCTCTACCAGAAATCCGGCGAGGAGCTTCTTACCGCTTCTGAAAAAGACGAGGCACTGCGTGCCGACGTTCTTGCCATCTTGTCCAATCGCCTCCTTCCCCAGCAAGCCCGGCAGATTGAGCAGGCAATGCGCACGGGAAGCGTTTCCGAAATCATTCCTCAGATGATGCCCGCCGACACCTTCTACCTTGCCGCGGAATTCCAACAGAAATATCCCGAGCAACCCCGTGACTTGGGAACGTCAACTCAGGAACTGCAGGAACTGATTCGTCAGCATCCCGACCAGGTCAACTGGAGACGCTTATCGCACGACTTCGGCACGCCTCATCCGGTGATGGCGCAGAACTACGGCCCTGAACTGCTGAATGTGGCTCCCATGCCGCCCTTCGCCGGATCCTCCAGCCGCTTCCTGCCGGAATGCTGGGATTCGCCCAACTTGTACTGGGCTCGCTTGGCGGATGAAGCGGGCGTTTCCCCGGTGATGTTGAACCGTTTGGTACCTGAGCTCACGCAAAACATGATCCAGAGAATTTTCGCTACCGATTTCGAGGATTGGCCGGCGCTTCTTCGTGCCATGCATGAGACCGGTGCCGAGTTCCGGCAAGGCAAACTGGGCTCACCGCAACGAATCACCGCCGTTCAACATTGAGAGATCTGTCACGAACGTATTTGAGGAATACACGAACGTTTTTGGGGAATGCACCAACGCTTTAGGCAGGGCACGGCTTTAGCCGTGCCGTTCGGGTTTCACAAATGATGCGGGGCTTTGGCCCCTGAGGGAAACGCGCTCATGGTAAGGAAATTTCATTTGGCGGCCGCACTCTCTTTTCTATTGTTCCTGGTCAATGAAACTGCCACCCGGGCACAAGACAGCCCCGATATCCACGTTGTCGTCAATATGGTCCAGCTCAACGTGGCCGTTACCGATAACAAGGGAAACTACATCACGGGACTCAAGCCCAGCGATTTCGCAATCTATGAAGATGGCATCAGGGAGAAACCCGCCACCTTTGCGGAAGGCGATGCACCCGCACACCGTCTGGACGATCTCGGACAGGACGCTTCTTCCCCCGCCCCCTCGCCGGACGCGGCCGCCGGATCTTCTGACGGCGCCACGGCTCAGACTTTCGATCAACTGATAAGCGGCTCCAACGTCTTCGTCCTGTTCGATACCAGCGACTACATGTATCGCGGCTTCGTTTTTGCCCAGGACGCAATCTCCGAATTCATCCGCTCGCTCGCCAAAGCCGACAAAATTGCCTTCTATTCCTACAGCCGCGATCTCTCGCGCGTCGCTCCTCTCACCGCCGACCGTGGCCAACTACTCCAGGCCGTGCGCTCCACGGTTGCCGGCGATCAGGCCGCCCTCTACAACGCACTTCTGCTCACACTTAAGGACGCCGCGCAAAACCGTGGCCGCAAAGTCGTCGTCGTGTTTTCCAACGGCCCCGACAACTCCAGCGTCGTGCCCCCTGAAGACGTAGCCGAATTCGCCCAATCTTCCGGCGTTTCCATCTACATGATCAGCACGCAGGAAGCCCGGCTGGAGCCTGTCTCCACCGCAGTGTTTGACCGCATGACGGCGGCCACCGGCGGAAAAGCCTACTTCGCTCGGAACTGGCGCGATGAGCACCGCGCCTTCGCCTCCATCCGCGATGACCTCGATCATCTCTATTCCCTCAGCTACTATCCCAAGGCGAATCCCAACAACGGATGGCGCGCCGTCAGCGTAAGGCTGGTGGGTGATCGACTGAAGAAATACAAAGTCCGCACCCGCAACGGCTACCGCCCGCAGCCCACACGCTTCTCCAGCGGCGACAAATCAACGCTGTCCGCACTGACTCCATAGCGGAAAAGCGGCCCTCGGAATTGAGCGGGTGCCCCCATCCTTGTCACGCCGCCTTTTGGCGAGACCGGGTGGGGATTTTTACTGTGTCTTTTCCTGAAAAATGTGGGACGGAACGCTCACCATCTTTGGGCTGGGACCGGTTGCGACCTACCGCTGAGAGACCCAATCCCCGCAGGACCCCTACTTCTTCTTCGGCAGGTACTTCTTCTCAATCGAGGCCACGACTACGTAGTTCGGATCGACCATCTCGTTGAAGTGGATCTTCGCGACCTTCGACAGCAACTCGTACGCATCCATCTCCGACAAGCCGTAGTCGCGATGAATCCAGTACACCAGTTCGGTCAGCGCGATCCGCACCGCGTCGTCCGCTGGACGATACGCGCCGACCGTCATGATCGCGTCATCGTTTTCAAACTGCGGCCAGTCGATTTTGCGCCCCTTGATCACGCTCACCTGCACGCGCGCCTTCAGCGGCACCTCGATCGCCGATCCCGCCGCCTCGCCGTCGCCCATCGCCGCGTGCCCGTCGCCCAGGTACAGCAGCCCGCCCTTCACGTTCACGGGAAAGTACACAGTGTTCCCCACGCTCGCCTCCGGGGAATCCATGTTCCCGCCAAACTCTGCCGGGACAATCGAACTCCTCGCCTCGCCGTTCGCCGGAGCCACGCCGATGCACCCAAAGAACGGATGCATCGGAATCTTCACCGCGAAATCCGAATCGAGCGCCTTGAACGTTGCCGTGTTGTCCGCATGATTGATCGGATAAAACCACACCCGCTCCTGCCACGGAGATTTCTCCAGCACCGGCGTGTACTTCGAGGAATTGATCGATCCGAACCCTGGCGAGAACGCACCCACGCCGTACTCGCCGTCCACCTGCAGATCGAGAATCCTTACCGCCAGCGTATCTCCCGGTTCCGCGCCTTCGATGAAAAACGGCCCTGCCAGCGGATTGTCCCCCTTCGCCATGTCGAGCGTATCGCCCGGCTTCTTCAGCCCGTTGCCGAAACAGTCGAGCGTGTTCGTGTCGAGAATGTCCCCCGGTTTCAAATGCAGCACAGGCTCCGCCGTTGCAAAGAGATATTTCACGTTCGCATTCGTGGTCGTGTAATGCACGACGTTCTGCGCCGCCACACAGCTAACCGAAAGGATGACCAAAGCAAGTCTTAGGAAGTGCACGCGAGTCCCCCGCTGTAATTGGAATTCCAAGATTGTCGCACAGCCGTGAAACGAACCTCGCACTCGTGGACGAACCTCGCATGGCCCTGGAATCTCGCACCCCGTGCAAGAAGCTCGCACAACCGTAGAAGAGCGGCGCTTTAGCGCCGCGTCAGATGCGCATCGAGCTCCGGGCTTCAGCCCCTGTGGTCGTCTTCAAGGCTCTACCCTTCACTGCGGACTCGTTTTCACCGTGACCGAAGGCTGCTCCTGGGTCGAATGCAAGTCCAGCACATACGCCGTCTGATCGCGCGTCAGGACAAACAACCGCTTTCCATCTTGCGAGAATTTCTTATAAGCAATCGAAACCGGAAAGTGGTAGGTGCGCAACAACCGTGAGTCGCCCAGCCCGTACACATTGACTTCGCCCTCGCCGGCCGAAACCGCGTAGACTTCACCCGCGCTCGAGATCACCGGTGAATGCCCAAAGACGTGCCCCACTTCGTTACCTGATGCCAGCGAATACGTGATCACCCGGTCGCCAGTCACCTGCAGCGCCACCCAATCGCGATCCACTTTTGCGCTTCGGACCGAGAACGAATACTTGTTCGTCTTCACCAGCAGTTTGCTAAGGATTGAGTTCGTGCCGACATCCACGAACTCATAAAGCATGTCTTCTTTTTCGGCCGAGCTCTTCAAATCCGGGAAGTGCTTCAGCTCTTCACGGGCCGCCGCGCTCGACACCGGCCAGCCCAGCAGGACCTCTTTATAATCCGGCGTCCAGGCCAAAGAAGGAGGCTCCTGCGGAAAATGGAGCGTCCAGAGCGTTGTCTTCGTGCGGAAGTCACGCAACTCGTACGTCCAGTTCTTTCGTTGATACGGGTTGTCCTTTGAGGGCGTGCGTACCAGCAAGTACGGCCCCTCTTGGCTGGCCAGCAGGTCCCCAATCGAAAACACAGGAGACGCCGCGCCCTGTCTGTTCAGTTCCACGATGGCGCGCTCCTGTTTGGCCTTCTCCGGAAAATCCGCGTAGAACGAATCGTCATCGGCGAACCACCCCTCGGTAAATGCGCGCACGTGCTGCACGCGCGCATTGTGCGGGATGTCCCAGACCGCGCCACGGCTCCCGGTGGACGCAGCCAGCCAATCGAAATCCGACGACACCGCGATCGCTCGGTTGTCTCCCAGATGGGCCTGCTTCAACTGCGCTCGCGCCAGGATCTTTGCGGAAGGCACTTCGATCAGCAGAATGCGGCCGTCGAGTTCCTCGTACACCACCGTATTGTCATACAGGTCTCCCGCGTCTTCTTTGAGGATTCCATTCAGTTTTCCAGTCGCCGGATCGACAAATCCACGCTTGCCCGTTTTCAGGGGACCGATCACTATATATTTGCCGTCTGCGGTGGGCTCGAGATTCGAAGCGTAGGCGAGCCTCGCATCCTGCAAATGTTCCCCGCTCGGAAACTTCAGCTGTGGAGATTTCGCGGGGTTGAACGAATTCAGGCCGAGCAAGCGCTCGCCGTCAACGAACGTGAACTGTCCGTGCATCACATTCCGGATCGAGGACGGCATCTTAGCCTCGCGGCCCGCTGCAAGATCGTAGGCAAACTCCGTCGTCGCAGTCCCCGCAAGAAAATAGTGGCCGTCGGGCGAGAATCTCATCTCCGCCAACCGCAGGTTCGAGTTCCCCTCCAGTTCGAGGATGAAGAGCAAAATAAAATTCACCGATCGAAGCTGGAAAAAATCTCTTCTGCTGGCCAGATCTTTCCCGGTCGCCACATCCAGCAATTGCAACGCAAATTCCTTATCGAGGCACGCAAGATACTTTCCATCCGGCGAGAGTGTGCTCTGCAGGCAGCCCTCGCGCAGGACGATCTCGTGAACCGAAGCCCGCTTCTGGCCAGTGATGTCCCACGTCTCTACCCGCAGCGATGGCGTCTTGAAAACCACCGACTTCGAGTCGGGACTGAACGAAGCCTTATCCGCATCCGGAGCTTCGATAAAGAACAGCAACTGGAACGGATCGCGCGAGAGCACGTGAATGCCACCCTCGTCCTGCGCGAGCACGTACTTCCCGTCGGGACTGAAGCGCAGATTGCTGACATCCGGACGCAGCGGCAGCGCCAGTTTCTGCTTCACCAGCAGGCCAGGAAGCGACGCCGTATGCATCCCAGTGTTCGAGGCGATCACCTGCGATCGCCACGCCTTCCAGTTTTCCCGTGAGTGACGTTGAAGCGATCCCACAAGTCGACATAGGCCTGCGGGGCAAATCCTACGCGTGCCATGGCAAACAGCGCCACTTGGTCGGCGATGTACTGATCTCCTTCTCCCTCGCCGCTGACATGAATCGGTTTGCGCTGTTCATTTTCAAGGAGGCGTTGGAACTTGTCATAGATGTCAGCCCGGTCCCCAACCTGCGTGACTCCCAGCACGCGCTTCAGCAAATGGGTCATAAGAATGGAATGCTGGTGGGTCACGATGTGGCCCATCTCGTGGGCCAGCACACCCGCCAGTTCATCTTCGCTGCGAGTAAGCGCTACCATTTTCCGCGCCACGTAGATGCGGCCGCCCGAGAGGCTGAAGGCGTTCACTTCCGGCAGGTCGATGAGAAAGAATCGGAATCGCAGATTGTTGGGGGGAAGGTAACGGGCCAGCCTGGCCCCAAGTGCCTCCAGATGCGCGGTGAGGACGGGGTCGTCGATGAGAACAAATCATGGCATCGCCCAGATCGATCTCCTGCTGGTCGGTGAAGATAGTCTTCCCAGCGACTCGCTCCAGCGCGGGAGGCTGAGGGCAAGCCTGCTGCGCGCTCGAAGATCCCGCAGTCAGTAAGGAGCCTGCGATCCATGCGGCGACCGGCCAGAGCCACTTCATAATCAGCACAAGCTTAACCGCACCCCATAACAGCCGTCACGAGAAACGTGTGAGGCCAGCGATGCTCCGCCGGCTGTCATGAGGACGTCTCGCCCTCGCTTCCTGACAGCGAAGAGAAGGCCCAGCCACTGGCTGGGGCCCAGTTCAGCAGTATGCAGAATTTCTTAAGCCGGCTTTTCGCTCTTGGAGGAACCGCAGCAGCCTTTGCCGCAATCCTTGCCTGCCTTGCGGTCGCACTTCATCCCGTCTTTGCCTTTGCAGCAGTCCGCCATCTTGCCGTCCTTCATGCAAGACTTGGCATCCTTGCCGTCGCAGCAGGACTTGTCGTCCTTTCCGGCGCAGCAGGAAGCCATCTCTTTTCCCTCATGCTTACCCATGCAAGCGGCGTGCGCATCTTTCGAATCTGACGCCGCCATCTTGTCACAGCATGCGCATTTGGAATTCTCTGAAGTTTGCGGGGTTGGGGGTGTGGTTTGGGTTGCGGTTTGCGCCCAGGCAACGACGGTCAGGGCAAGGATCAGAGCCAGCATTCTGTACTTCATAACTTCTCCTTAAGAAAAGAAATTTGTTGGAGGACTTGCAGTCCGGGAACTGAGCCGGGCAGTCCGCGAAAATGCGCAGCCTGCTCGTGCAATTTATCAGGCGCAAAAGAAAACTCAGATCCGCAGGACGGTGCTTCGTTCGAAAGGGGGCGAAAGGAAATTGACCGCCGCAGTCTCGATATTGCGGCCGTGACAGGAGGAAGGCATATCCGTGATGAGGGCCAGCACTCGCTCCGAAGCAGGCCAAATTACCTTGGTCTC
>WNGO01001923.1_pt1 | contig 14470 bp, 15 predicted proteins | sample 5400511 | NCBI WGS metagenome assembly WNGO01 (sample SAMN13153380, study PRJNA577476) | soil metagenome | isolation source: 20 cm soil or saprolite under Garry oak tree replicate 2 | place: USA:California | collected 2016-06-15
TCAGTCGAGAAGCGAAGCTGTAAACGGCGGGATAATAACGAGCGACCAAAGTATCAAAACGTGCGCGTTTCCTTTTCATCAAACCTATCTGCCTGCGCTCCGACGCTCATCCACATACACCTCGCGAACCGGATAGCGCGCGCCAGTCTTGCCGCCGAAAGCCGCTGCCAGGGCGCCCAAGATAAGACCTATAGCGGCTGCGCCTGTGCCAACCGCACCGCCCTTGGCAGCGCGTTGTCCCACTTCTCGTGCGTCCGCGGCTTTCTGCTCTGGTGTGGTTTGTTGAGCTTGAGCTGCGGTCTGGTCGGCGCTCACCTTTGCCTGCCCCGCTAACTGATCTATCTGTTGCTGAACCGCTGGCGGGAGCTCGGTTCGCGAGACTTTGTCACTGTTGTTCACAGCGAAGTTCGCCAGCCCCGATGCCGTGCCGATCAGTCCACCTGCAGCTGTCGTTAGCAGCAGAATCGTTAACATCGTTACGGCAGCCCAAGTAGCTAATCCGTGCAGCCACCCATTAAAGGTTCCGCCCAGCCGTCCGGCGATGTAACCGCCTAGGAATAGCGAAACCAAACTGCTAATAACGAGCCAAACGCCGGCTCCAATTCCAAGCGTGGTGCCACTCGGAGTTTGACCTGTCGCTGGATTCAACGTTGCGAGTCCAACTGCTGTGCCAATAAGTGTCAGGACGAGTTGCGTTGCGAGCACGATTATCGCGCCTGCGAAGATCGCACCCCACGAGATGCGGGCGAACGGTCGATCGAAGCCGTGGAACGGTTCCACCGCCGCAGTCGTGGTACGCAATGTTGTCTCGCGCCTTGCTGGGCCATTGTTAGGTTCAACCATAGTTCGAGTACCGAATACTGATTCAGACATAATAATTTTCTTTCGTTTGTGTGTGGTTAGTTCGATCCTTTTCTTCGTGTGCCCAGAAACCTCCTTTGATAATGAAAACGCACAATCGGGACGGTGGATGGTTGTCTAGTGAGACATAACCCTATGCCACATGAAGATTGTCCTAGGACGCGTGGTGTCTCTGCGTGAAGAGAAACGCTACTACGGTTGTGTTAAACAGTAGTGGACCGGGCTGGAGTTACGTCGAATCGTTAATCAGTCTGACCTGCAAGCAACCTGTTATTCCAAACCATTCAACATCCAATCCTTCCGTGGCCGACGTTCTCTTATAGAACTTAACCCGGCGAGACCAAAGAATGAGAGCACTAGTTTGGCACGGCAAAAGCGATGTGCGCTGCGATACGGTTTCCGATCCCACGATCGAAGACCCGCGCGACATGATCGTAAAAATCACTTCCACCGCGATTTGTGGCTCGGATCTACACCTTTATGACGGCTATATGCCAGCCATGGAAGACGGGGACATCCTCGGCCATGAGCCGATGGGCGAAGTAGTCGAAGTCGGCAGTAGCGTGAAAAAATTCAAGGTGGGCGACCGCGCGGTCATTCCCTTCACCATTGCCTGTGGCGAATGTTTCTTCTGCAAGAAGCAACTTTATTCCTGCTGCGATACGACGAATCGCGATGCGGAGAAAACCGCCAAAATCATGGGGCACGCTCCGGCGGGGCTGTTCGGGTATTCACACCTTACCGGTCATTATCCCGGGGGTCAGGCTGAATATTTGCGAGTGCCGCATGCGGACGTCAGTCCGGTCAAAATCGAGAACGATTCGCTTAGCGACGAGCAGGTGCTCTTTCTGTCCGACATTTTCCCGACCGGTTACATGGCCGCAGAAAATGCCGATATCGAGGAAGGCGATACTGTCGCCGTGTGGGGCTGCGGGCCGGTCGGCCAGTTCGCTATTCAAAGCGCGTGGATGTTCGGAGCTGGCCGCGTGATCGCGATTGATCGCGTGCCGGAACGTTTGCGCATGGCAGAGGAAAAAGGGAAAGCGGAAGTGATTAACTTCGAAAAAAGCGACCACACCGTTTACGAGCGCCTTCAGGAAATGACGAAGGGCCGCGGCGTCGATCGATGCATCGACGCAGTCGGAGCCGAAGCGCACGGCTCGGGATCGTTCGACGCGGTTATGGACAAAGCGAAAGCTTCGGTGTTTCTGGGGACCGATCGCGCGCACGTTTTACGCGAAGCGATTTGGTGTTGTCGCAAAGGAGGTACCATTTCCATGCCTGGCGTTTACGTCGGCTTTCTCGATAAGATCCCCCTTGGCGCTTTCATGAACAAAGGGCTGACGATGAAAACCGGTCAGACCCACGTGAAACGTTACTCCGAGACATTGCTCGGAATGATAGATACGGGAGAAATCGACCCTTCATTTGTCGTTACCCACCGTCGCCCTTTGGAAGACGGCCCCAAGATGTACAAAACATTTCGCGACAAAGAGGACGGCTGCATCAAAGTCGTCCTGAAACCGTAGGCACGACGCACGACTCGATATCGAGTTACTTTTTCGCGCTCCCTGGTTCCGCCATTTTGCGATGCTGCTCGGCCAGCACGCCGGAAGGCGTCACCGTCGCCATAGCCGACTGAATCTTGTTTTTCCAGCCGCTTACGACGTCTCCCTCACCCTTCATCATTGCTTCAAAACCAAGCTTCGCGACGTCAGCCGGGTCATCTTTCTGGCCTGCCCCAACTTTCGTGTCCAACATATCGGCGCGTTTGAAGAATTCTGTATCGGTAGCACCCGGCATCAGACACGTCACTGTGAGGCCCGCGTCCTTGAGTTCCGCCCGCAATGCGAAGGAGAAGGAATCCATGAAAGCCTTCGTTCCATTGTACACGGCCTGATAAGTTCCGGGTATAAAGCCGGCGATTGATCCCGTGATGAGAATGCGACCAGCCCCGCGCTTGCGCATGTCGCGGCCCACTTTGTGGATCAGATAAATTGTGCCGGTCAAATTCGTGTCGATCACGTGCCGCGCTTCCTCAAACTCCTGATCAAGAAAGGCATGCCCGAGTCCGTGTCCCGCATTAGCTAATAATGCAGCTATCGGTCGGCTTCTGACGGCCGCGAACAGCTCATCGACGCCCATTGTCGTGGCCAGATCTGTTTCGACTACCTCCACCGATGCACCAATTTGGCGGAAATCTTGCGCTGCCTTATTAATAGCCGGATCGTCGGCTGCAATTAGAAGGTCAAAACCGTTTCCGGCGCACTGCTTTGCTAAGTGAAAACCGATGCCGCTGGACGCTCCAGTTACGATAGCCAAAGGTCTGATGCCATTCTTCGCTGTTCTGTTTTTCGTTGCCATAACTTTTTTACGCGGTTCAGAGCAGGTTCGGCCGTTTGATTTTTGCATCTCAGCAATAAGTCACAGAGGCTCCTGTCACACGGCTTGATCCGCTTTGGGACGCGAACAGACAAAGAATGAGAAAAGCCCCATCTGAATCCGACAGCGGCGATTCCTTATCGCAAACGAGACCGGCGGCAGACGTAAACAGCTGCGGGTCGCGCTGCGAGCGGACAACGCTCACTTCTTTCTTAAATTGACCATTAGGATTACGACGGACGTACTCGTTGTTCCATTACTAGGCGCGCCGCGTACTGTTGGCTTGGCGCGAAAAAGTTTCATCCTCGGCAGGTTTACGCGTGCGGCAGAGAAATGAAACACTGGCCCGGTGACGAGCCAGATGACAATGATGAGCACAGCCGCAGCAAAAGCCCATGCGCTACCAAGCATGCGAGAGGAAGCCTGAGCAAAAAGGCGGAACGCGTCACTGACAACGCAGAAAAAGTCGCGTTGTTTTTTGTGATCTTTACCTCGATTCAAACGTTCTCTTTATAGCAAACGCATTACGGGGCGATCGGATTGTTTTTCTCTCCGCAATCAATCCAAATGCGCAACAGGTCATCGGGTCGGGTTTCTAGCAGCACGCCGGGCTCCGCTGAAATGCACGCGCGATCACCTGTCCCTTAGCGATCTTATTTAGAAAAAGTCGACATATGAACCTACTCCGCAAACTGAAGCCATTTGATCGGAAATCAGGGAATCTCAATGTTGTAATCGATACGCCGAAAGGATGTCGCAACAAATACGCATTCGACTTTGACATTAACGCTTACAAACTGAAGACGGTTTTACCTAAAGGTGCTGTGTTTCCATTCGATTTCGGATCCATTCCAGGCACCGTCGCCGACGATGGCGATCCCATTGACGTGCTGTTGCTGATGGATGAGCCTGTGTTCGTCGGATGTTTGGTGGAAGCTCGACTGTTAGGCGTAATCGAGGCTGAACAAACCGAGGACCGCAAAACCGAGCGTAACGATCGGCTAATTGCTGTTGCAGCGAAATCGCGCACGCATGGCTCATTGAAATCCCTAAGAAAGGTGGACCCAAAGTTAATCGACGAGATTGAGCACTTTTTCGTTTCTTATAACGACGCGCGTGGCAAGGAATTTAAGCCGAAAGCTCGTAAGGGACCGACGGCGGCAAGGCGCTTGGTCGAAAAGCAAGCCAAGACGCGGAAGTAACGCTGCTTCCCCCTAAATTCCACTCTCGCCGAAGCATAGCCATATCAACAGCAATAGAAATTTGTCGACTCGATATACTACTAGCACTTCGGGATTTTACGGCAACGCGGGCCGCTCCGCTCCGAGACTACGCAGGTCTAAGTGTCCTGTTAACACAACCGCAACGGCGTTTCTCTTCTCGCGGAAACGTTGCGCCTCCTCGAGACGATCGTCACATGTTATAGGATTTTGTCGGATTAGACAATGATCTGCCAGCCCGATTGTGTGTTTTCATCAATCAAACCAGACTGCACACACTCCATAGGTATGCCAAGGCGCATTATGGTTGTGTCTTGGACTAACGAGTGGCGGGCTGGGAGCTCCCTCCGCTCTTCCTTCCGGTGTCATACAATGCTCGATCTCATCGGTGCATCCTGGACGCTTTACGACTCACGGCGCTTTGTGATTGAATCGCTCCACCCATGGACATCGTTTTCAGCTGCCCGCGCTGCGGTCAGCATCTTTGTCGGCGATGATCTCCCAGTACTGCATCTTATTTCGAGCGTGGCTGCTTTCCGTAGAACAGCGTGGTTGAGCTTTACGGTTTTTTCGGCGCGAGCGAGGCGATGATTTTCTCGAAACGCGGGTCGCCGCGCAGCAGATCCCAATCCGGGTGCAGGCGCAGCCAACCATAGTTTAAGTTACTGGGCAGTTGTGCTGCCTCCGCCAGTTGCTCTAACGCAAGATCCTTCTCACCTGTCCAAACGTAAATGAGCGCGAGATTTAAGATCAAATCGGCGCCATCGAGGACGTCTTTCGAAACGGGCACCAGTTCAATTGCACGCCTTCCTTCCTGGATGGCGTCGTCTTTGCGGCCAAGACCAGCGTCGATCAGGCCGAGGGCGGCGAGCCCTTGAGCGTAATCGGGTTGCTCGCGCGTAGTCTTTTCAACTTCGCCGCGAGCAGCGGTAAATGCCGCGCTCGCGACGGTCGCGTCACCCCGAGCTCGGGCCGCCACGCCCTCAAAATAGGCGCGAGGTAACCAAGTGCTGCCTGCACTAATTCCCTCAGGAGGAACAACCGCGAGGGCGCGAGAGACGCCGAGGTTGTCGCGCTCGCACATGGCAACGTAGAACCATCGCTCGGCGATGGTTCTGGCAGCATTAGGGTCCTCGGCGATGACGGCCTCAATGGTTGCATGAACGGGTCTTGTGTCTGCGCGCTCTGCGAGATCGATCGATGCTCGCGCCACCCGTGTGTCCGGGTCGGATGGAACCAGTTTAAGCGCCTGGTCCAGAACTGCAGCGAGGTCTCGATAGCGGCGCTGCAATTCATAAGTGAAGGACAACTGCTGGAGGAAGAAAAGGTTGCGCGGATCGAGCTCCAGTGCGCGCTTAAGATCCGTTGTGGATTCCTCCCACCGACCTTGTCGTCGAGCGATGAAACCAGTTAGCTCGAAGACCAGCGGCTCGTTCGGCAATGCGCGGCGCGCCAGAGCCAGTTCGGCGAGAGCACCGTCATGGTCTCGATAACCGCGGTAAAGATGCTCCGCCACCGCAAGGTGCGCTTCGCCGGAGTTGGGCCGCAAACGAAGCGCGGTTTGGATAGCTGTGTTCGCCAGCGCCAGACGTGCGGGCGTGTGGTCAGTGCCAACGAAATAAATGAGGTCGTGCGCTTCGGCCAATCCGCAATAGGCAAGGAAAAAGGTCGGGTCGCGCGCGATCGCCTGCTCAAGCAGATGGGCGGCTTGGAGAAGATTCTCCTGGGTCCGGGCCGCATTAAAACTTATGGCTTCACGAAGAGCGTTGGCTCGGACATAAAGATCGTAGGCCACAAGATCGGCCGTGGGCGGTTTCTCGATCGCAGCCTTTTCACTTGCAGAAAGCTTGGCTTGAAGCTGATCGGCGATCGTTTTGGCAATCTCACTTTGTATGGCAAACACGTCGGCGAGCTCCCGGTCATAGGTCTGCGCCCAGAGATGCGCATCGGTTCGAGCATCGATCAACTGTGCGTTCACCCGCACTTTCCCGCCGGCACGCTGCACGCTTCCTTCCAATAGATGCGCAACGCCCAGCGCCTGGCCGATCTCTCGCAGATTGCGCGCGATTCCAGTCTTATATTGCATTACGCTCGTGCGGCTGATCACCTTTAAGTCCGCGATCTTAGCTAGATTAGTTAGAATTTCGTCCTGCACACCGTCTGCAAAAAACGCGTTCGCTTTTTCCTCGCTCAAATTTTCGAACGGAAGGACGGCGATGCTTTTTTCCGGCGCAGCCAGCGTTGATCGGACGCGATAACCGGAAAACATTGCGATGCCAGCGGCGATCATCGCAAGCGCGAGCAACGCCGCTGTCATCGTCGCCCAGCGCAATCGCTTCCGCCGTTTCTGGATGATCTCGAGTCTCCGCGGCAGCGTGGCATTGCCGAATTGATCGTCATAGAGGCTCACGATCGTGACGTGCACGCCATGTTTCACCTCGCACGAACCAAGATCGTGCAAGAGCGGTCGCCACCTCTCGTATTCCTCGAGATCTTCGGCGACATGCTTGGAAAGGAGGATGTGCCCTGCGTCGCCGCAATCCATCACCCGTTTGGCCATGTTGATTCCAGCGCCCGCGAGATTGGCCCTTTCATTTACATCCACAACCCCCCTAACTGGCCCACTGTGGATTCCCGTCCGAAGTTGCAGGCGAGGATGTTCCTTGAGCGCGCGGCTGATCTCCACCGCGCATTGCGCGGGCGCTTCTGGACTCGTGTAAAAGACCAGCACCATCCCGTCGCCAGTTGGGATCCTAATCAAACGGTTCGCGGCTTCGGCTCGTTGAAACTGTTCGGAGGCGCGAACAATCCGGTTCAGTTCCTCAACCGCCGCATGCTGGTCGTTAATCGAAAGCTTCGAGTAGCCAACGATGTCGATGAACAAGACATGGGCGATTTCGAGCTCGATCTCTTTCTTAATCTCAATGGGCATCTTTGTCGGGCGCGCTAAGATTACGTAAATTTTCGCGCCTTAGTCAGACCGTCGAGAGTGTCAGCGATGATATTCCAGTAATTTACGCTCGGGATTGTGCTCTTTTGCTCGCCACAGGGCAACGCCAAAGTGATACGAACAGGGCGCGATGATTCGCGCGACGTTCACGATTGCAGTTGCTTTTTTGCGTCAGTTGTCATTCGTGACCTCGCTCTCCCCAGTAGATTCATGATGACAGCGAGCAACGCTAGGATTACCGCGTTGACGCTGATAACGCTGTAAGCCAGTTGTAGCCACTTCATTGTCCCACGTCCCCTTTCTTCTTGAAAAATCGTCGAAGAACGCCTAGGGAACTGTAATTCTTAGAATCTCCCCCAGCCCAGCGGGTGGCGGACCAAAACCAACGTTGGAAACATAAAGCGCACCATCTGGACCCAAGGTCATGCCGGTTGGAAAGAACAATCCCGAAGCGATCTCCGTTTGACGCCCCGATGGATCAACTCGTATCACTTTCCCAGTAAAGGGCGCGGGGTCACCGGCCTCTGTGCTCGTTTCCAGCACGTACATTCGACCTCTTCCATCAAAGACCACGCCGAGAATAGCGGTGAGTCCTTCTGCGAAAACACTTACGTTACCACTTGGTGTGATCTTGTAGATTTTGGAGGAGCCCGGAACAATCGGAAAAGGATTAAGGTTTCCTACAAAGAAATTGCCGCGATAGGCGATCGCCGTTGGCACGATGTGACCCTGGCTCGCAGAAACGTCGCTGACACGGGATATCTGTCCTTCCGGTGTGATTTTATCCAGTTCGCCGTGATTTGGTTCGACGGCGTATAGATTACCACCGACCGCGATCATGCTGTACCACGTCCCATCGGGTTCAAAGTCATCAGGGTTTGGATGAGCAACAGGAAAAGCCATCACAAATGCGCTCAGGTTAGCAATAAGTTCGGTGCTGCCGTCTGCGTTAACGCGAAGTACGCCGTTTGGCATCTCCGGCACCTGCGGCACGCCGTGTGAGCAGCCAGCACCACCTATCAGGATATAAAGGGTGTTTCCGATAAAGGCCACATCGGCTGCACCACTGATCAGGTTGCCCGAAGCGGCACTTGTCTGACTGGAAGGAAGATTGTCCACTGCCGTCGTGCGATTGCCGTTGGCATCTATCTTCGAGATACGCGAGCCAGTCGCGCTACCTGTGTATGGCCCAACAGGAGGAATGACTTGTTCGCAGCAGCCTTCGGTGGAGTTCGCTCCGCCAATTCCGCCCTCGGCAACATAAAGATTGCCGTCGGGTCCAAATTTTAGGCCACGCGGGTTGTTTAATCCGGCGGCAAAGACTGAGACGTTCTTCGGGGACGGTTGTGCAAAAACCTTTGCTTTGCTCGTCCTAGCAACTTGTGCAAAGGCTGGCACTGGCGTAAGCGCGCTTAAGACTGTTAACAGTCCCACTAATGTTAGTGCTTGGTTCTTCATTGTTTTCATGTGTTTTTTCCTTTCGTCATTCTTCTCCGAGATTTGCCTGCTCGGGATAGAGGAAATCTCCCGACAGATTGGAGAAACTTTGAGTGTGGTCTGGCATTAGAACCGCGAGAATAGTCTGCTTGAGGCAGGCCGCGCTATAGGACCTTAGTCTATTAAACTTTAGTATAATACCTGGGGAGGCCGGTAAATTGGGCCGCCTTCATTGCATTCGTTAGGTCTGCTGCAATCGTTCACCGCCTCGCAACTGCTCCCATAAGGCGCTCCCATTCGTCAAGGTTCCCGCGAAAGCCAAGCTCGCAGGCAGTGTTGAAACTCAGCCGGGCGGTCATCTCCCGGCGTTTTCCGCTTTTCGTATCGTTGACGTTCCGATAATGACGGCGCGAAACAAAGATGTGCGACGCGAGCGGGTCGTGCTCGGCTTTCATTACCGCAAGCGCGGACTCAACATCACGTGTGGCCGCATCGAGTCGCTCCAGTACATCTTGAAGGCGGGCGCGCAATGTCTTTCGTAGCGTCTCAGTTTCCACTGCAGCGGCACGAATCAGCCGATTCCAATTCCCCATCCCTGTTTCTCGCACTCGGACGGGCCGACCTCCCACAGATCGAAAGAAAAGCAGCTTAGAGCCCTCGTCTGCCTTGAATGAGATTAATGATCAGGACGACCACGGCAATTACGAGCAGGAGATGGATCAAGCTGCCCCCGACGTGGCCGATGAAACCAAGAAGCCAGAGAATGATCAAAATGACAATTATAGTCCAGAGCATGGGTGTTCCTTTCGGTTGAGCTAAACTTTCGCCAGCGATTATCCAAAGGTTCAACTACTCGCCAAGCTTTTTCAGAGCAACGAGTAAAACTTCTGCTCATAAAAGCGTATTCGGGCTAGCTGACTTGGCGTGCAATCCGCTGATTAGTCTGGTCGCGGCTTGCCACACTGCCGCACGGATCAAAGAAATTACGGTTGTGCGACGGGGTTGTGCTCCAGTTCACCGGCGGAACAGCGTTTTGCGCCCGTTCCAGCCCGTCCCCATTAACTCCACTTCATTGAAATACGCGCGAAACACCGGCCCGAAGAGTATTAATCCGTCAAAGGCGCTGAACGTTCCGCTGCGGCGGCGATTCCACGGTCAGCGTGTCCTCACGCGCCCACGACATTATAAGATCGGTCCCCGCCAGGCGCGACTGGCTTTGATCTAATTAACGAACGCTTCCGACGCGGCGCAATCTGATATGCAGGACCCGAAGCCTACGTTGTCAAACGCAGTCTACTTGTCGAAGACCTTCTTCACATCGCCGACTTTGCGTTGGATTTTGCCGCCGGCTTTTTCGGCCGTGCCCCGGTCGCGCAAGTCTGAATCACCCGCCGCCTCGCCGGTTTTCTCTTTCACTTTCCCTTTGGCTTCATCCATCCCACCCTTGATTTTATCCTTCGTGCTTGATTTCACGCAAAAACGATCGGCGCTGATAAGGCCCCTGGATGTGGATAATGATGGGTGCTCAGTATTCCGGTTTTGAAAAGCTGAATTAGGAGCTCCCCGAGTTATAACGCCTTCGATCGGCTTGCCCGTTGCAGATTGAGGAATGCAAACACGGCGAGCAGTGTGCTTGCCATCAAGACCCAGGCGGTGATCGTGAAGCTTTGAAATGGGTCGCCGGCAAACATGTGCTTGGGCGACAGCGCCCGTCCGATTGTTAACAATGCCCCAGGAAATGTCGAGCTAACACCCTCCCAAACTGGACGTGCGGACAGTGCCTTCCAGACAAATTCTGGATGCCGGAAAAGGTAAGCCGGCTGGAGGAGGATGTCAGCGATGCCGTGTGCGATCATCGCCGGTACGAGGGACCGTGTGAGATAAACAAGTAATCCCAGCGCAATGCTGGCTGACATTTGAAATGGCAGATGTGTGATCGTGATGCCGTGGTCAAGATGAGCGACCCAGAACATTATCCCAACAATCATAACGGCAGGGACAACGCCATAGGCTTCCTCTAACGGTTTTTGCATATATCCGCGGAACGCCATCTCTTCGGTGACGGCGGCGATCGTAGCGATCGAAAGCAATGCTCCAATGATCGTTGCTAACGGATAAGGCGAAAGCAGGATCGAGACCGATGGCGCGCGAACTGGCATAAGGCTCGGTAAGAACAGTCGCAGCGCAACAAGTGCAATAATCCCGAACACCATCACCGGAATTGCTGCACGCCAAATGCGCGCGGAGGGTAATGAGATGCGCGCTAGCCTTTTTCGTGCGTCCCGGCTGGCAGCGGGAGGTCCCCAGCCTGAGAAATATGCGCCGTATATCGCCAAGACTACGACGGTCATGGGAAACGCCCATGGAATTTCAGGATGAAACTTCAGATTGCCGATCAACGGAAGAAAGGTGACGGTCGAACCGATCGTAAGAAGCACAAAGCCAAGGATGATCGCCCGCACAACAACGGGCAACCACCTCCAAGCTGCTTTGAGCCGCAGTAGCATCGCTTTAGAAAGAGTTTACCACAGGCGGACGAGCCGGCAGGGCAATCGCGTGAACGTCTCGCGCGTCATCGCGCATGTTGAATTAGGTAATCCATGATTCTTTGCCGTGTAATCCCTGGTACTCGCAAGGCGAGATAAAAATGAAGTTCCGGGCTGCCGCTGCGATGCAAAGAAAAACAATGCGATCGCGAGCGGTTCACTTTAAGAGCTCATCCAGCATCGCCGCATCGGCGATGGCGAACTCATTTGTGAAACGCTCACCGACTTCTTCCCGGTGTTGTCTTGCCTCGTGAACTGCTCCAACCGCCGATATAGTGATAACGGCGGCCGACAGCAATGCGATACGCCGAGGCAGCAGTGTCAGCTCATTCGCATTCGTCGCACTCGCACGCCAGAGCGCGACCATCCGCGTAACGAATCCGAACGGCATCGCCGCGGGAACATGGAGACCGGAGTAGGTGTCGGTAGCCGATCGGGCGGCCTCAGGCCGTTCCTCTAGAAAGGATTGGTTTGTCCAACTCTCGTCTTGAGCGGAGTCTTCTCTGAAAAGCCCTAGCTGGTCCGGAGTAATCGAGCGCAAGCTGCGTCCCATTCTGATCAGCTCCCGAAAGGCTTTGCTGATAACCGCAATGTTAGCGCCGGTTGGCTCGCCGTGCCGCCGTGGAAAATGGCTCACCGGCACCTCCTTGACCGTCATGCCAAATGCGGATGCCTGAGCGAAGATTTCCGTGTTAACCATCGCGCCTGCCGACTGGATCTGGATACGATTGAAGACATGGCGGTTGAAGGCTTTGAAAGCGCAATCAATGTCGCGGATCCTGATCCCTAGCACCTGCCGCACGAGCATATTCCAACCCCAGGCAAACAACAACCTGTGCGGCGGATCATGTCTCCGGGCTCGGTAACCGGCAACGATGTCGTATGCATCCATTTGTTCTAGGAGCGTGGTAACCTCCCTCAAGTCGAACTGCCCATCAGAGTCAGTGAAGAAAATTACATCATACCGCGCCCGCTCGATGCCGGTCTTGAGCGCTGCGCCGTAGCCCTTGTTCCCCGCATGATGAACAACACGCACGTTGGAAAACTCCACGGCCAGATCATCGCAAATCTCACCCGTGCGATCTTTACTGCCGTCGTTCACCACAACGATCTCAAAAACTGGAGCAAATTTTGGTATGATCCGACACGCGTCTTCAACGACAGCCCGGATATTTGCCTCTTCGTTAAATGAAGGAAAAATGACCGATAGGGATTGGGATTTAGCGACGGTTTGAACCTTTCGATTTGAGCACTCGCCCGCTTCTATTGTTTGGAGCGGAAGGTCCAACTTCATACCAGAACCGGGGTTCAACGACTTTTCCTCGTTAGTTTTAAATTTTTTCTGAATCCGCTGTCTTACAGCAGTGGCACAAACAAAACGCCGTGAAATATGCAAACGTGTGTATCTAAATTTAGAATTTTTCGCAACCCCGCAGCCCTGATAATTCCGCGATTTTTCCTCCGCGGAGAGGCGGCCGCAGCTCCGCACTACCTTGCGGCCGTCTCCGGCGACCTCCCCTAAGAGTGATTACAGCAGGCTGACAGGTTTCGCCTTGTTCCGGGAAGAACTGGGTAAGCCGTTGTTACGGGAGTGGCGCGCCAGGGAGAAAATTCTTCGAAGACATCGCCGCGACTCCGGCCTCACCGTCTCCATCGAAGGGGGTTGAAGCGGAACCGGGTACGCAATCTTCATCATCCGCCGGATCGGCAAACCAGAAGACTACGTGGTTCAGATCCGTACGGACCCCGGTGATGTTGTTAAAGGCGAAAGCCTCATCGATGATGGCATCCACGCGGACAGACCCTGTTCCATGCGCATTCGTGGTGAAGTCCCCGATATATTGAACCGCGCCGAAGGGAGGCACCGGCATTTCGGTCAGGAAGACCGCAAAGCTCGTATTGGGCCGCAGGCCGTGGGCCCTCAACTCCAGGGTATCCACACCGCGAATCTCCTCCTCTGGTAGGCAAGCTGCGATAGGATCTGAAGCTGGTACCAGATTGAAGCCGAATGGCTCTGCATGAGCAGCCACGGGGTTGAAAATGAGGCTTAAACCAAAGGTGGCGATCACCAGCGCGATGAGAAGGAAAGCGCGCCGGCAAGGCGACCGGCCAATTGATTTTCTTAAGTGTAGAGTTGTCATTGTTTTTGTTTTCATTTCTTTTGTTGAGGTTGGATTGTTGAACTTGCATTAACTGCAATCCAGTTCTGCGCGGAACGAGGAACCATCCTCACGAGGCGCTTTGACAGCGGCCTCACTTCGGCTGACTCGGGGCTCCAGTTGGATCTGGAGATCGCGCTAGGCGGTGCCTCAGCGAAGGTTAAGCCTCCCAACCGGCTTTTCAGAACCGGCCGAAAGTGCGTTGAGACATCGGATGACGTAATCGAAGGCGATTTTACCATCACTCCCGACAGCCGCATATTGGACTTTAGTCCTACGCCTCAACCGTCGTGCAAGACGGCATCCAACTTGAGCTGACAAAATTGAAGGCGATGTTCGAGTGCACCGCGACAACGGAAAGAGACGGGCGAACAATTTGGATTGTTGACGCACATCGCGACGACGGAAAGCGGTCCGTTGTGCGTGCGGACGAAAGCTGACTGCGTTTCTCTGAACTCGAATCGGCGATTCACGCAAAGGGATACTCGTCCAATCGCTAACGGTTTCTCACCAGCCACACGACTAGGAAAATCGTTAGTAGAATCAAAACACCACCAGCGGTGTATGCGGCGAACACTGGTATGTGCTTGGGTCCCTCGCGTATGAATCCCATGCCTACTAAAATTAAGACTACGCCGATCAAAATTGTGCTGAGATATGCTTTTGCTTGAGGTCTCATGATTCTTTGAACTTACCCGCATGCTCGTGCGCTTGGGATCACGTTTCCGGTACGAGTTTAGTACGCGGCCGCGGTGTCGGCTGTGCGTACTCGCACCACCATGAAATGTGGATTCGCTTTTGCCCAGGCAAGCGCCTTCTCTTTCGCCTCAAAAAAACGATCGATCACGATCGCGTTACGTTCAGATTGGTTTCGCCCGCACAACCGCGCCGCTTTGCGATTGACGACGTCCGGTC
>WNGO01004168.1_pt1 | contig 14468 bp, 12 predicted proteins | sample 5400511 | NCBI WGS metagenome assembly WNGO01 (sample SAMN13153380, study PRJNA577476) | soil metagenome | isolation source: 20 cm soil or saprolite under Garry oak tree replicate 2 | place: USA:California | collected 2016-06-15
AGAGGGTCCCTGTTGCCGGTTGAACTCGCGGCCTCGCGCCGCGATATTTCGCGCCTCATTCCCGAGTAGCTCAGTTGGTAGAGCAGCCGGCTGTTAACCGGCGGGTCGCAGGTTCGAGTCCTGCCTCGGGAGTCTAGGCTGGACGCTTCGCAGCGTCCAACACCTGCCGCACGCGCGCCAGCAGATCGGCGCTCGTCCAAGGCTTCGGGAGGAATGGCAGCCCCGGATCGAGCGGCTCCTCGCCGCGCCCCGCACCGGCGTAGCCACTGGTAAAGAGGAAAGGCGTCTGCCGCCCTTCGCGGCGCTCGATCTGATAGAGGCCGCGGCCACCCAACCCTCTCATCACGAGATCGGTAAACACCAGGTGAATCGGCGCCGGATGCTGCCGCAGGATGTGCAGCGCCTCGACCCCGTCTCCGGCTGCGAGCACGGTGTATCCGGCATGCTCGAGCGTGTAGACGCTGGCGCGGCGCAGCTGGGCCTGGTCCTCGACCACGAGAATGGTCTCCTTCCCTCCTCCCGCTGCGAGCTCCAACCGTTCATGTGATCCGGACGCCCGGCGTCGAGTGGCCTCCTCCGCCACCGGGAAATAGATCCGCAAGCGTGTGCCCGCGCCGGGCGCGCTGTCGATCTGCACGAAGCCGCCGTGCTGCTTCACCAGTCCGTAGACGGTCGCCAGGCCGAGACCTGTTCCCTTCCCCACGGGTTTCGTGGTGAAGAACGGCTCGAACGCCCGTTGCCGCGTCGCCTCGTCCATGCCCGCGCCCGTGTCGTCCACCGCCAGACAGACAAACTCCGATGCCGATCCCGGCCCCAGCACCTCACGTTGCGCGTCGCTGATCCACGTGCAGCTCGTCTCCAGGCGCAGCACGCCGCCGCCCGGCATCGCGTCACTCGCGTTGTTGACCAGATTGAGCAGGATCTGCTCGACGGCGTGGCCATCGGCCGACACCTCCGGAAGATCCTCGTCGGCAAAGACGAGCAGCTCGATGTCCGCGGGGAGCACGCGGCGCAGCACGGCGGCAAGATCGGTCACCAGCTGTCCGAGGTGGACCGGCTCCAGGGTGAGGGTGGAGCGCCGCGCGAACCCCAGGAGCTGATTCACCATCAGGCGGCCACTCACCGCGGCCGACACGATGTCGCGCAGGCTCTCTTCGTCGGGGCCGCGCGACAAGAGCTCGGCGTTCGCGAGAATGATCGTCAGCAGGTTATTGAAGTCGTGCGCGATGCCGCCGGTGAGCTGGCCGATCGCTTCCATTTTCTGCGCCTGCCGCAGCTGTTCCTCCAGCCCGCGGCGCTCACTCACGTCTTCTGCGAAGACTTCGTGGCACTCGACGCGCCCGTCCTCATGGCGCACGGACCGGCCGTACAACCGGACCGTGATCGGGTCGCCGTCCTTGCGGCGCCAGACCGCCTGGGTTTCCACCGCTCCCGCCGCCTCGTTCAGCTGCGCCAGATAGCGGGCACGGGCCGCCGGCTGCTGGAAGACGTCGCGGTCGAGATGCCGCTCGAGCAATTCGGCTTCGTCCTCGTATCCGAGCATTTCGATGAGGGCGGGATTGACCGACAGGAAGGTACCCTCCGGTGTCGCGCGGAAAATCCCGAACGGGGCCTGCTGGACCAGGGCCCGGCTGGCCACGTCGGCGCGCCGGGCGGCCTGCTCCGCCCGGCGGCGCTCGGTGATGTCGGTCGCGACACCGACCACGCCGGAGACGCTGCCGTCCCGCTCGCGCACCGGCGAGAACTGCGCTTCAAATTCGAAGCCGAACAACTCCACCGGCGCGCTCACCGATTCGCCCCCGAGCGCCCGGCGCACGCCGTCGACCGCCTGGGGCACATCCCCCAGCAGCTCGAAAAACGACTTGCCGAGCAGCATGCCCGGACGCACGCCGAGCGAATGCAAACCCTTACCCTCGACGAGCGTGAAGACCCCTTTTGGATCGAGCGAGAAGAAGATGACGGGGGATCCCGCCACGACTGTGCGGAGGCGCTGCTTACTGGCCTGCAGGATCTCTTCCTGGCGGATACGCTCGGTGACGTCACGCGAATTGACGATCACGCTGTAGGCGTTGGGCTGGTCGAGTCTGGCCTGCCCGATTGACTCGAGCACGCGCCAGGTGCCGTCGGCATGCTTGAATCGAAACGTCGCCGTCTGCGGCGAGCCCGGCTTCTGGATCGCATCAGCGAGTGCTTCCATCACGGGCGACAGGTCATCGGGGTGCATGAACTCGAACGCGTTGCGCCCGAGCAGCTCGCTCGCGCCATAGCCGAGCAGGCGCTGCACCGACGGACTGACGTACCGCAGAATGCCGTCGTCGCCCAGGATCGTCACGATGTCGGACGCATTTTCCGTGAGCGAGCGGAAGTGCTCCTCGCTCTTGCGGAGCGCCTCTTCCACTCGCGCGCGCTCGAGCGCGGTGGCCAGCACGTGCGCGAGCGCCTGAACGAACAGCACATCCGGTCCGCTGAACTCGCGCGGTCGCGCGCTGTAGGCGCCCAGCACGCCCCAGGGACGCTCACGGCCCTGCACGACGACGCAGACGCCGCTGAGAATGTCCTGCGCCCTGAGATGAGGTGGTATGCTGAATCGAGTTTCGGTGGGGAGATCTTCGATGACAATCGGTGCAGCGGCGCTCAAGGCGTACCCGGCGAGACCGGCGGGATCGGCTGTCACCAGTGTCTTCGTGCTTCTCTCCCGCCACCCTTCCGCGGCGCGGACGACGAAACTGCGGTGCTCCGGCTTCAGCTCGAGAATCTCACTGAGCTCGACGTCGAGACCACGGGCGAGGAGCTTCGCCGCAATCTCAAAGAGGTCCCCACGCACGGCGCCGGCGAGCGCGTGCTGTCCGAGACGCGCGACCGCCTCCTGCTGCCGTGCAGCGGCGCGCAGCTGCAGCTCGGCACGGTTCGATTCCTCGACCCCGAGCCAGCGAAACCGCTTGGGTCTCAGGACCCCTCCTCTTTGTCCGGGCGGTGAAGGGTGCGAAAGCTAGATGCGATACGCCTTTGCGCCCGTGAGGCTGGTCACCCGGGCGCCGACCCATAGATTCGGCCCATGGCTCAGCGTCCTGCCAAGCCGAAGCCGAGGGCGAAGAAACCCCGTAGAGTCGTCGATTCGCTCGCGGGCTCCGTCCTGAAGGCCACACTCGAATCCACCGCCGACGGGATCCTGGTCGTCGATCTGGATGGCAAGATCGTCGCCCACAACCGCCGCTTCGAGGAAATCTGGAAGCTGCAGCCTGCGCTGATTGCCGGGAACAGCGACCTCAGCGGCCGGCGCCGGCTGATCGAGCACGTCAAGGACCAGCTCGTGAATCCGGAGCTCTTTGTGGACGGCATTCAGGAGCGCTACGCCGAGCCGCAATCCGACAGCTTCGACATGCTGAACTTCAAGGACGGGCGAGTTCTCGAGCGGTACTCGATTCCGCTGCGTCTGGACGGCCGCTCCGTGGGGCGCGTGTGGAGCTTCCGCGACGTGACGGCGCGACGTCGCGCCGAATGCGTCCAGGAAGCCGTGTACCGCATCTCGCACACGGCGCACACGGCCGAGAACCTGCAACAGCTGCTGCGCGCGATTCACGAGATCGTGAGCGAGCTGATGCCGGCCAGGAACTTCTATGTCTCGCTCTACAATCCCGACAAGGATGAGCTCGAGTTTCCCTATTTCGTGGATGAGATCGATACGACGTGCGACGTGCGACCGCGCAAGCTGCGCAAGGGCCTGACAGAATACGTGCTCCGTACCGGGCAGCCGCTGTTAGTCACGCCCGACCTGTACGAGAAGCTGGTTGCAGCCGGCGAGGCCGAGCTGATCGGCGCCCCCTCCATCGACTGGCTCGGCGTGCCGCTCAAGGTCAAGGAGCGCACGATCGGCGTCGTCGTGACGCAGACATACGAGCACGGGGTGCGCTACGGTGAGAGCGAGCGCGACATTCTCACGTTCGTGTCGTCGCAGATGGCCATGGCGATCGAGCGCAAGCGCGTCGAGGACGCCTGGCGCGAGCAGAGTGAGCTGCTGCAGCGGATCGTGGACAACATTCCCGTCATGCTGGTGTTCCTGGATGAACAGGGACGGATCCAGTGGGGGAATCGGGAATGGACGCAGACGCTCGGCTACGACATCGCGGCAGCACGCGAGCGGGACATCTTCAACGACCTCTACCCCGATCCAGCGGAGCGTCGCAAAGTCCAGGAATCCATCGGCGCGCCGATCGGCCAATGGACGGACTTCCGAACCCGCACGCGTCAGGGCACGATGCTCGAGACCATCTGGGCCAACGCCCCCCTCACCGGTGGTGGTTGGCTCGCGATCGGAATGGACGTATCGGACCGCAAGCGCGCCGAAGAGCGCTACCGCTCCTTCATCGCGCAAAGCTCGGAAGGCGTCTCCCGCCTCGAGATCGATCCGCCCGTGCCCATCAATCTGCCTGAGGAAGAACAGATCGACCGGCTCTACGGCGGGGCGCGCATCGCGGAGTGCAACGACGCGATGGCGCGCATGTATGGCCTCAGCGAAGCGCGCGAGCTGGTCGGCACCCGCCTGGCCGACCTGCACACGGTGTCCGATCCGGCGAACCGCGAGCAGATCCGCACCTTCATCCGCTCGGGCTATCGGATCTCGGACTCCGAGACGCGGGAGCACGACCGCGACGGCCGATCGCGTGTCTTCCTTAATAACGTGATCGGCTTCCTGGAGGACGGCCATTTAGTCCGCGTCTGGGGCACCCAGCGCGACGTTACCGATCAGCGTCACTTGGAGGAACAGTTTCGGCAGTCACAGAAGATGGAAGCCGTCGGGCAGCTCGCCGGTGGCATCGCGCACGACTTCAACAATCTCCTGACGGCCATTCTGGGGAATGCGCAGCTCCTCCTCCGCGACTTGCCTGCCGGAGACGCCAAGCGTGGCGATGTCGAGGAGATCCGCAAAGCGTCGGAACGCGCGGCGTCGCTCACGCGGCAGCTGCTCGCCTATAGCCGGCGGCAGATGCTGCAGCCCGTGGTCCTCGACTTGAACGTCGTGGTCGCGGAGATGGACAAGATGCTGCGTCGTCTCATCGGCGAGCACATTGCGCTCGCCACCGTCCTGGCGCCCGACCTCGGCCGCGTCCGGGCCGACCCGAACCAGATCGAACAGGTGATCGTCAACCTCGCGGTGAACGCGCGCGACGCGATGACGGAGGGCGGCAAGCTCACGATCGAAACCGCCAACATCGATCTCGATGAGCCATTCGCGCAGACACACCTTGGGTCGCTGCCCGGGCCATATGCGATGCTGGCCGTGACCGACTCGGGCACCGGCATGGATGGCACGGTCCGCGCTCACCTCTTCGAGCCGTTCTTCACGACCAAGGAAGTCGGCAAGGGCACGGGGCTTGGATTGGCAACCGTGTACGGCATCGTCAAGCAGAGCGACGGCTACATCTCCGTGTACTCCGAGCCGGGCCATGGATCCAGCTTCAAGATCTATCTCCCGCGCATCACCGCTCCAGCCGGCCCCGCCGGCGCAGCGCAGAAGACTGGCGCGGAACGCGGTACCGAAACCGTCCTAGTCGTCGAGGACGAGCCGGCCGTGCTGACACTGAGCCGCCGCGCGCTCGAGGCGCACGGCTACGTCGTACTAGCCGCCAGCGATGCGGCCGCTGCGATGCGCATCGTCGAGCGTCATGGAGGCACGATTCATCTGCTCGTCACGGACGTGGTGATGCCGGGACTCTCGGGGCGCGAACTGGCCGACAGGCTGACGTCGCGGCGTCCCGGGATTCGGGTCCTGTACATGTCCGGCTATCCCGGCGACGCCGTCGTGCAGCATGGCGCGCTTCCGTTGGGCAGCGCCTTCCTGCAGAAGCCGTTCTCCGCAGATGGCCTGGCGCGGAAGGTCCGCGATGTGCTGGACGCCTAGGGACGGAAGGAGTACCGTAGCGCCGTGACTCAGACCGTCATGGGCATCGGGACGGATCACTTCACCCGCCTCGTGTCACAACTTCCAGTCATCGTGTGGTCCACGGACGCCGCGCTGCACGTGACGTCATGCTACGGTGGCCTGGGGACCTTTGGGCCGGACATCGCCTCTTTCGCCGATCCGCAAGACGCCGCTACGGTGTGCGCCGCACACGAGGCCGCACTGCGGGGCGAGTCGACCTCGTACGAGACGAGGCTCCGCGGCCGAACGCTCACGTCCACGGTCGAGCCGCTGATCGACAGAGGAACCGAGATCGTCGGAGTCGTCGGATTCGCGGTCGATGTAACCGAACATCGCCGCGTCGAGTCCCACCTCCGCACCATCATCGAGAGCGAGCCGGAATGCGTCACACTCGTCGATCAGCGCGGCCGGCTGCTCGAGATGAATCCGGCGGGCCTCGCAATGGTGGAGGCCGACAGCGTCGAGGTACTGCGCGGCCGTACGATCGTCGACCTCGTTGCGCCCGAGCACCGCGCAGCCTTTTCCACGCTGCACCGCCGCGTATTTGCGGGTGAGTCCGGAACGTTGGAATTCGAGATCATCGGGCTCAAGGGGAAACGAAGCTGGCTCGCGACCCATGCGGTGCCGCTGCGCGACGCCTCCGGGGGTGGGGGGGGGGCCATCTACGCGTTGCTCGGCATCTCCCGAGACATCTCGCGCCGCCGGATCGCGGAGCTGGCGCTAGTCGAGTCAGAGGAACGCTTCTGCAAGGCGTTCTACGCCAATGCGCTGCCGCTGATGATCACCCGCATGTCGGACGGCTTGATCATGGACGCCAACGAAGCCCTCACCCGGCTCATCAACCGGTCCCGCGATGATATCATCGGTCAAACGACGGTGGCCGTGGGTATCATCGACCCCGCTCAGCGTGCCGCCATCATGGACACGCTGCGGCACACGGGTGTCGTCACCGATGTCGCGCTGGAAATCCGGCCGAAGGACGGACCGCGGCGCACCGGCTTGCTGTCGCTGGTCCGAATCGAGCTCGGCGGGCAGGACTGTACACTGGGGACCTACCGCGACGTCACGGAAGCCAAACGCGCCGAGGAGCAGCTGCGCGCCTCACGAGCGGCGCTGCGCAGCCTGGCGACGCGCCAGCAGGACATTCGCGAAGACGAACGCACGCGCATCGCGCGCGAGATCCACGACAGCCTCGGACAGGCACTGACCGCCCTGAAGCTCGAGCTCGCCGCGGCGCAGGACGCCGCATCACGGGAATCGCCGGCCCTGAGCGGGCGCCTGCGCGTCACCGCTCTCATGGTGGACGATCTGGTGAAGAGCGTACGCCGCATCGCGAGCGAGCTCCGGCCCCCGATTCTCGATCAGCTCGGACTACCCGCGGCGCTCGAGTGGCTCGCGCAGGACTTCGAGCGGCGGACGGGGATCCGCTGCCAGGCCACCGCACTGACGACGAGCGTCGGCATCACGACCGAGCTCGGCACGGCACTGTTCCGAATCGTCCAAGAGGCGCTCACGAACGTCGCACGCCATGCTGGCGCGACACGCGTCAGGATCGAGCTCGGCCTCAAGAGCGGCTGCGTTACCCTCGAAATCAAGGACGACGGGAAAGGCATCACGGAGGCGGGCACCACGGGACCTGGCTCCCTCGGGATTCTCGGGATGCGCGAGCGCGCCGCGGCGCTCGGCGGCGTGCTGGAGGTAGCCCCGCGGCCAGGCGGTGGCACACGCGTGGCCGCATGGTTCCCTCCGCTCGCCGATCAGACGCGTAAGGCCGCCCAATGATCCGCATTCTCGTCGTCGACGATCACGCGCTCGTCCGGCGCGGGCTCATCGAGCTGCTCCAACGACTGCCGCCTTCGGGTGGCGTGCAGTTCGGTGAGGCCGGAACCGCCGAGGACGCGCTCGCGCTGGCACTTGCCGAGCGATGGGATGTGGTGCTGCTGGACCTCGGCTTGCCCGATCGGCACGGGCTGGAGGTACTCCGAGAGCTGCACAGTGCGCGGCCCCAGCTCCCCGTCCTGATTCTGACGATGTTTCCCGAGGACCAGTTGGCGCTGCGGATGCTCGAGATGGGGGCGTCCGGATACCTCACCAAGGAATCGGCGCCGGAAGAGCTGGTGCGTGCGATCGAGCGGGTGATGACGGGGCACAAGTACCTGAGCGCGGCCATGGCGCAGGCCGTCGCGGGCGGCCTCGGCGGGCTGGCGCCCGCCCCCCACGAGCAACTGTCCGATCGGGAGCTCGAAGTCCTGCGACTCCTCGCGGCCGGCCGGCCCATCACCGCAATCAGTCGCCAACTCGGCCTGTCTCCCAAGACGGTGACGACCTATCGCGCGCGCCTGCTCCATAAGCTCCGCATGCGGTCCAACGCGGAGCTTACCTTTTACGCCACCCAACACGGTCTGGTGAGTCCATCGGCGCTCCGCGCGTCTTCAGCCTAAGCTGCACCGAATGGGACCCGAAAATAATCGATAATATCGATACTATCTCGCGAGTGTGCGCTCACTTCGCACTCTAACCCCGAACAGAGCAAGGGATTAAGTCAGCGCAAGCCCGAAATAACAACCGTACTAGCTTGTCCACCAATGAGTTAGCTCTGTCAGTGGTGCCGCGCACTGACCTCCCAGCTAGATTCCCGCCATGCTTTTACCGCCCCTCATCGGGCACGAAGGGGTTAAGACCAGACTGGCGGGCGCCCACGCCTCCGGAAAACTGCCGCAAGCGCTGCTGCTTGCCGGTCCCCGTGGCGTCGGGAAGCAGCGTATCGCCCTGTGGCTCGCGCAGCTGATCCATTGCGAGGCCCCGAGGAGCGGCTCTCCCCAGGAGCCGTGCGGGGAATGCCGCTCCTGTCGACTCGTGCTCTCGTTGCAGCACCCAGATGTGCACTGGTTTGTGCCACTTGAGTTGAGCAAAAGAGGCTCCGATACGGAAAAGCAGGTCGACGCCGTGGCGGATGCCTTGGCAGAGGAAATGGCAGCGCGTAGGGAGCAGCCGCTGTACCCACCGGTCGTGGGGCTGGCGAGTCACCCGGTGGCCGCCGTCCGTCTCATGCTCAAACGGCTGGTTCTGACGCCGGCCATGGGCAAGCGGAAGGTCTTCATCCTGGGGGATGCGGAGCGCCTTATTCCGCAGCTCGGGACGGAGGTCGCGGCGAACGCGCTGCTCAAGGCGCTCGAGGAACCGCCGGCCGACTCGGTCATCATTCTCACGGCCGCCGATCCGAACGCCTTACTTGCCACGATTCTGTCGCGTATTGTGCTCGTTCGTGTGGCACGAATCGCCGACAGTGACGTGACAGCATTCGCGCAGCAAGCGCTGCCGAATCGTACTAAAGCTGAACTGGCACAACGAGTTACGGCTGCTGAAGGGTGCATTGGCAAGCTCTTTGCGACAGATGAGCGCCGTTCCGGTCAGATCGACCTGGCCGCGCGTTTCACCGAAGCACCATCCTGGCTGCCGTATTGGCCGAGGACCTGCAAGCGAGTCGGACGTCATGAAGCTGTCGCACCTGGACCAGGCCGGCCGTGCCCGGATGGTCGACGTCGGCGATAAGCCGTTGATGGACCGGACGGCCGTCGCGACGGGGAACATCCGGATGTCGCCGGATGCGTTCCGACAGGTAGCTGAGCAGACGGTTGTGAAGGGTGATGTCCTCGCCGTGAGCGAGGTGGCGGGAACTCTGGCGGCGAAGCGGACCGCCGAGCTCATCCCGCTGTGCCATCCCCTGGGCCTCGATCATGTCGAGGTCGAGGCCAGTCTGGCGGAGTCGCTGCCAGGCGTGCGCGTGAGGGCGAAGGTGCGCACGGTGGGCCGGACGGGGGTGGAGATGGAAGCACTGACGGCGGTCGCTGTGGCGTTACTGACCGTATACGACATGGTCAAAGCGGTCGATGGCGGCATGGTGATCGAGGATGTGCAGCTGGTGGAGAAGCAAAAGGCGCCCAGGGATGCTTGACGATCGCTTGATGGGGACGCTGCAGCTTGTATCACGAGACGTACAACAGGAGAGGAGTATGCATACGAGAACTCAACGTTTGATACTGCGCGGTGGATTGATCGTGCTGGCCGCTGTCCTGGTCAGTACCGTGGGTGCGTGGGCAGGTGACACGACCTCGGAAGCTGACCGCGCGCCCGCCTCGGGCCCCGAGCTGCTTGGGGAACTGCGGTCGCTGCGCCAGCAGCTCGATGCCAAGCAGGGCGAGCTGGAAGTCGCCCGGCTGCAGCTCGACCGCGTCGACGCCATCATGCAGTACTCGACCCACTACCGGCTGCCGGCCGACATGGCCACGGCGGTCTATGACGTGGCGCTCAGCGAGGGGATCGATCCCGGCCTGGCGTTCCGTCTTGTGAAGGTCGAGTCGGGGTTCAACCCGCGCGCCATCAGCCACGTTGGGGCGATCGGGCTCACCCAGGTGCTGCCCAGCACGGCGCGGCTGTACGAGCCCGGGCTGACCACGCAGCAGCTGTATGATCGGGATACGAACCTGCGGATCGGGTTCCGCTATCTCCGCGACCTGCTCGACCGCTATCCGTCGAACATGTCGCTCGCGCTACTCGCTTATAACCGCGGCCCGGCCAAGGTGGAGCAGCTGCTGGGCGCCGGTCGCGATCCCGCGAACGGCTATGAAACTGAAGTTATGAAGGGATTCCGGCACCACTAACCTCGGGTGCCGGCCTGATCACCGGCCCGGAATCAGTAGCACGTCACCGGGCCGGATCACGCTCCGCATCGTCAGGTCATTCGCTTCCAGAAGCGCCATCAGCCCTATCCCATGCTGGCGGGCGATGCCGCTCGCCGTCTCGCCAGGTGCGACCCGATGGCGGGTCCCGTCGGCGGCATCGACACTACTGTAGCGGGCTGACGCGCGGCGCACCCGCACCCGGGGCTCCGGCGGATTGCTCCAGGCGCCGCGCGGCACGACCCGGCCGCTCATCGGCACGATGACGCGCTGTCCGACCCGCAATGCATGCGAACGCAGATGCGGGTTCGCCGCCTGCAGCATTGTCACGGTCACGTTGTAGCGCTGCGCGATGCTCGAGAGCGTCTGACCATACGTCACATAATGATCCACGAACGTGATGCGCTCGGTGATGGGAAGATCGGCGTAGCGCTCGGCGACCCGCGCTCCCCTGCCCCGCGGCACGCGCACCACCACGCCGCGTCCGGGCGGCGTAATGCCCCGCACATACTGCGGGTTGAGCTCGAGGAGCGCCGCGACCGACGTGTCGGCCAGGCGCGCCAGCACGTCGAGCCCCGTGGCATCCGAAACCGAGACTTCGTCGAAGACGAGGGGTGGCAGCCGGTCGATGTTGGTGAAGCCGTAGCGCGCCGGCTGCTTCGCGATCAGGGCGGCGGCGATCAGCTTCGGTACATAGTCGCGGGTCTCGCGGCGGAGATTGCGCCGGTCGGCGATCTCAAAAAATGTCTGATCGTCCACCGTGTCGGGCTCGCCGGGCAGCCGGCGGATTTCGCGCTCGATCCGGCCCGCGCCGGCGTTGTACGCCGCCGCGGCGAGGTACACGCTGCCGAGACGCTGCACGAGGTCCTGGAGATGGTTCACGGCGGCGTCGGTCGCCTTGAAGGGATCACGCCGCTCGTCCACCCAGGGGTCGATGAGGAGCCCATACCCCCGGCCCGTCGATGGCATGAATTGCCACATCCCGACGGCGCGGGCGCGGCTGACGGCGGTGTTCGAGAGTCCGCTCTCGATGAGCGAGAGATAGACCAGATCCTCGGGCAGGCCTCGCGCGCGCAGGCGCTCGCGGATCATGCCCTCATAGCGACCCAGCCGGGACAGCCAGATCTCGAAGCGGTCGCGGGAGTCGAGCTGGAAGAACTCCAGATACTCGAGCACGCGGCGATTGCCCGCGTAGGTCGAGACGTCGATGTCGAAGGTGGCAGTCTCGTTGCCGAACAGATTCTCAGCCTCTTTGCGCACGTCCTCGCCAGGCACGGCGACGTTCGTTCGCGGAGCTCCCAGGGAGTCGGCTGCGCGCTCGTGCAGGCTGTCCAGCGCCGACTGATCGGCGGCGGAGTCCTGCTCCACGGTGGCCAGCGCGGTACCCAACTGGACGGCCGAGCTGTCCCGGGTTCTTGCCGCGGCCGGTGGCGTGGTGGTGACGGGAACATGTGCGCCGGCGCAGGCGGCGAGCGCCGCAGCGCCAATCAACGAGAGCGAGGCAATCGTCAGAGGCTTCATCGTGTGGCCAAATAGTTCCCAAGTAAACGGTTCGTCGCATTCAAGACTGCAAGCGCCGCGCCGCGGGGCGGGTCGACTTCCGTGAGACACGACCCCACGAGCCGCGTCACCTCTTTCGCGCGCGCTGACAGCGAAACGATCACAACTGTCGCATCGAAGGCACGTACCGCCTTCACACCCAGCAATTCGAACGTCATCTGCGGGCTGACCGCCTGCTCCAACGCGTTCACGGCCGCGACCGCGCAGCAGCGGAGCTCGCCGGTTTGAGACGATACGCCGTCGGATGACCCTTCGAACCGCCGGCCGTCAGACCACGTCAACACCACCTTGGCGCGACAGCGGCCGTTCGCCAGCCGCTGAAAGCCGAACTCGTGAAATCGCAGGCGCTCATCAGGCACTGGAGCAACCTCAGTCGAAGCGCACTTCAATCTGCTGCTTCAGTCCCGCGTCTTGCGCCGGTTCCACCACATCCACCTCGAGCCGGGGCCGTCCCTGGTCGTCGCGTTCCGCCGAGATCACGAGAATCAGCCCGCTTTCGAATTCCACCTTCACGTGCCGCACGTCGGAGCGCACGGTTACCTGTTTGACCGTTTCACCCCGGAGCCGGGTCACCGCCAGGACCACCCGCCGCAAATCCTGCAGATTGGCAGTGCTCACGCGAGGCACTCCGCGAGAAGCTGCGAGAGCGCAGCATCGGGAATTCGCTCGGCCTGGATGAACAGTGACGACTTCGAGGTGGCCTCCAACGGGTACGGCGTCCAAAACGAGCGGCGCCTCCCCGGCAGTGCCTCAGACGCGGCGCGAAACGACAAGACCAGCTGCCAAGCAGCCGTGTTCGCACGACGCTCGGCCACCGCGTCCACGTGCCAAACCTGATCCCCATGCGCAATCACTCGCCATGACATGGCTCACCTCGAGCGGGGAACGCGCGCAAAGGGCCCCCAATATGAGGGTTAGCTGCAGGACCGTCAATGGTTTTAAGGCTATTTCAGTCGTCGCGGCTGACGTAGGCGCGGAAGCGGGTCGCCAAGTCTCGCGTGACGGGTCCGGACACGCCCTTGCCGATTGCCCGGCCATCGAGCTTCGAGATCCCGATGACTTCGGCGGCGGTTCCGGTGAGAAACACTTCGTCGGCGGTGTAGAGGTCGTAGCGATTCATCGGGAGCTCTTCTATTCCGTAGCCCGCTTCGCGTCCCAATTCGATCACCGTGTCGCGCGTGACCCCACGCAGGATGCCCGTGTACGGCGGTGGAGTCTTCAGTGTGCTGTTGGACACGGCGAACAGGTTCATGCCGCTCGCCTCGGCGACATAGCCGGCGGAGTCGAGCATGATGACCTCGTCCACACCCGCGGCAATCCCCTCGACCTTGGCGAGGATGTGGGACAGGTAGTTGAGCGACTTCACGCGGGGCGACAGGGATTCGCGGTGCAGAATCGGCGTCGCGGCGGTGAGCGCGGTCAGTCCCTTATCGTACCGGTCCTGTGGCCACAGCTTGATCGTGTCGAAGATACAAAAGACCGTGGGCTTGGCGCATTTCCGCGGATCGAGCCCCAGATCCCCGACGCCGCGCGTGACCACGAGGCGAATGTAGTTGTCCTTGATGCCGCTCTTTTGAACTCCTTCTTCCACCATGCGCGCCATGGCGTCGCGCGCCATGGGTATTTCGAGCCAAATCGCTTTCGCCGAGTGGTAGAGGCGATCGAGGTGGGCATCCAAGCGGAAGACGCGGCCGCCGTAGGCGCGGATGCCTTCGAACACCCCGTCACCGTACAGCAGACCGTGGTCGAACACAGAAACGACCGCGGCGTCGCGGTCGTACCACTTCCCATCGATCCAGACGAGGGAGGGCATCGGAGGGAAATGTGCCTCCGATGCCCTCGCATGACAACGGGGGGTCTATGGCGCAAGGACCGATGTCGTGATGAGCCGGCCGGGGATCGAACCCGGGACCTACGGATTAAAAGTCCGTTGCTCTACCAACTGAGCTACCGGCTCCGGTGGGCGAAAGATAGTGGGGCGAGTTAGGTTTTGCGCCGCATGAGCGCCTCAGCTTCAAATCCGATTTCAAGCGTTTCTGATACGGCGCGCTGGGTGGCCATGTACAGAGCCATGGAAAGCGAGCGCTCGGACGCGCTCTTCCACGACCCGTACGCCCGGCGACTCGCGGGGCAGCACGGCGAGCAGATCCTGGCGTCCATGCCCCAGGGCCGCCGCTGGGCCTGGCCCATGATCGTGCGCACGGCCGTCATGGACGAAATCGTGATGCGGCTGGTGACGCAGGAGGGCGTCGACACGGTCCTCAACCTCGCGGCCGGACTCGACGCGCGAGCCTACCGGCTCGATCTGC
>WNGO01002222.1_pt1 | contig 14459 bp, 12 predicted proteins | sample 5400511 | NCBI WGS metagenome assembly WNGO01 (sample SAMN13153380, study PRJNA577476) | soil metagenome | isolation source: 20 cm soil or saprolite under Garry oak tree replicate 2 | place: USA:California | collected 2016-06-15
TCACTCCGGGAAGACCGTCGCTTTCGCTCCAAACAACGCGGCGCACCTTTGGATCCACCTTCCGCCGGTCGCGATATTCGGAAGCTTGCGCAATGCGGCGCCGGAAAAAATCAAGATCCAGGTCTTGCCGGCGCCGGGAAAAACGCCGCGCCACAATTTGCGATTTCGCATTGTAAATGGCGCTCCCAATCAAATGGTCCCTGCCATCCTTGAGTGAGATGACGTCGCCGTCTGCTGGATTGCCAAAAACCTTGAGCACTTCACTGGAAAAGACCCAATCGTGTCCGTGCAAAATGCGCGCGCGCGGTTTGACGACGATTCCAGCCATAAAGAGGAACCAACGTCCAACGCCGAACGCCCAACGTCCAACGCCCAACGAAACTGATCGCTAATTGGCCGTTGAAAGTTCGGCGTTGAGCGTTGAGCGTTCGGCCATGCAAATCGCCACACAATCCTCAATCGAGCTTCCGGGAGTCAAAAAATTGCGCAGCGGCAAAGTGCGCGAAGTGTTCGATCTAGGCGATACCTTGCTGTTCGTGGTGTCGGATCGCATTTCGGCGTTTGATGTGATTCTCCCCGACCCGATTCCGTACAAAGGCGCCGTGCTTAACCAGATTTCCGCGTTTTGGTTTAGACGTTTCAGCGACATCCGTAATCACGTTGTCACTTCTGATTTCGACGAATTCCCCAAGGAATTGCAGAAGTTTGGCGATCAGCTTGCCGGGCGCTCGATGATCGTGAAAAAGACCCAGCCGTTGCCGGTGGAATGCGTCGTGCGCGGTTATCTCGCCGGTTCGGGTTGGAAAGAGTATCAGCAATCGCAGAGTGTTTGCGGGATCAAGCTTCCGGCGAACCTGAAGCAGGCATCGCAGTTGCCAGAGCCGATCTTCACACCGGCAACAAAGGCCGAAACAGGTCACGACGAAAACATCGACATGAAACGATGCGTGGAAATTCTCGGAGAAGAAATCGCGGATCGCGTCAAAACGCTAAGTCTGGAAATTTATTCGCGCGGTCGCGAGCACGCTGCGCAACATGGAATCATTGTCGCAGATACGAAATTTGAGTTCGGCACGGTTAATGGCGAACTGCTCCTGATCGATGAATGCCTTACCCCGGATTCCTCGCGCTTTTGGCCGGTCAATGAATATGTCGTAGGGCAAAGTCCGCCCAGTTTTGATAAACAATTCGTGCGCGATTACCTGGAAACGCTCGACTGGGACAAGACTCCGCCTGCTCCCCAACTGCCCTCTCATCGGTAGCGCTGTCATGTTGAGCGCAGCGAAACATCTCTGGTCTATTTCTGTTCGGACGATTCATCCAAAATTGATCCGAGATTCTTCGCTTTGCTCAGAATGACATTATGACCCGGCCCGACATATTGTTTATCATGACGGACCAGCAGCGGTTCGATACGATCGCTGCGCTCGGCAATTCGCACATTTATACGCCTAACCTCGATCGTCTGGTGCGAAGGGGAATCAGTTTTTCAAATGCGTATGCCACGTGCCCGGTTTGCGTTGCTGCTCGTTATACAATTCGGACGGGCTGTGAGCCGCCAACGACGCGCGTCTTCAGTAACGCGAAGGCAGACGCCGTAGCAGGGCAGCCGTCAGAGATGGAAGCGCGTTGCGGACCGTATCTCGGTCGAGTCATGTCTCGCCTCGGGTATCGAACTTTTGGAATTGGAAAGTTTCACACGTATCCATGGGATGAAGACCTGGGTTACGAAACGGTGTGGCGCAGTGAAGAGACGTACCATCCGCCTAAACGCGAAGGTGATGACTACGGTGCATGGCTGTCTCGCGAGCATCCGGAATTCGATTTCCTCGAGCAACCCATGGGAGAACGGAGCGAGATGTATTACCTCCCGCAACGTAGTCCGCTCCCGGCCGAGTCAGGCGCAGAATGGTGGATAGCCGATCGCGCTGTCGAGGAGATCGCGAAACCAGATGATGCGCGGCCTTTTTTCGGGTTTGTGTCCTTTATGGGACCGCATCCGCCGCTAGCTCCGCCAATTCCCTTCAATCGAATGTACAATCCAGATGGAATGCCAGAGCTGGTTCTTGGCAGCATCGAGGAAGATCACCTGGATGAAGAGATTCCTTTCATGCTGCATGCGATCTGGGCGGATGCGATCAACCCAGCGCTCGCAAAAATTGTGAAGGCCCGATATTACGGCGAGATCAGTTATCTCGATCATTGTTTTGGTCGCATCCTCGATGCAATCGGGGCACGGCCGAACTCAGACAACGTTCTTATCTGTTTTTTTTCCGACCACGGCGACCTTTTGGGTGATCATCATGGCTGGCAGAAACAAAACTTTTTCGAGGCTGCCTGCCGCGCCCCTTTCCTGCTCAGCTGGCCGGCAACACTGCCCACCGGAATCATTCGGAATGAATTGATCAGCCTGGCAGACCTTTTTGGAATTGCCACAGGAGCCGCAGGCGCGTGCGAACTGCGCGAAGGAAGAGACGTTCTCAAAATGCTCCGAGGCGAATGCACGCCGCGCGAACATCTAGTTGGAATGGTCGAAATTCCCGGCTCGCAGGATTTCAAAGTCATGGTTCTCACTGACGAGTGGAAATACATTTTCATGGCTAATGGCGGCCGGGAACAACTGTTCAATCGCAAACGCGATCCCAATGAACTGTCGAATTGCATCAGTTCCTCGTCTTTGATTAGAGATGACCTTTATGCTCTGGCCGTGAAAGCGTGCCGTGTCCCGGGCGCAGTGGACGCACTCGATCGCGACAAACTTCGCGTATTTCCTTTCCGCAAACGGCCACCGAAGCGTATTTACCAATTCGACCGGTCGCAGGGTGTACTTGGGTTTCCCGACAAACCACAAGACGCGCTGAAAGGATTCGGCCGCGGCGCTCTGAAACGGGTGAAGTGATATGCCGGCTTCGGACAATCGGGAAGATCTGGGGGCGGGCCTGAAACCGGGCGACCCGCATTACCGTGCATACGTCGGACCTCCGGAGGATTACGATCTCATCGCGGCGATGACCTTCAATCTTCTCACCACGCTCGGCCTGCGCCAACATCATTCATTGCTCGATGTCGGCTGCGGCTCGCTCCGGATCGGCCGTCTGTTAATCCCTTATTTGAACCGCGGAAAATACTTCGGCGTAGAGCCGAATAATTGGCTGGTTGAAGCCGGAATTGAGCACGAGCTCGGCAAAGATGTGGTGCCAATCAAACGCCCGACGTTCTTCTTTTCCGCTTCACCTGAGACGATTGTCCAGGCGAAAGTCTCATTTGATTTCGCGTTGGCTCAATCAATTTTCAGTCATTGTGGACTGGATCTAATCAGGGGTTGGTTGTCAGCAGTTTCACGTTCACTCACTCAAAGTGGAGCTTTGGTTGCCACGTTTTTGCCTGACCAGGAGGACTCGAAGCTGACGGGCTGGGTCTACCCTGAATGTGTAAATTACCAGCCAGAGACACTGGAGAGAGCCGCCGCAGAGGTGAATTTGCGATTTGAAATTCTGGATTGGAAACATCCCCGGCAAACGTGGGCACTTTTTGCTGCGCCACAGTTTGATTCGAGTTGGTTCAAGAATAAGCCTCTCAGCTGGAACGCAGGACTGGAAAGAGCGCTCAGCCAAAAGCATCAGCCGTGATCGACGAGAAGATTTTTGCCACCCCACTGAAGGTGCAAGATGTCGCCGATTGTTATTTTTACCACACGATGGAACTCCCGGGTTACGGAGTCATGGAGGGGCGAGATTGGGATTTGCGTGGCGGTGTGGATGAATACCTCGGCAAAGTCGCTTTTGCTGGACAGCGTGTTCTGGAAATTGGCCCTGCCAGCGGTTTTCTCACCTTCGAGATGGAGAAGCGCGGCGCCGACGTGATTTCCGTCGAAGTCACAGACGAGCACGGTTGGGACTTTGTTCCGTATCCGGATGAAAGATTGGAAGAAGTGTTCGGCCCTCGTCGTCTCGTCATGCAACAGTTGAAGAATTCCTATTGGTTCAGTCATGCCGCTCACCGATCCAACGCCAAAGTGTATTATGGTGACGTTTACAATCTGCCGGCTGCGCTCGGTCGATTCGACATCGCTGTAATGGGCGCGGTGCTGTTACACTGTCGCGACCCGCTCAGGATCGTCGAGCAATGTGGGAAAATGGCGAACGTGCTCATCGTCACCGACATGTTCTATCCAGACTTGGAAGGAGCTCCAGTTTGCCGTCTCGCGCCCACGCCGCAGAATTTTCTCTGGCACACCTGGTGGCATTTCAGTACGCAATTTTTCACTCAGTTTCTGGCCGTGATGGGATTCAACACCTCAGAGATTTTGCAACATCAACAGCGTCACCGCGGACGGGCATACACGCTTTTTACTGTCGTCGGACGGCGGTAACGAAGAACCGCTTCACGTCGGCGAGCTACTTGCCAGCCACCTTATGAATGTCTTTCTGAGTGAAGCGAAGAATCTCTGATTACTTCCTTGGCAATCCACACAGAAACAGCCAGAGATGTTTGAAAGCCTGGCCTCATGCTTCGCATTTCGTTGCAGCGCTTCGCTCAACATGACAGCGCTGTTTATGGATGGCCTCTACGAAATCAATTCGCTAACGAGCGACTTCTCCTCTTCTAATTCCGCTACTGACGCGTCGATCTTCGTACGGCTAAAATCATTTATCGGCAGTCCTTGGACGATTTCCCATTTTCCGCCACGCACTCGGACCGGGAATGAGGAGATCAATCCTTTCTCGACGTCATAACTTCCGTCGGAACAAATCGCCACGCTGTGCCAATCGTTGGCTGGCGTGTCATTCGTCAGCGAATTGACGGTGTCGACAACCGCGTTGGCGGCCGAGGCGGCCGAAGAAAGTCCCCGCGCCTTGATGATGGCGGCGCCCCGCTGCTGCACCGCGGCAATGAATTCTCCCTTGAGCCATTTCTCGTCTCCAATTACTTCGTTCGCGGGACGGCCGTCGATCCGCGCATTATAAAAATCCGGATACTGAGTGGAGGAATGATTTCCCCAGATGGTCATGTTTGTAACCGGGTCAATGCTTACACCGGCTTTGTGCGCCAGCTGCGCGCGGGCGCGATTTTCATCTAATCGCGTCATGGCAAACCAGCGGTCACTCGGAATTTCTTTCGCGTTGTTCATGGCGATCAGACAATTGGTGTTGCATGGATTTCCGACCACGAGCACGCGCACGTCGGCTGCCGCGTTTTTTTGGATCGCCTGACCTTGCCCGACGAAAATCTTGCCGTTGACCCCGAGTAACTCTTTCCGTTCCATGCCGGCCTTGCGCGGCACACTTCCAACCAACAAAGCCCAATTGATGTCGCGAAAGCCTTCATCGAGGTCTGGCGTTGGCACTACGGATTCGAGCAGCGGAAATGCGCAATCGTCCAATTCCATGACCACGCCTTCAAGGGAAGCGAGCGCGACGGGAATCTCAATGAGATGCAAGCTTAGCGGCTGATCCAGTCCGAACATCTGTCCGGAGGCGATGCGAAACACAAGCGCGTAGCCAATATGTCCGGCGGCGCCGGTCACAGCGACTTTGATCGGAGTTTTCATGAATGCAATTAGACACAAACCTCCTGGTGAGCAAAGCCGAAGCACTGGGCTCCTCGTTATGATAGATTACGATTGCCGATGTATCCGACGAAATTGAATCAGATCATTAATCTGTTTGAATCGCTGCCCGAAGACGAGCGGCGCGAGACGCTTGTTTCCTATGCGGACAACGCGAAGAAGCAGGAGCCGCGCGAAAGCGACAAATTCGATCTGGTTGATGTACGAAAGGACGAGGAATGCACGGACACCGTGGGCGTCTATCTGCAGGTCGATGAAAATGGCAGGGCGCACATTCGGATGACGCTCGGCCCGGAGGTGCAAACGCTTACCCGCTCGATGACCGCAATCCTTTGCAAAGGCCTCGAAGGCTCGACGCCGCAGGAAATTCTCGATCTGCCAAGCGATTTCGTGACCCGCATCGTGGGTACGGAACTAGTCCGCATTCGCAGCCAAACGGTTTATTACGTCCTCACGCGCATCAAAAGTATTTGCAAGGTCTGGCTGGATCGGCAGCGCATGGCGGAGGTGGCGTAATGGCGTGGAAGTTCGGCTTCCAGCCGAACTCGGCAGATAAGCTTCCAGCTTATCGATGGTCGCCTGAACGAAACGTCGGGCTGGAAGCCCGGCGGCCGAGTCAACCAGGATGGTTGACCTCCAGCCGCGATTCGCGCGTGACCTTGGCGTGATTTCGTTTACTGTCCGCGCTGGCGCAGATGCCGCGAAATAACGAGCTCAACAAAATCCTGCTGATCGGCTCCGGTCCAATCGTCATCGGGCAAGGTTGCGAATTTGATTATTCCGGCGTGCAAGCGTGCAAGGCGCTGCGCGAGGAGCGTTATCAGGTCGTGCTGGTAAATTCCAATCCAGCCACAATAATGACCGACCCAGAGTTCGCCGATCGCACCTACATCGAGCCGATCACTGCTGAAGTGATCGAGGCGATCATGGAACGCGAAAAGCCGGATGCAATTTTGCCTACCCTTGGAGGACAAACGGCGCTCAACGCCGCCATGGAATTAAATCGCAACGGTGCACTGGCACGGCACGGAGTGAAATTAATAGGAGCAAATGCCCAGGCCATCGCCAAAGGCGAAGACCGTCAATTGTTCAAGGAAGCAATGTTACGCATCGGCCTTGAAGTGCCGCGTTCGGGAGTGGCGCGATCCCTCGCGGAGCTCGACCGGATCGTCGCAGAGATCGGAACATTCCCGCTCATTGTTCGCCCGGCGTTCACTCTGGGCGGGAGCGGCGGCGGCATCGCTTACAATCGCGAGGAACTCGACCTGATCGCTGCGCGCGGGCTGGATCTCTCGCCGGTCCACGAGGTGCTAATCGAAGAATCGCTGGTTGGTTGGAAAGAGTTCGAAATGGAAGTCATGCGCGACCGGATGGATAACTGCGTGGTTGTCTGTTCCATCGAGAACTTCGATCCAATGGGCGTGCATACTGGCGACTCTATTACCGTTGCACCGGTGCAAACGTTGACTGACAAGGAATACCAAATGATGCGCGACGCCGCGTTCGCAGTTATTCGCGAGATCGGTGTCGAGACCGGCGGCTCGAATATTCAATTTGCTGTGCATCCGGAGAACGGCCGCATGGTGGTGATCGAGATGAATCCGCGCGTATCGCGTTCCAGTGCACTGGCGTCGAAGGCGACCGGTTTTCCGATTGCCAAAATCGCCGCAAAACTCGCGGTCGGGTACACGCTGGACGAAATCAAAAACGATATCACACGCGAGACGCCGGCGTGTTTCGAGCCGACCATCGATTACTGCGTGGTCAAAGTGCCGCGCTTCACGTTCGAGAAGTTTCCACAGGCGGAAGCCACGCTGACAACGCGAATGAAAAGCGTCGGTGAAGCAATGGCGATCGGCCGCACATTCAAGGAAGCATTGCAAAAAGCCTTGCGTTCCCTGGAAATCAAACGTTTCGGTCTGATTGGTGACGGCGCAGATAGAGACGTTGATCTTGAAACGCTGCGACTGAAGCTGGCGACCCCGAACGCGGAACGAATCTTCTACATCGCGCAAGCATTCCAAAAAGGCGCTTCGATTGATGAAGTCTACGAGCTAACAAAAATCGACAGATGGTTCTTGAGGAATGTGCAACAAATTGTGGAGGAAACGAAATTTCTGGAAAATGCGCCGCCCTCGCGGGCAGCGCGTGATGTGTCGTCCGCTCGGAAGTCAGGCTTCCAGCCTGACTCGGCCGACGAGCATCTTGCTCGTCGAGTCGCAAATGAGCCGGTTACGCGCCCGAGGACCAAGTCAACCGAACTGGTTGACGTTAGATTCCGCGGCTTGGATCCGCAGCAGCCAATCGTGCAAAAGCGCGGGCACCTGCCGCACTGGGAACAGCCAGGTGCAACTTACTTCGTCACATTTCGGCTGGCGGATTCACTTCCCGCCGATGTTCTCGCACAGTGGAGAGATGAACGGGCTGCCTGGTTGAAGCTTCATCCGCAGCCGTGGGATTGGAAGACCGCGCGTGAGTACATGCGCAGATTTGAGGAAGAACGCGAGCAATGGCTGGATCAAGGACACGGCTCGTGTTTGCTGCGCGAACCACAGGCTGCTGTCATTGTCGCGGAGTCGCTGGATCATTTCGATCGGCAAAGATATTTGATCGATTCCTACGTCGTAATGCCCAACCACGTGCACGTGCTGTTCAAGCCACTTGGAGAACACTCGCCCGTGGACATTTTGCACTCGTGGAAATCATTCACCGCAAACGCGCTCAATCGGGAAATGAATCGCGCAGGCGCGCTGTGGATGCACGAAAGCTTCGACACAATTGTGCGGGACGCCGAGCATTTGCACGCGTGTCGAGAGTACATCGCGCAAAATCCTGGCAAAGCGCGACTGAGCGAAGGCAGTTTTGTTTTGACTCGGCGCGACGCACTCGTGGTAAATGGGGAAACCAAAACTCAGACGTCGTCGGTGACTTGCCCATCGCGGTGCGAGCCGGACGTCATTTCCGACAAGCAAGATGCTCGTCAGCCGAGTGAAGCTGGCAGCTTCACTTCCACCAACGCGCCGTCCAATGGCGAAGTCGGTAGAGAAACGTTGCTCCGGGCGAAAAAGTTGGGCTTTTCAGATCGACAACTGGCGGTAGCAAACGGTCTGACTGAGGCTGAAATTCGCAGCAAACGAAAATCGCTAGGCCTCGCACCCACCTACCGCCTTGTTGATACCTGCGCGGCGGAGTTTGAAGCTTACACGCCTTATTACTACTCAACTTATGGCGACGAAAACGAGCGGCGCGAGAGTGACAAGCGCAAGATCATGATTTTGGGCGGCGGACCGAACCGGATTGGCCAGGGAATTGAATTCGACTATTGCTGCGTCCACGCTGCGTTTGCGCTGCGCGAACTGGGATTCGAAACCATCATGGTCAACTCGAACCCGGAAACGGTTTCAACCGATTACGACACCAGCGACAAACTTTATTTTGAGCCGCTCACTTTGGAGGACGTGCTCAACATTTACGATCAGGAAAAACCGGAAGGCGTGTTAGTCCAGTTTGGCGGCCAAACACCTCTGAACCTGGCAAGCGGATTGAAAGCTGCGGGCGTGCCGATTCTTGGAACCCCGACTGAAAGCATCGAGACGGCAGAGAACCGACAATTATTCGCGGCGATGCTCGACAAGCTTGGTCTGCGGCAGACTCCGAATGGATCGGCGACAAGCACCGAAGATGCCACCGCAATTGCGAACAAGATCGGTTATCCGGTGTTGGTCAGACCCTCATTCGTACTGGGCGGGCGGGCCATGGAACTAGTCTATAACGAGGGCGATCTCCGGCGCTATATGGCAAGCGCCATCGAGGTAACGCCTGATCGCCCTGTGCTCATCGATCGTTTTCTAGAAGACGCCATCGAAGTCGATGTCGATTGCATCTCCGACGGCGAAACGACCGTGATTGGCGCGATCATGGAGCACATTGAGGAGGCAGGCATTCACAGCGGCGACAGCGCCTGCGTCATTCCGACATTTTCATTGTCGCAAGGAGTGCTCGATGAAATTTCCACGGCAACGAAATCGATGGCGCGCGAATTGAACGTGCGCGGGCTGATGAACGTGCAGTTTGCCGTCAAAGGCGACGACGTTTACGTGCTGGAAGTCAATCCGCGCGCGTCGCGCACCGTCCCTTTCGTCAGTAAAGCAATCGGCGTCCCGCTGGCCAAACTCGCCGCGAAGGTGATGGCGGGCAGATCATTGCGCGAACTTGGTTTCACCAAGGAAATCGTGCCGAAACATTTCTCCGTAAAAGAAGCGGTGTTTCCGTTTCTGCGCTATGAAGGCCTCGATATTTCGTTGGGTCCGGAGATGAAATCTACGGGCGAAGTGATGGGCATGGATGTCGATCTCGGTCTTGCCTATGCGAAGTCGCAGATGGCTGCGCCGCCGCCGCTGCCGAAAAAAGGAAAAGTTTTCGTCAGCGTCAAGGACACCGACAAGGAAGCGGTAATCCCCGTCGCGCGCGAGTTTGTGAAGCTCGGCTTTGAAATCATTTCCACGAGCGGAACCGCCAACGCGCTGACGAAAGCGAAGATCAAAGTGACCAAAGTCTTCAAGATTCACGAGGGACGCCCGAACGTTCTCGACCGCATCAAGAACGGCGATATCAATTTCATCATCAACACGCCAAGCGGAAAGATTCCACGAGAGCACGAAGTGGTCATCCGCAATGCTGCGCTTGCCGCAAAGATCCCGATCATGACAACCGTGCGCGCCGCGCTGGCGAGCGCGAATGGGATACGGTCGTTACAAAAACGAAAAGTTCAGGTACGCAGTTTGCAGGAGTTCAATCAAGATGTCATCCCGAGTCTAGCGAGGGACCTCGCAAAGGCTCGTTGATCACGCTCGGGAAGTTGCGCGATCCACCAGCGGGTGCGAGATGCTTCACTTCGTTCAGGATGACCGCGCCTTTATGTCACCTTGAACGTTCACCGATGACGACTACGATTGGCCGAATGAAAGCTTTAGTTTGTTGCTTGATCGCGTCTATCCTTGCTGCAGCGGCGCTCGCCGAAGAAAAGAAAGAAACTTCTCCTATGACTACCTCAAATGAAGTGGCAGTGATTAAAACCAGCGAAGGCGAAATGGTGGTGCAGTTTTGGACCAATGCCGCACCAAACACCATCGAAAATTTTAAGAAACTGGCGCGCCAGGGCTTCTACGATGGCACTATTTTCCACCGGATCATCAAAGGATTCATGATTCAAGGCGGCGATCCGAATTCGAAAGATCCGGCGAAAGAAGACAGTTACGGACAAGGCGGTCCGGATTACAAAATCAAAGCCGAATTTAACGATCATCCTCATGACCCGGGTGTGATCTCAATGGCGCGCAGCGCTGATCCGGATTCGGCCGGATCGCAATTCTTCATCTGTCTCGCGCCGATCCACCGACTCGATCATCAATACACGACGTTTGGCAAGTTGATCAAAGGCGATGATGTGCTCGAGAAAATTGGCAACACGCCGGTGGGGCGAAATTCACAGGGTGAAACGAGCAAGCCGACGAAGCGCGTGGTGATCGAGAGCGTGAAAATCGTGCCGGCTGATTCTGTGAAGTGAACGGAAGTCAGGCTTCCAGCCTGACTCGGCGAGCAAGCTTCCAGCTTGCGTTCAGCTTCGACATGCTGGAAGCGTGTCGTCCGAGACGAGCAGGATGCTCGTCTTCCGAATGACGACAGTAACCAAAACTACGATCGCGCTCATTCAAATGCGCTGCGGTCCGGAGCCGGAGAAGAATCTCGCGCGTGCGATTGAATTCGTCCGTCAGGCAGCAGACAAAGGCGCGCAGACTGTTTGCTTACCGGAACTTTTTCGGTCGCAATACTTCTGTCAGACGGAAGACCACAAGAATTTTGATCTGGCTGAGGAAGTGCCCGGAAAATCAACAGCGGCATTGGGAGATGTGGCCCGGGAAACCGGCACGGTCATTATCGCGTCACTCTTCGAGAAACGCAGCGCGGGTGTTTATCACAATAGCGCGGCGATCATCGACACGGATGGAAAACTGCTGGGCAAATATCGCAAAATGCACATTCCCGATGATCCGCTGTATCACGAGAAATTTTATTTCGCCCCCGGCGACCTCGGATTCCAGGCATGGCAGACCACGCACGGCAAAATTGGTGTCTGCATTTGCTGGGACCAGTGGTATCCCGAAGCAGCGCGGCTCACCGCGTTGCGCGGCGCTGAGATTATTTTTTATCCAACTGCAATCGGCTGGCATCCATCGGAAAAGAAGGAGTTCGGGGCGGCGCAACATTCCGCCTGGGAAACAATCCAGCGCAGTCACGCGATCGCGAATGGTTGCTACGTCGCCGCGGCTAATCGCGTTGGCCACGAAGCGCCCGCCGGCGGCGACGGAATCGAGTTTTGGGGACAAAGCTTTGTGTGCGGCCCTGACGGCGAAATCGTTGCAAAGGCTTCAGTCGAACGAGAAGAGATCCTGCTGGCCGACATCGATTGGAATCGGGTCACCGTGCATCGGACACATTGGCCATTTCTGCGTGACCGTCGCGTCGATGCTTACGGTGGCCTCGATCGACGGATGATCGACTAAAAAGCTTCGCTCGAACGCAGAAGCCGAGACGTCCGCTGCTTCACGCGGCGAGGTGCTGGTGCAAGCCTGAAACGCGGGCTGTTTTGAGTCCACTCGCTGTGTTAATGACGAGGGCGATGACCGCACGAGTTTCGCCAACAAAAATGCGCCGGCCATGGTATCGGCCCTCTTTGACGACACAAATCATGATCGGGCTTGTCGTTGGCGGCGTGATCGGCTGGCTCCGGCCCGATTGGGGAAACGCGATTTATTTTTTGCGCGACATTTTCATTAACCTGATCAAATCGATCATCGCGCCGCTCGTTTTCTCAACGATTGTCGTAGGAATCGCCGGCGCAGGTGCGCTTCGGAAAGTCGGGCGCATGGGAATCAAAGCGCTGATCTATTTCGAGGTTGTCACGACCGCGGCGCTGATCATTGGGCTGGCGGTAGTCAATTTCACAAAGCCGGGCGTGGGCGTGACCCTCGCCTCTGGCAACACTGACATCATCAAGACAATCGGACAAAGCCACCCGCAGACTTTCGTCGAAACGATCGTGCACGTTTTTCCTGCCAGCGTGATCGAAGCCATGGCGCGCGGCGACGTTTTGCAAATCGTCGCATTCAGTGTGCTTTTCGCACTCGCGGTCTCAGCGGTTGGGGAGAAAGGGAAACCAATTATCCGGGCGATGGAAAGCCTGTCGCAGATCATGTTCAAGTTTACAAATTACGTGATGATGTTTGCGCCGATTGGGGTCGGCGCAGCGATGGCGCACACGATCGGCACACAGGGTCCGGCCGTACTGATGAATCTCGGCAAATTAATCGGCTCGCTTTATCTGGCTCTGGTGATTTTTATTTTGTTGATCTTTGGACTGGTGATTTGGATCGCGCGGATTCCGTTGCGGCAATTCGTCAGGGCGGTGCGCGAGCCTGCGGCGCTTGCATTCGCGACCACAAGCAGCGAATCGGCTTTGCCGAAAGCGATGGAATCGATGGAGCGTTTCGGTGTGCCGCCCCACATCGTCGGCTTCGTGATGCCGACCGGCTATTCGTTCAACCTCACAGGATCAACATTATATCTGGCAATGGCCTCGGTGTTCGTGGCGCAAGCGGCCGAGACGACAATAGGATGGCACATGCCGTTAGGCCAACAGATCACAATGATGTTGACGCTGATGTTGACTTCCAAAGGCGTGGCCGGCGTGCCGCGGTCGTCACTTGTCATTTTGCTGGGCGCACTGAATTCGTTTGTGCCATCAGGCCTGGGACCGATCGGCGTGGCGATAATTTTCGGTGTGGATGAAATGTGATTGGCAATTGTCTGGCAACGGCAGTCGTCGCGCGATGGGAAGGCGAATTCGATGACGCTCGCGCGCATGTGTTTGGCACGCCAGCCGAAGCCGAACTCGATTTGAAGGCTGGCGATGTCGCCTTCGCCGATGCAGTCACCCAGGGAGACTGAGGCGCACAGCGATAGACAGTCGTTTTCGCCAGCTGGCGCCGGTGGACTCAAATCATTTCGGTTCCGTTGCGGTCTTAAAATTGAATGTTTCTGCCAAGTACGGGTTGACACAGAGGCGGCATTCTCGACAGTCGTGGACTTTTACTCACCACAAACCTATGAAAAAAATCCTCGCAACATTACTCATATTCTCTTCGATTGGCTTAGGTGTTATTGCATTTGGCGTGGGCGGTTCGCCTCGACCGAATGCGAACGCTGATGCCTTTATCCGCACTCAGGACATCGACAATTCGAGCGCGATCGTCCAACTTAAAGGTAATCCAATAACCACCTATTCCGCCACCAAACCAGCGGCGGGCAGGAAACTCGATTTCAAGAGCTACGCCGTGAGATCGTATCGCGCCCAGTTGGCTGCTGGACGGAACGAGTTCAAGCGATGGCTGCGAACAAATGCGCCAAGAGCAAGGGTCACCAGCGAGTACGATGTTTCGCTTAACGCGGTGGCTGTAAAACTGAACGGCACCCCGCTGGAGACAATTGCAGTCGCGCCGATGGTGCAAAGCGTCCAGTACAATGCGCTTTACCATCCTAACCTGAGCGAGAGCTACAAGATCATAAATGCATTAGGTGCTTGGGGCGGTCAGGCCGGCAGAGCCACCGCCGGAGCCGGCATTAAGATTGGCGACATCGATACCGGTATCGACAACTTGCATCCCTTCTTCAATCCAGCCGGCTTCAGCTATCCTCCGGGATTTCCCAAGTGCGATGCAGCAGACAGCACTTCGCATACCCCAGACCAAGACTGCGAATACGTCTCGCCAAAAGTTATTGTGGCCAAGGTTTTCTACAATAAGAACAACCAGCACAACTTCGACGCACAGGC
>WNGO01001643.1_pt1 | contig 14453 bp, 16 predicted proteins | sample 5400511 | NCBI WGS metagenome assembly WNGO01 (sample SAMN13153380, study PRJNA577476) | soil metagenome | isolation source: 20 cm soil or saprolite under Garry oak tree replicate 2 | place: USA:California | collected 2016-06-15
TCACCGAAATGTTTTCGCCTATGAAACCTGCACACGTTTCCTTTCTTGCCGGCCTTGCTATCGGCAAATTGTAGCCGCCTCGCTCAGTCGAGGCGTTTTCAGCATCGCGACCGCGTCCTTTGCACGGCGACAGAGCGTCGCAGCTACTGTTTTCGCGTTGTTCTCTTCGCGTTTCCTCGCACGGCTATTGTGAGTGAATCGAACAGCACCCCCGCGTCGCGCTCGTAGAAGTCTAGGCGTTTGGGTAAATGGGAGCCGATTTCCGGGTCGCCCCGCGAACAGGAAAGTGCCGCTGCTTCTTGTGTAGTCGCGCTCTAAGGCTAGCTTATGTCTTATGCGCGATGGTGACTCGGAATTAGAGATAGACGAGCGATTCAGCCGCGAGACGAGTCGCCTCGATGAGGAGCAGTTGGACGCGCTCTCGGGGTCGTTTCAGCAGATCCTGGAAGCAATTGGCGAAGATGCGTCACGCCAGGGACTGCGAAAGACGCCGGACCGAGCTGCCCGAGCGTTCGAATTTCTCACCCAAGGTTATCGTCAGTGTGTCGAGGATATCGTTAACGGAGCGATTTTCGATTCCGATGCGAGCGAGATTATTCTCGTCAAAGATATCGAACTTTATTCAATGTGTGAGCATCACCTGTTGCCGTTCATCGGTCGTGCTCACGTCGCCTACATTCCTAATGGAAAAGTCATCGGTTTGTCCAAAGTCGCGCGCATTGTGGATGTCTTTGCACGCCGATTTCAAATCCAGGAGAATCTCACGACGCAAATCGCGGACGCCCTGATGGAAACACTGCGTCCGAACGGAGTGGCGGTCGTCATTGACGCGAAACACCTCTGCATGATGATGCGTGGCGTGGAAAAACAGAACTCGGTGATGAAAACTTCCTGCCTGCTCGGCTCGTTCAAGGACGATGCCCGAACGCGATCCGAGTTTCTTTCGCTCCTAAAAGATTAAGAGACGCCGCGGACGCGGAACATAGGCTTTCAGTCTGTCCGGTCAGCTGAGTTGCAACTCCGCTGATTCTAAAATACCGGACAGCATCTCCGCTCGCCACATAGGACACAGTCCTATGTTCCGCAGAAAAGCCACTCGCTGCTTGCGAGCCGATTTGTAGTATGTTTGCTCCCTCATGCTGCTGACCGTCAGCAAGCGGCTCGAGTTTTCCGCATCACGCCGGCTGTTTTTGAAACAACTCTCAACCGAGGAGAATCGAAAGATCTTCGGATCCGAGACGGACGCGCGTTACGGAACGGGAAGAAATTACACCGCCTGGTTTGCGTTTTCCGGCAAGATTGATCCCGCGACTGGAATGCTCGTAAACATCAGCGAGATCAAAGCGCGAGCTGGTGCGGTGATCGACAGCGGTTACGACCATAAATTTCTTAATCAAGATAACAGTCGCTTCCTGGATAAGGTGCCGACGGTCGAAAATATTGCCTGGCAACTCGCGTCGGATGTTGCACCGATTTTCCGCGGTTCCGGAGCAAAGTTGTGGGCGGTTCACCTTATTGAATCGCCCGGACGAAGTGCGACAGCCTATGTCGATGACTGCATTGACTCGAATTACACATTCGATTTTTCAGCGGCCCGTCAAACCATGTCGCCAAATTTAACAGCGGAAGAGAACGAACGCCTGTTCGGCATCGCATCCTCTCCGCATGGTCACGGACACAACTATCGGGTGCGGTTAACAATGCGCGGGAAGCACGGCCATCAATCAATCGAAATTGCCGATAGCAAAGCACAATATGCTATTAGCGCGCTGCGATCCGAATTGGATCACAGAAATTTGAATAGAGAGGTTGGCGGCCTGCGGAACGGGCCGGTTACTACTGAAGCGCTCGCGCATTACATTTTTACCCGAGCCGCCGAGACGTTACCGCTGGATCGTGTCCGGTTAAATGAGCGCGAGGATTTTTTCGCGGAGTATTTGCAATCGGGCGAATATCGGCTCGGAATGCAGTTATCTTTTGGCGCAGTGCATCGGCTACAGAGCTACAAATTTTCCGAGCAGCAGAACGCAGAAATGTACGGCAAATGCAACAATCCAGGCGGGCACGGCCATCTCTACCTGTCAGAGGCGACGATTGGCGGTGCTTTTGATCAACGCAGTGGAACGCTCTTCCGCCTCACCGACCTTCAGACGGCAATGCAAGAGGCAATTCAGGCATGGAGCAATCGACACCTCGACCTGGAAACGGAAGAATTCCGTTCAATCCCATCGACGGGTGAGAACATCGTGACCGCCCTTTGGTCAAAGCTGAATGATCGACTGGACCGTCGATTATGCAGACTGCGGCTATGGGAGACGGCGAACAATCGATTTACACTCCGGCGTTGTTTCGAATGAAGCGTTATCTGATTACAGGTGCCAGCCGAGGAATAGGACGCGCCATCGCGAAGAAGCTGGCCGCTCCTGATATCGCATTGTTACTTCACGGGCGGGACATTGCGGCCCTGGCCGAAACATGCCGAGAAGTTGAAGAAAAGAGCGGGAAGGTGACGAAGCTTATTCACGATTTAGCAACGATTCGCGGTGTCAACCACCTCGTTGCGGCGGTCGGCCACGAGCCAATCGATCTCCTCGTGAACAATGCTGGTATCACGGTGGTGAAACCTTTCACTGAAGTGACGTTAGACGAATGGCAGCAAACCATCGCAGTCAATCTCACGGCCCCATTTTTTCTAATGCAGCATTTTGCTCCTCAAATGCCGCCCGGATCCAGTATCGTCAATATTCTTTCGATTGCGGCAAACCACGCCTATCCAAACTGGAGCGTTTATTGCGCCAGCAAGTTCGGACTCGATGGATTGTCTTCAGCCGTTCGCGAAGAATTGCGCTCCCGTAAGGTGCGAGTGCTGAATATTTATCCGGCTGCGACGGACACCGACATTTGGAAGGCGGTCCAAGGGGAATGGCCGCGGGAGCGAATGGTTTCGGCAGCGGACGTGGCCAATGCCGTCGCTTACGCGATCAGCCAGACTGCTACGGTCGCGGTTGAAAATATCATGCTCGGAAATTTGAGCGGCAGTCTGTAAAAACTGATTTTGTAGCGCGGCCAACAACCTCGCGCGGCATCCGATAATGCAAGGCCTCGGGAGTGACATCACGATCAACGTAATCGCATCCATCATCGCCTCCGGCATTTTGCTCAGTGCCGGTTTTCTGTGGGGAAAATATCGGGAACGACAGCGCTTCGGAAAGCGGTTGGAAGAATACGACTTTTATCCTTACACCGTGAACCGTGAAAACTTTCCAGAATTTAATCTGAAGGACTTTCGGCTTGGGATGCATTATTTCTTGAAGAATGTCGATCCCACGGCCGCGCGACAATTGATATTTATTGGCGAGCAAAACAACGTCCGCAACCAGCTCGAACCAGCCGAACAGAAGGTCTATCAGCGTCTTTTTGCTAAATACGACGGCAAACGAATTGCTGATGACACGAGTGAGTATCTCGAGAACTTCGCCAAACTTGTCCGGCTGATCGGGAAATCATTTCCCAACATCGGAATCGAGATTCTACTTCACGACCTGTCTAATCCATCACATTCGCTTGTTGTCCTGGAAAACAACGTGACCGGTCGCAACCTGCGTGACGGTGCCACGAATCTCGTGATCGACTTAAAAAAACGACAGCTGCTAAATGAAGATAAGCTGAACTATGAGCTTAACCTCGGGGCTCGCAAATTTAAGTGTACTACCATCCCAATTATCCGGAAGGAATACGGCGTGGTCGGGGCTATCTGCATCAATGTCGATGCCAATTACTTGACTGAAGAGGTATTGAGTAGCGCTGAAAAAGTGCAGGCGTTCTTCACAACATTTACCCGGACCGATATGCGGATCGACGAAAATATCTTAAGTCGTGACGAATACGCCAAAGCCTTGAAAGGTAAACGTCACTTCAGAGATGAACGGTTTTAGAAAGATCGAGCTCAATCCGCCTGTCATTCCGAGCGGAGTCGAGGGATCTCTTACTATTCCTCGGAAAATAATGAGAGATGTCTCGACTTCGCTCGACATGACAGAAAACCCAGATGAGCGCTCCACGGCGGTCGAAGGTAAGCGCCACTTCAAAGACGAGCGATTCTAATCGATTAATGCGTTGCTGCCGCCCGCTCTCGAATGGCGCGATATTCCGGCATTTTGTGATACTTCACCAGCCGGAAACCCCAATCGACCAAAGTTGCCTTATCTTTATTCTGCGAGGCGACTGACTTGAGATATCGCGCGATCCGGTCTTTCAACTCCGATTGCTGCCCGGTATCGTCCAACAACTCGAAAATTTCCATCGAGAGCAGCCAGTCGCTCGGATGCTCAGCCTGCTGGGTTTCCCAAATCTCACCAAGGCGCTCGTAACCCATCTTCCGTTCGCGAATATCGCGGACCTGTTGATAGAGGCTCTCAAGTTTCTTCCGCTTCGCATCTGAAGGGACCTTGATCGTCCGCTCCTTCGGGACGAGGGCCACGTCCAGAAATGCATCTTTGTCCGCCGCTCCGTTGAAGACCGAGCGGATCCGCTCGCCCACTACCATATCGAACTCCCCCCAAGCCGGATCGAACAGGACGCGATCGCCCAATCTCGCACTGCAGTTTGAAAATGTAATCAAAAGCAGTCTGCCGTCTCGACGCAAAATCTGCCCGACCCGACCTGCCACGGTGATACCGCTCTCGAATTCGATTTTTGAGTCTTTCCCCTCAATCACTCCGATGCTGCACAATTGATCGTCGGACAAATTTTCGGGCGCAGTCGCCACGCCCTTCCAGCGGCCGATCGGTGAACCGAAGCCTTCGCCATGACGATCTTTGCCATGGCGATCAAGCTGTTTATCGGCGACCGCGAGCGCAGTAGGCCCGGTCGTTCGCAAATAAATAGGCGAATGCTTGGCGTCCGTCATGACCTCGGTGAAAATACCGCTAATTTGCAAGCCGCTCGAGTACTCAGCCGTCGCTGTATTCTTGCATTCAATCGCCTTGTTAATTCCTTCTAGGCCACCGACGTGGTACGCCATGGTGCTGGCGAACTCCTCCAGCACATCCCTCAAATGTTGAAAATCGCGGCAGACAAACAATTGCGGTTGCCGCGTCGTGATATCGAACGGGGTATTCTTTGCCTCAATCGAGTACGGAATTTTCTTTACGTTTGCTTCGAGACACGAGACCGATTCTCCAATGGACGACAGCAACCCTGCTCCATAGATCTTTGGATCGCTCAGGGGCCCGATCAGGCCATACTCGACCGTCCACCAATGCAAGCGCGAAAGCAGGGCCATCTCCGATGGTTTCCCGAGATTTTTTTGCCGGAACTCGACTTCCCGTGTCGCTTCCTCCACCTCCTTCGGGTCCGAATTCGGCAGCTCTTTCAGGATCGAGAGATGCCGGATCGCTTCATAAAGCTCAAAATCCTTTCGTGAGGACATTGCCTTCGCGCCCACTTCGCCGAAACGCTGGAGGTACTGGGAATACTCGCGATCCACGATGATCGGCGCGTGCCCCGCCGCTTCGTGGACGATATCAGGCGCCGGAGTGTATTCGATATGATGGATCTGGCGCATATCGCACGCGATCACCAGGACTTTGTAGGCCTGGAATTCCATGAATGCCGCCGGCGGAATGAAGCCGTCCACAGCCACCGCCCCCCAATCGATTCGTCCGAGGATGTCATTCATTTCCTCGATCCGAGGGATGCGCTCGAACGAGATACCGGTATCGAGTAAGCCTTGGAAATAGACTTTGTGAGCGTATTCCTTCAGGAAGAAAATATTCTGGCGCATGATGAACCGCCAGACCTCGTGATCGATCGGCGTATACTCGTCGTAGCGCTGATCGACCGCGAACTGCAAAAGATGATTTGGCAGCGATTGTACCGCCTTATTTGTTTGGCTGAAAGGTTGCATACGTTCTCCTCCAGTTAGTTCTAACTGGTTAATTTTAAGTTAGAACCGTTTTACTTGGCAGCAACATTCAATCCAAATTTTTGCGAAATCAGCAGCCGCGCTTTCATTCATATGTGCAGCGGTTGATCGATGTTCCGGAGACGATCGGCGAATGTAAAAAAGTGCCGGACCACCAAGGCTTATCGCCACTCACGTGGCTCAGTGCCATCTGTTTGGATGCGCCAGTCGTTGCGGTCACGTGGCAATGGCTCTTTGCCAGTGCGGTTGGCGCAGTTGTCGCCCTGCCCAATCGCCTCGCGTTGTTTCTCACAGCATGGCTGATCTATTCGGCCGATCGCTTCGCTGACTGCGCGAGCATTCCTGTGGGCACCTCGACGTCGGCCCGGCAACGATTCTGTGCGAAACATCATGCGATCTGGGTCGTTTTAATCCCTTTGTTGATGGTCGTCGATTCGATCATTTGCTTGACCCTGATCGAACCGCGGACGCGCGTGATTGGCAGCGCCATTGCGGGCGCGATCGCGATCTATTTAGCGCTGAATCATTTCGCCGGTTGGATCTGGCAAAGATTACCGGTAAAAGAAATGGTCGTCGGATTCTTATTCGCATCCGGGACGCTTGCCCCAATCAATTGTACCGAATTTCGGTTTGTGGTCAGCGCGATCCTTTTTGGAATTCTTTGCTCACTAAATTGTCTGAGCATTTCCGTTTGGGAGCGTGATCTTGATGTCGCACAAGGAAAAGAATCGTTCGCAACAGCGCATCCGCAGCTTCTTTGGTTGCCGCAAGCTGCCTGCCTGGGTTTGGGAGGACTTGCCCTTTGCATGGCCATTCCCAACGAAACCCGAGCTATTTCACTCTGCCTCACCTCATCTGCGACCCTTCTCGCTTTCCTAAATGAAGCCAACTCTCTTCGACGCGATGAGCGTGTCGCCTTAGCGGACATCATCCTGCTTACGCCACTCGTCGTTCCGCTGTTTCACTTGTTCGCGTGAGCTTCGATCGAATTGCATCGAGCTACCGGTTTCTGGAATGGATCGCCTTCTGCAATGTCTTGCAGCGGGCTCGGACCGCGTTCATTCCCCAAACTGTCGACAACAGACGGGCGCTGGTAGTGGGTGAGGGGGACGGCCGATTCCTGGTCGAGTTACTGCGGACAAATCCTCGAATTGAGGTCGATTGCGTAGATACCAGTAAGAAAATGCTTGGACTCGCTCGCGCCCGCGCGGCTGTCATCCCGAGCAAAGCGAGGAATCTCACAAGTATTCATAGACGATTCACAAGATCGTTCGGTCCGAGCCAAACGGGCGTTGTCTGCGAGCCTTGGGAAGACACTAGTTCAGAGTCTGGTCAACGATCGCGCGTGAAATTTCATTGCGCTGATTTTCTCCAATGGGTATCGCCGGAGCAGCCATACGACGTTGTCATCACTCATTTCTTTCTCGACTGCTTTAATCGCGAGCGGTTGCCACATGTAATTGCTAAACTCGCCCGCGCAGCTGCGCCAAGATCGCGCTGGATGGTCGCCGATTTCGCTATTCCACCGAACGGCTTCCGCAAGCTTCACGCCAAAATTTGGTTGCGCATGATGTATTCATTCTTCCATGCCGTAGCTGATCTGGAAGCTCGTGAATTAGTTGATCCATCGGCGTTTATCCAACATACCGGATTTCGGCTGCGCCAGGAAATTGTTACCCAGTTTGGCCTGGTCAAAACACAGTTATGGGAACGGGTTGCCTAACGAGCACGCTTCGATGCGCGCGCCCGTGAGACAAATCGAACCGCCCAAACGACAATCGCGATCGGAAGAAGCCATGGCAGTAAGAACGCCAGCGCGACACCAATCATTTGCACGCTCCACATCAGCGCGGCCACACCCTGGGCCAACGTGCGACGCAAGGTCGCGATCACACCGGTGTTTTCCGGGACAATTTTCCCCTGACTATAAACCTGAATGGAGACGTCGGCCGGTGCATTGGCTTCATCGATTTGCGTGTCCGGTCGCTCTTCACGATGGACGCTTACGTTTTCAAGTTTGCCGAGCGCGCCCAATGATTGCATGAGCGGGCCGTAGTTTTTCATCGGCACTCGTAGCGAAACATTCGCAAACTCCCGGCCGTTCGGATCGCGCGCGAACGACGATGCGCGAACGCGTCCATTCTGTTTCTCTGCCAAATTGCGCAACTCCTTCGCTCGTTCGCTCACGCTCGAAGCGCGAATGCGAAGAGTCGTTTGCTGCAACGGCGCTTCCTGCTCATCGCGACCGATGGTGACATTTAGTTGCACCTTGTCGCGTTCTGTTTTCGCATCTTCGGACATTCCCTGACCGCCGCGGGCAACGCGCTCGGTTTGGACTTGGAAATTGTCGACCCGGCCCATCGCCTTCACTTTGGCGATCACGGCGTCACTCTCCTCGGGCGCAATCAATATGCTGATGCGTGCCGAAACTCGTCCAGCGTTATCGCGATCGAGAGTCGCATTGGTGATTTGAATTTTCGGTGACGCGAGCGCTTTGATCTGGTTATAGCTTTTCTCGACGTCTTGGGCATAGAGCGCGAGCTGCGCCCGCTCTTTCAAAAGGAACCCGGCTGGCACGTCCATATCCTTTTCCGCCATCGCGATTGTGACGGTGGCAAATTGCGCCTGGGTGTCCATAAACTTCAGCTCACCCTGCATCTGCTCGATTTGTTCGCGGACGCGCCCGAGTTCTTTCTCGACTGCGAGGAGATCGTTGATGTCGTCGCTCTTGCGCTTTAAAACGTCGATAAGCCGCTGCTCCATCGCCTGCGCGTTCTTCAGCCGCGCATCGGTGTCGAAATATTGCTTCGTGACGTCATCGGTTCCGATTGCTTGATTTTTCAGGTCGCCCACTCCGCGCAGTTTCTCGAGGAAATCATCCAAATTTTCTGGCAAGACTTTGACCACGACTTCGCCTCTGAGTTTTCCGTTCTCTTGTTTATCGGAGTTGCTTGTCGCGATATAACCCTTGGCTTCATTGGCAAATCCCGCGATCTGCTGGACTGCTTCTTCAAAGCTGCGGACCTCAAGATCGACACGGGCATTGCGGATCAGTTTTCGGTTTGCAGCCCCGGCAACGATTTGCTCCAATTGGCGTCCGGCGCGCGGTTCACCGGCCGACTGGGCTACCGCCATTTCCCGCGCACCCTGCTGGACGTTCTCCTCACTTCGTTCGCCGGCGAACCTCGCTGACGCTGCAGTTTTGTGCACTCCAGTGGTCGAAGTGGAACCTGATGCGATATCACTTCTCGCCACCACGGAAGCGGGTGCGGCGGCGACGCCATTGTCAACTCCGAGGCGGTCACTCTCCTTTCCGCGCTCGCCGCTTACTTTGGCTTGATCGGTCAATGCGACGGTCGCGTTCGCGGCTCCAAGCTGTTGATCGCGCGGGACAGATTCCTTGACCGATGAGGAGAGCGAAGCAATGCGCGGTTCGCGAACGAACGGGATCGACATGTCTTCGCCGGTGAGAAACCGACCCATTTCGAATAAGACCAACAACAAGACCGCGGCCGCGGCAAGTTGAGTGGCACGCGAGCGCATCAAATTCACTAAAAAAACCGCGATGCTCGCGCGCGGCGGAGCCTTGTGGCGAAATGCGTAGAGCATTCGTTTTTCGAAACCGAAGTCCGGTTTTTCATCGGTGAAAACTTCGCCCAGCGCCTTGTTCATGAGTTGTTCTTCTTTATGCAATGCACGGCACTCGGCGCATTCCACCAGATGAACGTGCAGGGCACGTCGTTCGTCGTCCGTTAGCTCATTGTGCACCGCGGCAGCGAGCACTTCATCGATTTGGTCATGAATGGTTGGCATAAGATCAGATCATCGCGGCAAGGGCCGGTTTGAGTCGTTTCCGCATCGAGGCCAGCGCGCGCCCGAGAATTCCACGCAGCGCGCCGTTCGACAAGCCAAGCGTCTGCTCGATTGTCGCGTAATCCATGTTTTGCAGATAACGCAGAGCGACTGCGCTGCGATACAATTCAGGCAAAGTAGCGAGCGCTGATCGCACCTGACGATGCCGCTCATCATCCGGCGACTCGCTTCCATTTCCCGCGGCGGCAAATTCCTTCAACTGTTCATCCAGCGGCACGGTCCGGCGTCGCCGCAGAATGTCGTAAGCCCGATGGCGCGCGATCGTGGAAATCCAGCCTTGAAGTCTCTCCGGTTCGCGCACCCGCCAGCGCGATTTCCACGCCTTCACAAACGCATCCTGCACCACGTCTTCCGCTTCTTCCCTGTTCTGCAAGATGCCGAAAGCGATGGCAAATAACGGCCGGCTCATCGTTCGAATGATCATTTCAAAAGCCTCGCGATCGCCATGAATGGCAGCCCGAAACATGTCGCGGTCGGCAGAGTCCATTTCGTCGATCACCAACCTAGACGCGCGGATTTCAAAATCCGCGCGAAAAATTTCAAAAAATTCGGCTCGCTGTCGCGATCCAATAATTGGAACCTGACAGACGCGATGAATCTACCCACCGCCGTGGCAGTTGTGCCGGAAATCGGGACAGCAGAGTCGCGGGCGCTGGTCTGAAAAAAAATCGCGGCCTATTATCTTCTGACAGTCGCGACTCATGAACGAAATCAATCTTCACTCGAATTGCCATCGTTGAAGAATGGTTGGTGGAGACCTTGAAGGCATGGTGAGGCTGAAGATTAGCCGACGCCTTCTTGCCATGTCGAGCGCAGCCGAGACATCTCATGCTATTTTGCTCCACAAAAATAGGAGAGATTGGCTCGTTCGCTGCCCGTTCACTCGCCCTTCGGGCCGCCGGCCTACGTCGCGGCTTCCCAAGCCGCTCCATTCCTCGACTGGCTCGGAATGACTGAGTTTACCCCTTAACCCGTGATATTGGACTCACCAAATTCGTCATAGATGAATTCGGAGTCGGCATGCTGATCACCATCACGATCGCAGCAATCATCATCTGCCGTACCTCGGCGTCGGCTAGAACGGCATAGATCGGCCAGCTTGCCTTCATCTGGTTTCCGCGGAATTGATTGGCACGGTGGGAAAGCTGCGTCTTGGAGTAAATATTGATCACATCGCGACTTTGCGGCAGGCGCGTTATGCGACCACACCGGAATCAAAGAATGCCGAGCCGGATCCCGTTCTTGCAGCTTCGATTTGTGAGCGCGCCGGTGCGCATGGAATAACCGCCCATCTCCGTTCCGATCGCCGGCATATTCAGGACCGGGATATGGAACGATTGCGAGGAAGCATCATGACGAAGCTGAACTTCGAAATGGGAAACACGCCTGAGATTATCGACGTCGCGATCCGAATTTGTCCGGACGAGGTTTGTCTCGTTCCAGAGAAGCGCCAGGAGGTCACGACTGAGGGCGGGCTCGATGTTGTTGCGAATCGGCGTGATCTTGCGCCAACGATCCAGCGCCTGCATGCCGCTGGTGTGCGGGTGAGTCTGTTCATCGACCCCGAGACGGAACAGATCGATGGCGCGGCCGAACTGGGGGTCGATATGGTCGAATTGCACACCGGAAAACTGGCGAACGCATTTACCCAACAAATTGAAAAGCAAGAACTCGGACGACTGCGGGCCTGCGCAGAGATGGCGGCGGAGTTAAAAATGCAAGTAAATGCGGGTCACGGCATCAATTATCGCAACATCGCGCTGGTGAACAAAATTCCCCGTCTCACTGAGCTAAATATTGGTCACGCCATCGTCTCGCGTGCCGTTTTCGTCGGGCTTGAAACGGCTATCCGTGAAATGCTCGCGCTAATGGAGAATTACGAGGGGTGAGCGTGCTGGGTGTTGGGGTCGATATCATAGAGACCGAGCGAATCGAACGATCGCTGCAACGATTTGGTGAACGCTTTCTGCATCGTGTTTTTACCGACGGTGAAATTGCCTATTGCCAGTCAATGAAATATCCCGCGCGTCATTTCGCGGCACGTTTTGCGGCCAAGGAAGCGGTCTCAAAAGCGTTCGGCACAGGGATTGGCAAAGCCATGGGCTGGCGCGATATCGACGTTCGCAAAAAACCGAGTGGAGAGCCCTTCGTTATGCTCGACGGAGGTGCGAAATCGTTAGCGGATGAACGAAATGTCCGCGGTGTTTGGATCAGCCTCAGCCACACCAATCATCACGCCGTAGCCATGATCGCGCTGGAAAACTGACGCGCCCGCCCCCAAGATGCTACTCTTTTCGTTCAACGTGGCGGTAATTGATCACTTGAACGCGTTCCAACGTAACCATTCCGCCGCTCATCATCTGTTCGAGCGCTGGAAGCAACTCGTTGATCTTTTCTTCGCTGTCCACGATTTCAATTACAATTGGAAGATCCATCGAGAGGCGCAAGATTTTCGCGGTATGCATCCGACTTGATTTTCCGAATCCCATTGGACCTCTCAATACGGTCGCGCCCGCAAGGTGCAGCTCGCGCGCTTTGAGAACGATGGCCTCGTAGAGTGGTTTGTGATTCCAGCGATCGCTTTCGCCGATGAAAATGCGTAGCAACATTGAATCACGCGGGACCTCCATATTCTGAAACCGGTTAACGCTGATTGAGGGTCATAGCCAAATAATCCCCCAGCCAGACTGCGATCAGGCAAAGGATGAATGACGCGATCGCATTCAAAGCGGCAAAAAGCCACTCGCCTTCGCGGACGAGAGCAAGCGTTTGCAAGCTAAATGACGAAAATGTGGTGTAACCCCCGCAGACTCCAATCATGAAAAACTGGCGAAAAGCCGGGCTTGCCAAAATACGACCGTCCGGTCCGGTCAGCGCGGCGAAAAACCCGATTATGAATGAGCCGCTCACATTGACGAGCAACGTGCCGAACGGAAACGTTTCGCCAAATCTTTCTGCAATCGTGCCCGAGGCCCAGAATCTCGCTACGGAGCCAAGTGCACCACCTATTGCCACCACGAAATAGCTGACCATAAAACTCCTGATAACGCGTTGCCGTCGCCGCGTATTCAGGAGTCATCAGCTCTGAAAACAGTCAGGGCAGTTCTCCCAACCAGGGAAGGCAAACTCCATTGCCTGAGCACTTGTTAATGCAGCCCAACCTAAATGCAAGCAGCCCTCGGCCGGGGAGCTGCTTTGGCCTAATCCGACGCAGCCGTTCCTCCGACGATATTGAACGGAGGTCGACGCGCGGCGTCGAATATGCTAGCTAACAAGTGATGTTTAATCGGACAATGGTGATGTTATTATTAGTCGGGGCGTTAATCCTGACGTCATTCGCGTCACCAGCATGGTCCTGCACCATGAAAGGTCAGCCGCAAAATCAACCGATGACTTGCGGCGGTTCATGTTGCGCGGCGATGAAGTGCTGCACACCAGCAGCACCCGGACCGCGTACGCCTCAAGCGAGCGCGAGCAAGGCGACTTGCAAGGACGTGGTCGCGGCAGTCGCTCCCGCGCCGACGACGCCGAGATCGGCGTTGTTTGCGCGCGAGGATTACGTGATTCCAGTCGCACGGACGTGTCAACAGCACGTCATCTCTCCGTTAGCGGCAAGCTGCATCCGTCTCATCTGATCCGAAGAGCCTGACACTCGAGGTGTGCCCATTCACCGGGCACTTCACGCGTTCAAACCCTCTTCCGACAGATGAAAACAACTTACCGATTACTTTTATATTTAGCTTTAACTTCAATCATTCGCGCTGAGAACTCCGGCGACGCCGGAACCGAAGCGCCGCGTATTTCATTACGCGAGCTAACCAGTGTCGTGCTGGCGAATAATCCGTCGATTAAACAGGCGGAGAACCGCTGGCGTGCGGCGCGGGAGCGTGTGCGGCAAGCGAACGCATGGGACGATCCGCGAATCGGCGGCGAGTCGCGGGTGCGTCGCTTCGTTGATGTGCCGCCGAATGCGTTCATGGATCAAACGCTCTCGGTCGAGCAATTGATCCCAATCACCGGCAAGAACCTCGTGCGTGGACGTGTCGCCGCCGCTGAGGCGCTGTCGATCTTTGAAGAAGTCCGCCGCGCTGAGCTGGACGTCATCGCCAAAGCCCGCGCTTCCTATTTTCGGCTGGCGAACGCGTACGACCAGTTGGAGATCAACAGCAAAAATCTCAGCTCCCTAAGGCAAATCGCGGACATCAGCCGGTCCCGATATGAGAATGGTCTGGAGAGTGCGGCCAACGTGCTCGTCGCCGAGACCGAGCATAGCAAACTGCTGGAAGCGCGGCGTGATCTCGAGCGCAGTTTATCGGACGCGCAATCGCAGCTCAACACGCTGATGAATCGCGACGCGTTCGCGCCGCTTGGCGCGCCGGTAGCAGCGACAATCAACGAGGCGCATCTCTCGGTCGCGAAGCTGCGTGACATCACGCTCGCTCAGCGGCCCGAAGTCCAGATGGCGCGCGCAAAGATCGACATGGAGAAGTCGAAGCTCCAGCTCGAGCATCGCGCCTGGATTCCCGATCCGGCCGTGACCGTGAAGGGTCAGCGCTACAACGACGCGGCGCAGGCGGTGAGTGAATTCGATGCGGGACTGTCCTTCACCGTGCCGTGGGTAAATCCCGGAAAATATTCGGCGGGAGTTCGCGAA